>Ga0075363_100000541_pt1 | contig 12242 bp, 8 predicted proteins | sample EndMetdeltDD1763_FD_71470 | JGI IMG/M metagenome (GOLD analysis project Ga0075363, IMG submission 71470) | Populus endosphere microbial communities from Tennessee, USA - Endosphere MetaG P. deltoides DD176-3 | ecosystem: Host-associated > Plants > Roots > Endosphere | place: USA: Tennessee...
GTCAGTCGCACCGCGTTGCTGACGATGCGCTCCAGCACCTCGTCGAGGTCGAGACTCGAGCCGACGGCCTCGTCCACCTCGCGCAGTGCTTCCAATTGCGCCACCTTGTCGGACAACTCGAAGCTCCGCGATTCCAGGGCGCGCATCAGCTCGACCTGCCGCAACGCGATCGCTCCCTGGACGGCGAACTCCTCGAGCAGAGCGCGCTCGCGCGCATTGAAGGGTGCGACGTCGGTGCGCCACATGGACAGCACACCCACAACCTCGTCCTGCAGGATCAAGGGCGTCGAGAGCAGGGTGCGAAAACCGGTCAGCCGCTGCAGATCCAGCCGACCGTAGTCGGCGTCGGCCAGGACGTCCGGGATCTGGTAGGTGCACTTGTCCTCGGCGGCCCGCCCGACGGTCGACAGTCGGTTCCGCGCGATCGGGTGGTCGAGGAGGTATCGGCGATATTCCTCGGGCGTCTCACCGGCCACCCGCGAGATCCGGAACACGTCACCGTCGAGGAGGAACAGTTGAGCCGCGACGGCTCCGCACAGCCGGGCGGCGTATTCGAGCACGGTTTCCAGGACCACCCCGGGATCGGCGGCGTCGCGGGCCAGCGCCGCAAGGATCTCCCGGCTCGCGGCCAACTGCTCTCGTGCGTCCTGGATTTCGCGATCGCGGGCGATCGGGGCGGTCATCGAAGCGCGGCGCGCCGGAGTGGTCACGGCTGCGACCTGACGATCGTGATCGTGGTCCACGCACCCACATGGATGCGGTCGCCGTCGGCCACCGCGATTTCCTCGCCGTTGCTCAACAGCTCGTCGCTGTCGTTGATCGTCGTTCCGTTGGTCGAACCGAGATCGGTGATCGTGAGCCCGGTGTCTCGCAGCCGCAGCATCGCGTGTTGTGTCGATACGCCGCGGTCCATCGGTTGGATGCCGAGGTCGATACCCGGTTCGATACCGTGGCGACGGCTCGCGCGCCCGATCAACGTGTTGTCCCGCAGCAGGATTCGACGTTGCGGGTACACCCGCGGGAAATCGACGGTGTCGGGACCGCCGCGGGCGAGCACGCGCTTGTGGTACTCCGGATCCGCGGCGACAACCGCGGTCCATTCGACGGTGGTGACCGGCTCCGAGGTGGCCGGCGCGGGTGCCGCTAAATCGTGTCCGCACGCTTCGCAGAATCGCCCCGTGACCGACGCCTGGCAGGCAGGACAGGTTTTCACGGCCGGGGTCGACACGACCGCAGGTGGCGACACGGGTGATCCGCACACGTCGCAGTAGTCCGTGTTCACCGTCTGGTGGCCGTCCGCGCAGTTGGGCATCAGGGTTCCTTCCGCACCCGGGCTGTGCGTGTCGACCGCGCGTCAAGCGCCATCTCGTCGGCCGCCGCCACGGCGGACCGCAGCCGTGCGGTACCGGTGCCCGCGTCGACGTCGACCACGCTCCGCAACAACTTGGCTGTGCCGTCGTTACCCGACTCCACCGCGAGTTCCATGGCGCGCTGCAGCTTTGCGGTCGCGGTCGCGACGTCCCCGTTCTTGCGGGCGGTGAGCCCGTCCTGCACGGCCTGCGCGAGTTCGGCCTGGCCTGTGTAGTGGGCGACGCGACGGCTGATCTGTGCCGACAACGCGGTGTCGGTCGTCCACATCGCTTTCACGAGGCCCTGGCCGAGGACCTCGTCGCCTGCGACAACGCTCAACCGGGCGGCGAGTTTCTCGCGTCCGGCCGCCGCGGGTTCGACTTCGACCTGCACGTGGTAGTCGCGCTCTTCAGCACCCCACGAACCCAGCGGGTAATCGGCGGTCTGGTTTCCGGCCTCGACGCGGCGGTGGGTGAGGTCTTCCACCGTCGGCGCGACCTGCTTGACGAAGACCACGCGCGCGCCCGCCGGAATCCACAGCCGCAGTGCGAGGTCGGGTATCGACTTGCTCATCGAGGCGCGCATCATCGCGGCGAAGTCGGAAGCCAGGTCCGAGGGTTCGGCGACGATGTCGACGCTACCCAGCAGCGCGGACGAGATCGCCCGCAGTTCCTCGACCTCCCAGTCGGTTCCGACTCCCCGGCAGTCGCAGGTGAATTCACCTTCGCTGAGCCCGATCTCCCTACCCAGCTCTTCCGCGCTTTCGTGTTCGTCCTTACCGTCGGTCAGCAGAATCGCGTGCGTCAGGGCGCCGGGATGATGCGCTGCGAGGCGTCGCACATGTGCGAGCCAGGTTCCCATCGCGGTGCCGCCGTTGGGCTTCAGCGTGTCGACAGCACGCGCGGCCGCGGCCCTGGTCGCGTCGGTCGCCACGATGGCCCGCCCGTCAGGCGGGTACACCGGGACGGCTTTCCCGGTACCTGCGACGATCGTGAACGCGGTGCCGTCGACGATCTCCTTGACCGCGGCCTTGGTCGCGCGCTTCGCCTCGTCGAACTTCTGCGCCGGGGAGAGCATCGACGTCGAACAGTCGATGATGATCGCCTCGAGACGTTCCAGCGGCCTGCCTGCGGCCGCGTCTCCGGCGACGGCCACGCTGACGATGGCATCGAGTGTCCCGGCCCCTTCGGCGAGATACGGATTGTGATCCACATCGACAGCGACGGGGCAAAGCTGCTGTTGGGAAACCGAACTCATGGTGGACCTCCGATCGGGACGATGATCACCGTGATGTTGTCGTGGCCGCCGGCCCGCAGGGCATGGTCGACCAGCGCCCGGGCCGCCTCCTGCGGTGTGATTCCGTTGCAGAACTTCGCGATGTCGGCAGCCTCGGGCAGATAGTTGTGCAGGCCGTCTGAGCACAGCACCACGACACCCCTGTCGGCGGTGGTCATCGTGCTCACGTTCGACGCGTCCCACGTCTCCTTGTCGGCATCGCGACCGAACCACCGCGTCAGGGTGTGCTCACCCCTCAGCACGGCGGGCGAGTCGGCTGGGATGCCCGCGGAGATCAGTTGCCGCGCAACGGTGTCGTCGACGGTCAGGCGAATCGGCTGGGCGGGCGGCTCGGGTATCCAGTACACCCTGCTGTCCCCGACGTTCGCGACCGCGATCTGCGCGCCGCCCTCGGCAGCCGGAACGACTACTGCGGCCGTGTAGGTGCACGACGCCGGACTCGATCCCTCGGGCGACGTGGATTCCGCGGCTGCCTTCGCGCCCTCGGTCAGACCCGCCACCATCACCGATGAAACGTCGCGAGATGCGGCCAGCGCTTGCAACATGGCCTCGACAGCGGCCACCGAGGCGGATCGGGACGCGTTCTGCGCCTCGGAAGAGGTGGAGACGCCGTCGCACACCACCGCGGCGACCGCATGCGGTCGCTCCCCTTCCTCACGCGCGACGGTTCCCGCGGCGCCGGCGTCCTCGTTGCGGGTGTGCTCGATACCGCGGTCGGTGATCAGCACGATCGCGTCGAGCAGATCCTCGTCGCGATCGGGGTCGGGACGGCGGTCCCCGCACACCGTGCAGTAGTCGTCGACGTAGGTGCCGCGTCCGCAGTCGACGCATTGGGCCCCGTCGTCACGAGGAGCGGGTCTGGGTACCGCGACGCGTCTCACCGCCGACAGGGCGACGCCGCAGTTCTCGCAGAACCTCTCGGCGGAAGCGACATTCGCCCCGCACTGTGTGCATGTCGACACTGAGCTCCTCATACTCTCGTCCTTGGACGGACCGCATTCGCCTCTTCGACCAAGGCGATGCGTTCCCACATATCGGTCGTTTCGTGTGCAAGTGCGCGATAGCAGACCTCCATGCCGGTGCGAATGCCCGGCTCGGAAAAATCGGCACCCAACAACTTTGCGCTTCGAGGTGTGTTTCCGGCATGAAGCCACGCCAGGGCGGCGCTGAACACCTGCAGTCGGATGCCCGCGCGCCTGGTGGCCGACTCGAGCGTCAGCGCCGACGCACGTCCGGCGGCGTCGAGCAGCATCGGTTCGTCGAGTTCGGCCGGTGTGCGATCACCGACCAGGGCCTCGATCGCGGTGGTGGCCGCCGCGGTGAAGTGCGCTGAGGCGGTGGTGATCTGATCCAGTGTCGTGATGGCTCCCGCTCGGTCCCCCGCCCGGACGCGCTCGCGCGCCAGCCCGAATGCCGCGCTGTAATACGTATGGTTCGTCCGCCACACCATCTCGTAGTAGCGGGCGGCGTCCCTGCTCTGGTTTCGCAGTTCCGCGGTGGCGGCGAGCGCCAGTTTCGGGTCGAGTTCGCCGGGCAGCATCGTCAGCACCGCATCGAAATCGTCTCTCGCTGCGGCGAAGTCGCCCTCCAGCAGTGCGCACTGACCCGCGTACCACTTCAGCCGCCAGTCGCCTGCCATTTTGGATTCCAGACCGGCGAGCCGCTTGCGGGCGTCGGCGACGTTGCCGAGTTCCAGCGATGCGCGGACCATGCGCAGCGGTACCTCGACAGAGGCGCCGGGGCGCTTGTGCGCGCCGTCCGCCAGTTGCAGGGCCTGTTCGAGTTGGGCGGTCGGGGTGCCACTTGTGGTGGCGAGCAGCGCCGCACCCGGATCGTTCGCGTCGACCTTGGGGACACCGAGCGCCGCGATCACCGACGCCGGGGTCAACGTCACGTCCAAACCGTCACCGTAGATCGCGCGCTGGGGGCTGAAATGCGACGACATTCGCGGCTGAGGCGTTCCGGTGTCCGCCGCGACGATCTCGTGCAGCACACCGGTCAATTGGTCGGCCATCTCGGCCATGGAGCCGAACCGTCGTCCCGGGTCCTTACTGACGGCGCGAACGATGGCGCGGTACAACGATTCGTGCTTCGCGAACACCGGCTCGGACTCGGGCCCGGGTATCGGATCGCCTGGGTCGTCGACGACGAGGACCGCCAGCGTGCGGCCGACGGTGTGGATATCGGAAGCCACGGTGGCTCCGGTCCACTGGATCTCTGGCGCCTGGAATCCGCGGGTGCCGTAGAGAACGCTGGTGTCGTCGTCCATAGCGACGACCGCGCCAAGGTCGATGAGCCTGAGTTGCTCATCGGTCTGCATCACGTTGTCGGGCTTGAAATCGCAGTATGCCAAGCCTTGGTCATGGAGATAGCCCAGCGCCGATGCGATTTCGACGATGTAGGCGACAGCCTGGTCCGGGGGCAGCGGGCCACCACCGGTCTTGCGGATCTGCTTGAGCGAGCGGCCGCCGACGTACTCCATGACGATGTAGCCGACCTTGACCCCGGTCTCATCCTCGTGTTCGACGAAGTTGTAGATCCGCACGATGTTCGGATGTTCCACCTCGGCCAGGGCGAGGGCTTCGGCCTTGGCGGCGGCCATGGCGTCGGCGTCGCCGGAGTTCACCAGACCCTTGAGTACGACCCAGCGGTCGTGCACGTTGCGGTCGATGGCCAGGTATATCCAGCCGAGCCCGCCGTGGGCGATGCAGCCCTGCACCTCGTACTGGCCACCGACCCGGTCGCCTCGGGAAAGTCTGGGAACAAACGAGTATCGGGTGCCGCAGGAGGGACAGAACCCTTCGGGGCGGCCGGGCTGGCCGTCTCGTCCCCGCCCGACAGGCTTGCGGCATTCGGAGCTGCCGCAGAATCGATGCGACTCCTGCACTCGTGGATCGTCGAGGATCGCCGCCATCGGATCGCCGCGCGGCACGGGCGGTATCGCGACGATACCGGCGCCCAAACGGCCGCGGGCGCTGCCCTTCGACGGGCCGCTCGGCGCCGATCGGCGCGTGGCCTCGGTCGCGGGCATGGCGGCGGTGGCCGTCGGCACGCTCACCGAGGGTGCGGTGTCCGGCGCAGTACCGCAGACGTCGCAGTAGCCGTCGACCACGGTTCCGGTGCAACCGGATTCGCCGCACGTCATCGCAGTGCCCCCCGCTTGTCGGAGACGAGCTGCTGGTAGTCCGCGACCGCGCGGGTCACCGCCGTCAGCTCGCAGGGACGTCGAGACAGCAAGCCCGTCGCGATCCGATGCGACGACAACAGTTCAGGATCCTCCGCCAGACCCAGCCGCGCGGCCTTGGCCTCGTACGCCTTGAGCCGCCCCAGCAGTTCGGTGCGTCGGTCAAGCAGGCCCTGGGCAAGCTCCTGGTGGAGTTCCATCTGCCGATGTGTCGACCTGATCCGCTCCTGCAGCGACATCAGCGCGCTTGGGTCGGGTTTGGTCATCGACACCAACCGCGCGCGCAGCTCCGGTTCGGTGTCCGCAGGCGCCGCGAAAGTCGCGACCACTACACGCTCGGCGTCGTCGCGGGCTTGCCTTGCACGATCTGTGGCGGAGCGGAGCTCGTCGAGACTCGTCACCGTGGCGGCGACTGACTCCGGCCAATTCACCTGCAAAGCAACCCGATCCGCGAGCACCTCAATGCGGTCGTCAACTTCCTGAGTGGTCAACGACAGCGGGTCCGTTGCCGAGACCGTCAACAGCTCGGTGATCGCGGCCGGAGTGCTCGCACCCGCATCGTCGAGTTGCCTGAGCAACGGCGCAATCAGCTGGGCCACTCGGCTGTTGATCTCGTCGACCGCATCGAGAAACTCGGTCACGTCCGCGCATGACGCGCGCATCGCGTCCCACGCGCTTGCCTCGAGCAGCCCGGTCAGTTTGGCGCGATCGTCGTCGTCGAGCTTCGGCCGAGCCCCACGCACGGCGTGCGCGGATTGCAATGTCGACGTCGCCGTGGCGAGGTCGTCCCACAGTTGCGCCAGCGCCGTCTCGATCACCGCCCACCGCTGCGCGGTGGCGCCGGTCGGCGGATATGCCCGCACGTGTTCGAGACCCGGATGGTTGTCGAGGTCGACCAGCGTTGTCGACAGCTCGCCGACTTGGCATGTCCACGAAGCGAGTTCGCGGTCGATTTCGGAAAGGCTCAGGAGTTTCATGATCAGTCCTGATACCGCGGTTCGGGCGGGCCCGGCGAGGGCCCGAGGGGGCGATACCAGGTCGAATACAGCCTCTCCCAGGTGCCGTCGGCGCGCATCTGCTCAAGCGCACCGTTGACGAACCGGACTAGGTCTTCCTTACCCTTCGCGATGCCGACGCCATAGGGCTCGGTACCGAGGCTTGGGCCGACCATTTGCAGGCTGGGGTCTTGTTTGGCGAGGCCCAGGAGCACGACGTCGTCCGTGCTGATCGCATCGACCTGGGCCTGCTGCAGCATGACGAGACAGTCGGTCCAGCTTGTCACTTCGATCAGGTTGGGCTTGGGCTGGAGCTCGTACAGCCGGGTCAGCGATGTCGTGCCGGTGACAGCGCAGACCCGCTTGCCGGAAAGTGATGCCGCGGAATCGATTCGCGATTTCTTGGGTACGAGGATGCGCTGACTCGCGTAGAGGTACACCGTCGAGAAGTCGACGTTCTGCTTGCGCGCACAGGTGATCGAGTAGGTTCGGACGATCAGGTCGACCTGACCCGATTTCAGCGCGGATTCCCGTTGACCCGCGTCGACAACCTGCAGCTCGATCTTCTGCGGATCGCCGAAGATCTTCCGCGCGATTTCTCGGGCGAGGTCGATGTCGAAGCCGGCCAGCTGCCCCGTCGCGGGGTCGCGGAACCCGGACATGAAGGTGTTCTGGTCGACACCCACGATGAGCCGTCCGCGTTTTTCGATCTGCGCCATCGTCGACCCCGGCGGCATGTCGCCCGGTGGCGGCTGGGCTCCGGGACGCAGGCTCGCCTCCACGTCGCAGTCGGCGACGGTGGCTTGGGGCGGGGTCGTGACGCCCTGTGCGCCAGCTGGTCTCACGACTGCGGGTCCGAGCGATATGGATGGTGGTGGCGTCGCCGAAGCGCCACATCCCGCCGCCGTCAACGCGATGGTGAGCAACGCCACCGCTGCCCGCGTCTTCACAGGAACTCCTTGAGACGAGGCCACAGACCGACGACCGCTGCCGCCGCCGCGACGATCGTCAACACCAGCGTGCCCGTCGGCGTCCACGCGAGATAACGGCCGGCGTCGGCCACCTTGACGCGTAGCGTCGCTCGTGTCGACTCGATGTCCTCGCGCAGGATCGACTCGACCGTCCCGAATTGTGCCGCTGAGCCCCCTCTTTCGGCGCTGAGGGCCTGCTCGACCGCGGTCTCGTAATCACCGGCGAGGTAGGCATCCACCTGCCGCCGGTGGCCGGCGACCCAACTCTCGACCGCCGCGGCGGCCGCTGGCGACCCGGTACCGAGCCGGGCGAGCAGATCGTCGGTATAGCCGAAGAACGCCTTCTCGCTGGCGGTGATGTTTCCGCGGGTGATCAGTTGCAAGGTTTCGTCAGTCCTGGCCTGCTGGGCCAGGATTCGCGCCTCGGCGAGTTGCTCGATCTTCGCGGTGCCATCGACGCGGCTGCGTTCGATGTCGGCCGCGGCCAGTCGGGTGGCGACGACGACCCAACCGATCGCCACGATGACGACGGCCGCCGCGACGACGAGGCCGATGTTGAATTGCCGGTTGGTACGCCGGAACAGCACCACGGAGCCGACCACGATTGCAGCGACGGCGATGCCGAGCAGCAGCAGACCCACGACCGGCGGACGGCCGACTTCACGTTGCCCTTCGTCGACCCGGGCGAGGTCGTCGGTGAAGACCTTCGCCGCAGCGGGCAGCAGCGAGGTCTGCATCAGCGACGACGCCTCCCGCAGGTACGCCGAACCGATCGGAAACCCTTGCACGTTGTTGGCGCGGGCCGCCTCGACCAGACCCGTGTAGGTGGCCAGCTTCGCCGATATCCCGGCCAGCGCCTGGCGGGTCGCCATGTCGGGCGATCCCGCGGTCGCGTCGGCTAGTGCGGACGCCGCAGCCGCCAACGCCTGCTGATACCGCGCGCGGGTCAGGGGCGTCTGGCTCCCGCCCGAAAGAAAAGCTGTCGCCGCGGCGGCGTCGGTTGCTGACAGTGCGGCGTACAGGTTCTGCGCGGCGTACGCGAACGGCTCGGTGTTTTCGAGGACCGCCCGCTGCTCTGTGATCCGTGCGTTGAGCGCGGCGCCAGTCGCCAGGCCGCCGACGATGCAGGCCGTCGAGACGACGATGGCGATCAGGACGACCACGCCCGCGGTGGTACGAGCGAAGCGCCGCAGCCACACCCGGGAGGCGTGGGCATCCAGAACCCGGGGAGAGTCCGCGATGGTTACCACTCGCGCACCCCCTTCATCGGCGCAAGTAGCTCGGGAAGCTCATGATTGCTCATTCGGGCCTCCTGCGAAGCGCTACGACCGCATTGGTGCGGTCGGGTCAATTATTGGCCTGACCAGGGGTGAACGGGGAGAGTAGAGCGGTACTCGGTTTTGACCCCGCATCGACGGTCTGGACTACTCACAAGAGACGTGTCGGCATTGCGCTGCGCACTCCTACCTGGTCTTTTAGGCTTTGCGAATGCGGTTGACGTGGCCGCTGACCGGCCGCGCGGATGAGACACGGCTGATTGCGGCCGCTGTTGGCGATCCTGATGCGTCCGGGGTCGCGATCTGCGGTGCGGCCGGCGTAGGTAAGAGCCGTGTTGCCCGTGAGGTATTGGACTCCGCAACTAGTGGGTTCGACGTCCGGTGGGTGGTCGGAACGTCGTGCGCGCGGGGCCTTCCGCTGGGCGCGTTGGCGCCGTGGGCGGGCTCGGCGTCCGGCGACAGTCTTGCGCTGGTGTGTGAGGTCATCGGGTCGTTGACGTCCTCCCCCACTGGCATCCCGGTGGTGGTCGCCATCGACGACGCCCACCTTCTCGATGACCTGTCGATGTTCGTGGTCCATCAGATCGTGCAGCGGGGCGCTGCGAAGGTCGTCCTCACGGTCCGCGACGACGAGCCGATTCCCTCTGCGATTCCCGAACTTTGGAAGGTCGACGGTTTCTCCCGGATCGAGTTGTCACCGTTGTCGCCGGACGAGACGACGGCATTGTTGTCGGCGACATTGGACGGCTCGGTGGATCGCGACACCGCGGGCGCGCTATGGAAGCTGACGCACGGCAATGCGCTGTATCTGCGACACATCGTCGAGCAGGGCATCGCCGACGGTCGGCTCGCTTCCCAGAACGGTGTGTGGCGGTGGAACGGAGACCCGGTCGTGCCGCTGGGCCTCGTCGAGATGATCGAGTCGCGGTTCGGCGCGCTGCCGGACGACGTGGGCACCGTCCTCGACACGCTCGCGGTGGGCGAGCCGCTTCCGCTGGGGGCGCTGCAGCGGATCACGCGTGCCGACGCCGTCGAGGAGGCCGATGTGCGTGGCCTCATCCGGCTGGATTACGTCGAGGGCGGGATCGATGTACGGACGGCGCACCCGCTGTACGGAGAGGTGCGCAGGAATCGCACGGCGCCGACGCGGTTGCGACGGTTGCGTGGGCTGGTGGCCGCGGAGCTCGCCGGCTCCGAGGATCGCGACGACGTGCGGATGCTCGTGCGTCGCGCGTCGTTGATGTTGGATTCAGATGTTCCACCGGGTCCGGAGCTACTCGTCGGAGCGGCAAGGGGTGCGATCTATCTGGCGGACCTGCCGTTGGCGGATCGGTTCGCCAAGGCCGCGTCGCTGTCCGGAGGCGGTGCGGAGGCGTATTTCCTTCGGGCGCATGCGTTGTCGTGGCTGGGCCGTGGGCTCGAGGCCGACGCGGTGCTGGCTGCGGTGGACGCGTCGACCGATGAGGAGCAGGCACGGCTGACGTACCTGCGGGCGAGCAACTTGTTGTGGGCGCTGGGTGAGCCGGACCGAGCGCGCGAGGTGATCGACGCGGGTGCTGTCTCAGGGCCGGCGCAGATGTCCAACGATGCTGTCAGCACGGTGTATTGGTTCGCGATGGACCGTCCCGACTCAGCCGTCGAAGCGGCGAAGGATCTTGTGCTGAACGAGCTTCCGGCGATTGTCGGTGCCGAGACGGCGTGGGCGCTGTCGTCGATCGCCGGGGACGCGGGACGCACGGCTGATGCCGTGGCGATGGCGGAGTCGGGGTATGCGTTGGCGAACCGGTGCGCGGACGCTCCGCACATGACGTTCAACATCGCCGATGCACATGTTGGTGCACTGCTGTTGGCGGGCTATGTGGGTGATGCGCTCGAGGTGGCGTCGTGGACTGGTGGGCATGCCGCCGATCTGCCGGGCACGGCGCATCTGCTGGGTCCGGCGATCGAGGGTCGGGCTTTGTTGGGCGCGGGGCGACTGGTCGAGGCGTGCGCGTTACTGGAGCGAGCGGGACCGGCGTTGTCTGCGGCGGGGCATGAAATGGGTTGGGGTTTCCGGTATGGACTCCCCCGCGTGACGGCGTTGGCGATGCGTGGACTGGTCTCAGAAGCCGCGTCAATGCTCGAGGCGCTGGAGAGCCTGCAACGCCCGTTCCGGTCGCTGGACTTCGAGCGGAGTCTGGCGCGGGCGTGGGTGGCTGCCGGGCGGGGCGTCGCGAGCGAGGCTGTTGCGATTCTGTTGTCGGCGGCTTCGATGGCGTGCGCGAGTGGCCGATACGCGGCTGAGGTGATGTGCCTGCAGACGGCGGTGCAGTTCAGCGATGTGTCTTGCTTGGAGCGGTTGCGCGAACTGGAGGCGATGGTCGAGGGACCGCGGGTGGAGCTGGCGGCGCGGTTCTGCGGTGCGCTGGCGGTGGGTGACGGCGCCGAAATGAAGGCACTGTCAGAGGAATTCGAGGCTCTCGGTGATGCTGTGGCGGCGGTCGACGCTGCGGCGCAGGCGAGCATCGCGTATCGGCGCGAGGAGTCGCGGGGGTCGATGTTGGTGTGCGGCGCGAGGGCGCAGGCGCTGGCCGCGGAGTGCGGTGCCGATACGCCGGCATTACGCGAGGCGATCGAGCCGTTGCCGCTGACGGATCGAGAACGCGAGATCGTGGCACTGCTGGCGCAGGGCTTGTCGAATCGCGATGTCGCCGAACGGCTGACGTTGTCGGTGCGAACCATCGAGGGCCACATCTACCGAGCGATGATCAAGACCGGCACGGCAAACCGGGCTGAGCTCGCGGCGCTGCTGCCGGGCAAGGGGTAGGCGCGCGCGGCTCACGCCTGCACGATCGGCCAGAAGAGGTCGAACAACCGCTGCTCCCAGCCCGACGCGATCCGGCCGGTGCGGGAGCGCTCGGCGATGTGCGCGCCGACCATGGCGTCGATCAACGTCGCGCCGTCGACATCGATGCGGAAGGACCCGTCGACCCTGGCATCGTCGATCACCGATTCCAGCTTCGCGCGCTGCTTGGTGAGGATGCGACGGAAGATCTTGGTGAAGTCGGGGTCGTCGTCGGTGAGCAGGGACGCCAGACCTCCGAAGCCGATCCCGTCGTCGATGGCTTTGATGGCTTCGTGGATCAGCCATCGCAACCGATCGGGCGCTTCGGCGTCGACGGCGAGCGGT
>Ga0075363_100000542_pt1 | contig 12236 bp, 10 predicted proteins | sample EndMetdeltDD1763_FD_71470 | JGI IMG/M metagenome (GOLD analysis project Ga0075363, IMG submission 71470) | Populus endosphere microbial communities from Tennessee, USA - Endosphere MetaG P. deltoides DD176-3 | ecosystem: Host-associated > Plants > Roots > Endosphere | place: USA: Tennessee...
CTCTGCCGCGACGTTCAACGCCGCCTCGACCATGGTCGACTCGACATGGATCCCGGTTCCGGTGCGATCCCGGATCTCCAGTGCCGCAACGGCTGCGAACGAGGCATGCAGCCCGGCCAGTGGATCGCACAGCCCGCGGGGGATGATGGGTGGCCCGTCCCTACTACCGGTCATCCATGCCATGCCGCTGGCCTGCTCCATGGTTTGCGCGAATCCGACCCGGTCGCGCCACGGCCCGTCGAGCCCGAACGCGGGCATGCGCAGCATCGTCACCTCCGGGGCGGCGTTGTGCACCACGTCCCATTCGAGGTCGAAGTTGGCCAGCACGCGCGGCGAGAAATTCTCGATGACGATGTCACTGCGCGCGATGAGATCGAGGGCCACCTCGCGGCCTTGGGGGGTGCTCAGCTCGAGGGTGATGCCGCGCTTGTTGGTGTTGCTGCACTGGAACACCGGCCCCCACTCCCACCATTGGTCAAAGCTGGGCGGACGGCCGCCGGCGAATCTCATGCCATCGGGCCGTCGCACACCCTCGACCTTGATGACGTCCGCGCCCAGAGCGGCCAGCACCTGAGTTGCCATGGGTCCGGCCCAGAATGCCGTGAGGTCGACGATCCGGACTCCGGCGAGCGGAAGCGTGAGCGGAGATGACGGCGCCGACTCGACGGCTACTGCCGGCCAATGCACGCGTCCGTTGTCCGCGCCGATCTCGGGCGCGGCGGCGGGTGCGCGAACCGGTATGTCCGAACTTCGGTACGGAATCCGTGGGGCGATGTCGCCGTGCGCTGATTCGACGAAAACGCCACGCTCGACGTAGTGGTCGATCGACGTGATCGTCGTGGGAGTGGCTATGGGGGAGACCGGTATTCGGAAGGCAGCGGCCAATTCGACGATTTCTGCGGTGGTCTTGTCAGCCGTCCACTCGTGAACCGCGGAGAGGAATTCCTCACGGCGGGCGATGCGCCCGGGCATCAGCGCGAGGTCTTGGTCGTCCAGGAGGTCCGGACGTTCGATCAATACAAGGAAATCCTGGAATTGCTGGGCCGTAATCGTGCAGAAGCCCACCAGACCATCCGCTGTCGGCACGATCGACGGAAGCTCGAGGCTTCGTATGCCGAACGCGTCCGCGCGGAGGACGCTCGCGGACACCGCACCCAAACTTCCCATGGCGATCACCATCGCCTCGAAGATCGAGAGGTCGATGGTCTCTCCTGCACCGGTGCGGCGGGCACGCCGCACCGACGCGGCTGCTGCAACTGCGGCGAAGCTGCCCGCGAACCATTCTCCGAGCCGCCCGCCGGCTTGCACCGGCTCCGACTCGGGCCAGCCTCGGCCTCCGATGGAGCCGCACATCGCCTGCAGGAGGAATTCGTTGGTGGGTAGGCCCATATCGACGTACGGACCGGTGTCACCGAACGGGCTGATGACCACAACCACCGCGGATGTCGGTGCTGCCACGGCGACATCGGCGGGATCCCAGGTGCCATCGCGTCCGGTGATCACGACGTCGGCAGCGGCGAGCAGGCTCGTCACTTCGGTGGCGCTCTCGTCGTGGACTACGGATTTCTTTCCCGCCGCCAGGAAGTCAAACAGTGCACCTGTCCCGGTCTCTTCCCGAGCGCGCCACGACCGCATCGGGTCGCCTTCGGCCGGTTCGACTTTGACCACAGTCGCACCCGCATCGACGAACATCTTCCCGCAGTAGCCGGCAGCGATTCCCGACGACAGCTCCACCACCCGCAGGCCATCGAATGGAGCCAGGTTCGGTTCCACGATCGCTAACGGCCCAAAGTCGTTGCACGCTGGGCAATTCCCGCGGCTTCGGTCGTTCTGGCCTGACCGAACGCCGTCATGCGTGCCCACGCGTCGCGGTCGCGTTGGCTTGCCCTGCGCCCGACGTGCGTGACGACATCGACATCGGTTGCCTGCGCCCGGAGGTGGCCCGCTCGGGCGTGTTCTCTGGGGATGTGCTGGAACGGATCGAATGAGTATGCGGCCATGGCGTTCTCGTGCGTGATTTTGTTGATCACTCTGTCGTCGAGGTGACCCATGGTCTCGATGATGTCCTCGGGTGCGAACGGCCAGTTGCTGTCCGAATGTGGGAAGTCCGACTCCCAGCACAGCATGTCCTCGTTGAACCAGTCCAAGTTCTGCACGCCGACCTTGTCGCTGATGAAGCATGTGTACAGATGCCTCTTGAAGACGTCGGTCGGCCCGCTGTAGCCCTTGGGAAACTTGGGTTCGGTCCATCCTGAGTGCCGGTTGAGCACGTGCTCGGCCCGCCATAGGAAGTATGGGATCCAGCCGACGTCGCCTTCGGTGAGGGAGAACCTCAAGTCGGGGAAATCGCTGTAGAACTCTGCCCAGATCAGTTCGGTGAGTGTGTACATGCTCATCATCGATGAGCCCGTCATGTTCACGCTGGGCGGCGCATCAAGCGAGAACATCGGAGCTCGCGATGACGATCCGACGTGGGTGCACAGCACCGTCTTGTTTTCACAGGCCGCCTCGAACAGCGGATACCAGTGCTTGGTGTGAATGCTCGGCATGTCGAGCGCCTCGGGGTTCTCCGAGAACGTCACCGCGTGACAACCCTTGGCGGCCAGGCGCTTTATTTCCTTGGCCGCTTCCTCGACATCGAAGAGCGGCAGGATGCCGCACGGGATGAACCGACCCGGATACGCACCGCACCATTCGTCGACGTGCCAGTCGTTGTACGCCTTGATCATCACCAGATTGATGTCACGGTCAGGCCCCTGGTTGAGCACCTGCCCCGAGAATCCGGTCCAGTTGGGGAAGTTGAGTCCGGCGAGCTGACCGCCGGCGTTCATATCGCGGACGCGTTCGTCGACGTTGAAGCATCCGGGCCGCATCTCGTCGTAACTGCTGGCGTCGATGTTGTACATCTCGCGAGGCTTGCCCGCCACGGCATTCAAACCCATGTTCCGGCCGCGCAGATCGCCGTAGTACCACTGCTGGGTGCCGTCGTCCTCCAGGATCACGCGAGGCGCGAATTCTTTGTAGGCCGCGGGCACGTGCGCCTCGAACATGTCAGCGGGTTCGGCGATGTGGTCGTCGACGCTGATGAGGATCAGATCGTCTTTATGCACAGCGGACTCCCGGCATCGTTGAATCGACGGCCACTGCGCGGTAACGCGTCGTGGGCGCCATGGCTGATCTATGACTAGTAGACAATGATCCAGATCACGATGTCAACGAGTCCGCCCTCGTACCCTGGAGCGGGCTCGCGACCTCATATGACGCTGGCTCTAATTGGCTTTTAGCTGGTATTCCGTACTCATCCGCCGCCTGGGAGGGTGGCTGAGTCTAGGGCGCCAGTTAGCGACACGATCGCGTAAGCCGTCCGAAATATGCGTACCCAGCGGCTCTCAAGTACGACTAATAGTCGAGTTTGCGCACGAACGCACGCGACGTACCCCAGGCAGCGATTCCCGCGCGAAATTTCCGTCCTTGTCGGGGTTGTCGTAGTGCGAGACTGACTTGGTGGACCACGCACCGCCATTAGGCATTTTCGGAGATCTACCGGCGCGGGACTTCCTCGTCTCACCTGGCTTTGCCGGTCTAGCGGCACTGGTGGCAGCGGCCATCGCGGCGTGTGCAGTGCTCTATGCGTCACGCCGGGCCCGTCAGCGGTTCGAGCAGCATCGTGATCAGGACGAACGCCGGCAGGAACAGGCTCGTGACGACGCGGAGAAAGCTCTGGTGTGGGAGCGATGGCAGTGGGTGGTCGACACCGCGGGGATTGAGCCGGCGGCGAGCGAGGGTGCCACCCTCGGGCTTGGACCCGGGGTGACCCTGGAGTTGTTGGTTGGGCTGCTCCGTGATGCCGAGCGACTCGGAGACGAGACGCTCGCGAGGGCTGTGGCGGTGTATCAGGAGCAGCTCTTGTTGGTGCTGGCACAACAGGCCGGTCCGGTATCTGATATCGCGGCTCCAAAGAGCACGCACCCGCCCGACGGAATGCGCGACAACCTACCTGCATCGGCGCACCGAAAACCGAGCACGCCGGCGCCGCCGCCGGCGGATGAAAAGCTTTCCACCGGAACGCCTTCCGCCAGGGTGGCCGAGAGCAGTGGAGGGCGGCGTCGCCGATGACGACTACTCGCCAACACATCGAGGACCTCGACGTCGACAGATGGGCGACGTTGACACGACGCGCGGCGGCGGAGTCAGTCGCGGCCGCGGAGCGGTTGGGGTTGCAACCACGGGCTGAATCCGTCGCATTGGCGGGGATGAGTGAACGCGAACTCGTCCAACACCGCGAACGCAACGGGCCACCGGTACCACGCCGATCGTTGGCGATGCAGCTCGTCGAGGCCGACCATTTGCGTCGTGTGGCCGACGAGCAGGCGCGCGTGGCGCACCAGGGCAGGCTCGACGCCGAGGCGGCGGCCTCGCGGGCGCGGGCCGAAGCCGAAGAATCGGCACGCGTTGCCACGGCGGCCGGTGAGCAGGTCCGCGCGGTGAAGGCCGAGAGCGAACGCAAGGACGCAGAACGAAGGGCGGAGCGGGCAGCCGATCAAAAGGCCTTGCAACAGGCCCAGGCCGAGATCGAGCGGGCGCGCGCTGGTGCGGAGGCCGAGGTGGCGGCGGCCGAGGAGACGGTTCGGGCGGCGGAGGCGCGTGCCGTTGAGCGGAGTGCCGAACGGACGACCGAGCGCGCGGCCGCAGAGCAGACGGTGCAGCAACTGCAGGCCGAGATAGAACGGGTCCGCGCTGGTGCGGCGGCTGACGTGGCGGCGGCCGAGGAGAGGGCTCGGGCAGCGGAGGCGCGTGCCGTCGAAAGGAGCACCGAGAGGACAACCGAGCGGGCGACGGGCGAGGAAGCCGTGCAGCGGGTGCGCCGTGAGCTGGAAAAGTTGCGCTCGGACACCGCCGCTGAGGTGGCGGCGGCGCGTGGGCAGGCGAGTGGTGACGTGGCCGCCGCGCGGGAAGCCGCCGAGGCCGAGGTCGTCGCCGCGCGAGAAGCCGCAGAAGCCGAAGTCGCGCGCTGGGAGGCCCACGCCCGGAATATGGAGCGATGGGCGATGGGCGAAGTGTCGAGCCAACTGTTGATGATTCCCGTTCCTCCGCCGGAGGTGCGTGCCCAAATCTGGTCTGTCGAAAGCACAATCGACATGCTCTACCAAATCTGTCACGTGCTGGAAGTGGTACTGGCTGAGGACGCGGAGTCGCCGTTCGTGCCCGATCTCGACTTCACGCGCAACCTGACGGGGAAGGTGCAAGAGCAGGCCAAAGACCTGACCTATGAACTGGCCACGCTATCCACGCGATACTCCGATCAGTCTCAGGCGGAGGCCGCCGCCGGCTACGCCGAGGCCGCCGGCGACGCCTATCGTGCGCTTCTCCAGCGCATAGACGCTGGTGTTCAGCGGGTGGGGAGGCGCTTCCATAGCCCAGATGCTGAGATCCTTGCGACGATCACGGCCATGCTCGCCGACCTTCGAGGACCAAGTCACGAGACGGCGAGCTGACGGTATGGGCGCGCTGGACGGCCAGGTCAGTTAACTCTGGTGAGACCAAGACCGGCTGTCTCGCGAACCTAGTTACAAGCACATCAGGCGCTTCGTCAAGTGTTGTTCAATTGATCATCTGCCCCTTCCGCGCCGACTACTTCTTCGTTTCACTGCCTGCCATTCGAGGTCGGGTGTCATGCTGACACCGATCGAGTCAGGCGGCGTCGCGGAGCGCACATGATGACCTTTTTCAACGACATGCACGTGTTATGACAAAGTTCTTCCGTGGCAACCCGCGGCTCCTCTTTCGGGCCCTGCCGGTCGCGGTCGGAGTGATCCTCCTGAAATGGCTGTACGACAGCAGCTCGGTCCGGCAACTGGAACTCAGTCCGCTCCTGGCCGGGGTCATCGCGGCCGAGGTGTTCATCGTGGGTTTCATGCTTGCCGGTACGACAGGCGACTTCAAGGAAGCTGAACGCCTTCCCGGTGAGCTGGCTGCCAGCCTTGAGACGGTCGCGGATGAGTGCTTGATAATCGACGAAGAGTTCAAGCTCCCCGAGGCACGGCAATGTGTGGCGCAGCTTGTCGAGATCGGGAACGCGGTGCATTGGTGGCTGCTGCATAACCAGGACTTGAACGACGTGATGGCCAATCTACGGGCGCTGAATCCGCTGTTCATGGTATTCGCCCCAAAGATCCAGCCGGGCTTCACGACTCGGTTGAAGTCCGAGCAAGCGACCATGCGCAGACTGGTAATCCGGATGGACACGATGCGTCGGACGTCATATGTGTCGGCGGGTTACCTCATCGCCGAGAGCACTGCTTTGGTGATCCTTGTGCTGTTGCTGATAACAAAGATCGGCGAGATAACCCCGACGGTACTTGTGGTCGGAGTGATCAGCTTTCTACTCATCTATGCGCTGGCGCTGATTCGTGACCTCGACAACCCGTTCGAATACCGCGACGGCAAGCCCGGTGCAGCGGACGTGGATCTAGAGGTGCTCGAACGCAGCGAGGATCGACTCCGTGGATTGCTCGCGAGGATGGGTGCTTCGACTTAGCGAATGATCGAACGTCGTATCGGGCGCGACAGCCTCGCGGTAGGTTGCGACGCGTGAGCGACGACAGAAATCGCGTGCTGGACGGCCGGGTCGCATTCATTACCGGAGGCGGACGCGGGCAAGGACGCGCGCACGCGCTGGCCCTGGCCGCCGAAGGGGCGAAAATCGTCGTCGCCGACGCGCCCCGGCCGATGAACCTGACCTATCCACTCGGCACCGAAGACGACCTTCGCGAGACGGCCAAACTCGTCGAGGAGCTCGGCTCCGACTGCCTTCCGATCGCCATGGATGTGCGCGATCCCATCGCAGTGAGCGCCGCCGTCGACGAGACCGTAAGCAGCTTCGGAAGTCTCGACATCGTCGTGGCCAATGCCGGAGTGGTGAGCACCGGACCGCTGGAAGAGGTGACCGACGAGATCTGGCAGCAGCTCATGGACACCAACCTGACGGGGGCGTTTCACACCCTGCGCGCCTGTGTCCCGGTCATGCGGCGGCAGCGTTTCGGGCGGATCGTCGTGACCTCCTCGATGGGTGGCCGAATGGGCATCCCCGAATTGGCGCCATATAACGCCACCAAGTGGGGAGTCATCGGGCTCGCGAAGTCTTTGGCGTTGGAAGTCGCCAAAGAGGGCATCACCGTCAACGTCATGTGCCCCACCACGGTTCACACGCCGATGGTTCAGCCCGTCGGTGTCGACGGTGTCCCCGACGAATTGGTCCAACGGATGATGAGGGCGAATCCGATACCCCAACCATGGATCGAACCGGAGGACGTGAGCCGTGCGTTGCTCTACCTCGTCACGGATCCGGGTGTCTTGACCGGCAGCGTCCTTGAAATCGGACTCGGCGGTAGTGCTCGAATTCACTGACGGCCGTGCGCTATCCGATGGGTAGGCGTGTGCAGCACGTCGATGACGAGACCGCGATGGGGCAAACGGCACCGCGGGTGTGACTCTGGGGCCAGAGGGCGGCAACACCGCACGGCGCGGAGCGCATTGACGATGGGGCGGCGACCGATGCAGGCGCCAGCGCGGCGATCAGCATCGCCAATCCGATTGCGGTGCTGAGGCAAATCGAAACCAGCAGCAATACAATCGTGCGCATCCCTGTCGCCGCCCGCGGCATCCTGCGGTCGTTCATCACTTCCATGGGTGAACCTCCGGTTTATGGCCTGGGCACCATCGCCGTCGGCCTCTACCAGTTAAGACACCGCGCGCAGCAAGTTCGTGACGGTGATTTAGGACACGTCCCCGGGCTTGGTCTGGGCGGGAGCGGTCGAATTGACTGATAGCCGCGAGTCATCTCCTCGGCCCACATACTCCACGTCTCCAATCGTGTCACTGCTGGTCAGCGATGTCTGGCATATCATCGCAAAACCCAAGGGAGAGCGAACCGATGCAGCTAGCGTGAACGCACTGGAGGTCGTCTCCGTCCTCCCGAAGGCAACCGGTTGGGAGGTGCGTGGTTGGACGCCGAACCCGACGTTGAATCCAACACCGAACAGTCCGGCATCCTGACCCGGCATCGACGTGACCGCGCGGTGATGGCGGTCGTCTTTCTGCTGCTGTTCGCCTTCTCCTACAGCGAGGATTACGTCTTCGCGATTCTTGAGACGGCTGGGCGCGACGAGGTCGTGGCTTGGCTCGTGGGACTGGTCGGTTTCGATGTGGCGGTGTTGGCTCTCGTGGGTCTGCTGAAACGCGCCATCGCCCGCGCGGACGGCGACTCACCGCGACTGTGGGAGTGGTGGTGGAGCTCATTTGCCGCCGTCGTGTGTATCGACGTGTTCCTCGTTCTGCTGCCTGAGGATCATCCGCTGTGGATCGACCTCGCGTCATCGCTTGCCTTGGCGATCCTCATGGGCTTGCTCATGATGGTGTCGCTCAACGGAGATCCGCTCACATTGTTCAGCGCCACGAGACGTGCTGCGGCGCCTACCGATTGGGCGCGGGTGCGCGCCGTGGTGCCACTCGTCGTCGGCACCGTCGCGTGCTATATCGCCGCTACCGCGTTCGACGACTTCTTCGACCTCGACACGGTGCGCGTCCTGGACCCGGAAATGGAGGCCGAGGTCGCCGCGATGCCGTTGGCCGAGCAACTGGGCGCGTACGCAACCCTGTGTGAGGGTGCCGTCAGTCCCGCGTTCTTCCAGCAGGTCGTCGCCGTCATCCCGCTGCTACTGCTCACGATCGGCGTGGAGTTCAACTTCTTCCGGCGCGCTCTCGACGAGCCCGCCCAACGCGCGGCCGCCGCGGCGACCGTCACCGTGATGGCGATCGGGCTGCTACTGGCGGTGTCGACGCTGCCGTGGGCCGGCAGTGGTTGCGGAGGCGTACTCGGCTACTGGCACGAGTATTTGACCTTCGTCGTCGCCGTGCAGGGCATCGCCACTGGCTTGGCAACGCTTCTGTGGCTACTCGTGGTCAGTGCGCCCGATCAACGCGCTTCGGTGGAGGCCAATCGTGACTGAACTCGCTTTGCGCCAACGCGGGGACCGCGCGGTGTTCGGGGTGGTCTTCCTGATGTTGTTCGTGTTCTCCTACAGCGAGCAGGTGGTGTCCGGGGTGTTCCCCGTCATCGGCGGCGGCGGGCAGACCGCGTGGCGGATTGCGGTGATCGCCGTCGACGCCGCGGTATTGGGCGCGGTCGGATTGATGAAGCGCGTCATCACCAAGGGCGATGGTGACGCGTCTCGATTATGGGGCTGGTGGTGGGCCGGCGTCGTTGTCCTCCTCGGCGTCGACGTTTTCCGCCTCTTTCCCCTGCACTCGATTCAGGTCGACGTGGTGAGCGCCACCCTGTACGCCGTCGCGATGGGCTGGACGACCGCGGCGTCGCTGAACTCCGATCCGCTCACACTGTTCAGCACGGCGCGTCGCGTGGCGCTGCCCACGGACTGGCAGCGAGTTCGTGCGATCGTCCCATTGGTGCTGGGTACCTACCTCTGCTACCTCGCGGCGAGTGCATACGTCGACTACTTCAACGTCGACACGATGCGGACGCTCGACGCAGCGACCGAGGAACTGGTCGCCGAAATGGATGTCTCGCAACAGATGGCAGTGCTGTCTCAGTTGTGCGAAGGCGCCATCAGCCCGGTGTTCTTCCAGCAGATCGTCGGCGTCCTGCCGGTGCTCCTGCTGACCCTCGGAATCGAGTTCAACTACTTCCGCAGGACGTTGACCGATGCCGGCCAGCGCGCAGCGACCGCGGCCACCGTGACGGTGATGGCCGTCGGCCTCGTCGGAGCGCTGTCGACACTGCCGTGGGACGGCCAAGGCTGTGACGACGTGCTGTCGAGCTGGCACGAGTATCTGGCCTTCCTGTTCGCGGTGCAGGGGATCTTCACCGGATTGACCACTCTCGTATGGCTACTCGTGTCCAGCACGCCCGATGACGCCGTCGCCGAGTCAGCGTGAGTCGTCAATCGCGCGGAGCGGCTGGCGTTCAGGTTCGCCGGGCAGATGCGAACGACGTGGCAGTCATCGAGCGCATCGTGCACGCAGCCTTCGACAGGTACGTAGCTCGGATCGGCAGACAACCGGCGCCGATGGGTGCCGACTACGGTGCCGCGGTCGCGTCGCAGCGAGTTTGGGTGATCGAAGCCGACGGCGAGATCGCCGGAGTCGTGGTCAATCATGTCCACGACGACCATCTGCTGCTCGACACCGTGGCAGTCGCCCCCGGCGCACAGGGGCACGGCTATGGCGCCCTGTTGCTTGCCCGTGCCGAGGACGATGCGCGCGAACTTGGGCTCCCGGAGGTCAGACTCCTCACCAATCAGGCGATGACTGAGAATCAGACGTTTTACCCGCGGCACGGTTATGTCGAGACGGCCCGTAGACGTCAGGACGGATACGACCGCGTCTTCTACGCCAAAAAGATTGCAGCACAGTAAGTGCCGACTGTGATGCACGCGAGAGTGACGACAACTTCAGCGAGCTTGGTCGGATTCTGGGGCGCCCTCGGTGGCGTCGGGCGTTGTCCGCGGATCGTCGAAGCGCACACTCACGCGTTGAAAGCCCTTGACGCGTTCAGCTTTGGCTTTCCGGGTGTACGTCTTGCGGTCCGCTGCAGTGAGATCGACATCGTCGGTGAACGGGGTGAGAAGCGCCCGCGGATATAGGTGATCCACGCGCACGACATTGACCTCCGCGCAGACGACCAGGCTCACCGAAATCAGATAGAGAAACGCCAGCAACCCCAGCACCAACGCGAAGACACTGTTGGTGGTGCTCGCCGTCGCGACGATGCGTGCGACATAGCTGGCGCCGAACCACTGCAGAAGCTGCCAGATCACAGCAGCGGCAAGGGCGCCCGGCAGCACCTGTCGATAGGTGACGTGGCGGGCCGTCAATACTCTGAAGGCCACCAGGCAGATGACCGCGTTGATGGTGATCGCCGTGACCGCCAGGCCCGCCTTGCCCACCCACCCGAGTGTCTCGGTGGCGCGGGCTGCCGCCGATAGCGCGGTCACTGCGATGGCCGCCGATCCGAGGATGCCGATCAGCAGCAGGCTGCGTATACGCGAGCGGATCGGGTCCGGCCGGTTGTTGCGGGGCACTGCCCACACCGAGTCCATCGCGTTCTGCAGGGCTTGTCCCACGCCCAGGCCGCCATAGAGTGCGCCGGCGATGCCGACGACGACGGCTACCGGACCACCGCTCAGTTCCTCGGGTCGCTGCAACTGGTTTCCCACGGCGGGGAGTTGGCTCATCGTCGACTCCACCACCTGCCGTTGCAGGTCGGGATTACCGGCCAGCAAAACACCGAGGGCTGTGGTGAACAAGAGCAGCAGAGGAAACAGCGAAACGAACGCGTAATAGGTGATCAGCGCGGCCAGATAACCACCTTGATCATCCAGATACTTGTAGAGCACGGCCACGGCAAAGCCCACGCTGCGGCGGCGCTGCTGCAAGCGGTCGAGCCAACCCACCATTGTCGGCTCCCTGTGAGTGCGACGCCACTGATGCGCTGGCCAGTACCCCTTACGGCAATTCGTCAATCGTGTCGGCACCGCAGCGTGGCCAAATTGTCAATCCCCGTCGTGGCCGCGGCGATCGTTGACCGAGGAGCTGCTTCGGCGCACGCAGGACCATCTCAGCGCGACCGACTGCGAAAGCGCGTGGAAAGAGGGTGAGCGATTGACCAGCGCTTAAGTGCTATCCGATGAAAGACCCGGCTCGTCCCCTGACGGGATGCGTTCCTGCGCGCTCAGCGGGCGCACATCACGGGCGGTTCTGGCATGTGGTGTGAATGCGTGCGGACATGGGTATCGAGTGTACAAATGTTCACCGAACGCCCACCGGAGCAGGAAGGAGGCGACTATGGCAACGGCGCTGCGTGACTTGATGCGGTGGAGTGTCAAGCCGGCCGAGAACGTCGACACCGCCACAACGCCGAGAATCAATGTGTTGCGGGGTCTGGCCGCGCGGGCCACGACGCCGCTGTTGCCCGACGATTACCTCAAACTGCTCAATCCCTTGTGGACGGCGCGGGAACTCCGTGGCGAGATCGTCGACGTCCGCAACGAGACGGCGGACTCGGCCACGGTCACGATCAAACCGGGCTGGGGCTTCGCGGCCGACTACCAGCCCGGCCAGTATGTCGGCATCGGATTGCGGGTCGACGGCCGGTGGCATTGGCGGTCATATTCTCTGACCTCAGTGCCGGTACGGGATAAAAAGCTGATCACGATCAC
>Ga0075363_100000543_pt1 | contig 12230 bp, 9 predicted proteins | sample EndMetdeltDD1763_FD_71470 | JGI IMG/M metagenome (GOLD analysis project Ga0075363, IMG submission 71470) | Populus endosphere microbial communities from Tennessee, USA - Endosphere MetaG P. deltoides DD176-3 | ecosystem: Host-associated > Plants > Roots > Endosphere | place: USA: Tennessee...
CTGGCATCGGCGGGCCGGTCCGCGCCGAGTGCCGACATGGTGGCGGTGAGCGGCGTGCGAGCCGAAATGGCGCGTCGAATGTCGCTGTCGCGCAGGGAGATACCCGATGCCCATGCCACCGTTGAGGTGGACGGGACGAATCTGTTGCGGCTGCGTGACCGGATGCGCGAACAGACGGGCGACGACGTGACAGTCACGCCGTTCGTTCTCACGTTGCGGCTGTTGACGATTGCGCTCGCGCACCATCAGAACCTCAACGCGACATGGGTGGACACCACCGCGGGTCCGCAGATCCATCTGCACTCCGCGGTGCATCTGGGGTTCGGTGTCGCGGCGCCGCGCGGCCTGCTGGTGCCGGTCGTCAAAGACGCTCAGGACAAGACGACCCGTGAGCTCGCCGGCGTGGTCGCCCGGCTGATTGAGGATGCGCGGGCGGGCACGCTGATGCCGACCGAACTTCAGGGCTCGACATTTACGGTGTCGAACTTCGGCGCGCTGGGGCTGGATGACGGCGTCCCGGTGATCAACTATCCGGAGGCGGCAATCCTCGGGATGGGCTCGCTGCGGCCGCGTCCGGTCGTCGTCGACGGGGAAGTCGTTGCCCGGCCGACGATGTCACTCACGTGCGCGTTCGACCACCGCATCGTCGACGGTGCGCAGGCCGCCGCATTCCTGACCGAACTACGCGGCCTCATCGAGGCCCCCGAACTGGCGCTGCTGGATCTCTAGGCTTCGGCCCAGCCCACTCGACGAGGTCAGCGGCGCTTGGCGGCCTCGAGACGGCGCGCGAATTCCGGCGACTCGATCGAAGTCGCCTGTGGGACGAGTTCGATATCGACCGCGATGCCGTGCTGATCGCTGTCGATCAATCCGGGGTTGGCGGTCGCCCGCATCGACGCCTTCGTCGCGAGGACAACATCGCGCGGCGCGGCGGCCGGTCCCGCGGCGAGCTCGCGCGCGGCCGCCACCGGATCCTCGGCGACGGTGAGCGCCAGTCCGTGCCGCACCGCCGCCTCGGCGTCGAAGCTCATACCGAACAGCAGAGACGCGCGGGCCACCTGTGGCCCGACGGCGCGCTGCAGCATCCAGGTCGCACCACCGCCGGGATGGATGCCCAGCTTCTGGAAGCGGGGGTCGAACAGCGCGTGCGGACCGGCGATGCGCACGTCCGCCGCGAGTGCGAGGTTCAGCCCGGCACCGACCGCCGCGCCGTTGACAGCGGCGATCGTCGGCAGCGCGCAATTGGCGACCGCGAGAAATCCGTCATAGATCAGGCGCAGGCCGTCCTCGGTCGCCTCACCGAGCGCGGTTAGATTCGCCCCGGCGCAGAACGCTTTCCCGGCGCCGGTGACGACCAGCGCGTGTACCTCTTCGTTGGCTTCGGCGGCATCGACCGCGGCGCGCAACGCCGCTGAGATCTCGAAAGTGACCGCATTGCGGCGGTCGGGGTCATTGATGGTGATGACGGCGACGTGGTGGTCGACGTGAACCAGTACGAGATCAGACACGCGCTCAGCCTAGTGACCGCGCTCCGGTGTCGGTCAGGCGATCGTCAACGTGACGTTGTTGAGCGACACCGCGACATCGGTGGGCAGGATGTCGACGAACGTGGGGGCATTGCGCTGGGCAGGGCCCGACGCGATGACGTTCCACGGAAAGCTGGGGCTGCACGGGAAGTTGTGGCAGCGGTACCAGAAGCCGGGTGCACTCTGATAAGGGAACATGCTCGGCGCCTGATCGACCCGGTAATGGCCCGGCGGAATGAACGCGGTCGCCCAACCGTCGCGTGGATTGGTGGTGACGTTGAAGACACCGTTGCTGCCGTAGCTCGGCGGGGCGGCATCCGCGGGGACGGCCACTGCCACCGCCATCAGTGCGGCGCCCGCTGCCGCTGCGACCTTGGTTTTCACGTCGTGGAGTGTATCCACAGCGTGGCCCCGCCGAAGCAGATCTCGCGAGGACAGCACGTGCTACGCGGCCGCGGCGCCGCCGTTGTCGTTGTTCGTGTCGGTGGATCCGCCGGGTTCGGTGCCTGCGTCGTCCCCACTGTCGCCCGGGTCGCTCGGCGGCGGGTCCGTCGGCAGTCCGGTGTCCTCGTCGTCTTTCGGCTCGCCTGGGTTCGGGTCGGTGGCGCCTACGGCGCCGGCATCTCCGAGGTCGCCGGGCTTGACCTTGAGGCCGTCCCGAACGATGTTCAGCAGCGGCCTGTTGGTCGGCTTCGGCTTCTTCGGCTTCAGAAAGTCCGGCAATCGGACCGCCTCGGCGGCCTGTTCGAGTTGTCCGGCGATCGTCGGCTTGTCTTCGACCTCGGACGGCTCGGCACTGTCGGTGGTCGACTCAATCCTGTTGGTGGGCGGCAGATCTTCCGACTGCAGCGGCCCTAGCGCCGCGGCGAACGTGCGCTCGACCACGTCGGGGATCTTCGCCAATGCGATCAGAATGTCAGCGGACGACGGGACGAAGGCCGCGGGGCGGTAGGCGCTCGGATCGCTCGGAATCGGGTTGCCGCCGTAATAGCCGAAGTCGACCGCCAGCTCCAGGACTGGATTGAGGACGTCGGCGACATAGTCGCCGAGGTAGGTGCGAATCAGTTTGGTCAGCGGCAGCTCGTCCGTCGTATAGGTGACGTAGGTCGTGTTGTTCCGCGTCGTGATGTAGGCCGTGATGCGGTCGTCGGGCGAGCTGCATCGCGCGTCCGGGCAGTCCAGCACATCGCCGCTCTCGGTGATCGCGCACGTGTTGGCGTTGCACGTGACCGACGGTGTGCCGTCCGCATTGACGGGCAGGTCGATCTCCGCCTGATTCAGGCGGGTGTTCAGGTACGCAGCCAGTGCATTGACCGCCGCGAACGGGTTGAGCACGTATGCGGGGGCGTTCGAGTTGTAGTCGTACTGGTAGCCGACGTTCACCGCAGCCTGGGCCGGAACCTGGCTGGGGGTTGGAATCGGGTTGACGCCGATGAGGGCGAACCACGGATAGCGGGTGCCGAAGCCGCCGTCGGGCCGGGCGACATCGTTGTCCAGGATGAAGACGGTGTTCGCGTAGGCCGGATCCTGCTCCAGCAACAGCAGGCTCGCGTTCGCCGCGCCCCAGCCCGAGGCGAGGACGGCGTTTTGCTCGCCGGAGTTCGCGTCCAGAGCGGCCTTGATGCCGGCGGGCCCGTCATTGAAGTTCACGCGGACGATGTCCGTGCCGTCGGGTCCGGTGTACATCTCGTCGAGGAACTTGCCGCCGTAGAAGTGCTCGACGCCCTCTCCGCTGGGGTTTGTCGAGCTACCGACGACGATCAGCGCGGCGAGGTCGACGAGGGAAGCGGAGATGGATGCGGGCTGAGTTATCGCAACGGCTGTGACGCTCGTTGCGACCCCGACCGCGGCAGCGCCGATCGCGACCTTGACCGCGCGTTTTCTGCCTGACCTCGCCATTACTCCGCCCCTCCGAATGGTTTTGCAGCAAACCTATCGTCCTGGGGCATGGTACGCGAGGTGTTCATGCCTCCGCAGGCCAGCCGCCCGCGATGAAAACTGCATCGGCCAGACGGCACCCGGCATGCACGTCACGCCACAGCCGGGTGGCCGGATCGTTGAGATCGAGCGCATGGCGGCTGTTTCCGAAGAGGCGGTCGGCGGCCGCCCGGGCTCGGGCGACGGCTTGCTCGTACACCCAGGAGCCGTTCGCCTCGGCGTCCGGCCGTCGCAACGCCTCGGTGATCTGGAGCTTGGTCGCGTCGATGTCGGATGCGGCCCGGGCTACGTGCGCAGGAGCAGCAATGGAGAGCTCGTCGGCGCTGTAGGTCGTGGCCAGCCGAGCTCGCATCTGTTCGACGTGGTGGCGCCACACGCCTTCGGCGGATCCCGTGATGGCCGCGGCCGCACCGGCCATGGCGATCGCCGCCGCGCGCGAGTCACCCGTGAAGGCATGGCCGTCGCGGACGCCGTAATCGGTGATCGTGACGTCGCAAACACCCGCGGCCGACAGGGCCGCGGGATCGCGACGTGGTGCGATGCGTGCGGCGTCACGCGGCACGAGAACGCGGCCCATGCCCTTCGTAGGCAGCACCAGCCAGTCGGCGTATTCGGCGCCGATGACCGATTGCCACGTCCCGCTCAATCGGCCGTCGGTGTCGATAGCACCGACGCCTTGGTGGGCGGTGGTGACCACCGTGTCCCGCGTCGCGTGGGCGATTTCGTCGGGAAGCGTTGCGACGTCACAGGCGGCCGCGTTGAACATCGCCGCGAGCCATCCGAGGGATCCTTCGATTGCCGAGAGTTCACAGACATTCGAGACGAGCTCTTCGGGCGTGGCGGCCGGCTCGGTCAATGAACCCTGCAGCCCGGCAAGCGATTCGGTCGTCGCGGCATCGGCCGTGGCGGCCACCAAGCGGAGGATCTCGGACACCAGCTGCGGTGCGGGGCTCCGCTGGGCCATACTCACCTCCACGGGCGGCGACAAATGGTATTCAGAATCGTGGCACGAAAAGCGCAGCCGTGAGCCAGAGTACGACCCGGTCGGTGCTCGACTCGGTCCGAGCCTTGATTCCCGAGATCTCGGCGGCCGCGGCAGACGTGGACCGAAACCGTGTGGTGGACCCGCTGGTGATCGCGCGCCTACACGACGCGGGGTATTTCGCCTTGCTGCGACCACAGGGCATCGGCGAGCCTGACGGCGAGCCCGACGACTACTTGACCGCCACATGTGAACTCTCGTCGGCGTGTATGTCCACAGGCTGGCTGGCCGGATGGCTGGCGCTGAACAGCTGGGGGCTGTCCGTACGCAACGAACAGGTCCAGCAGGAGATCTGGGGCGACGAACCGCGCACGCTGCTGTGTTCGTCGTACGCCCCGACCGGACGGTTGGAGGCGGTCGACGGTGGCTATTGGCTATCCGGTCGATGGTCCCGGTGCACTGGAGCGCGTCACGCGTCATGGTTGAGTGCCGCGGCGCTGCGCGTCGGGCCCGACGGCGGTGCCCAGGACTTCATGGCCGTCCTGGTGCCGCGGACCGACTACGTCATCGAGTCGACCTGGAATGGGCTGGGCCTGAGGGGGATTAGCGCGGACGATGCTGTCATCTCCGGTGTATTCGTGCCGGAGCATCGCGCGTTCAGCTGGCTGAACTTCGATCCCAATGCGGCCACGAACCCGTTGGACCGGCTGCCGCAGCCATTGCTGTACACGCTGGCGGGCACGATCCCGCTGCTCGGCGCGGCGCAGCGGGTGCTGGCCATGCGGGTGCCGGATTCCGCGTCGCCGCTGGACCCGGTTGCCATGGCGCAAGCCGATGTCGAGCTGTCGCTACTGCAGATCAGGCGAAATCTGGCCGATCTCACCGACTGCGTTCGGGCCGGCGGATATCCGGACGCGGAGTTGATGCTGCGCGCCCGCCGGGATCAGGTGATGGCTTCCGAGCGTGCGGTCGAGGCGATCCGGACGATCGTGCACAATCCAGGGTCGGACGCTGATCATGTTCTGCTCGAACGAATCTGGCGCGACGTGCAAACCGCCCAACGTCACGTGTCGAGCAATGTGGAACAGGTGCTGTCGGTTGTCGGCCGGTTTGCGATGGGGCTCAATGTGGACGACCTCATCTGGTAGTCGGTTACACCCAGTCGTCGGAGGACAGGGTGCGAAGCACCCGCGACATCATGTCGTCGGTGACCGTACTGGGGGCATCTGCCTCGGTCTGCGGCGACGGTTTACTGATGTGCTCAGAGATGCCTCTCGCGGCGCGGGTGAGGAAGGGCGCCATGCGTTTGAGCCAATGCGCGGGCATCGCGCCGGTCAGTGAAAGGCCGGCCACCTCACCGTCGGCCATTCGGATGGTCGCCGCGACGCTCGACAGGCCCGCCGCCAATTCCTGGTCGTCGTAGGCGAGACCGTGCCGCGATCTGATCTGTGCGAGCTCGCGATGCAGCGTCGGTAGGTCGGCGATCGTCGCGGGGGTGCGCTTGCGCAGTGGATCGCTGAGCATCGCGTCAACGTCTTCGGCCGGCAGCCGGGCCAGCATCGCCTTGCCCAATGCGCTGGCGTGAGCGGGTGTCCGGCCGGCGACCCGGGTCGGAACCGTGACACCGCCGCTGTCTCCGACCTTGTCGAGGTAGACGACGTCGGCGCCGAGCAGCACACCGAGATGAACGACGAGCGCGGTGTCAGTGGCCAGACGTCTGAGGACGGGCGAGGCGACACCGCGCAACTCTGAGTAGTCGACGACGCGGTTGGCCGAGAGCGACGACCCGGCAAGACAGTATCCGTCCGGTCCGTGCGTGAGCAGTCCGGTCGTATGAAGCTGGGTGAGTATGCGGTGAGTCGACGACCGGGGCAGCCCGGTCTGGGCAGCGACGTCGTCGAGGCGCAGCTGCGTGCCGGCACGGTCGAACGAGTTGATGATCAACGCGACCCGGGCCACCATCGACGCCGGGGCGTCAGATGCACTGTTGCTGGCTGGACTGCCCAAGACCCCTCCCAAATCGAGGTTGAGTCACCTCACTGTAGGAGGACGGACTCGGCGCGAGAAACAATCGGCCCCTTACCCGGGAGAGGTAAGGGGCCGACTGCTCTCATTTACGCGGCGTCGCTCTGTGAACCTCCGCTGTCGCCGTCACTGTCGCCGGAGCCGCCCGCAGTGCCGGTGGTGCCGGCGGTGCCAGGGGTCCCCGAGGTGGTGCTTTCCGTCTTGTCAGCGGCACGTTTCGGAGTGAACCTCGAGACGAAGTCGCGCACATCCTCGGCCGTGATCGGACCGCGGATTCCCGCCCGGGCCGGACGCGTGGTGCGCGCCGGCTCGGTCTTGTTTCCGTCGGTCGCCTCGGGTTCCGACTTCTTGGCGGTGCTGCGCGAACTTGTACCGAACGAACTCACCGCAGCCGAGACGCGGGCAGCGATGTCGGTGGCTTTCGCCGTCTCCGAGTTACCGGTCGTCTGTGCGGACACCGACGTGAGCTGGCTGTGCGGAGCAGGGGTCTCAGGCTGCGCCGGCGGGTTGGTGACCTTGCTGAACTCGTTGACGATCTTGGCGTTGACCGCGCGGCTGAACTTGGCGACCGAGAACTGCGCGTCCGCGGCGCCACGGTTGACCGCGGTCAAGATCGTCCTGACGTCCCGCGTGGCGAACGCATCGGCGACCTCATCGAAGGTCGCGGCCAGCTGACGCTTCAAGGTCCGCTGCTGCAGGGCGATTTCGGCCTGGAGCGTGGGTTCAGGGCTGAACTGCTGCCCGTTCCAGTTGACCAACGTCCAACCGTCTTCGTTATTGCCCTCGATGACGACGTAATCGGTGTTGCCCAACTGAGCCGACTGCAGCAGCTGCAGCTTCTGCGCGACGGTCAGGTTGTTCACGTTCATCATCGTCCAGAACATGATGGTGCCGCCGTGCGAGAACACGACCGCGTTGCGGTCGCCGTTGTCGTACATAGTCTGCAGCGCGCCGCGGACCCTGGCATCGAAGACATAGCCGTTCTGGGTGGTGCCCGGCATGTAGGTGCTCTTGTTGAATCGGTCCACCGGGATCTGCGGAATGGCGCCCGGCAGCGCCCACCCGATCGGATACAACCCGTACCCGCGCGAGGCATTGGCTTCCGGCGTGCCCTCGAAGACGCCGGCCTCGATCTCCTGAAGTCCGGGCAGCACCTGAATCGGCAGGCCCAGGTATTGCGACATCGGGGCTGCCGTCAGCTGGGTCCGCACCATCGTGGATGCGTAGATGGCGTCGTAGTTGTTGTCGCCGAGCAGATCGACCACATCACGAGCCTGTTGCTGGCCCAACGGCGTCAGCACCGGACCGGGTGTCTTCGTGTCGATGTTGCCGGAGGCGTTGCCTTCAGATTGGCCGTGCCGGACAAACGTCACCCGCATGGACTCGGCCGCCGAGGCGGGAATCGCTGCGCCGACGAGAAGCGCCGCCGCGGTCAGGGCGACTCCGGCGAATTGCATCGCCGTTCTGCGCTGCCCCCTGAGGAGCTTGATGCCGAGCAGTCGCTTTTGTGGTTTCGACTGCACAGCGTCTTCGGACGCGTCGTTCATTGAGCAATTCCTCCCGCCGTTGGTGTGGAAAGCCCACGGTGAACGGAAGGTAAACAGGAAACAACCCGCAATCTCATTCAGCGGGACTGCAGGTGCGAAGGGGTCCGAAGACGACGAGCGCCCTGATGAGCACCCCCGACAGGATTCGAACCTGCAACCTACGGAGTAGAAATCCGCTGCGCTATCCGTTGCGCCACGGGGGCAACGCACGGATTGTATCCGGCCGGCGGGGCGTCGACCCATCCCGCGACGGCTACTAAAGGCCCGTCGCGCTCCCGCGCAGCGGACTAGCGTGGTGACCACCGAATGGCCGATCGGAAGGGGAGCGACGGGCAATGAGCGATGTGCCGGACATCGACGCGGACGGACTCCCGGAGGAGCTGAGCGCGTTCGACCAGATCCTGCATCGCGGTGAGGCCAATCCGCGCACGCGCTCGGGGATCATGACCCTGGAGATCCTGGACTCCGAACCGGACTGGGATCAGTTCCGGCGCCGCTTCGACAATGCCTCACGCAAGGTACTGCGGTTGCGGCAGAAGGTCGTGACGCCGACGCTGCCGACGGTGGCGCCGCGGTGGGTCATCGACCCCGACTTCAACCTCGACTTCCACGTCCGCCGGATCCGGATCTCTCAACCGGGCACCCTGCGCCAGGTGCTGGACCTCGCCGACGTCGCGGCGCAGTCGCCGCTCGACATCTCCCGGCCGCTGTGGACGGCGACCCTGATCGAGGGGCTCGAGGGCGGTGGCGCGGCGGTCATGATGCATCTGAGCCACGCCATCACCGACGGCGTCGGAGCCGTCGAGATGTTCGCTCACATTTACGACCTGGAGCGCGAACCCGCACCGCAGGCGATCCCGCCGCTGCCGATCCCGCAGGACCTCTCGCCCAACGATCTTATGCGCCAAGGGGTTAGGCGCCTGCCCGGCACCATCGCGGGCCGCGTCCGCGGCGTGGTGACGGGTGCCGCTCATGTGGTGACCGAGGCGATCCGCGACCCGATCTCGCGCATGGGCAGCGTCATCGACTACGCGATGTCCGGCGCCCGGGTGATGGGCCCGGTCGCCGCACCGTCGCCGGTGCTGCGTCGACGCAGCCTCTCGTCGCGCAGCGAGTCCATCGACATCGAGTTCGGTGACCTGCACCGCGCAGCGAAGGCGGCGGGTGGCTCCATCAACGACGCGTATCTGGCGGGCCTGTGCGGCGCGCTGCGGCTCTACCACGAAGCCAAGGGAGTGCCCATCGACGCGTTGCCGATGGCGGTGCCCGTGAACCTGCGCTCCGAGGCCGACCCCGCGGGTGGAAACCGCTTCGCCGGAGTCAATCTCGCCGCACCGATCGGAATGCGGGATCCCGAGGTGCGGATCAAGAACATCCGCTCACAGATGACGAGCAAGCGCGAGGAGAAGGCGATCGACATGGTCGGTGCCATCGCCCCGGTGATCAGCCTGCTGCCCGACTCGGTGCTCGAGTCGATGGCGGGCTCGATCGTCAACTCCGACGTGCAAGCCAGCAACGTGCCCGTTTACGCGGGCGACACGTTCATCGCCGGAGCAAAGATTCTGCGGCAGTACGGAATTGGTCCGCTTCCGGGGGTGGCGATGATGGTGGTGCTGATCTCCCGGGCGGGATACTGCACCATCACCACGCGCTACGATCGCGCCGCGATCGATGACCCGGATCTGTGGGCCCGCTGCCTGCTGTCGGGATTTGACGAGGTCCTGGCGCTGGGCGGCGACGGTCGTGCGGTGCCGGCGTCATTCTCCGCAGACCCGCCCGACCCTGCCCACATCTCACCGAACGGAAGTGCGCTGCAATGACTTCGGGAAACGGTCAAGGCCCGCAGGCCATCCGCAAAACCATGCGACTGCCGGGTTCGGTCGCCGAGATCGAGGCGAGCCCGTCCGGGCCTGAGGTCGGCGCGTTCTTCGATCTCGACGGCACACTGGTCGCCGGGTTCACCGGCGTGGTCATGACACAGGACCGGCTGCGCCGCCGCCAGATGTCGGTCGGCGAGTTCATCGGCATGGTGCAGGCCGGGCTCAACCATCAACTCGGGCGCTCCGAATTCGAGGACCTCATCGGCAAGGGCGCCCGCATGCTGCGCGGCAACTCCCTCGCCGACATCGACGAACTGGCCGAGCGTCTGTTCGTGCAGAAGATCGTGGGGCGCATCTATCCCGAGATGCGCGAACTCGTCCGTGCGCACATGGCCCGCGGCCACACCGTCGTGCTCAGTTCGTCCGCGTTGACGGTGCAGGTCGAGCCCGTCGCGCGGTTCCTCGGCATCAAGAACGTGTTGAGCAACAAGTTCGAGACCGACGAGGACGGCCTGCTGACCGGCGAGGTGCTCACCCCGATCATCTGGGGGCCGGGCAAGGCCAGAGCGGTGCAGGCCTTTTCCGCCAAGAACGGTGTCGACCTGGCGAAGAGTTACTTCTATGCCGACGGTGACGAAGACGTCGCGTTGATGTACCTGGTCGGCAACCCACGGCCGACAAACCCGGCGGGCAAGCTCGCAGCGGTGGCCGCCAAACGCGGATGGCCGGTGCTCAGATTCTCCAGCCGTAGCGGTTCCAGCCCGGTTTCGCAGCTGCGCACCGCGGCTGGCATCGCGTCGATGGTGCCGATCGCCGCGGGCGCGATCGGGCTCGGTCTGCTGACCCAGAACCGGCGCACCGGCGTCAACTTCTTCACGTCGACGTTCGGCAAGACTCTTCTCACGACCATCGGGGTGGAGCTGAACCTGCTCGGGAAAGAGAACCTGACGGCCGAGCGGCCTGCGGTGTTCATCTTCAACCACCGCAACCAGGCCGACCCGCTGATCGCCGGCCGACTCGTCGAATCCAACTTCACCTCGGTCGGCAAGAAGGAACTGGAGAAGGATCCGATCGTTGGCACGATGGGCAAGATCATGGACGCGGCGTTCATCGACCGCGACGATCCCCAGAAGGCGATCGAGGGACTGAAGAAGGTCGAGGAGCTGGCGCGCAAGGGGCTGTCGATCCTGATCGCACCTGAGGGCACGCGGCTGGACACCACCGAGGTCGGCCCATTCAAGAAGGGTCCGTTCCGAATCGCGATGTCGGCGGGAATCCCGATAGTGCCCATCGTGATTCGCAACGCCGAAGTGATCGCTGCGCGCGATTCGAGCACTTTCAACCCCGGCACCGTCGACGTCGTCGTGTATCCACCCATCCCCGTGGACGATTGGACACATGACAACCTGACCGAACGCATCGACGAGGTGCGCGAGCTCTACCTCGACACGCTGAAGGACTGGCCGCAGGACGAGCTGCCGACTCCGGCCTTGTACAAGCGCTCGAAGGGCGCCCGCAAGGCATCCGTGAAGAAGGCCGCACCGAAGAAGGCGACCGCCACCAAAGCCACCAAGGCAACGGCGGCCAAGTCAACAGCTACCAAGGCGACGGCCAAGAAAGCGTCTGCAAAGAAGACCCCCGCCAAGAAGACGGCGACGAAAAAGGCTGCGCAGAAGGGCCGCCCGTGAAATTCACCGCGGACCAGGTCGCGCCGTTCACCACCACCGACGACGCGCTCGTGCTGGCGTCGGTGGCGTCACCCGCCGAGCAGGAGCTGCTCAACGACTGGCTGGAGCAGCAGCGGCGCCAGTATCCCGAGTCGAAGGTCGACGTGCTGCGGCTCCCCGACGGAGAACCGCCGCCCGGTGTGCTCGCGCAACTCGTGGCCGAGCTGGAGGCGGACGAAGACCGTTCCGTCGTACCGGTGCGGGTGTTCTGGGTTCCGGGCGGGCTTCCGACACGTTCAAAGGTGGTGTCGCTGCTGTCGGGTCGCGACACGTACCGTCCGCCCGAGATCATTCAGCGCCGCATCCTGCGCAAGGATCCGTCGCGTGCTCGGGTGGTCGCCGGTGAGCCCGCGAAGGTTTCGGAGCTGCGTCAGCAGTGGGCCGATACGACAGTCGCCGAGAACGCCCGCGAATTCGCGCGATTCGTCCTCCGCCGCGCAGCGCTGGCGATCGAGCGTGTCGAACTGCGCCTGCTAGGACCGGAATACAAATCCCCGCGCCTGATGAAGCCCGAGATCCTGGCGTCGTCGAGGTTTCGCGAAGGCCTGGAACAGATCCCGGATGCGACCGTCGACAAAGCTGGGGAGATGCTCGACGAGCTCTCCACCGGGTGGAGTCGGTTCTCGGTCGATCTGATCCCGTCGCTGGGCCGTGCCATCTTCAGC
>Ga0075363_100000544_pt1 | contig 12229 bp, 16 predicted proteins | sample EndMetdeltDD1763_FD_71470 | JGI IMG/M metagenome (GOLD analysis project Ga0075363, IMG submission 71470) | Populus endosphere microbial communities from Tennessee, USA - Endosphere MetaG P. deltoides DD176-3 | ecosystem: Host-associated > Plants > Roots > Endosphere | place: USA: Tennessee...
GCCTTGTCTTGTTGTGGGATGTGTATTCGCGGCGAGTTATGTTCGGGTGTCCCAGCAGCCACTGCGTCGGTGAACGAAAGTGGTTATCTTCCATGGTGGTATGAATTTGCGTGACTGCCTTGCCGCCGTTCGACAACTGCAGGGCCGGTTTTTGTCGCGGTAGAACAGCGCAGGATCGGCCGGTCAGTCATCACCGTGCTCGATATCTCGCGGACTGTTGGTATCGGGAGATTCTTGCCGAAGGCGCCGTCGCGGCCCACGCATTGTCAGAGTTCGTCACGCCCGTATGCGACGGCGGCGATGAGCCACAACACGGCGATTATGAGGAACGCCGCCCCGATCGGATCGAGGTCAAACATACGGGAACCGCCTCGTTTTGACGCGAGCCGCGCCCGTGCCGGATGCGGAGGCCAGCTCGGGAGGCTCCGCGGGGGCCGATGATCGCTTCGCAGGACTGGGGCGCGGGCTAGTGTGACTGCCGACCTGATCACCGATGCCGAACCTGTCATGACTGCCACCGTTGGACGACGAGGTGAGTTGGGCGGCGGTGCGCGGGTAATCCTCGTGTATGAATTCGGTGATGACGGCACAGAGGGTTCTGTTTTGGGCGAGTAGCTCAGTTTCGCGGGCTTCAAGTTCGCGGATTCGGCGGTGAGCCTTGTTGAGTTCGTCGTTCAGCGTGGCGAAAGTGGGAGCTGTTGGAGACACGGGACTTCCTCTTAACCGCCTGTGGGCGTTGTCTTTTGGTCGGTGTGCGATCTCATCGCGGTGCGGGCTGGCTCAGGTCAGCGATGTGGAGGCCGTAGGGTACGGCGTTGAGGAGCGTGACCGCCTGGGAGATGCCATTGGGCAGTCTGTAGGTGCGCCGTTCACCGGCGCGTCCCCCTGCGATGGCGGCGCCCAAAGGTGATTCGATGGAGTAGACCGGCATGTCGGCGTATTCAGCGCCGTGTACGCCCAGTAGGAAGGTGTCGGTGTCCCCGGTGGCGTCGCGGCGGATGGTGACGACCATGCCGGGTTCGGCTATCCCGTCGTTGGGTGGGTCCTCGCCGACGACGGCGTTGATCAGTAGGTCATGAATCTGCTGTATTCGTGTCTCCCATGCGCGTCGGACGGCGGCTGCGTTCTCGTCCGCGTCCTCATCGGCGATTCCGGCGGAGAACAGAAAACGCAAGGTGTCCAGTTCGCGGTGTAGCCGTTCGTGGGCCTGCGGTGAGATCCAGACCCGTGTCGTGGTGGCCATGTCGGCTCCTTTCGTTGCGCGAGTTCGTCAGCACAGTGCTGTATTTGACGACTCGCTTACCTCTCGGTGTGGGTGGTGGTTGTCGGCGCAATGTTCGCTGCGCCCAATAGGGCGTAGCGGCGGCACGTTGTTGTTCATCGCGCCCAGCTCCCGTTAGGTTGTGGCCGGAGAGCAACGCGCAGTCATTGTGCGCTTGGCCGCGGGCCGCGCAGCGGCGCTGGTGCGTCGCGATGGAAGGGTCTGTGCCCGCGCGGATTTCGGCGTGTGCATTCCATAGGGGACTGCCCTGAGCAGGGTGACGGGTAGGTTGGCCCCGCTGGGGATGGAGTAGATGCGCTGTTCGCCGACGCATGCGCCGGCGATCGCGCTGCCCAGTGGTGAGTGCATCGAGTAGACGTCGATGTCGGCGTCTTCGACACCACGCACGCCGAGGAGGAAGGTTTCGACCTCGCCGGTGTCGTCGTAGCGCACGGTCAGCACCATTCCTGGTTCGGCGATGCCGTCATCGGGCGGATCCTCACCGACGACCGCGTTACCTAACAGCTCCTGAATCTGGTGAATGCGTGCTTGCCGCGCCAAGTGGGCGGCCATGAGGTTGTCGTCGTAGTCCATGAAGTCATCGGGGACTTCGATGCCGCGCCGTGAACGCAGGGCGGCCAGTTCGGCCTTCAGGCGGGTGTGGGCTTCGCGTGTCATCCAAAGACGTTCGGTACTAGTCATTGTGGGTTGTGTCCTTTTCGTTGAGGTAGGGGGTTGTCGTCAGGGGCGGGCCGGTGGCGGAAGCGCCGCCCCTGACGACTCGGGCGCCCGTGACGAGGGTGGATCACGGGCGATGCGGACAGCGGGAGGTAGCTGAGTTCTAACGGCCGCTTCGGCGTAGCGGGTCGAAGTCGCGCAGGGCTTCGGGCTGCTTGCCGGTGGTGATCTGTTCGGCCAGCAGCCGGCCGGTCACTGGGCCGTGCGCCAGTCCCCACATGCCGTGGCCGCCGGCGACGTAGACGCCGCGCGACATCTCCCCAATGAGGGGACGGCCGTCGGGGGTGATCGGGCGCGGACCAACCCAGATGTCACTGCGTTCGGCCCACCGCACTCCGTCCAGCAATGAGCTGGCGGAGGCGACGATGGCGCCCACCCGTGCCGGTACCACGGGTTCGTGCGGGTCGCGGAACTCCATGGTTCCCGAAACCCGCAGTGCGCCGTGGTAGGGCGTGCACGCCACCCGCACGTCGGGCAGATAGATGGGCCCGGGGATGGGGCGGTCCACCGGCACGGTGAACGAGTAGCCGCGACCGGCCTGCACCGGCACGCGCACCCGGCTACCCGCCAGCCGGGATAACCATGCGCCGGTGGCGATCACCGCGGTGTCGGCGGTTAACGGCTTACCGCTGCGCGGGTAGACCGTGATGCCGCTGCCGGAACTGAACACGCTGCGAACTTCCAACGTTCGCATCGTTGCGCCGCGCTCGGCGACTGCTTGTCCCAGCGCGTGCACGAACCGGCCGGGGTCGACGAAGCGTTGACCATTGATGCTCAGCGCGGCGGTGATCGCCGGCGATGCCAGGGGCACTTGTTCGCGCAGCGCCTCGCCGGATAGTGCGGTGACAGACATTGTCTGCCCGGCGTTTTCGAGGGCGCGAAGTTCCCGCACCATGCGCTCGGCGGCTTCGGTGCTGCGGAACAACGCGGTGATCGGGGCGTCGGTCACCGGTGCGTCGACGCCGTTGGCGACGAGCACGTCGAAGGCTTCGATGGCTTCCTCGTTGAGCGGCACGTTGGCGCGCACCGCCCGCTTCCACGACGAACGGCGACAGTTCGCGACGAACTGCGCCAGGAAGACCCCGAGCTCGGAGTTGGCGGTCATGGGGATGTGCAGTGGGGCGGCCGGGTCGAGCAGCGAGCGCAGCCCGTAGCGCAACACGCCCGGTGAGTTCAGCGGAAGGGTCAACGCCGGTGAGATCCAGCCGGCGTTGCCCCACGACGCGCCGGCGGCCACACCGGTGCGGTCCACCACGGTGACATCGACCCCGCGCTCCTGCAGGAACCACGCCGTCGACAACCCGACGATGCCCGCACCGACCACGATCGCCGATCGGGGCCCGCCGTCAATGCGCTCGCCGCCGCCCATCACAAACCTCCACATCTTGATCTCGCGTTGCTATATCTATGGTGGCCTGCACCACGTGGGATCCGTTTGCTGGATTCCGACAAGCAGCCGATGCCAGATTGTGGCGATCCGACAACGCGGCCTCTTGAGCGCGCCAGTCCCCCGGAAGCAATGAGTGCGCGCCGACTGAAAGCACGAAAACAAGGCAGGTGGCGTTTTATTTTTTCTGACGTATGGTCGGGGGAGGTGGTTGCCACTTCGTATTAAGGAGCGACAATGGCTGACAAATCCCCGGGCAAAAGTCTTCGAAAGCCCGCACTGTCCATCAAGGAACGCCGGGCTGCCAAGCGCGCCAGGGCCATAGACTCGACACCGATTGTGCGGAAACGCAAGCGCTGACCCTATTTACGCTTTTATCGGCCGGTTTATCAACAATCCGATATAAACTCTAACGACCGCTGGTTTCCGGAGCGGCTACCGGGGCGTGAATCATTCGAATTCACGTTACGCCGCGCACGAATGCGCAAATCGGGTCGAATGTGTGCGACCGCGGCGACAGCCACCACGAGTTGTTCCTCGTTCGCATCGGGCGCCCGGCAGTGCTTTGCTGCGCGGGCCCCTGGGCCTGGCCGGCTCGATGTGCCGCAGGTACGCGGGCTGTTGCAACGAACGTCTCAACGCCGGCTGACCGGACTGGGCTAGCCGTAATGATGCTCACCGAACGCGTCAAGTTTCGCCGTCGGACTCAGCGCGCTGGCCCGTCCTCCACGCATGACGGCCCTCCTGCTCCGCCGGCATCCCGATCGCCAGTAGTTCCTCGGTGGTCGACACGTCGTCGGGGTCGGCGGCCGCCATCACGACGGCGTGCGCACTGGCCGGGTCGGTGTCGGAGGGAACCACCAGCAGCACGAGCGTTCCGAACTTTTTGCCGCTGACGGTCAGTGTGTTCGGCGACGTGTTGCTGGGCTCGAGGATCACGCTGTGGCCGCGAAACTCCATCCGCAATGATGCTGAGGCCCAGCTGTTCGCGTCATAAATCACCCGCTCGATGGTCCCCGAGCCCGATGACAACGCCGCCAGCAGGAACCGAAGTTCGATGTACAGCTGGTCGGTTAGCGGCCACCAGCCGCCCTGCACAACGCCTGCAGAACCGTGCGCGGGCTTCAACTGCAATCGGGGATGCGCGATCGTCCATCGGCGAGCCTGGGAGATGTCGAAGGACAACGGTGGTGCGGACATGAGTGGGCTTTCCCGTAGTCGTGAATGTCTGGGCTACTTGAGGATTGGCGGTGGTTTAGGGCTGGCTGGGTTTGTGCCCGTCGTTGCCGACCAAGTTGTCGAGGTCGCGTTGCCATCGCGTGAAGCGGATGCGGTCGCAAGCGGCCCGAGTGACGGTGAACAGGGTCGCTGCGATAGCGGCCACGCATATCCAGATGACCAGCGCGCCCATGGCTGCTTCCGCGGCGGCGCGGCTGGTCGGGGCTGGTGGGGGGACCTGCGCTCCGTTGGTGTCGACCCAGATCTCAAGGGTGTCACCAGTTTTGGCTGTCGATTGCGCCTCGACCGTACCGGTGTGTTCGGCGCCGGCGGCAGTCCATCGGGCCGACACGGTGGTGGTTCCTGTTCGCAAGATCTGTTGGGAGGCAGGGACGTCGGTGACCGTTGCGGCCACGGTGTGGCGGGTGTGGGCCTGCTCGGCGTAGATATGGCGGCTCGAGTCATAGACCGCGGTCCCTACGGCGGCGGCGATCGGGGCGGCAATGAGCGACACCGCGACAGCCAGCACCAAGAAAAGTGCCTCGATGCGATCGATGGTGCGGACCAGTGGATCGCGGCCGGCCAGCCGCAGCACAACAGGCCACCGGGGCAGGCGCACAGTGAAGGTGTCGATGTCGGCGTTGTCGGCACGGCGGTGGGCCGTCCCGCGTTGATCGTGCGGACCGTGGGATTTCATCGGCATCCCCGCTCGGCGAGTCGGTGTCGTCCGGTGGCGTCGAGTCGCTTCCTGGCGACCATCACCCACCTCCACAGCTCGACCATCGGTTATGTCCATGGTGGTGTGAATGGCTGCCGCAGGGTTTGCCCCAGTCAGACAACGTCGCCGTCGCGCTTTGTCGTGTTTCGACAGCGCACGGTCAGTCGGTGTCGGTGGCCGCGAGTTCGATCATCATCGCCAACCGCTTCTTGGCGTCGTCCAGTTGCAGATTGGTGATCTCGGCCATCTTGCGCAGCCGGTAGCGCACAGTGTTCTCGTGCACTCCCAGACGGTTGCCCGCTTCGGTCGGGTCGCCCTGGGCCTCCAGCCAGGCGCGCAGCGTCGGCACGTAATCGGTTGTGTGGTCGCGGTCGTGGCGGCGCAGCTCGGCCACCGGTCCGCGGTCCGGGGATCGACCTGAGCGCGCCGCGGTGCGCAGCCGCTGCAGCAGGATGTCGTCCCACGACTCGTCGTAGGCCGGAGGGGCGGCGCCGGTAGGCCATATCTCGTGCAGCGCCAGACACTCATCGGCCTCATGGCGGGCCGCGACAAGGTCAGCCACCTCGGCGGCCCCACTGATGCCAGCCAATAACGTCATCCGCTCGGGCAGGGCAGCCCGTAGACCGGTCACCCAGCGCCGTGCGGTGTCGGCCTCCTCGCCGGGCAGCACGGTGTAGACGGTGTTGCCGGCCAGGGCGCTGCGCCCGGGCCGTGACCAGCCGAACCCGGTGGTGGCGCGCTCGAACGCCAACAGCAGCGCGGCGTCTCGTTCGGCCCCGATGAACGCCTGCACCGCGATCACCCGCAACAAGGTGTGCGGAAGGCCGAGTCGGCTAGCGGCCGTGGCGGCATCGGCGGTGCCCTCCAGCACCCGGATCACCAGCTCGGATTCGACCTGGCGTTCCAGATCCGCGCTGGCGCGGGACCGCAACAGGTGCAGGGCCACCGTGCGGGCACCGTCGGCCAATGCGGTGAGCGTGGCCCCCTTCAGCGGCGCCTCACACTCCACCCACACCGACCCCATCAATTCGCGTCCCGACCGCACCGCCACCACCATCCGCCCGGTCATCCCGTGATCGGGGTCGCGGGTGACGAACAGCGGCTCGTCGGAGGCCGCCAGATGGGTGTACACGCCGCGGGCGTCGAAGAATGCGCGCAACTGCTCGGGTGCCTGTCGTTCGACGATGGTCGCCACCCGCGCCGGGTCGGCGTGTTGCTGGCGCCGCGAATAGGCCAGCACGCGGGAGAGCCGGTCCTCGATGATGGCCGCGCCGCCGGTGGCCTCCGCCAAACTGTCGGCTAGTGCGAACAGATCCGTTGGGCCGCGCCCGGATTCGGTTTCGCGGCCTTCCAGGACCAGTCCGTAGATGACCGCGGCGAGCTCGCTCCATGTCATCGCCGGGTCGACCACCATCACCGCGACCCCCTCCGCGGCGCCCGAGAATGCGGTGTCGTCATCGTCGCCTTCGCGGATCAGCACGACAACCGCCCGCGCTGAGGCGGCCCAGCGCACCGCCTCTTTCACTGAGCGCGCGCCGATGCCCAGCAGCACGTCGCCGACGACGGTGCGATCCTCGGTGCGCTCATGCATGACGACGCTGCGCAACTCGGTCGACCGGGGTATCGGGCAGAACCGCAACCGAACGCCGTAGCTTCCCAGCACGTTCACCAGGCGGTCTAACGTGACCACGAGCCGCTCCCCAGGCCGAACCGATCACCCAGCGTAACCAGCAGCCCACCGAGCGGTCGGTGAATCACAGCTCCGTCGAATCGGTGTGATCCCCGGGATCGTCGTGGACCGCGTGCAGGCCGTGGCGGCCGTCCCAGCTGGTGTCGGGACTGGTCGGCCGAATCCTCCCGTGCAGCACCTGCAGTGTGGCCTCGCGGGGGCTCTCATGGTCATCGAGGCTGGTGCCCGCGGTGAGCGCAATCAGGGTTTGTCGCAATGTGTATTGGTGACCGCCGTACACGGTGTGCGCGCGGCCGCTGTGGGCGTCGTGCGCGGCGGCCAGATGCTGGCGGGCAAGCGCGGTCAGTGAAACCTTGTCCATGTGGCCGGTTCCAGTTGTCAGTGGCTCGAGGGTGGTGTCAATTGGTGGTGAAGGTTGGCGACATAGCCGTCGTAGGCGGCGGCAACGGTGTCGAGGTCGACTTGCTCCGGCAGGTCGTCGGCGCTTTGACGGGCGATCAGGTAGGCCGCGGTCGCCTCGACGACACGCTGCTCGTCGTCGGCGATCTGCGCTACCACGGCGGGGTCGGCGTGCAACCGCACGACAATGGTGTCTTCGTCCTGCTGAAACCGGACCAGGTAGTCGTGGTCTCCGAGCGCCTCGAGGGCCGGCTGCTTAACGGTCATGTGGGTTCTCCTTCGTGAGTGGTTACGGGGATCGTCATCCCGACAGGAGGGTGGCGCCGAGGGCGACCAGGGCGGCGAGCTTGAGTGCCTCCAACCCGATGTAGGCATGGTGTGCGCGTGAGCGAGGTGCGTCGTGGCCGGCCAGCACGGCAGCTGAGCGACGGTTGAGCCTGGGCCGCACCAACAGCAGCTGCACGGCGAGCAGCACGGCTGTCGCCGCGGCGATTGCGAGCACCGCGCCGGATGGTCCGGTGACGCTCAGACATACCGCGATGACCACGGCCCAGAGGACCTCGGCGATGTTTAGGGCTCGGAACACGATGCGCCCGATCGCCAGGCCCACCCGCAGCTCGAGATCTTCGGCGCGAAACTTCAGCGGTGCTTCCAGGAAGGAGATCGCCAACACCATGCCCAGCCAGATCAGGGTTGCCGCGGCAGCCACCCGAATGGCGAGATCGGTCATCACGATGCCCGATCACGGGTCGGTGCGGGTGCCAGGTGCGCGACGCACAGGTCGGGCTCGACGAATGGGTCGAGACGATCCACGTTGACCGGTGCCCGCATCGCGGACAGCGCGCCTTGCATCAGGCCCAAGTGCATAGAGCAGATCACCTCGCCGTGTTGTTCAGCCAGGTTCTGGAAGGGACAGTGCCGCAACCGGATCTCGCGAGCTCGTCTGCCGTCAACGGGTTCGGGCTCAAAACCCAACTCCGCCAACAACTCCACCAGTTCGGTGACCGCGCGGGTTTTCGACGGCGCGCGGTGCTGGCCGGAGGATGGCACCAGCGTCGGGCTCGTCGAACGGCCCAGTTGGACGGCGATGCCGGCGGCATCGGGTTCCCGGGCCACATAGCCGGTCAGAATGGTGGCGAGTAGCCGATAGTTCGTCGGTCCGGCGGGGTCCATCCGGCGGCTGGCGCGAAACAGGATCGGGGGCCGCCCGCGGCCGGCGGAGTCACCGAGGACTTGTTCGATGCGGCCCGCGCGCTGCAGCGCGTCGATGTGAAAGCGGACCGTGTTCGGGTGCACGCCGAGTTCATCGGCAACGCTGGCAATGCTGCGCGGCTCCGCCGATGCCCGCAGCAGCGCCAGGATGACGTCTCGGCGCCCTGGGGGCCCCATCCCCGGTGCGGGCGCGGTTGCGTCGGTTGGCATCAGTCGCCCTGCGGCGGCACCGCCGCCACCATCGCGGTGTCGGCATCGACGGCGCCGAGTTTGGCGGCTCCTCCCGGTGATCCCAGGGGATCGGTCTGGCCCGGCAGGGTGTCGGTGAAGAACTTGACGTTCTCATCGATGTATGGCCGCAGTGGTTCGGGCACATCGTCTTCGTAGTAGATCGCCTCCACCGGGCATACCGGTTCGCACGCGCCGCAGTCGACACACTCGTCGGGGTGGATGTAGAGCATCCGTGCCCCCTCGTAGATGCAGTCCACCGGGCACTCGTCCACGCAGGCACGGTCCTTGATGTCCACGCACGGCGCTCCGATCACGTAGGTCATGCCCACGACATTACTCCAATTATCACTTGTAGGAATAGGATGTGCCCATGACCCTCTACGACGATCCGCATGCAGCGGCCGACACCGACGAGCTCGACGTGCGCCAAGTTCCCAAATCTCAACGGCACCCGATGATTTTCGCCCGCTTCGACGAACTGGCGGCCGGTGAGTCGTTCGTACTCGTCAACAGCCACGACCCGATACACCTGCGCGAGGAGTTCGCCCGCCACCGTCCCGGTGCCTATGACTGGCGCTATCTGGCCGGCAGCCAGGCCGACAGACTGTGGCGGATCCGGATCGTCCGAATCACCGAGCCCGACCTCGCCGGCCTGCTCTGACACCACGTCATCGACGGCGGCAGAGGGAAGGCTGCGACGACGTCGTCGCCTGAATGAACGCGCGACGGCCCGGCGGTCTCGCGTGCCGGCGGGCCGGGCATGATCGGGATCGGTAGCGCCGGTTGCGCTTTGCAGCTCGATGAGCAAATCGTGCACCTCAGCCGCTATACGCCCTAGCCCGCCTCCGCGCGCTTACAACATGCGCCCCTTACCCGAATCTATTTAACGGGCTATAGTCCGTTAAATAGAGGTTTGATTGGGAAGCGGTGCACACATGGAGCACGAGATGGCCCAGCGCCCAGCGGATCTGGGCACACCGTGAGTGCTGTCGTCGAACGGACACCCACTCGGCCGTTCCCGCCGCTGCGGGGAGTCAAGGGGTCATTCGTGTACCGGCTGGTGACAACCACCGACCCCAAGCAGTTGGGCATCATGTACACGGTCACCTCGATCGGCTTCTTCATGGCCGGCGGATTGATGGCGCTGCTGATGCGCTCAGAGCTGGCCGCCCCGGGGTTGCAGTTCTTGTCCAACGAGCAGTACAACCAGCTGTTCACTATGCACGGCACAATCATGCTGCTGCTGTATGCGACCCCGATCGTGTTCGGTTTCGCCAATTGCATTCTGCCGCTTCAGATCGGCGCTCCCGACGTCGCGTTCCCACGCCTGAACGCGCTCAGCTACTGGCTCTATCTGTTCGGCGCGCTGGTCACCGTGGCCGGTTTCCTCACCCCGGGCGGCGCGGCCGACTTCGGGTGGACCGCCTACACCCCGCTCAGCGATGCGCTGCATTCGCCCGGCGCGGGCGCCGATCTGTGGATCATGGGCCTGGCCATCGCCGGCCTGGGCACCATCCTTGGTGCGGTCAACATGATCACCACCGTGGTCTGCATGCGCGCGCCAGGGATGACGATGTTTCGGATGCCGATCTTCACCTGGAACATCCTGGTCACCAGCGTGATGATCCTGATCGCGTTCCCGCTGCTGACGGCCGCGCTGCTCGGGTTGGCGTTCGACCGGCACCTGGGCGGTCACATCTATGATCCGGCCAACGGCGGAGTGATCCTGTGGCAGCACCTGTTCTGGTTCTTCGGCCACCCCGAGGTCTACATCGTCGCGATCCCGTTCTTCGGCATCATCACCGAAATCGTTCCGGTGTTCAGCCGCAAGCCGGTCTTCGGTTACACCACCATGGTTTACGCGACCGTGAGCATCGCGGCCCTGTCGACGGCGGTGTGGGCCCACCACATGTTCGCCACCGGCGCCGTGCTGCTGCCCTTCTTCTCATTCATGTCGTATCTGATCGCCATCCCGACCGGGATCAAGTTCTTCAACTGGATTGGCACAATGTGGCACGGCCAGTTGACGTTTGAGACACCGATGCTGTTCTCGGTGGGATTCATGCTCACCTTCTTGCTGGGCGGTCTGTCGGGGGTCATGCTGGCCAGCCCGCCGATCGACTTCCACGTCACCGACACCTATTTCCTGGTCGCGCACTTCCATTACGTGCTGTTCGGCACGATCGTGTTCGCCACCTACGCCGGCATCTACTTCTGGTTCCCGAAGATGACCGGTCGCCTGCTCGACGAGCGACTGGGCAAGCTGCACTTCTGGCTGACGCTCATCGGCTTCCACACCACCTTTTTGGTGCAGCACTGGCTCGGCAACGAAGGCATGCCGCGGCGCTACGCCGACTACCTGCCCACCGACGGGTTCACCACCTTGAACATCGTCTCGACGATCGGTGCGTTCACCCTGGGGGCATCCATGCTGCCGTTCGTGTGGAACATCTTCAAGAGTTACCGCTTCGGCGAGGTCGTCGTGGTCGATGACCCATGGGGGTACGGCAACTCCCTGGAATGGGCCACCACCTGCCCGCCGCCACGGCACAACTTCACCGAACTGCCCCGAATCCGCTCGGAGCGGCCCGCTTTCGAACTGCACTACCCGCACATGGCCGAGCGGATGTGCGCAGAATCCCACGTCAGCCGCCACGGACACTTCGACCTGGCCGCAGATCGCACAACGCCGGCCGCACGCGAGAACAACCCCTCCCGCGGATGAGCACGGCCAGCACGTGACACCGTTTTGCGACGGGAAACTCATCGACGAAGACATTGCGGACCCCAGACGCACCGTGCAACCTTCCGCCGGGATCGAAGAACCACCGGCGCGCGATCACTGTCGCTCTCGAATCGAATTGCCGCTGTCCGCAAGGAATTAACCGCTGGTAGTGGTCGTCGCTGCTGGACGGAAGTTCGCGGTTGTGACGTGCTCAGTCTAGTTTCGGCTGCAAGCGTGCAGTGCTATTATAGAGGAGTATTTTACTCTAAATAGATCGAGGTAGCGGGCATGACGCAGGCGACAGAACCAACCCAAACCGGTGGCGTCACAACGGCCGTCGCGTCGACAGTCATGCGGGTGGCCGACTTGGACCGATCGGTGAGCTTCTATCGCGATGTGTTCTGCTGCAGGGTCGCCCTGCGCGAACCCGACACAGCGCTGCTGTTGACCCCGGACGGATTTCAGATCTACCTGCACTCGGCGGGCCCGTCTCGGCGGCCGCGACTGGCCCCCATCGGTATCGAATACCTGATGTGGGCCACCGATAGCGAAGCCGAGTTGGAGCGGGTGACCAGCCGTCTGCGAGCCCACGATCCGGCCACCTACACATACACCGAAAACGGGTTGACGTTCGTGGAGGGCTGCGACCC
>Ga0075363_100000545_pt1 | contig 12227 bp, 10 predicted proteins | sample EndMetdeltDD1763_FD_71470 | JGI IMG/M metagenome (GOLD analysis project Ga0075363, IMG submission 71470) | Populus endosphere microbial communities from Tennessee, USA - Endosphere MetaG P. deltoides DD176-3 | ecosystem: Host-associated > Plants > Roots > Endosphere | place: USA: Tennessee...
TGCTTTGGCCAGCACGGTCGATGCGCCCGCCGTGTCGGCCGCGTTGACCTTGTTGAGGCCGTCGAGGAGGTCGTGATAGCCGTCGTTGGCGCTGGCCTTGGCCTGCAGGCCGCCGATGCCCAGACCCCCGACGCTGAGCAGCGCGAGCACGAAGAGCGCGATGGCGCCCCACATCACGCGCCGGCGCACATAACCCTGCCGGCGCCGCCAACCCAGGAAGGCGACGAGCCCGCACGCCACTCCGGCGACCACGGCGGACTCGAGGAAGAACTCGTCCATGGACAGTCGCAGCGCGACCGAGACGATGACCGCGGCGACGATCGATCGGCCGAGCGGGTTGCTCGCCTGCCACGCGCCGATTCCCAGGGCCCCGACGAGCGCTGCCGCGCCGAGGATGGTGACCAGCGCGCCGGACCCGTTGGCGGCCGCGGCGGTGAGCAGGCCGGCTGCCGCGGTGAGGGCCCACCACGGCGCCGACGCGCCGAGCCACGTCACGAACGCCGCGAACGCGAAGCACAGGATCGCGTCGACGGACTCACCGGTTGGGTGGGCATCGGCGAACGCCGCGAGCACACCGGCCACGACTGCGACGGCACCGACCGCGAGCGAGTCGTGGCGCGTGATCGTGTTACGACGGGACGCGTGCATCAGCCATGTCGTTCCGTGCGGCGACTTGACCTTCGTGCTCAGCGGTCATGTCGACTCGACTTCATCCACTCGACCGTCGCGCGCAGCCCGTCGGCGAAGTGGATCGGTTCGATGTCGGGGAACAACTCGCGCAGCCGAGTGTTGTCGGCCTGGCTGTGTGGGACGTCGCCGGCTCGAGTCGCGGTGTGCGTCCGCTCGAGCGGGCGCCCGAGGATGTCCTCCAGCTGATCGATCACGTCGAGCAACGTGACCCGGGTGCCGAAAGCGAGGTTCACGGGGTCGCCGATCGCGATGCGCCGCTGCACCGCATCGGCGAGCACGGCCGTCAGCGTGCCGACATACGTGAAGTCGCGGCTCTGGCTGCCGTCGCCGTGCACCGTCAACGGTGTGCCGGACAAGGCCGCGTCGACGAAGGAGGGGATGACGGCGGCATAGGCATGGCCTGCGGGTTGCAGCGGGCCGAACACGTTGAAGAACCGGAAGGCCAGCACGGGCAACCCGTACGAGCTGCCGTAGGCGATCGCGTACCCCTCGGTGACGAGCTTGGTGGCCGCGTAGGGAGACATCGGGCGGCAGGCGAGATCCTCGCGCTTGGGAAGGATCGGGTTCGATCCGTACACGCTGCTGCTGCTTGCCACGATGGTGTGCAGATCGCCGTGACGACGGGATGCTTCGAGCACCATCAGCGTTCCCGTGGCGTTGCTGTGATGGCTGGCGATCGGATCGCGGACGCTGCGCGGCACGCTCCCCAGTGCTGCGAGATGGACGACGGCGCTGGCTCCCGCGAACGCTCGGTCCAGCGCGCCGTCATCGGTGATGCTGCCCTCGATCAGTTCGACCGGCAATGACTCGATGTTGGTGCGGTCGCCGGTGGACAGGTCGTCCAGCGCGACGACGCTCGTCACCCCCGGAGTCGCCAGTAGCCGTCGGCACAGGTTGCCACCAATGAACCCGGCCCCACCGGTGACGACGACGCGCATCCGCTGATGCTAGGCACTCGTGCGCAGAGAGTCGGTGGACCCAACCTGGTCCGTCGCCGGCTGGTCGTCCTCCGTCGGTGACTGCAGCGATCGACGAAGGTTCACGATCGGCTGCGCCGTGGTGGCGAGACGATGGAGCAGCGCGCCGGCCGCGTCGTCGTCCAACTCGAGGGCCAGGTGCCGCAACTGCAGCAATCCGCTTTCGAGCACGGCTGGATCGATCGCGATCGGAGTGACGCGATGGATCGACGGGTGCATCGTTGGTGTCTCGAGCTCGTCGAGAGCTGTCAGCTCCTCGCTGAGCTTCTCCCCTGGCCGGGTGCCGGTGATCCGGATCTCGACATCGGTGCCCGGTTTGCGTCCCGACAGGCGGATCATCCGCTCGGCAAGGTCGTGGATGACGACCGGCTCGCCCATGTCGAGCATGAACACCTCGCCGTGCGCGCTCTGGTCGGAGAGCGCCGCGGCCTGAAGCACGAGTTGCACGGCCTCGCGGATGCTCATGAAGAAGCGGGTCATCCGGCGGTCCGTCACGGTCACCGGACCACCGGCCTCGATCTGGCGCATGAACGTGGGCACCACGCTGCCGCGGCTGCCGAGCACGTTGCCGAACCGCACAGCGCAGAACGCCGCGTTGGACGGTGCCCGAGACAGCAGCAACTGCTCGCACAGCCGTTTCGATGCACCCATCACAGACGACGGATACACGGCTTTGTCGGTGGAGATCAGCACGAGCCGTTGCACACCGACGTCGAGTGCGCACTCGACGATGTTGGAGGTGCCGATGACGTTGGTGTGGATGGCCTCCGTGGGATGGGCCTCCAACAGCGGCACGTGCTTGTGCGCCGCGGCGTGGAACACGACGGTCGGCCGGTGGGCCTCGAACACCGCCCGCATCTGGCGCAGATTGCGGATGTCGGCGAGCACCTGCACGATCGGCCCGTCGAGGTCGCTGGCGACGTCGTAGAGATGAGTCTCGTCGTGGTCGACGAGCACGATCCGCGACGGCTCGCAGGCTGCGACCTGGCGGACGATCTCCGACCCGATCGATCCGCCGGCCCCGGTGATCAGCACACAACGGCCGATGAGCATCGCCTTGACCGCGTCGAGGTCGGTCGAGACCTGTTCGCGGCCGAGTAGGTCTTCGATGCGCAGGTCGCGCAAGTCGCGCAGCGTCGCTCCGCCGCGCATCGCCGTCCCGATCCCCGGCACGATCTTCATCGCGACGTCGGCACGCTCGGCGGCCGCGGCGGCGCGGCGCACGGTCTCCTGCGGGGCGTTCGTCATTGCGAAGACGGCGAGATGGGCGCCGGTCTTGGCGACGACTTCGGGCAGTGACTCGATCCCACCGAGCACCCCGATGCCCATGAACGAACGACCGTGGCGGCGCACGTCCTCGTCGAGCACGGCAACGGGCATGAAGCCGGCACGAGGGCTGCGCACCATGTCGGCCACCAAGCTGGCGCCGGCATCGCCGGCCCCGATCACGACGACACGGAGTCCGGGTTGGTCGCCGCGCCGACGGAACGAGAACAGACGGGACTGGAAGCGCAACATCGCCATCAGGAAGCTGGCGAGCACAGCTCCGGAGACGGTGGCCGAGATCGGGATGTCGCGGCGGATCAACTGCAGGCACAGGAGCAGCGCCGCCGTCGCGCTTCCCGCGAACACCAACCGGCGGGCCTCGAAGATGCTCGCGTGCCGCCACAACTGGCCATAGAGACCGAACGCCCAGTTGCACAGCAACGAGATCGCGATCGCGATCGGGAGGAAGCGTTCGAAGTCGGACCAATATCGGTCGGGCACCGAGCCGTCGAACCGCAAGACCAGCATCGAGAGATAGGCGAGCGCGGTCAGGACGATGTCGAGCCCGGCGATGGCGACATCGCTGCGCATCTGGACGGTGCGCGATGCGGACCGCATCCAGAGTGCTCTGACCTTGTCCTTCAACTGATCCGTCCCTCCGTCGCGTCACCGCGCGACTTGACGCGGATCTCCTGATTCTGAATTCGGCACGCAGACCGTCCGGCATGAGTGAAAACTTGCCAGTCGCTTGACCTTGATGATCCTGACCTGCGGGGCCAAGGCCCTACACTCGGTGGATTCGAAGGAGTGGGACGCCAGCATGGAAGTGAGTTCGCTACTGGGCACCCTGCGGCGGCGTTGGTGGATCATCGTTCTGATCACGCTCATCGGCGCTGCTGCGGGGGCCGCGCCGAAGCCGAAGACGACCATCGACCCGACGTCGGTGAGCTATTCGGCCAGCCACACGCTGCTCGTGTCCAGCACGTCGGCGACCGACACGATCTTCAGCGATCCGGTCGCGCTGAGCCAGCTGCAACTGTTCGCGACCACCGGCGAAGTGCCCAAGCGGGTCGCCGCCAAGATCGGCTACGCGGGCAACGCGGCGTCACTCGCCGCGCAGGTCACGGTCGAGGTCGACACCAGCACCGGCGCGATCCGGATCACGACGACGCAGAGCGACCCGGACCTCGCGGTCAAGATCGCCGACGCGTTCGGTGACGAACTCACGGGATACCTCGCCGAGCGGCAGGACGATCTGCAGCAGCGTCGGGTGGCATCGACGCTCGAACGGTTGACGACGCTCGAGAACGACATCAAGACCCTCGAGAAGACGGTTGCCGCGAACCCGGATGACGATGTCTCCGCGGCCCAGCTCGATGCGCTCACACGCCAGTACAGTGCGACGTTCGAGTCGTACAACCAGCTGACGGTCGACCAGGGCCAGCTCCAGCTGACCACCCTCGAACGGGCACAACCGATCAAGCTGACGACCGGCGGCGGCCTGTCAGCCCCGAAGTCGCGCAGCAGTCGTGGCATCCTGCTCGGCGGTGTCGGGCTCGTGGTGGGTTTCGGCGTGATCGCCTTGCTGGCCCGTCTCGACCGGCGGATCCGCACCAAGCAGCAGGCCGAGAAGGTCTTCGGACTGCGCAGCCAGGTCGGCATCCCACTCGCCCCGAAGGGTTCCGAGGGACGGCTCGTCGTCACGGCCGACCGGCACGACAGCCTCTCCGACGCGTACCGATCGTTGCGCAGCGTCGTCGGCTTCGTGGAAGCCGGCCTCGACCGCGACCACGCCAAGGCGCCCACGATCGTCGTGGTCTCGGCGGGGCCCGGCGACGGCAAGACGTCTGTATCGGCGAACCTCGCCGCCGCGTTCGTCGAGACCGGTCATCACACGATCGCGGTCAACACCGACTTCCGGCGGCCGAGCCTGTCCGAGCGCCTGCTGGGCAAGAAGCCGGCGCCGCTCGGGGTCGCGTTCGAGGAGCTGCCCAGCGCGCGGGCCGAGGAGTTGTTGCGCCACGGACCGTTCGAGGAGATGGAGCTGTTCGACCTGTCCAGCGTGAAGGCGTCCCCCGGGGATCTGGCTCGCGAAACAGCGCGGATCCTGCCCGAGCTGCGGGCGATCGGTTCCACCGTGGTGATCGACACGTCGCCGGTCGGCGCCACCGCCGAGGTGCTCGAGCTCGTGCCGCTGGCCGACATCATCGTGCTCGTCGCGAGGCTCGACCACACCACGGTCGACAGCGCGACGCGGACGATCGAGATCATCCGCGCGGTCAGCAAGACCGAGATCCTCCTCACCCTGGTCGGCGAGGCCGTCGAGCGCACGAACTACTACAACGAGTACTCGCAACGTCCGGGAGCGCCGGCCGAACGTCGGTTCCTGCGGAAGCGCTGAGCGATGCGGCCGTGGGTCGAGCGTGCGGTCATCGTCGGCGGTGCCGGCTACCTGCTCGTCACCGGATGGGCGATGACCCATCTGCGCTACGACCTCTGGGGTGCGCTCTTGATCATTCCGGTGATCATCGCCGTGACGCCGGCGATGTTGCGGCGGGCTTTCGGTCGCGAGCACCCGGAGTTGATTCCCATCCTGTTGGGCGGGTTGCTCGTCAAGTTGGTCGGCTGTTTCGTGCGCTACCAGGTCGCGTTCGAGGCCTACGGCGGTGCATCCGACGCGCAGCAGTACCACGAGGCCGGGGCGATCCTGGCCGAGAAGATCAGGAGCGGGCAGTCCACGCTGTACGCGGCCCTGCCGCGTGAAACCGGAACAGCGTTCATCAAGACGTTGACGGGCGACATCTACGCGATCTTCGGTTCGAGCCGGCTGGCCGGGTTCATGATCTTCGGGTTCTTCGGCTATTGGGGTGCGCTCTACTTCCTGCGCGCGGCGATGGTCGCTGTGCCCGGGCTGCACGTGCGTCGGTACGCCGTGCTGCTCTGCTTCCTGCCGACGATGGTCTATTGGCCGTCCTCGATCGGCAAGGAGGCCTGGATGTGCCTGTCGCTCGGGTTTGCGACCTACGGCGGAGCCCAGATCCTGGTCGGCGGGGTGCGGGCGCGAGCCGTCGTCACAACCATCGTCGGCCTCATCGGTGCCTCCTTCGTTCGGCCCCACTTCGGTGTGATCTGGGCCGGGGCACTGGTGGCAGGTCTGATTGCGGGGCTGTTCAGCGGTGTGGGGAATCGAGGCCGGCAGAGCCGCTCCGCCATCTTCGTTCTGGTGCTCGTGGCCGTCGCCGGCCTGAGCCTGGTTGCAGCTGTCACCCTCAAGTTCCTCAGCCCGAAGAACGATGACGGCACGACGACCACGGTCACCGACCGGATCTCGGAGATCTTCGACAAGGCCGAGGTCAACACCGATCAAGGCGGCTCATCGTTCACGGTGATCCCGATCGACAGCCCGCGGGACATGCCGTACGCGATATACCGCACGTTGACACGTCCGCTCCTCAACGAGGCGCGCAGCTTCGCCGAACTGCTGCCCGCTGTCGAGATGACCGCGCTGCTGGCGTGGGGGCTGTTCGCCTGGCGTCGCCTGTGGATGTTCGTGCGCACGCTGGTGCGCACGCCCTATCTCATGTTCTGCGTGGTTGTGTTCGTGATGTTCGGCGTCGCCTTCACGAGCATCGGGAACCTCGGGATCCTCACTCGTCAGCGTTCGCTCGTGATGCCGCTGTTCGTCGTGCCGCTGTGCTTGCCGATATGGCGCGGCCGCACAGATCCCACGGCTGATGGGGTACTGCAAGGCGCTGATGAGCGCGGTCGTCCCGTCGCCGTTACCGGCCGCGGCTGATCGTGGCAACGTCCGCCGTCGACGGCTGTCAGCGGGCGGTCGCCGCCGGTCGATTGCCTTGCGTTGTGTGGCTCGTGCGTGAGCGGCAGTGATCGTCCAACGTGTGTTGTTGGTGACCAAAGGGCTCGACATCGGCGGGATCGAGCGAATCGTGGTCGATCTCGCCGTCGGACTCTCCGGACGGGGGATCGCGGTGGAAGTCGCCCTTGTGAACGACCGTCGTGATCGTCTGTCTCCGCTGCTCGCCGAGCACGGCATCACCATTCATCGCCTCGGCGGAACCGACCGGATCGGCTTGCGCGCGGCGGTTCGTCTCGCTCGTCTGGCGGCGGCGCAACGGTTCGACATCGTGCACGTGCATGGTCCGTTGCCGACCGTCGTTGTTCGGCTGGCGCCCAAGCATCGGCCGATCGTCACGACGTCGCACACGGTGTGGAGTGGTCTGCGATGGACGACGAGACTGCTCTGGTCGCTCACCGCGCGCCGTGATTCCGCCACGATTGCTGTCTCCGCTGTGGTGGCAGAGAGCCTTCCAGTCCGATTTGGTCGCCGTGTCATCGTCTTGCCGCACGGGGTCGACCGTGCTGCGGTCGAACGTGTTCTCGCAACCAGATCGGTCCATCCCGCCGGTCAGGCGTCGACAACCGTCACGGCGATCACTGTCGCTTCCCATCGCGACGTGAAGAACTATCCCAACCTGCTCCGGGCCATCGCCGTCGCCCGAGCGGCTGGTGCAGACCTTCGACTGATCGCGGTAGGCGACGGGCCCGATCTCGAGCGCCACCGTGCCATCGCCGACGATCTCGGCTTGGCGGACGTCGTGACGTTCGAGCCGCCGACACTCGATGCACTCTCAGCGATCGCGGCCGCTGACTTCCTGGTCGTCGCCAGTGACTTCGAGGGCCAGCCACTCGTCGTCGTCGAGGCCTTGGCCTTGGGGCGACCTGTCGTCGCAACTGCCGTCGGCCGAGTGCCCGAGTTGGTCAACCCAGCGGTGGGACGGGTCGTGGCGCCGGGCGATCCCACGGCACTCGGGCAAGCGATCGCGGAGGTCGCGATGAACCCGTCCGTACGGCACGAACTGTCGGTCTCAGCCAAGCAGCAAGGAGGTTCATGGACACTGGTAGATGTTCTGCTGGCTCACATGGCGGTGTACCGAGCTGTGAGCGAGGGCAGCCGAAGACTGTGAATCAATGTCGTTTCGACAACGCGTCGCCAGCGAGCGCGACTCGTCGACATCACGGTCAAGCGCTGACGGATGGACTGCTCCCGCGACGCCGGGATTGCTCGTGCGCTGCTCGCAGAGCGGCCTACGCTCCACCACATGTCCGCTGTCGAACCGCGTCGTAACCCAGAATCGACGCCGCTCGCCGTTCCAGACACCGAGACAGCGTTGTTCGACGGCGAGGCGGTGGTCTTCCACGCTCCGACGCGCACGGTTCACCGTCTCGGCTCTGTTGCCGGCGCCGTCTGGTTGCTGTGCGACGGCGATACCTCGGTTCACCAGATGGCGGCCGAACTCGCTGAGGTGTTCGGCACAGACCTGGATGTCATCGAGCCGAACGTTCATGAGGCGCTCGAACATCTCGCCGCCGAGGGGCTGCTCGTGGGGTCCGAAGCGCCACAGCGGATCGCCCTTGCTCGACATCACGCCCGTGCCGCCGACGGCACGCCCATCCTCACCCCGCCCGAGACGTCGGCCGATCACCAGATCGCCGAGCGAGCGGGCGCCTTCGCGATCCGGCTCCGGCCCGATGACCCGGTCGTGGTCATCGTGCAATGCACCGAGAAGTCGACGCTCGACATCGGCCGCCGCCTGTTCGCCCGGTGGATCGACGACTCCGTGGATTCCGCCGACCATCGGGCCTCGTTCGTCATCACGGCGGGTGAGGTGACCGCGACCGATACGTCGGCTCGGGCGCCTCGCGCGCTCCCGACGGTGCGATTCGGCGCGAGCGTGATGGCCCGCTCAAGAACGCCCGACACAGCGTGGCACGGACTCGCTCGGATCCTGGGTGGTATCCATCAGCCCGTTCGGACGCCCGGCGTCGCACAGGTCGGGCTGCGGCCCTTTGCGACGGACGACGCCGTCGTCCTGGTCCACGCGACGCGGCCGACACTGGCCAACGACCCATCGCTGAGCGCTGATGGGATCGAGGAGTTGCCGGTCTGGGTTGTCGGCGTCGACGCGTCGGGCACCGTGATTCTCCCGCCTCATCTTCCGGACCTCCGCTGGGACGAGGCAGACGTGACACAGCCCGCGACCATCACCGGTCCGTTCCGGCTCAAAGGATTCGTGGTCTTCGGTCAGGAAGCACCGGCGGAGATCGTCGCGGAACTCGCGGCCAACAGTGGCACGGTCGACTGGTTCCACATGGTCGATCGGTTTGCCCAGGCGGGCGACATACGAATGGTGTCGACAAACGCCGACGCACGCGCTCATGTTCGAGCCCTCTTGGGCCGATGAATGTAAGCAGACGGTATCTTGACGGTTTGTCGGTTGTCACACCGGGTCGTCGTCGACTACGTTGCGTGGTGATCTTGGGCAGAGGATGGGACATGGACCGGCGTGAAGCACTGAAGAAGATGGCCATTGGCGGGGCGACGGTCGTCGGCGCGACGGCGGTGATGACGTCCACGGCGTTCGCGTACGGAGAGCCGTACAACATCAACGCCTCGTTGGTCCTGACGATCGGCGGCGAGGGCGGGTACGAATACCGGAACCGCAAGATCGGCATTCGCTTCCGGCTCGATGCAAAATGCCGTGCCTCATCGACCAACACCAACGACGATGCTCGGATCGAGAGCAAGACCGGCACGCTCAACTCGGTCGAAGTCCAGGTGACCCCCGGCGGCAACCAGAGCACTCCGAACAACCTCTACTTCAACTACGTCAGCCCAACGGACCCCAACTGGAGCAACGGCTATCTGCCGGTGAACGTCACTCGGCTCTACGACCTGACCGGGAGTCCGGATGCCGGCATCAACTTCACCATCCGCAAGACGACAGTGCCGTCGAGCCTGACGCTGAGCGACTATCGCGACTTCAACAACGGCGAGAAGATCAACATCGAGTTCCGGTTCCGTCTCCGGTGCTCACCGACCAAGTTCTCGGATCGCAAGTACACCGGCTACATCCAGTTCGGCGGTATCGGCGACCCACCGAGCTGGACGACCAACATGAACGTTGTGACCTGGTGACGTCGGCCTAGGGCCCGTACTTCGCCATCAGGACACCGTACGAGAACCGCACGCGATCAGCCGCACCAAGTGCGAGCAGAGCGCTGCGCGCGTCGGCTGACCACCCGACGGTCTCCCCGCGTGCGGCGTGTCGGAGCGCTCGACGTGCCCGCCCGGAGACAGTCTGCGTCGTCGCCAACGACTGGGACGGGTGCTGCGCCATCAACGGAACAAGGCCGGCCATGTCGTCAAGCGCTCTCGCCATCACGGCCTCGCCGTCACCGGATCTCGCCAGTTCGACCCCTTGTTCCCAGTCGATCTGGCTGACGACCAACTGCTGGGCCAGGTCACGGACCAGGCGGAGTGACGTTCCTCGCGACAGCACCAGGGCATAGCACGAGTGGAGCAGCCGACCAGGCCCATCGAGCCCCGCGACTTCGACTCCGCCGAGATCGAACGGCGCATGACGATCGAGCAGGACAGGCATCGGCAGGCGCAACCCGAAATAGCCCGGTGCCAAGGCAGCATGAAGATCGATCTCGACGCCCTCCGGTGAGTGGTGCACCAGTGCGCGGCCGAACCGTTCCTCCCACCAGTCGGGCAACTGCTGCCCCACGCGGACGAACCCGGCACCCGTGAGCACCGCGGACGCTCGCAGGAGGTCCGACCGGGGGACGAGGAGGTCGACGTCCATGCTCCCGCGCCAGGACGGGTCTGGATAGTCGAGATGCGCGGTCGCCAGTCCCTTCAACAACCAGCTTCTGATCCCGTGCTCCGTGAGGAGGGCGACGAGTTCGGCGGCGACGCCCTCGCAGGTGAGCGTCCGCCGCAATGCGCCGAGTTCCGCATCTGTGATCAACGACGATCCGACCTCGTCAACCACCAGATGACCGGACTCACTGGCACCGCGGAGCAGCCCCTCGAATCGCTCTGCGTGGCACCAGTCGATGAGCTCTTCGAGTTGGTGGGCCGCGACCTCGATCGGGGGGGATCGATCGCCGGCTTCGCCCACGGGCAAACCCCACATCAGCACGGCTCGCTTCGCCGCGTCGAGGTCGACGGCCCCGTTCACGTCGACACTTCGGCCACGAGACGTCTCAGCTCATCGAGCGCACCATCGATGGCGCTGTAGTGCATCTCCCACAGCGGGATCGTTTTGGCGAGCCGTTCCAGACGGCGAAACATCGTGGACTCCGTCCCATCGTCGCCCAGCGTGTGGTCGGCAAGCCGGACGAGGGCCTCGGCCGGCCCGAGCCGCCTCGTCGCCGCCTCGGTCCGATGGCGCTCGAGCAAGACGACGGCGCCGAGGGGAAGAGCCTGCGCGAGGCGGCCTCTTCCACCGATCCGCAACGGCATGATCCGGCTCAGCCGGGGATCGCCGGGTACCACCATGCCGAGCAACGCCGCGCCACCACCACGCAGCCCCAATGGACGGTGGTACGGCTGGACCACGGAGCTGGAGTCGATCGCGGCAATCTCGTCGGCAACGTAACCGAACCCCCCAAGTACCCCCGCCGCGGTGAGTGTGGTCTTGCCGGCTCCACTGTGGCCGACCACCGCGATTCCGACGCCGTCGACCTCGAGCACACCTGCGTGCAGCACGGCGTGGTCTCGAGCGGCCGCGACAGAGGCCTCCTGGTTCAGATCGACGAGGGCGGCGTAGAGGGCTGTCCCGATGTCGAGCCCGTCATGCGTCACCCGTCCGTCGACCGTCACGTCGTAACCGCTGAGACCATCAGCGGACACGACGATGCGCGTCTCGTCCCCTCGTGTGGCCTCGTCACCCAGCACCGGCAGGTCTCCGAGTGCGGGACCGAGCACCTCCTCGATCTTGGCTGGGAGTTCGAGGCAGATTCGAGCCCCGAACAACTCGTAGCGGTGTTCGACGCTCACCGCGTCTCGCCGAGCAGTAGCCACCCTGTGGCGACGAGCACGTCGACAGCCGCGTCGACGGCACTCGATTCGATGGCATGGTCAGCGGCGTGAAGCTCAGCAACGACCTCGACGAGGCTGCGCGGCTGGTCGGTGGCAAGCCAGAGCATCGCCCCGATCCCGTGGAGGTCGGCCTGCCCGTCCGAAGTCCGGTCGCCGATCCGTTGGACGAGCACTCGGTCCGGTCCCAAGCGCCACACCACGCGCGCGGCTCGAGACAGAGTCAGGTTGCGCACCCGCTCGGTGGATTCACTGAACGACGTCTCATCGACGTGTGCGTCCGCCTGCGACCCGCGGTCCGGGTCCACGCTCGGATCCACGTTCTCGCTCACCGCACGGTTCTACCAGCCCCGCCCACCACAGACGGTTTCGTCTCGGTGCTGTGA
>Ga0075363_100000547_pt1 | contig 12214 bp, 10 predicted proteins | sample EndMetdeltDD1763_FD_71470 | JGI IMG/M metagenome (GOLD analysis project Ga0075363, IMG submission 71470) | Populus endosphere microbial communities from Tennessee, USA - Endosphere MetaG P. deltoides DD176-3 | ecosystem: Host-associated > Plants > Roots > Endosphere | place: USA: Tennessee...
CGCGGAAAGCGGACGGTGGACCTCGACGTCAAGAAGGAACCGCAGGTTCTGCTCGATCTCGTCGCCAAGGCCGACGTGCTGCTCGACTGCTTCCGGCCCGGCACCTGCGAGCGTCTCGGTATCGGGCCCGATGACTGTGACGCGGTCAACCCGCGGCTGATTTTCGCTCGGATCACCGGTTGGGGCCAGGACGGCCCCTTGGCGATGACCGCGGGCCACGACATCAACTACCTGTCGCAAACGGGCGCGCTGTCGGCCATCGGGTATCGCGACCGGCCACCCGTCGCACCGCTGAATCTGGTGGCGGACTTCGGTGGTGGGTCCATGTTGGTGCTGCTGGGCATCGTCACCGCGCTCTACGAGCGTGAGCGATCCGGGCTGGGTCAGGTCATCGATGCCGCCATGGTCGACGGCGTCAGCATCCTGGCGCAGATGATGTGGACGATAAAGGCCGGGGGCACACTGAAAGACGAACGTGAGTCGTTCATGCTCGACGGCGGCGCACCGTTCTACCGCACCTACGAAACCGCCGACGGTGGGTACATGGCGGTCGGGTCGATCGAACCGCAGTTCTTCGCGCAACTGCTCGTCGGCCTCGATTTGTCGGCCGAAGAGGTGCCCAACCAGTTCGACGTCGCCGCATATCCGGAGATGCGCAAGATCTTCACCGACCGGTTCGCGAGCAAGACCCGCGACGAGTGGACGGCCGCATTCGCCGGCACCGACGCATGCGTCACACCCGTGCTCACCTGGACAGAAGCGGCGCATAACGAACATCTGCTGGCGCGCTCGACCGTGATGACGGCCCACGGCGTCGAGCAGGCCGCTCCTGCGCCACGGTTCTCCCGCACTCCGGCCGGTCCGGTCGGGACCCCGCCGCAGGCCGCCACGCCCGTCGAGGAGATCGGCTGGTAATTCGGGTTAGCTGCGAATTCCATTACATGAGGCACACGAGGTAGCTATGATTTGCCACTATGACTGTCCGCGCGTCCAGAGAGGTCGTCTTCGAAGCACCGCGTGACGTGATCATGGACGCGCTGGCCGACGTCGAAGACGTGCCGTCGTGGTCGCCGGTACACAAGCACACCGAAGTCCTCGATCGCTATCCGGACGGTAGGCCGCACCACGTCAAGGCGACGTTCCGGATCATGGGCATCACCGAGAAGGAACTCCTCGAATACCACTGGGGTGATGACTGGATGGTGTGGGACGCGACCGAAACCGTCCAGCAGCGGGGGCAGCACGTCGAGTACAACCTCACCCCGGTTGGCGAGGACAGGACGCGGGTGCGGTTCGACATCATCCTCGATCTGGCCGCGCCGGTTCCCGCGTTCCTGATCCGCAGGGCGAAGAAGATGGTGCTCGACGTAGCGACCGAATGTCTGCGCCGACGGGTCATGGAGGCCTACGCGTAGCGGGTCGAAGCTCGCAACATCGACGCAACATGGCGTGCCTAGCGTGATCGGATGCGTCGCCACTCGATACTGGTCGAACGGCTGACCGTCGAATCTCCTGGCGGATCGCAACAGACCATCCTCGCCGAGCTGCGCCGTGTGATTCTCGACGGCGCGGTACTGCCCGGCACCCAGATTCCACTGGCTGAAGTCGCCGATTTCTTCGGCGTGAGTCAGATCCCGGTCCGTGAGGCACTGAAGACGCTGATCGGCGAGGGGCTTGTTGCCCACCGCAGCAACTTCGGCTACGCGATAGCCCAGCTCACCCCGCAGGAACTGCGCGAAATGTACATCGTGCGTGAGACTTTGGAAGCGGCGGCGCTGGCCGCATCGGTGGCCAACGCGACCGACGAGGACCGTGCCGCCGTCACGGGCGTCCACGACATTCTTCACAAGGCCATTCGGGACGACGATCCGGTGACCTACCACCGGCAGAGTCGCGAGTTCCACCTCGCGCTGACACGCCCGTCACGCATGTACAGGCTGCTGCACATGCTCGAGTCAGCCTGGAACGTCACCGAACCCGTGCAGTCGATGGTGCACGTTATGCCGGACCAGAGGACGGCCCTGCACGCTGACCACGAACGGATGCTGGAGTCGTTCCTCACCGGCGATGTCGAGCAACTGCTCGCCGCAGCCGAATTGCACGCGCAGCGACTCAACTCCGTCATCGCCACGCTGCCGACCGATACCGGCCTACTCGTCGCGCCGAATATATCTTCTGCGCAATAGCCAGGTAGTTCGCAGGAAATACCTGTGCAACACCCCGCGGATAGCGTCCGCCCATGACCGACCTCGACACACCTCAGACCACCAAGGACCTGCCGCCGGGCGCGGTTGTCGGCGCAGGTGACCTTGTCGAAGCATCCGGCCACCCGGTCGGCGGCGGCGTGATCAAACCGGGCTACGACCCGCGATTGACGAATGAAGATCTGGCGCCCCTCGGTAAGCAAACGTGGACGTCGTACAACATCTTCGCGTTCTGGATGTCCGACGTGCACAGCGTCGGCGGATACGTGACGGCGGGCAGCCTGTTCGCGCTCGGCCTCGCCAGTTGGCAGGTCCTGGTGGCGCTGCTGGTCGGCATCACGATCGTGTACTTCTTCTGCAACCTGGTCGCCAAGCCAAGCCAGGCAGCCGGGGTGCCCTATCCGGTGATCTGCCGCACCGTGTTCGGTGTTCTCGGCGCCAACATCCCCGCCATCATTCGAGGATTGATCGCTGTGGCGTGGTACGGCATTCAGACATACCTTGCCTCGGCAGCTCTGGATATCGTGCTGCTCAAGCTGTTCCCCGGTCTCATGCCTTATGCGGAGGTGGAGAACTACGGGTTCGCCGGCCTGTCGCTGCTGGGCTGGTGCAGCTTCCTGCTCCTGTGGGTGCTACAGGCCTGCGTGTTCTGGCGTGGCATGGAGTCGATCCGCAAGTTCATCGACTTCTGCGGCCCCGCCGTCTACGTGGTGATGTTCATCCTGTGCGGTTACCTGATCGCCAAGGCGGGCTGGGGCGCAATCGATCTCAATCTCGGTGACGTGACGTACACCGGATGGGCATCCGTGCCGGTGATGATGGGCGCGATCGCACTGGTGGTGTCCTACTTCTCCGGCCCGATGCTCAACTTCGGTGACTTCTCCCGATACGGCAAGTCTTTCGCAGCGGTCAGGAAGGGCAACTTCCTCGGCCTGCCGGTCAACTTCCTGGTGTTCTCGGTGTTGGTCGTCGTCACAGCGTCGTTGACGCTGCCGGTGTTCGGTGAACTGATCACCGATCCGGTCGAGACGGTGGCACGGATCGATTCGACGTTCGCAATTGTGTTAGGCGCCTTGACTTTCACGATCGCCACCATCGGCATCAACATCGTCGCCAACTTCATCAGCCCGGCGTTCGACTTCTCCAACGTCAGCCCGCAGCGCATCAGCTGGCGTGCAGGAGGCATGATCGCCGCCGTCGGTTCGGTGCTCATCACCCCGTGGAATCTCTACGCGAACCCCGAAGTCATCCACTACACGCTGGAAACCCTCGGCGCGTTCATCGGCCCGCTGTTCGGTGTGCTGATCGCCGATTACTACCTGATTCGTAAGCAGAAGGTGGTCGTCGATGACCTCTTCACCATGGATGAGAGCGGGAAGTACTGGTATACGAAGGGTTACAACCGAGTCGCGGTGATCGCCACCGTCGTCGGTGCCACCCTGGCCGTCATCCCGGTGCTGCTGGGTGGTTCGGTGGTGGGTATGCACACCGCAGCGCAGTACAGCTGGTTCATCGGCTGCGGAGTCGCATTCGCTCTCTACTACCTGCTGGCGAAGCGTGACGCATTGGTCGCAGAATCAGTGTCGTGACACGGATTTGGGTCATCAACCCGAACACCACCGAGGCGATGACGGCCACGATCGAGAAGTGCGCGCGCGCCGTCGTCGCACCGGGGACCTCGGTCACCGGCATCACGTCCGACAGCGGCCCACCGTCCATCGAGAGCCACTACGACGAGGCCATGAGTGTGCCGGGACTGCTGCGGGCGATCGCACGCGGTGAACGGGAGCGGATCGACGGGTACGTCGTCGCCTGTTTCGGCGATCCGGGTCTTGATGCCGCACGTGAGGTCGCGCGAGGCCCGGTCATCGGTATCGCGGAAGCGGCCATGCACACCGCAAGCCATCTGGGTCGCGGGTTCAGTGTGGTGACGTCGCTGACCCGCACTATGGGGCGCGCCGCCGACCTCGCCGAACACTATGGGATGCAACGGTTCTGCCTGGGCATCCACGCATGTGACATCCCTGTGCTCGATCTCGACACCGACCCGGATGCCCGCAAGATCGTCACCGAAGCCTGCCGTGACGCGGTCGACGCCGACGGCTCCGATGTGGTGGTGCTCGGCTGTGCGGGAATGGCGAACATGTGCGCGCCGATCTCTGCCGAATTGGGCGTACCTGTGGTCGACGGGGTGATGGCCGCGACGTTGACCGTGCAGTCACTGGTCGCCATGGGGCTGGGCACGTCCAAGCGGGGCGAGTTCGCCGCGCCGCCGCCGAAGGATTACACGCTCGGCGGGTGAGCAACACGCCAGTGTTCGGCGATCTCGATCCGTCGCGCCACCCACACTCTGTCGTGGGATTGCACGTGATCGAGGAATCGCTGCAGGGCAGCGGCGCGCCCGGGGCGCCCGACGATGCGGCAGTGCAGCCCGACCGACAGCATCTTCGGCTGGCCGGCAACACCTTCGGCGTAGAGCACGTCGAACGCGTCGCGCAGATGAGCGAAGAACTCGTCACCGTTGGCGAACCCCGCGGGTGACGCGAAACGCATGTCGTTGGTGTCCAGCGAGTAGGGCACCACCAGATGATCGGTACCGCGCACCTGCACCCAGTAGGGCAGGTCGTCGGCATAGGAATCAGAGTCATAGACGAAGCCGCCGTGCTCGACGACCAGGCCACGGGTGTGCGGTGAGTCGCGGCCGGTGTACCAGCCGAGCGGACGGGTGCCGACGAGTTCGGTGAGGATGTCCACTGCTTCGGCCATGTGTGCCCGTTCGGTGTCCTCGCCGATCAACTGGTAGGACTTCCATCGCAGTCCGTGGCAGGCGATCTCATGGCCGAGTTCGAGGAACGCCGCGACGGCTTCCGGGTTGCGTTGCATGGCGCGGGCGACCGCGAAGATCGTCAGCGGCAGTCCTCGATCCTCGAAAATCCTGAGCAAACGCCATAATCCGGCCCGCGACCCGTACTCGTAGAGCGACTCCATGCTCATGTGGCGATTGCCATAGGGCTCGGCGGGTGTGATGTCGGACAGGAACGTCTCCGAGGCCGGATCGCCGTCGAGGACGCAGTTTTCAGCTCCCTCTTCGTAATTCAGTACGAACTGCACGGCGATCGCGGCACGACCGGGCCATTGCGGATGAGGCGGCTGCGCGCCGTAGCCGACCATGTCGCGCGGATAGGCGCTCACTGCAGGTCACCGAACATCCGTAGCCGGGCCAAGCCCCCGTCGGGGTAGATGTCGAGCCGGGCCTCGGAAACAGTGGCGTCGGTGCCGACGAGGAACCGGTGCCGGGTGTCGGGCAGCAGCGCGGTCCGGGGGAGAAGCTCCGTCCATTTCCCCTGGGCGTCAAGCCCCTTCAGCGACGCCGCCGCCGGGCTGTTGTCGGTGAAATAGGAGGTGTCGATCTCCACGAGCCGCACGCGGCCTGGCCCGGCGAGCCGAATGTGCACCCAGTCATTGCCGTCGTCACGTCGGCGTGCGGTCTCCCAGCCGTCGCCCATGACCTTGGCCAGCCCCGGGAAGATCAGGTTCTGCGGTGAGCTGTAGAACCGGTTCGAGCAATCCAGTACCAGACCGCCGTTCTCCAGTGCGGCCAGGTCGACCGGGCCGATCCCGAGGAATCGCCGGTCGGGCCTGCCCTCGCCGTGCACCCGTAGCCGTGCCACGCCGCCGTCGGGGTAGATACGCAACCGCACGTGGGTCCAGCGCTGTTCGGAGAACACCTCGAACGGGTTCCGGGTGTCGCCGTAGACCTTGGCGCGTCCGACGAGGCTCACCCAACCCGGTTCGGCGGCAAGCTCATCCGCAGTTGGATAGCCGTCGACCTCCAGCGCATCCAGCGACGCCTCCGGTGGGAAGTTGCCCTTGAACCACGCGGTATCGATGACGACGCCGCGGATCACGCCGGGCACACCGAGGCGCACGATCGCCTCGTCAAACCCCGGTTCGCGACGGCGGCGGGTCTCCCAACCGTCGTAGATCTGGCCGCGATGCCCGAACGTGGCCGGCTGATACTTCGCCGGCCCCGGCTTGATCAGGTTCTCCTTCTCGGCGAATGCCTCATCGTTGGCCCACACGACCGCGCCGCCCGCGGTGCGCAGCGCCAGGTCGGGAAGCCAGGTGAAATCCGGTGCCGATTCGGTCATGAAAGCTTGCGTCCCTTCAGGTTTTGCAGGACGGCGACGTCGGCGCTGGGCGTGACGTTGAGCACATCGTCGAGCGAGAATGCGTCGACGCCGAGCCCGCGCAGCATGACGGTCGCCAGCGCCTCGGCCGTGGCCGGCTCGTCGACGATCGCGCCGCCACGGCGGTCGAGGTACGCCTGCAGCCGTGGCCCGGCCGCCGTCAGCGCCGTCCGGAAGAAGGTGATCGTGGCGAGCCAGCGCGTGACCAGGTGTCCGGGGTGCATATCCCAGCCCTGGTAGTAGCCGCGTTCCAGAGACCGGGTCACCAGCTGGTGATGACGCCGCAGAGCCGATCGGATGTGCTCGCCTGTGCCTACCGGCATCACCTGCGTGGACCCGTCGACAACGCGCACGCCGGTCTGTGCCGCCGCGGTGAGCATGACGGCCTTCGCATGGTCGGCGACCGGGTGATCCAGCGCTTGCTGCTGCGGAGCGATACCGCACGCCGCACTGTAATCATAAGTACCGTAATGCAATCCAAGGCAGCGCCCGTCGCTGCGGTGCAGCGCCTTGGCGACGGTCGCGGTGCCGTCGGCGCCTAGGATCGCCTGTGGGCTCTCGATCTGTAACTCGAATCGCAGCGTGCGCTCAGGCAGCCCGTGCGCGTGTTCGAGCGCCTCGCACAGCCAGACCGCGGCGGTGGCCTGTTCGGCGGCCCGCAGCTTGGGCACCGTGAACACAAACCCCGTCGGAATGTGGCCGGCGGAATCCAGCACCAGCTCGAGGGTGCGGATGGCGCGCCGGCGTTCCGCGGAGGTGAGGCCCTTGATGCGGATGCCGCAGAGGTCGGTGCCCAGCGCTGCGAGAGTGTGACCCGCGTTCCGGGCGTCACGGTCCTCGATGTCGTCGGGCCGCTGCCCGTAACCGTCCTCGAAGTCCAGGCGTAGATCCTGGACCGGTGCGGACGCCAGCCGCCGTCGTACTTTGTCGACCGCAGTCTCACCGCCCAGTTCGGTGAGGAGGTCGCGGTGGCCGTCGAGCAGTTCGGTGGCGGCCGTGCCCCAGTCCACCGGTGTGGCCGCGGTGGCATCCGCGGCGCTGACGTACACGGTGTGCACGGGCTGCGGAGTGTCGCCGCCACCGGGATACCGCGCATCGAGGTCGGCCCCCACCCCCGCCAACAATTCGTCGATACGGGCGAGGAACGTCGGCGCGATCGGCCTGCCGGGTTCTGCCACTCGTCCATCGTCACAGATGAGAGCCGCCCCGTCGCATCGACGACAGCCGGCCGATGACGGGGACAAGACATGTGATCAGCATGAATCTCTGGGAATTACGTGCGAAGCGCCTTCGGTTGAACGCAGCATGCCGACCGGACTAGTGCTCACCGCCCGCCCGCACGCCACCAATCTCGTCGATGATGTCATCGACCAGGCCCGTGAGGCGCATGCCTCCGGGGTCGGCCAGATCTGGCTGGCCCAGCAGTTCGACCACGACGCGATCACGCTCGCCGGATTGATCGGCGCCGCGGTGCCCGGGTTGGGGGTGGGCACCTCGATAGTGCCGATCAACCCACGCCATCCGTTGACCGTGGCGTCGCAGGCGCAAACCGCGCAGGCGGCGTCGCACGGGAACTTCAGCCTGGGCCTCGGGCTCGGCGCGCACGAGCCCGAGCGGCTGGCCTTCGGTACGTCGTGGCCGAACACGATTGGGCGACTGCGTGAACACCTGACCGTGTTGCGCGCGATCTTCGACGACGGCGCGGTCTCGTTTCACGGCGACGAGCTGAGCGCGAACCCGGCCTGGCCGGTGACGGTCGCGGGCGGTGCCCCGGTGCCGGTATATGTCGCGGCGATGGGCCCGAAGGCGCTACAGGTCACCGGTGAACTGGCTGACGGCACATTGCCTTTCCTGGCCGGCCCGCGCACGATCGCCGAATTCATCGAGCCGACGATCGCGAAGGCGGCCGTCGAGGTGGGCAGGCCGAGTCCGAAAATCATCGCCGCGGTACCGGTGCTGGTGTCCGATGACATCGATACCGCACGTGAGGTGGCTGCGGCGAAACTCGGTTTCTACGAGACCATTCCGTCGTATCAGAAGGTCATCGCGAGAGAGGGCGTCGACCGCGTCACTGAGCTGGCTGCGGTGGGCTCCGCCAAAGAGGTGGTCGACCGGCTGCGGAGCTATCTCGAAGCGGGTGCGACGGACGTCGTGCTGAGCCCGCTTCGTACCGACGATGGCGATGTGACAGCACTTTTCGACGTCGCACGCGAGATCGACTCGAGGTAGTTTCAGGTTCTGCGCAGCACGCCCAGCCGGCGGATCGCCTCGTCGAGGGTGTCGTCACGCTTGCAGAACGCGAAGCGCACCAGGTGATTCCACGTATCGGCATGCGAGGCGCCCGGATCGCAGAACGCCGACATCGGGATCGCGGCCACGCCGGCCTTCTCGGGCAGCTGTGCGCAGAACGCCGTACTGTCGTCGAATCCCAGCGGGCGGGGGTCAGCGCACAGGAAGTAGGTGCCGAAGCTGTCGTGCACCTCGAAGCCGATATCGGCCAGCGCGGAACCCAGCTTGTCGCGCTTGGCCTGCAGCGAATCGCGCAAGGCGGTGACCCACGCGTCTTCGGTGTTGAGCGCATGCGCGACGGCGGGCTGAAAGGGCGCGCCGCCGACGTACGTCAGGTACTGCTTGGCGGCGCGGACACCGGCGATGAGTTCGGCTGAACCGCAGGCCCATCCGATCTTCCAGCCCGTGACGTTGAACATCTTCGCCGCGCTCGAGATAGTGATCGTTCGCTCGGCCATACCGGGATAGTTGGCCAGCGGAAGGTGCCTGCGGTTGTCGAACACGAGGTGCTCGTAGACCTCGTCGGTGATGACCAGAAGGTCTTTGTCGACCGCGAGCTCGGCCAGTGCTTTGAGTTCGGCGTCACTGGCGACCATGCCCGTCGGATTGTGCGGCGAGTTGACGATCAGCGCCTTGGTCTTGGATGTCACCGCACGGCGCAGACCGTCGACGTCGATTGCGAAGCCACGGCCGTCGGCGACCATCGGCACCGCCCGCCGCTCACAGCCCGCCATCGCGAGCACGGGGGAGTAGGAGTCGTAGAACGGCTCGATCAACAGCACCTCCGAGCCGGGTTCCACGAGACCGATGACCGCAGCGGCGATCGCTTCGGTGGCGCCCACCGTCACCAGCACCTCGGTGTCGGGGTCGTACTCGGTGCCGAAGTTGCGCTTGCGCTGTGCGGCGATCGCCTCGCGCAGCGGTGCGATGCCCAGCCCGGGCGGGTACTGGTTGACGCCCTCGGCGATCGCGTTCTCTGCGGCCTTGAGCATCGCGGGCGGACCGTCCTCGTCGGGGAAGCCCTGCCCCAGATTGACTGCGCCGATCCGCGCTGCCAGTGCCGACATCTCGGCGAAGATCGTGACCGCATATGGCTGCAGTCGTCTGACTGTCACGGTTCCCGAGCGTAGGCCAGGAATGAAAGCCGGCTCCACGACGGTTACTGCGACGTGGCTTTCAAACTCGATCCTGATGCGTCCCTGCTGAAACCGGTGCGAATCGGTGACATCCTCGCCCCCAACCGGATTTTCATGGCACCGCTGACCAGATCCCGTGCACACGCCGACGGCACACCTTCCGACCTGGCGACCGTGTACTACGGGCAACGCGCCGCCGCCGGCCTGGTCATCACCGAGGCCACAGCGGTCTCCGAGGCCGCCAACGGTGCATATATGAACACGCCCGGTATCTACACCGACCGCCATCAGGAGCGGTGGGCAGAGATCGCAGACGCCGTGCATGACGCGGACGGCCGGATCTTCGTCCAGTTGTGGCATGTCGGCCGAATGGGGCATCCCGACATCAGCGGGGTCGAGACTGTGGCCCCATCTGCGATCGCCGCCGACATGGCAGCACATACGCCGACGGGCAAAAGCCCGCTTCCGGTGCCGCGCGCCCTGCGCATCGACGAGATGCCGGGCATCGTCGCCGACTTCCGTGCCGCTGCGCGTCGCGCTATCGATGCAGGGATGGACGGCGTCGAGATTCATTCCGCCAACGGTTACCTGCTGCACGAGTTCCTGTCCGACGTGACCAACCGTCGTGACGACGCCTACGGCGGAGAACCGCAGAACCGCGCGCGGTTGACGGCTGAAGTGGTCGAAGCCGTCGCCGACGAGATCGGCGCGGGACGCGTCGGCCTGCGCATTTCGCCGGGAGGCTCCGCGGGCGATATGCGCGAGGTGGACGAGGTGTCGGCGTACGAAGCGCTCCTTAATCGCATCGCGCCGCTGGGCATCGCTTACCTGCATGTACTCATCGATCCGACCGCACGCACCTTCGGGGTCCTTCGCGCGCTGTGGTCCGACCCCTTCCTGCTGAACACCGGCAGGGACACCGACACCGACTTCTGCCAGCTGGAGAGTTTCGCGGAGTGGGGTGCGATCAGCGCAGCCACAGTGGGCCGCGCGTTTCTGGCCAATCCCGATCTAATCGACCGTCTGCTGCTGGGCGCCGAACTCAACGAGCCGGATGTCGCGACGTTCTATGCGCCAGGCCCGGAGGGCTACATCGACTACCCGACGCTGCTCGAGCTGGAAGAGCCGCAGTCGGCCTGACCTTGCGAGCGTTCGCGCGTACTCAGGGCGACCAACCAGCCGGTTGGGTGGGGCTGTTAGGCTGCCAATAGAGGACTACCGCCCATGTGGGCCGGTTCCCAACAACCCCATCTGAACAGGAAATATCTTCATGTCTGAAGAAGCCTTCATCTACGAGGCGATTCGCACGCCTCGCGGCAAGAACAAGAACGGCGCGCTCAACGAGGTCAAGCCCGTCAACCTGGTCGTCGGCCTCATCGACGAGCTGCGCACCCGCTTTCCCGACCTGGACGAGAACCTGATCAGCGACGTCATCCTCGGCGTCGTATCGCCCGTCGGCGACCAAGGCGGCGACATCGCCCGCACCGCGGCGTTGGTGGCCAAACTGCCCGAGACCACCGGCGGGTTTCAGCTCAACCGCTTCTGCGCGTCCGGGCTGGAGGCCGTGAACACCGCGGCGCAGAAGGTCCGCTCCGGCTGGGACGACCTGGTGCTGGCCGGCGGTGTCGAGTCGATGAGCCGGGTTCCGATGGGCTCCGACGGCGGCGCATGGGCCACCGATCCCGAGACCAACTACCGCATCGGCTTCGTCCCGCAGGGCATCGGCGCCGACCTGATCGCGACCATCGAGGGCTTCTCCCGCGAGGACGTCGACCGCTACGCGCTGCGCAGCCAGGAGAAGGCGGCCGCGGCATGGTCAGGCGGCTACTTCGCCAAGTCCGTCGTCCCGGTGCGCGACCAGAACGGGCTCGTCATCCTCGACCACGACGAGCACATGCGCGCCGACACCACGCTCGAAGGCCTCGGCAAGCTGAAGACCGCGTTCGACGGGGTCGGCGCGATGGGCGGCTTCGACGATGTGGCGCTGCAGAAGTACCACAACGTCGAGCGCATCAACCACGTCCACACCGGCGGCAACAGCTCCGGCATCGTCGACGGCGCCGCCCTGGTGCTCGTCGGTTCCGAGAAGGCGGGCAAATCACAGGGGCTGACCCCTCGGGCGCGCATCGTCGCGACGGCCACCAGCGGTGCCGACCCCGTCATCATGCTGACCGGCCCGACGCCTGCCACCAAAAAGGTGCTGGACCGCGCGGGATTGACGGTCGACGACATCGACCTGTTCGAGCTGAACGAGGCGTTCGCCTCGGTGGTGCTGAAGTTCCAGAAGGACCTGAACATCCCCGACGAGAAGCTCAACGTCAACGGTGGCGCCATCGCGATGGGCCACCCGCTGGGCGCCACCGGCGCCATGATCACCGGAACCATGGTCGACGAG
>Ga0075363_100000549_pt1 | contig 12213 bp, 10 predicted proteins | sample EndMetdeltDD1763_FD_71470 | JGI IMG/M metagenome (GOLD analysis project Ga0075363, IMG submission 71470) | Populus endosphere microbial communities from Tennessee, USA - Endosphere MetaG P. deltoides DD176-3 | ecosystem: Host-associated > Plants > Roots > Endosphere | place: USA: Tennessee...
GCCCCGGCCTCCCCCACGTGGAGGAGGCCGCGGCGCTCGCCACGCGGTACGTCGAGGCGATGGCCGGCGAGACGCTCGTCCACACCGACGTCCGTGACGACAACATCCTGCTCACCGCCGACGGACGTGCGCTGCTCTGCGACTGGAACTTCCCGATGGTCGGCGCGCCCTGGCTGGACTCGCTGTTCCTGCTCATCGGGCCGCGCGGCGACGGCCTCGACGTCGGCGCGGTGATGGCGGGCCACCCGCTGCTGTCGCTCGTCCCGGACGAGGCGATCGACATCGTGCTCGCGCTGGTGACCGGCTACTTCCTCAAGAGCGCCGACGACCCGGTGCCTGCGACGTCGCCGTTCATCCGCGACGCCCAGCGGTGGCAGGGCGAGGTGTGCTGGGAGTGGCTGCGCGAGCGCCGAGGATGGCTGTGACCGCACCACGAGCGGTCCGCAATTTGAGGCGCTGAGCGCCCGCTGTTACCGTTGTCCGTCGCGCTGGCGATCCGTCCGCCGCGCCCACGATCTCACCACTCCGTCCACTACGCATCGAGAGAACACCTGTGGCCAACATCAAGTCCCAGATCAAGCGCAACAAGCAGAACGAGAAGGCGCACGAGCGCAACAAGTCGGTCAAGACCGGCCTGAAGTCTGCCGTGCGCAAGTTCCGCGAGGCCGCCGAGGCCGGCGACGCCGCCAAGGCGCAGGAGCTCGCCAAGGACGCCGCGAAGAAGCTGGACAAGGCCGCCTCCAAGGGTGTCATCCACAAGAACCAGGCCGCGAACCGCAAGTCCGCGATCGCCAAGAAGGCCGCTTCTCTCTGAGCCTCGACTCATCGCCGACCCGTCAGACACTTTCTGACGGGTCGACGTCATTTCGGAACGGTTTCTGACGGGTCAGCGGGGCTCGCGGAGCCCGGTGATCGTCAGCACCAGCCGCTCGAGGGTGTAGTTGGCGTCGCTGGCCGCGCCCTTGATGTCGGCGTCCGCCTGGGCGACCGCCCGGATCGCCCGGGCCAGCCCCGCCTCGCTCCAGCCGCGGGACTGCTCGCGCAGGCTCCGCAGCTTCCATGGGGGTACGCCGACCTCGCGGGCCAGGTCCGCCTCCTTCATCCGCGGCGGGGCGCCGTGGTAGCGGGCCAGTCCGCGCACTCCCCCGGCGAAGGCCGAGGTGACCAGCACCGGCGGTGTGCCGCCGTCGAGTGCCCAGCGGAGCTCCTCGAGGGCGGCCTGGCGGCGCCCCGAGAAGGCGGCGTCGGCGACCGCGAACGACTTGGCCTCGGCGCGGCCACCGAAGTACTTCTTGACCATCTCCACGCCGATGCTCTCGCCGGGGAAGTCGTTGGTGAGCTGGTGCGCGGCCGCGGCCAGCGACCGCAGGTCCTGGCCCACCGCCTGCACCAGGGTTGCCGCCGCCTCGCCGTCGATGCGCGCGCCGTGCCGCTTCACCTCGCCCGCCACGAACTGCGGGAACTCGCTCGGCCGCAGCTCGGCCGACTTGACCTCGGTCACGGCGGCGAGCTTGCGAAGCTTGGTGAGGACCCCGCTGCCCTTGGCCCCCCCGGAGTGCACCAGCACCAGCGCGACGTCGTCGGCCGGAGTGCCGGCGTAGTCGAGGAGCCCGTCGACCGACTCGTCCGGGAGGTCCTCGAGCGCCCGCACGACGACGCAGCGCACCGCGCTGAACAGCGACGGTGCGGCCAGCTCTCCGAACGTCGCCAGGGTGAGCCCGGCGGCCTGCGTCTCTGAGAACTCCGCCTCCGGGTCCGCCCGCCGCACGGCGTCGCGGACCGCCGCGACGGTGCGCTCGCCGAGGAACTCCTCCTTGCCGGTGACCAGCGTGACCCGGCCCAGCGGCGACTCCAAGCTGGCCATGGCGGCAACCCTAGGACAGAGGTCCGACACCTCATCGGTTGGTGACCACCTGTGGCTCTCCTCCGGCGGCCACGACGGCAAGGTCACCGTCCTCGTCGGTGCGGAAGACCTGGGCACCGGCTTGCGCCAACGGGCGCAGCGCCGACTCGGCCGGGTGGCCGTAGTCGTTGTCGGCGCCCACCGACACCAGGACCACGGCCGGCTCGAGGGAGAGCAACCACGGCTCGTCCTGGTGGGCGCTGCCGTGGTGGGGCATCTTCAGCACGTCGACCCGTAGCCCGGGCAGCTGGCGGGCCAGCACGGCCTGACCCTCCGGCTCGACGTCGCCGGTGAGCAGGAGCCGGAGCCCGGCCACCTGCACCAGCAGAACCACGCTCGCCTCGTTGGCGGTCGAGCCGTCCCCCGGACCCGTCGTCGGTGAGTCGGACGGCGGCCACAGCACCTGCAGGGTGACCGGGCCGACCGCGAGTGCAGCGCCGTACGCCGCCGGCGCAGGCACCAGCCCCGCACCCTCGGCCGCCTCGTCGACCTCGTCGACCCCACCCGGCGGGTCGAGCAGCCTCGTGGTCTCGACGGCACCGACCCGGCGCCCCGCGAGCACCCCACTGATGCCGTCGACGTGGTCGGCATGGAAGTGGGTCAGCACGAGCAGCGGCACCTCGCCGACCCGCAGCCGATCGAGGCAGCGGTCCACGGCCCTCGGCTCCGGCCCCGCGTCGACCACGACGGCCCGCCCCGGTCCGGCGTTGAGCACCAGCGCGTCGCCCTGGCCGACGTCGCAGGCGACCAGCACCCAGCCGTCGGGCGGCCAACCGAAGGACGGGGGCCGCACCAGCACGGCCACCACCAGCACCAGGGCGGCGCCGAGCCCGGTCACCGGTCGCCGCAGCAGCCGTGGCCCGGTGACGGCGATGACCGCGGCCAGCACGGTCAGCAACGCCAGCGCGGCGGGAGCGGTCCCCCAGCCGACCGCCGCGGTCGGCAGTGCCGCGCCGTGCTCGGCCACGGCGACCAGCCAGGCCACACACCACGACGCGAGAGTCCCGCACAGCCGGCCGAGTGGCGGCCAGGCGAGGGTCAGGACGCCACCGGCCAGTCCCAGCACCGTGGCCGGCCCGACGACCGGGGCGACCAGCAGGTTGGCCACGACAGCCACGAGGCTGACCTGGCCGGACAGCGCGGCCACCAGCGGGGTGCAGGCCAGCTGGGCAGCCGCCGGGACCGCGATGGCCTCCGCGAGCCAGCGCGGAAGCCAGCGCGCGAGCGCGTCGCGCCAGGACGGCGCCAGCACCAGGATGCCGCCGGTGGCCAGCGCCGACAGGGCGAAGCCCGCCGAGACCGCCAGCCCGGGGTCGAGCAGGACCAGGACCACCACGGCGGTGCCGAGGCCGCGCAGGGCGCGGTGCCGGCCGTCGGCGCCGAGCGCGACCAGACCGATCGTGCCCATCACCGCCGCCCGCAGCACGCTCGGCTCCGTGCGCGCGATGAGCACGAAGCCGACGATTCCCAGGGCGGCGACCAGGTGCAGCCAGCGGCCGCGCACCCGGCACCAGCGCGCGAGGGCCAGCAGGAACCCCACCACCAGCGTCAGGTTGGTGCCCGACACCGCGAGCAGATGGGTCAGCCCGGTCGCCCGGAACGACTCCTGAAGCCCCGCGTCGACCCCACCGTCGTCGCCGTCGACGAGCGCCGGCACCAGCGCCCGCTGCTCGGCGGGCCGGTGGGCGACCGAGTCGCGGAGTGCCTGGCGAACCGCAGCCGCCGCGCGCCACCACGGACCGGGCGGGGCCACGACCTCGGCGTCACCGCTGGGCCGGACCAGGGCGGCCAGGTCGCCGTCATCGGCCGGCACCAGCCGTCCGTGCAACCGGACGGTCGCACCCAGGGGCACCGAGGCATCGTCGGGGCTGCCCAGCACGAGGACGGGGGCGACCAGGTCGAGGCTGCGGCCGCGGCCGGTGACCTGGTGCACGGTGAGCCGCCAGACCACCTGGTCAGCGAAGCCGCCGGTGACGGTGCGCGGGTCGGAGGCGACCGCTCCGACCACCGTGACCGCGGCACCCTCGGCGGCCAGGGTCGCCACCGGGTTGTGCGCGACCCGCTCGGCACGGAGCGCCGCGATGGAGCCGGCGGACACGGCCACGAGGAGCAGCCCGATGGCGGCCCCGGCCACGCCGGCGCGGCGGCGGCCGGCGACCGCCACCCAGGCCGCCACGACAGCTGCTCCGGAGACGAAACCCGCCAGCGTCGGTCCGGAGGACAGGGTGCCGACCAGCGCCCCGAGCCAGGCCGCGGCGCCGAGCAGTGGCATCCGCAGGTCGAGGCGGCGCGCCTCCCGGTCTGAGGCAGGATCGGCATCTGCGGTCACACCGTCACGTAGGGAGTGAGCTTGCCGAGGGTGACCTCGCCGATCCCGTCGACCTCGAGCAGCTCGTCGACCGATGTGAAGCCGCCGTGCTGGTCGCGCCACTGGAGGATCGAGGTCGCGGTGACGGGCCCGACGTCCGGCAGCGTGTCGAGCTCGGCCTCGGTGGCGGTGTTGAGGTTGACCAGCTCAGTCGGACCCGGGGGCGAGGACGACGAACCATCCGGCGAGGACGAGGCCGCGGCCGCCGGCCCCGCAGCCACCGCGACGCCCACGACGACCTGCTCGCCGTCGACGAGGACGCGGGCGAGGTTGAGCCCGGTGAGGTCGACCCCTGGCTTGGCCCCGCCCGCCGCCTCCAGCGCGTCGACCACCCGCGCGCCGGCGTCGAGAACGACGATCCCCCTGTGTCGGACCTTGCCCGCGACGTCGACGGTCACGGTCGCGGGCGCGGGCGCGGCGGCGGAAGCAGGGGTGGGACCCGGGTCGCCGACCGGCTGCACGCCGGGCGAGGTCGTCACCAGCCCTCGTGCCGGCGCTGCAGCGAGGTCGGACGTGGGGTGCGCCGAGCCGCGCACCAGCCACCAGCACGTGAACGCCAGGCCGACGGCCACGACCACCGCGATCACCGCGACGTGCGCCGGACCGAGACCGCCGACCCCGGGCGACGCAGGGACGCCGAGGAGCGTGCGCCGCGAGCCTCGACGGGCGTGTCGCCCGGGCGCGAGGGTCCGCGGTGGGGCCTCGGGCAACGGCCTGGGCGCGCGAGCCGGCGAGGCCGGCGGACGGCGCGGTGCGGCTGGCCGCGTGTGGTCGTCCCACCACGGCGCGGTGGTCGGGTCGGCGGCCGGAGGCGGCTCGGGCCGGGCCGGGCGCACGCCGCCACCGTGCGCGGAGAGCTCCTCGCCGAGCTGGGCCAGCCGACGCGACAGGGCGGCGTCGTGCTCGAGGGATCGTCGGGTGCGCATGCGACGAACCTAGGAAGATCCGGCGACCTCCGCCCGGGCCGGCGCCGGCACCTGTGGACAACGGGTCCGGCAGGTCGGGCTGTGGACGGCTGGCGGCGGCTCGGGGCCGCGTGGGGCCCTGGCGAGCCGCTCGACCCCCGACGCGCTCAGAGCAGGGGCGCGACGCAGACGGCGAGCATGCCGGGCCCCACGTGGGCGCCGAGCACAGCGCCGAGCTCCGCGCAGCTGACGTCACGACCCGCGAGGTTGTCGGCCAGCCGCAGCGCCAGCTTCTCCTGCAGCAACCCCGCCCGCTCCGGGCTCGCCAGGTGCGCAACGGTGACGTCGACGGGATCCGACCCGGCTGCCTGCACCGCCAGCTCCTCCAGCCGGGCGAGCGCCCGGGACGAGGTCCGCACCCGCTCCAGGGTCGCGACCCGGCCCTCGGAGATCTCCAGGAGTGGCTTGACCGCCAGCGCACCGCCGACCAGGGCGGCGGCCGCACCGATCCGGCCTCCGCGACGGAGGTACTCCAGCGTGTCCACGTAGAACAGCGATCGGCAGCGGGAGGCGCGCGCGAGTGCGGCGGCCGCGGCGTCCGCCGCCGACCCGCCGGAGTCGACGACGTCGGCGGCCGACAGGGCGGCGTACCCGGTGGCGACCCCGACCTGCCGACCGTCCACCGGGATGACGGGCACCGACGCCTCGCGCGCAGCCAGCTGCGCCGACTCGAACGTCCCGCTCATGTCGGCGGACAGGTGCACGGAGACGATCTCGGTCGCCCCCTTGCGGGCGCACTCCTCGTAGACCTCGAGCAGCGCCGCGGGCGTGGGCCGCGAGGTGCTCACCGGGCGGAACTCCTTCAACGCCGCGGCCACGAGCTCCGGCGTCGCGCCGCCGGACCCCTCGTCGTAGACGTCCGCGCCGATCACGACCTGGAGGGGTACGACGACGATGCCGCGCTTGTCGGCCAGCTCCGGCGGCAGGCTGGCCGTCGAGTCGGTGACCACGACGACCGGCATGGACGCGAGGCTAGTGCCTGGGGTCCGGGAGGCAGCCCGCACGGGTACTCATCCGACTCGGTCGGCAGGCGCAGCGGGCCCTACGCGGGTGGGTGACCGGCGGAGGTCCGCCGAGACCGTCAGGAGGCGAGGAGCTCCCGCAGCCTGGCCGCGACGGCGTCGGTCCCGGTCGGCTCGCCGTAGGAGCTGTCGAGGAAGCTGCCGTGGTCGCCGGGCAGGTCCGTGACCGGACGCACGAGCGCCGCCGCCACCGCGCGGCCGCCGCGCGCCGCCGCACCCGCGCCGGACTCCACGCCGACCGCGATGATCAGCCGGTCGCCGAGCGCCTCCAGCGCAGCGGCGTCGACGACGTATTGGTTGCCCGAGGGCATGTTGCGCATCAGCGGGTTGTCACGACTGCCGTCGTCCTCGCTCGACTGGCCGAACTGCGCCGGGTCGGGCGCCGGCTGATCCAGGTAGTCCGCGGGCAGCTCACCCTGGCTCATGACGAGCGCTATGAACTTGGCCATGGCCGGGCCGTTCCCGGAGGCGGCGTACGTCGCCCTCATGTCGTGGATCGCCGCCATCAAGGTGTCCTCGTCCGGCAGCCCGACGAAGGTCGGAGGTTCGTGCACGACCGCGGTGCGGACGTCCTCCGGGTGCGCCGTCGCCAGCGCCAGCAGGTTGACCCCACCCCCGCTCGTCCCGAAGCAGTCGACGGCCCCGACGCCGAGCGCTCCGATCACTCGGTGCAGGTCGTCGGCATGCTGCTCGGGCGGTACGTCGGTGGTACCGGTCGGGTTGCGCCCGGCGCCGCGCGGGTCGTAGGTCACGACCGGGCGGTCGGCGAAGTAGCCGGCCAGGGTCCCGAATCCGCTCGCGTCCATGGGCGATCCGAACATGAACAGCACGGGCTTCTCGTCCGTCGCGGACGCGAGGTCGCCACGGACGTCGTAGGTGATCAGGTCGGCACCCTCACCGACGGTGAAGGTCTGGACCTCAGTGGTCTCGGTCATGGCACAGAGACTCCCGCCACGGGCCGGACTCATCGGCGCCGGCGGTGGATCTCACCGTGGCTCCACGACGTCGGGGACCGCGTCCACGATGGCATCGGCCAGGGCGCTGTCCGCCTCGGGGTCGACGAGCTCCGCGCCCCGCCAGTCGGACACCTGCACGGCGACCGCGAGGTTGTCGTCGCGCACGGTCAGGTGTACGACGGCCGCGACCGGCGGCGCCGGCTCGCTCGTGGCCATCGCGCGCACGCCGTCGTCCCACCAGCCGTCGACGGCCTCCGGCTCGACCTCCACCCGAGCACCGGCGACGCTCAGCTCCCCTCCGTCACGCAGGCCGTAGAGGTTGTTCTCCCCCGCGGTGCCCGACGACGAGACCTCGACGACCACGGTCAGCTGGCCCTGCCCCCCGGCCTCGACGGTGGCCCGGCAGGTCACCGCCGACGAGCCCTTGCCTGTCGTGCCGCCCCTGCTGGCGTCCGCCTCGACCGTCGCGGGCGCCGCGTCCGGGAAGGCGTCAGCCACCGCACCGGCCAGGTCCAGCCCCTCGCAGGTCGACTCGTCGACGGCACCCCAGTGGGGCTCGTCGTCACCGCAGCCGGCCAGCACGGCTGCTGCGAGAAGGGCGACCACGCCGACTCGTGTCCTGTGCACGACGCTCATCCGATCACGACCACCGATCACGAGTACTGGGTGCTGGACTCGTGGTGGAACCCGCCGGGCGTGCCCGGTCCGGATGCCAGGTCCGGCCGCGGCAGCCAGAGCAGGCCCAGCTGCTCCAGCACACCGACGTTGTGGTCCACCTTGGCGAGGTAGCTGCTCTCGAGCTCTGACCACGCAGCGCTCAGGTTGGTCTGGATCTTGTCGATCGCGGCGCCGAAGTCACCGACCAGGCCTTCGGGGCGCTGGGTGGCCGCCACTTGGGTGACCGTCGACTCCTCGGGGATGGCCTCCTGCGCGTAGCCGATGACCGCCGCCGCACCGGCCCGGGCGTCCCCGGTCGCCTGCTCGAACTTGTCGAGGTAGTCCTCGAGCGAGCGCGGCACGGCGATGGGCAGCAGGTCGAGCAGGCCGAGGATCTCGCTGGCGATGGTGAGGAACTCGGTCGACGAGATGCTGTGGGCGTCCTGGCGGGCGGCCAGGGCCGCCTCGACCCGCGTCTTCATGGCACTCACCGTGTTCATGGCGCTCGTGCGTCCCATGTCCAGCACCGCCTTGGACGCGTTGCAGGCGTTCTGCAGCATCTCGGACACCCAGGCCTGGTTGATCACGCACTGGGGGAACGGGTTGTAGAAGTTCTCGAAGAAGTTGCTCGCCGCCTGACCGTGCCAGTGGGACTGGGAGTACTCCAGCTGCGCGAAGTCGTCACCCACCTGGGTGCCGAGGGCGATCCGGATGTCCTCGAACTCCGACCCGGCCGCGGACATCTGGAACGGGTAGGGGTTGACGATGGTGTCGAAGCGCGGACGAAGCCCCTCGACCTGCTCGGAGGCCCAGCCCTCGGCGGACGACTTCCAGCTGTCCCGTTCCTTCTCCCAGTGCTGTCGGGCGGCCTCCTCGTCGGCGTACTCGAAGTCGTAGTTGACGAAGGTGAGCGAGAACGGGAACTTCTCGCCGACCAGGAGCGAGGTGCGGAGCTGGGTGCCCATCGTGGACTCGTGGTGCCAGTCCTGGTTGGCTTGGTAGGCGTCGAGCGCGAGCGTGATCGTGCCGAAGTCCTTCAGCATCGTCGCGAAGTCGGTGAAGTCGCTCTCGAACTGACCTCGGTCGAAGGCGACCTGAGCCTCGGCCATGTCGTCGTCCTCTCGATGGGGGGCGAGCCGGGTTCAGTAGCCCGGGTGCGTGGGGTGTCCGCCCTGCGGCTCGTAAGGTTCGTCGGGTCGGGGTGGGTCGGGCACGGTGACGGGCGGGTCGTCGTACTTCCCCCGTTCGCCCACCGCGCCGAGCTGCCGGTCGAACGCCTCGCGGGCGGCCTGGTCGGTCGCCGCGTAGTCGTCGGCCACCTTCACCAGCACCGGACCGATGTCACGAAGCGAGATGGTCATCTGGTAGACCGCGTTGTGCAGCCGCTCGCGCAGGTCGAGGATCCTCGCCAGTGGCGGCGGGTAGCCCGCCGCGGACTGCACGTCCTTGATCGCCGAGCCGGCGTACTGGGCGTCGCTGGCCAGGCCGGAGAAACGGGCGGCCTGCTCCGGGAAGTGGAGGCGGCCGGCGCGGTAGAGCGCATAGAGGTCGAGCCCGAACTGGTCGCCGTGCCCCACGTCGCCGAGGTTGGGCCGCGTGCCGTGGGCGTCCGGGTGGTAGCCCGGAGCGTAGGGGTCGTTGCCGATCGCGATGCCTCCTGCCAGATGGAACCACGGTCTGCCCGGCCCGGTGCCGGGGCAAACCTGATGGAGGCCGGACTCAGACGACGACGTTGACCAGCGACGGCTCCCGCACGATCACCCGACGCACCTCGCGTCCCTCGATCGCCCGGGTGACGGCCGGGTCGGCCAGGGCCAGCGCCTCCAGGTCGGACGCAGCGATGTCGGGGCTGACCTCCAGCCGCGCCTTGACCTTGCCCTGCACCTGGACCACGGCGGTGACCGACGACTCGACCAGCAGCGCCGGGTCGACCGCCGGCCAGCCCGCTCGGGCCACCGTCGGCTCGTGGCCCAGCCGCGCCCACATCTCCTCGGCGGTGTACGGCGCCACCAGGGACAGCATGATCGCGACCGCCTCGGCGGCCTCGCGGACCGCAGGGTCGGCCGGACCGCATCCGGAGTCGATGGCCTTGCGGGTGGCGTTGACCAGCTCCATCACCCGGGCGACCATCACGTTGAACCGGAAGCCGTCCAGCAGCTCGCCGGCGTCGCGCACCGCCCGTGCGGTGGCCCGGCGCAGCTCGATGTCGCCGTCGGCCGCGGCGGCGCCGGGTGCCGAGGTCACGTCGCCGCTCAGCCGCCACGCCCGCTGCAGGAACCGCAGGGACCCGCCCGGCGACATGTCCGCCCAGTCGATGTCGTCCTCGGGCGGACCCGCGAAGACCAACGTCAGCCGCACGGCGTCGACGCCGAACTCGTCCAGCTGCTTGCCCAGGTCGACGCCGTTGCCCAGCGACTTGGACATCTTCTTGCCCTGGTTGATGACCTGGCCCTGGTTCAGCTGTGCCGAGAACGGCTCGACGAAGTCGACCATCCCCATGTCGTGCAGGACCTTGGTGAAGAACCGCGCGTACAGCAGGTGCAGCACGGCGTGCTCGACGCCGCCGACGTAGATGTCGCACGGCGACCACTCGCGCACGGCGGCTTCGTCGAACGGACCCTCGGTGTAGTCCGGCGAGCAGTAGCGCAGGAAGTACCACGACGAGTCCACGAAGGTGTCCATGGTGTCGGTGTCCCGCTTGGCCGGTCCACCGCACGTGGGGCACGTGACGTTGACCCAGTCGGTGGCGGCCGCCAGCGGCGAGACGCCCTTGGGCTTCAGGTCCGCGCCCCGCAGGTCGGGCAGCACGACGGGCAGCTGGTCGTAGGGGACGGCGACCTCGCCGTCCTTCTCGCAGTGGATGATCGGGATCGGGCAGCCCCAGTAGCGCTGGCGGCTCAGCAGCCAGTCGCGCAGCCGGAAGTTCACGGTGCCGGTGCCGACACCGTCCCGCTCCAGCTGCTCGATGATCCTGTGGATGCCGGTGGCCTTGTCCGTGATGCCGTCCAGCGGACCGGAGTTGACGTAGGTGCCGTCACCGGAGGTGGCGACGTAGGTCTCCTCGGGGTTGTCCTCGCCGGTGTCGACCACCCGGCGCACCGGCAGCCCCAGGACCTTGGCGAAGTCCAGGTCGCGCTGGTCGTGCGCGGGCACCGCCATGATCGCGCCGGTGCCGTAGTCCGCCAACACGTAGTCGGACGCCCACACCGGGATCTGCTCGCCGGTGACCGGGTTGGTCGCGGTCACGCCCAGGTCGACGCCGGTCTTGGGCCGGTCGGTGGCCTGACGCTCGATGTCGGAGGCCTTGCGGACCTCGTCCAGGTAGGCGTCCAGCGCCGGCTTCTGCTCGGGGGTCACCAGCTCCTGGGCCAGGGCCGCGTCGGCGGCCACGACCATGAACGTCGCGCCGTACAGCGTGTCCGGTCGCGTGGTGAAGACCCGAATGGGCTCTCCGGAGTAGTGGGACCCCTCGACGGCGAAGTCGACGTGCGCGCCCTCGGAGCGGCCGATCCAGTTCTTCTGGGCGGTCAGCACCCGCTCCGGCCAGGTCTTCTCCAGCGGCACCATGTCGTCCAGCAGCCGCTGCGCGTAGTCGGTGATCTTGAAGTACCACTGCGTCAGCTCGCGCTTGGTCACCTCGGCGCCGCAGCGCTCGCAGCGGCCGTCCACGACCTGTTCGTTGGCCAGCACGGTCTGGTCGTGGGGGCACCAGTTGACGGGGCTGTTCTTGCGGTAGGCCAGCCCACGCTCGCGGAACTTCAGGAACAGCCACTGCGTCCACGTGTAGTACTCGGGGTCGCTGGTGTTGAACCGGCGCGACCAGTCGAAGCTGATGGCGTAGTTGCGGAACGAGTCGTACTGCGTCTCGATGTTGGCGTAGGTGTAGGTCGCCGGGTGCTCGTCGTTCCTGATCGCGGCGTTCTCGGCGGGCAGGCCGAAGGAGTCCCAGCCCATCGGGTTCAGGACGTCGTGGCCGCGCTGCCACCAGTAGCGCGCGATCACGTCGTGCAGCGCCATCACCTCGGCGTGGCCCATGTGCAGGTCGCCGCTCGGGTAGGGGAACATCGTCAGCGCATAGCGCTTCTCGGGCAGCTGACCGTCGTTCCGGGGGGCAGCACTGCCGGCGCGGAACGCGTCCAGCCCGTCCCACACCGGCCGCCACTTCTGCTGCACGGCGTGGACGTCGTAGGACGCCTGCTCCTGGTCGATCGTCTCCATCGGTCTTTCCTCGTTCATCGGGTCCTGCTCGGGGCACAAAAAAGCCCCTCGTGGCAGAGGGGCGGCCGCGTCGACGTCAGTGCGTCGTCAACGCGGCTGGATAAGGAGCAGGGTCCTGCGCATG
>Ga0075363_100000550_pt1 | contig 12209 bp, 12 predicted proteins | sample EndMetdeltDD1763_FD_71470 | JGI IMG/M metagenome (GOLD analysis project Ga0075363, IMG submission 71470) | Populus endosphere microbial communities from Tennessee, USA - Endosphere MetaG P. deltoides DD176-3 | ecosystem: Host-associated > Plants > Roots > Endosphere | place: USA: Tennessee...
CGCATCAGCGAGTCGACGGTCTTCGGCGTGGGGTCGAGGATGTCGATGAGCCGCTTGTGGGTGCGCATCTCGAAGTGCTCGCGCGAGTCCTTGTACTTGTGCGGCGAGCGGATGACGCAGTAGACGTTCTTCTCCGTCGGCAGCGGCACGGGGCCGGCGACGCGAGCACCCGTGCGGGTGACGGTGTCCACGATCTTGCGCGCCGAGGTGTCGATCACCTCGTGGTCATAGGCCTTGAGCCTGATGCGGATCTTCTGTCCCGCCATAGGTAGCTCGTCCTTCTCGTCTGCGTGCCGCTGTCTGGGTCGTCATGCCTGTGTTGTCGCGCTGCCCCCACCCCAAGCACCGACCCCCGCGGTCGGGCGTGTCGCACAGGTTTCATGCTCCACAGACCCGGGATCCGTGTGCTTGTCGTGGTGGCGCCCGGAACAATGTCCGGGCTGATCGGGTCTCCTGGTTCGGTGCGGACGCACGCCAGCACCTTCAACACGCAGGAAACGCGATTCAGGAGTCAAGCAGTGCGATGCACCCCGGCAACCCGCCAGAGCAACCGGACTATCTTGGCAGAGTCCTGCGCGTGCGCCAAATTCCTCGCGCACCTCGTCCCCGACCTGCCTGGGAGCTCGATGCGCCACCACCGCCGCCCGGTCCACCACCGGGCCGTCGCGATCGTCGTGCCCCTCGCGTTCCTCCTCGCCGCATGCGGCGGCGCCGACTCGAGCGGCCGTGCCTCGGGAGCCGACCCGAGCGCAGACCCTGCGGCGACATCGTCGCCGTCGACAGCGCCGTCACCGACCAGCGCCTCGCTGCAGCCGTCCACCTCGCCGAGCGTGTGCAGTCCGCCGGCCGCCGTCTACCGCTACACCCGGGGCTCGGCCCAGATCCACCTCTCCGGCGATCTCGGCGAGGGCACGTCCGACCTGACCCTGGACACCTCGGGGAGCTATGCCAACCACTACCTCCCCGACGACGGCGGGATCACCCTGAACTACAGCGACGCCAGCGGCACCCTGCTGACGTTCGACATCGGGGGCATCGCACCGAACCGCTGCGTCCCCGACACGTTCACGAGCATCACCGTGGAGCTGGCCCGGACGTTCGTGGACCCCTCGCACACCCAGTGCGCCGTGCACGTCAACGAGATCCGGGCCGACGGGATCGAGGGCACCTACGAGTGCGACGGACTCAGCGGCGGGGGCGAGGGGGTCACGATCGACGCCTACGGGTTCTTCTCCGCGGCCTGAGCGCCTACGATCGGCGTGCAGAACGAGAACACGTTCTACTTTCAGTCCACAGGAAGGCATGCTCATGATCGTCGACGTCCCTGAGGGCCAGGACCCGATCATCCATGTCTGGGGTGCGATGGTGCCCGGGATCGGCCCGGCCGCGGCCACCTTCGCCCAGGCGGTCTACGACCACAGCACGCTCGGCCTGCGCGAGTTCGAAGCGGCCCGGCTGCGCATCGCCCAGATCAACGGCTGCCTGCTCTGCCAGGACTGGCGCACCGAGCGCGACGGCGTGCAGGTCGAGGAGTCCTTCGCCGACGCCGTGACGAGCTGGCAGACCTCGCCGGACCTCGACCCCCGCGCGAAGCTGGCCGCGGAGTACGCCGAGCGGTATGCACTCGACCACCACGGGCTCGACGACGAGTTCTGGTCGCGGATGAAGCAGCACTACTCCGACGCCGAGATCGTGGAGCTGTCCATGTCCATCGGGTCGTGGCTGTCCTTCGGCAGGCTCAACCGGGTGCTCGGGCTCGACACCGCCTGCGTGCTGCCCTCGCACCTGTCGAAGAGGTAGTCGACCTCGGGGCCCGCTCAGGGCCGGGATCGCCCGCGCCGCCGCACGGTCGTTTGACAGGATGGCGCCCATGTCGGATCCGGGGACTGGTGGCGCTCCCCAGCCTCCCCCACCGGGCTGGCAACCGCCGCCGCCCCCGGCGCCGTCGTACACGGGACGACCAGTCGCGCCCGGGTCGCTGCCTCCGCAAGCGCTCCCGCCCGGGATGCTGGGGGCCGCACACAAGCCCGGCGCGATGCCGCTGCGGCCGCTGGGCCTGGGCGACATGTACGACGCGGCCTTCCGCATCATCCGGTTCAACCCGAAGGCCACGGTGGGCTCCGCGGTCCTGGTCGCCGCCGTCGCCTTCCTGGTCCCGGTGGTCGTGACGGCCGTCCTCAGCTTCACCGTCGACCTGTCGCTGGATGCGACCGGCAGCGACAACGGCGCCGCCGCCATCGGGGTGGCCGGCGCGATCGGCTCGTTCGGGGTGGGGTTCGTGCTGGTCGCGTTCGGCACGATCCTGGTGTCCGGGATGGTCGCGCACGTGACGGCCGCGGCTGCGGTCGGGCGGCGGCTGACCCTGGGCGAGGCCTGGGCCGCGACCCGTGGCAAGCGCTGGCGGTTGATCGGCCTCGCGCTCCTGCTGCTCCTCGCGGTGACGCTGCTCGTGGCGGTCTACGTCCTGCTCTGGGTGCTGGTGGCGGTGGCGGCCGGCGACAGGGCGCTGCCCGTGGTCCTGTGGGGCCTGTTCAGCGTGCCGGCGTTCGGCTGCCTGATGGTGTGGTTCTGGGTGCGCGTCTACTACCTCCCGGTCCCGGCCCTGATGCTGGAACCGGTCGGCGTCTTCGGGTCGATCCGTCGCGGCTTCAGGTTGACCCGGCGGCAGTTCTGGCGCACCTTCGGCATCGGGTTGCTCACCTGGCTGGTCGTCCAGATCGCCGGCGGCTTCCTCGGCTTCCCGATCGGCATCCTCGGCCGGGTGGTCACCGCGGGGGTGGGCGAGCAGTACGCCCTCTTGGTGCTGGTGGCCACCCAGGCGCTGACCCAGGTCGTCTCGGCGGCGTTCGTCACCCCGTTCACGTCCGCCGTCACCGCCCTGCAGTACCTCGACCTGCGCATGCGCAAAGAGGCCTACGACGTCGAGCTGATGCAGCTCGCCGGGATCACCGCCTCGTGAGCGGCCTCCCGACCGGGCTCGTCGGCGTCGTCGGCCGGCTCCCTGACCCGCCGCTCGACCCGTCGGGCTCGGAGGCGCGCTCCCAGCTGCGCCGAGAGCTGCTGCACCCGGAATACCACCAGCAGAACCTGCTGCAAGAGGTGATCCGGTGGCTGACGCGCAAGCTGGGCGGCGGGCTCGACCAGGCCTCGCAGGCGCCGCCCCTGTCCACGTTGATGGCGATGATCGTCTTCATCGCGCTGGCGCTGGTCCTGGTCTGGCTCGTCTCCCGCGCCCGCCTCACCGCGCGCGGGCAGGACGACCAGCGCGCGGTGCTCACCGAGGAGGTCGTCAGCGCCGACGAGCTGCGTGCCCGGGCCGAGGCCGCGCTCGACGCCGGACGGTTCGAGGAGGCGGTCGTCGAGGGGTTCCGCGCCATCGCGGTGCGCCAGGTCGAGCGGGGCCGGCTGTCCGACACCCCCGGTGCCACTGCTCATGAGGTCGCCGAGGCCCTCGCCAAGGAGTACGCCCCGATGGCCGACCGGGTGCACGGGAGCGCCCGGCTCTTCGACGAGGTGCTGTACGGCGGCCGGTCGGCCACCCGCGACCAGGCGGCCTCCGTCCTGGCTCTCGACGACGTGCTGGTGGTCCGTCGATGACCGACACCGTCGCACCTGCGCAGCCGGCGGCCGTCCAGCCGGGCTTCGTCCGCCGGCACCGGTCCACGCTGGTCATCGGCATCGCCCTGATCGCCGCGGTGATCGTCGCGATCGTGCTGGGCACCGGCACCCAGACCTCGACTCCGATGGACCCCGACAACCCCGGGCCCGAGGGTGCACGCGCCCTGGCCCGGGTCCTCGACGACGAAGGCGTCGACGTCGTGATCGCCCGGGACGCCGACGCCTTGGACGCGATCCGCGTCGACGCCGGGACGACGGTGGTCGTCGTGCGGCCGGACTACCTGGGCGCCAGCACCATCGACCGCCTCCGTGAGCACACGGGTGACGCACACGCAGTGATCGTGGTCGGCGCCGGCCCCGGGATCGCCGACGCATTCGGCGCGCTGGGCGGGGGGACGTCGGTCCCGCTCGGTGACGGCCGCGAACCCGGCTGCGACGACCCCCGCTTCGAGGGTCTCGAGGTGGAGGTCGACTCGACGACCCTCTATCCGGATGGTGACTGCTACGACGGCAAGCTCGGCGCGATCGTGACCGAGCCGGCCGAGGGGCTGCTCCTCTTCGGTGCCGACCAGGCGCTCACCAACGACCAGATCCTGCGCGCCGACAACGCAGCGGTGGCGCTGCGGCTGCTCGGTCAGGACGACCGCCTCGTCTGGTACGTCCCCAGCATCGACGACCTGACCGCCGACGACGGGGTCAGCCTGCAGAGCCTGCTGCCGCGCTTCGTCCGGCCAGGTCTCGCGCTGCTCGCCGTGGTGATGTGCACCGTGATCCTCTGGCGGGCCCGCCGGCTGGGCGCGCTGGCCACCGAGCCCCTGCCGGTCGTGGTGCGCGCCGTCGAGACCACCCGCAGCCTGGGCCGGCTCTACCGCAAGTCCGGCGACCGGGGCCACGCGGCCGAGTCGCTGCGCCGCGCCGCCCGGGCGCGGCTCGCCGAACGGCTCCGGCTGGGCTCCACCATCGCCCCGGACGTTCTCGCCCGCGAGGTGGCGCGACGCACCGGGCGCTCCGAGGACGACGTGGTGGCCGTGCTCGGCCCCGCCGGCGGCGTACCGTCCTCCGACCGCGACCTGATCACCCTGGCCAGGCAGCTGGCCGAGCTCGACAGAGAGGTACGCCGTACATGACCGAGAACTCCCCGACGCCCGACACCGGGCCGGCTCGCGAGCGGCTCGCCGCGGTGCGCGCCGAGGTCGGCAAGGCCGTGGTCGGACAGGACGCCGCCGTCTCCGGGCTGCTCGTCGCGCTGCTGTGCAACGGCCACGTGCTGATGGAGGGCGTGCCCGGGACCGCGAAGACGCTGCTGGTGCGGACCCTGGCCGGAGCGCTCTCGGTGGGCACCAAGCGGGTGCAGTTCACCCCCGACCTGATGCCCGGGGACATCACCGGCTCGATGGTGATCGACAGCCGGCAGGCCGGCGAGCTGACCTTCCGCGAGGGCCCGGTGTTCACCAACCTGCTGCTGGCCGACGAGATCAACCGGACGCCACCCAAGACCCAGTCCGCGCTGCTGGAGGCGATGGAGGAGGGCCAGGTGTCGGTCGACGGCGTCTCGCGGAAGGTGCCTGCGCCGTTCCTCGTCGCGGCCACCCAGAACCCCGTCGAGTACGAAGGCACCTACCCGCTGCCCGAGGCGCAGCTCGACCGGTTCCTGCTCAAGGTGGTGCTGCCGATCCCGGAGCGCGTCCAGGAGCTGGAGATCGTGCGCCGCCACGCGGCCGGCTTCGACCCGCGCGACGTGAAGGCCGCCGGCGTCACCGCGGTCGCCGGGCCGGCCGACATCGCCGCCGGACAGGCGGCGGTCAAGACCGTGCAGGTCACTCCCGAGGTGGTCGGCTACATCGTCGACATCGCGCGCGCGACCCGGGAGTCACCGTCGCTGAGCCTCGGCGTCAGCCCGCGCGGGGCCACCGCCCTGCTGCGCTCGGCTCGCGCCTGGGCCTGGCTGACCGGCCGCGACTTCGTCACGCCGGACGACGTCAAGGCCCTTGCCCACGCCACGCTGGTGCACCGGCTCGGGCTGCGCCCCGAGGCCGAGCTCGAAGGCGTCGACGTGGCCGAGGTGCTGGCCTCCGCGCTCAACTCGGTGCCGGTCCCCCGCTAGGACTCACATGGTCATCACCGGTCGGGTCCCCCTGCTGCTCCTTCTCGGGCTGGTGCCGGTCGTGCTGCGCCCCGAGGCGAGCACGGTGCGGCTCTGGCTGCTGGTGGTGGCCGTCGCGGTCGTCGCTGACCTGCTGCTGGCGCCGACGATCCGCAACCTCACGGTCAGCAGGCAGCCGGTCGGCACGGTCCGGCTCGGCTACGACGCGGAGTCGGTCCTGTTGGTGGAGAACGTCGGTCGCCACCGGCTGCGGGGCGTCGTACGCGACGCCTGGCAGCCGACGGCCGGAGCCACCGGCAACCGGCACCGGATCGGCCTCGATCCAGGTGACCGGGTCGTGCTGCGGACCGGCCTGACGCCGCGCCGCCGCGGTGACCTGCAGGCGGTCGGCGTCACCGCCCGGCTGCGGGGGCCACTCGGCCTCGCCGCGCGCCAGAAGACCCTGGACGTGCCGGGCACGGTCCGCTCCCTGCCGCCGTTCGAGTCCCGCAAGCACCTGCCCAGCCGGCTGGCACGGCTCCGCGAGCTCGACGGCCGGGCCGCCATCCGGGTGCGCGGCCAGGGCACGGAGTTCGACTCGCTGCGCGAGTACGTGCGCGGCGACGACGTCCGCTCCATCGACTGGCGGGCCAGTGCCCGCAACCGCAACGTCGTGGTCCGCACCTGGCAGCCCGAACGCGACCGGCGGGTGGTGCTGGTCCTCGACACCTCGCGCACGTCCGCAGGACGGGTCGAGGACGTGCCGCGGCTGGACTCGGCCATGGACGCCGCGCTGCTGCTCGCCGCCCTCGCAGCGCGAGCCGGCGACCGGATCGACTTCGTGGCCGGCGACCGCCGGGTCCGCGCCCGGCTCCGCTCGGCCGGCGCCCGCGACGTGGCGGCCAACCTGCAGGACGCGATGGCCGACCTCGAGCCGGTGATCGCCGAGGCGGACTGGTCGGCGCTGGCCGGGGCGGTCACCCAGTTCGGCCGGCAGCGCGCCCTCGTCGTACTGCTCACGCCGCTGGAGCCGTCCGCCGTCGAGGAGGGGCTGCTGCCGGTGCTGCCGTCGCTGACCCGTCACCATCGCGTGGTGCTGGCCTCGGTCCGCGACCCGGAGCTCGAGCGGCTGGCCTCGACCCGCACCTCCATCGACGAGGTCTACGACGCCGCAGCGGCGGAGCAGGCGATGGTGCGCCGCCGGCGCACCGCCGAGCTGTTGCGCACCGTCGGCGTCGACGTGATCGACGCGGATGCGGAACGGCTGCCTCCCGCGCTGGCCGACCACTACCTCACCTTGAAGGCCAACGGGCTGCTCTGACCCGCCTGGCACTACTGTGCGTCGTCATGAGCGACGTGGCGGCGACCGCGTTCCTGGCGGCGGCCTCGGCGCACGCCGGGTTCCAGGCGACGGTGACGCTGGTGGTGTACCCGACTCTCTCGCACGTGCGGGCGGCCCACTGGCGCCAGTCCCACGACCGGCACTCGCACGACGTCCGGCCACTGGTCGCGGTCGCCTACCTGGCGCTGGCGGCCACCGGAGCCTGGTGGCTGGCCACCGACTGGTCGACCCTCGCGGTGGTCGCGGTCGTGCTGGCGGCCCTCGCAGCTGCGATCACCCCCGTGCTCGCGGCGCCCCTGCACCGCCGGCTGGTGCGCCGCGACGAGGTCGCGCTGACACGGCTGCTCGGCGTGGACAAGGCCCGCACCGTGCTCGCCTTCGCCGCAGTCGGCGTCGCGATCGTGGCGCTCGCGCGCTAGTCCGGCACCGGCTGCGACAGCCGGGCCCGGCTGGTGCGGCGCTTGAGCTGGAGCGCCCAGTCCGGCGTCAGGGCGACCAGCAGCGCGCCGAAGCCGCCCACCGCGAGCACGGTCGGGAGCACCTCCGGCATCCCGCCGGGCCGCGCGATCGTGAGCAGGACGCCCCACAGCAGGGCGAACGAGCCGAGGGTCATGCCGATGAGGCCGACCGCGTTGCGGATGTTGCGCACCGCGGGTCTCGAGTACAGCCAGACCGTCTCGACCCGGTCGCCCAGCCACTCCTGCACCTCGGCCTCCTCCTCGAAGCCGTCACCCCGTCCGCGCAGCACCACGTTGCCGTCGTCGCAGGCGAGCGTCAGCCGCCACCAGAGCCCTCCGACAGCGGGGCCGAGCCGGGCCCGTCGTACGTCGGCCGCGGCGAGGGTGAGCGTCTGGTCGGTCGTGTCGCCCTGCCAGACCGTGAGCATCCGCCGGCGCAGCTCCACCGACGCATCCCGCAGCGCGGCCGGTCGCATCGGAAGCCCGAGCGGACGCCTGCTCGGGGCGTCCCGGAAGACGTGCAGGGCGCGGTCGGTGACGACCACGACACGCGCCGCCAAGCCCTGCCGGGCTGCGAACGAGCCGACCGGCCGCTCCGGGTCGGCGTTGGCGGCCTGGTCGAGCCAGAGCGGCTCGTGCACGTCGATACCGAGCTCTTCGAGCGCCTCTCGCAGCTCGGCGTAGGCCACGTCGAGGGCGTCGCCGTCGCGCACCATCCCGAGCACCTCGCTGACGATCGACTCCAGCGGCAGGATCCAGCCGTCCTCGGCCTCCAGCGCCGTGCCCTCGGGCCACGACCAGGTCGGCCGGAACTGCGAGGAGTCGATGGCGGCGATCCCGATCGCCGCCATCAGCGTCCGCGAGACGAACCGTTCCGACCACTCGCCGTAGGCCGCCGTCTCTCCCCAGCTGAGCCCCAGGTCGGCACCGGTCGTGTCCGCCAGCGCCCGGCCCTCGCCGGACTCCAAGAGCTTCAGCAGGGACTCGATCGTCACGGCCGGGTCGTACATCGTGCGCCGGGCCGCGTCGAGCACCTGGGTGACCAGCGCCCGCCAGTGCGGGACGGTCACCTCGAGCGGGTGCTGCTCCCAGGCGATCGGCTCGAGCCGCTCGGCGCGGTCGTCGAGCTCGAGCGACACGGCCTCCTCGTGCGCACTGACGATGCTCGCGATCACGCCGGTCGGCGGCCACCACGGCCGCGGCGACGTCAGCCAGCCGGCCGCGTCAGCGCCCTCGACGAACTGGCGCAACCCGGTGAACGGCGACACGTGACGGCGGCCACGGGCGAAGGCTGGGTCCAGCCACTCGGTGCGGATCAGGGCCCAGGCGTCGACGATCTGGTCGCGCGAGGCGAGGACGGCGGCGCTCTGCCGAGACGACGAGGCCGCGGCGCGCTCGCAGGCGCCCGCCCAGTTGCCGAGGTCGGCCTCGAGCTGGGCGGCGCGGGCCCGGAGGGTCTCGGTCAGCCGTGCGGTCAGCCACGTCAGCCTCCCCCCGCGACCGACGAGCGGCCGACCCACCTCACCGTGGGCCACGCGGAGCGCCCAGCGCACCGAGCGCTCGTCCTCGACGGACGTCGGCCCGGCGGCCACCAGCAGCAGCTCGCGGAGCTCGGCCTGGTCGAGGCAGGCGAGCAGGGGCAGACCGAGGACCAGCTCGCCCTCGCCCAGCTCGAGCTCGGGCCGGGACACCAGCCGGACGACGTCTGGCCAGCGCAGCCGGCCCTGCGGGTCGACCAGGTCACGCAGCGCGGCCGCCTCCGGTTTGCTCAGGGGCCGGCCGGGCCGCTCGCGCCGGCGCGGCCAGAAGCGGGTCAGGTTGTAGCCGGTGGCGGCGAGCAGCACCGACCAGATGACGACGTACACCGGGCGGACGGTGGCCGCGACCAGCAGGAGTGCGGCGCTTGCGACCACGAGGGAGACCATCGAGCACAGCGCAGCCGCCCAGGCCCCGTTGAGGGCCCGGGCTGTTCTCAGCAGCCGGGTCCGTGCCTCGTCCAGCGAGTCGGACACGTCGACCGTGGTCGACATGCTCACCTGGACATGATCCGCTCTCCGGCGCTCCGGTGCGGGCGCTTTGGCGGAACTCTTGAGTCGTCCTGCCAGGGTCAGCCCGGGGGCACGGCGTCCGGCAGCGTCGCGGGCGGCACCGAGGCGAGCGGCGGCTCGTGGAACCCCTGCGGCCCCACCTTCGACGGGTCGACCTTGCCCAGGCAGGTGCCGTAGCGCTGGGCGCGTTGCCGCAGCGGGAAGACGTTGAACAGCGGCGTCGTGCCGTTGAACCACGGGCAGGTGACCTGCCGGTCGGCGCCCTCGCCCATGCTCGACTGCGGCGCGACCGCGATCGGTCGGCCCTTCTGGTCGAACAGCTGGACGCCCTGTAGCGGCTGGCCCTGGGCGTCGTAGGCATAGACGTTGCGGACCACGTCGGAGCCATGGCGCAGTCCGGGTCGTTGGGCCGCGTCGAGGTAGCCGGCGCGGTAGCCGTTCTCGCGGTAGACGACGTAGGGCTGGTTGTCGGGGAAGTGGAAGGTCAGGGGCGCCAGGATCGCGACGAGGTTCAGCCCCGCCAGGACCAGCCGGGTCAGGAGCGTGCGGTCCGGGCCGGAACCGGGCCAGATCCTGCCCTGGCCGATGAGCACGCTCAGGACGATCGCGACCAGGAGGAGCGCCGGGCCGAGGAGCGGGACCCCCAGCGTGGGCAGCACCGTGAGTGACTCCCATTCGCCCGCCAGCTGATCGACCAGCGACACCGCGATCCAGGCGCGCAGCACCCACCACGCGGGCCGGACGGCCTCGAGCATCGTCCACGTGCGACGGGTCAGGTCGTTGCGCCGGGTCAACCCGAGCCAACGCTCCCGCAGCGTGTCCGGGGCAGCGACGAGGTGTGCCCCGAGGGTGCGCGCCCGGGCCTTCCTGGGCTTGACGGTCCTCCCGGGCGGCAGCCCGGCGGCTGAGCGGAGCTCGGCGGCGTACGACGCGGGGTCGGGCAGCGCACCGCCCTCGGCGAGCTGCTCGGAGAGGTCGGCGTCGAGGCCGTCCAGGAGCTCGTCGCGCTCGTCCACGGAGAGGTCGGCGAGGTGCTCGCGGACGCGGGTCAGGAACTCGACGACGTCGGGGCGCAGGACCGTGGCGCCGGTGCTGGGTGTGGTCACGAGCGGGCTCCCTCGAGCTGGGTGACTTTCCGGGTCTCGGACAGGAGCGCGGTCACGGTCGCCGCGAACGTCTCCCAGTCCTTGGTCTGGGTGCTGAGCTGGGTCCGGCCTGCCGGGGTGATGCCGTAGTACTTGCGGTGCGGGCCCTCGTCGGAGGGCACGACGTACGACGTGAGCGCGCCCGCGGCGTAGAGCCTGCGCAGGGTGCCGTAGACCGACGCGTCCCCCACCTCGGCCAGGCCGCCGGCGCGGAGCCGGCGCAGCACGTCGTACCCGTAGCCGTCCTCGTCCTCGACCACGGCGAGGACCGCCACGTCGAGGACGCCCTTGAGCAGCTGGGTGGTGTCCATGCATCGCACACTACTCCGCATCCCGCAGTAGCGCGCGAAGGACGGAACCTGTCGGCGCGTCGGAGCTGCCGGCTGCTACGCGGCGGTGGCGACCCGGTCCTCCAGGTAGCGGCCGTCGATGTCACCGGTCGCGCCGCGGTGGTGCGCTTGCCGGCCGAGCACGAAGACGTAGGTGAAGAAGGCGAGCTCGGCGGTCATGCCGATCCCGACGCGGGCCCAGGTCGGCAGCCCGGACGGCGTCACGAACGCCTCGATGAAGCCGCACACCATCAGCAGGCAGGCCAACCCGAGGCTGACCGTCCCGGCGGTCCGGCCCTCCCGGGCGATGGACTGGGTGCGGGTCAGCTGTCCGGGCTCGATCCACGACCAGAACAACCGCAGCCCCACTCCCCCGGCGACGAAGACGCAGGTGAGCTCGAGCAGCCCGTGCGGGAGGATCAGCCCCCAGAACAGCTGCCCACGGTCGTGCCGGATCATCAGGGAGGCCAGCACCGCGAGGTTCACGACGTTGTTGAAGAGCAGGTAGATCACGGGGATCCCGAGGATGCCGAACGCGATGCAGAGTGCCGTGACCCACGAGTTGTTGATCCAGACCTGCAGCGCGAAGTGGCTGGCGGCGTAGGTCGAGTAGTAGTCCTCGATGTCGTGGTTGACCAGCTGGTCGATCTCGTCGGGCGAGAGCATGGTCTGCTCGACGTTCGGGTGGTCGAGCAGCCAGAACACCATCACCGCAGTGACCACGACGTTGGCGGCCAAGGTGCCGAGCCACCACCAGCGCAGGCGGTAGAGCGCCGCGGGGAACCGCTCGGTGAAGAACAGCGCGAAGCCGCGCCACGAGCTGACCCGGGTGCCGACCGCCTTGTTGCGGGCCTTGGCCAGCAGGCTGGACAGGTGGCCGACCAGCGAGGGGTCGGGCGCCGACGTACGGACCACGGACAGGTGGGTCGCCACCTGCTGGTAGAGGTCGACCAGCTCGTCGCTCTCGGCGCCGCTGAGCTTGCCGCGGTGGACCAGCCGCTCCAGCCGTTGCCACTCGTGTGCGTGCGCGAGCACGTACGCGTCCAGATCCACGGGGTCAGTGTAGGTAGCGGGTTGGGGTTGGTCTGGGTCTGCTCTCGTGGCACCGGGTTGCCTGCCCGCCGGGCCCTGTGGGGCCGGGCACCGGGGAGCCACGAACGCAGACCCAGACCCCACCCCCTCCCTA
>Ga0075363_100000551_pt1 | contig 12209 bp, 9 predicted proteins | sample EndMetdeltDD1763_FD_71470 | JGI IMG/M metagenome (GOLD analysis project Ga0075363, IMG submission 71470) | Populus endosphere microbial communities from Tennessee, USA - Endosphere MetaG P. deltoides DD176-3 | ecosystem: Host-associated > Plants > Roots > Endosphere | place: USA: Tennessee...
GCCGCCGCCGTGCGCGAGGTGCGCGGCCAGGCTCCGGGGCCCAAGTCGAAGACGTATTGAGAGACGTGCTAGCGGGCTGGGGGACCTTCCAACCCCAGCCCAGCACTAGGGCGGGGGCGGCGGCCCTCCCCGCCGAAGCCCCACAACGCCTGCAAGCGCTTCATCAACTCTCCGTCGCGCTCCCTGACCTGGGCGGGGGTCCACTGCTTCTGCCGGCGCACGTACTCGTTGATGGCGAGCGTGGGCGCACCCGACGTCGGGAAGTAGATGGCATGCTTGCGGGCGAACTCGAGGTTGCCGGCCTTGTCGTTCTGCGCCTTGCTGACCAGAACAAGGTTGCCGAGCGTCTCGGTGCACTGCTCGCGCTCCTGGGCGTCAGGGAACGCGCCGCGCCAGGCGCTGCCGGTGCCGTGCTTGCGGGGCAGCACGTGCTCCACGGTCAGCTCGCCGATCGGCAGGTCCTGCGGGCGGCCGGCCATCTCATCGTTGATGCGTACCAGCACAAGCTTGCAGAGCGGTGCGCTGCGCACGTGCAGGTCTCTCAGACTGTGCTCGATATTGCGGATCTCGTCGCGCAGCAGGTTGAGCGGGCTGCCGGTGGCCTTCAGATCACTGCCGTTGCGGATGGCGGAGATGATAGTGCCGAAGCGTTTTGCCCGCCGGCTGGCCCCCAGACCCAGGATGCGCAGGCCATAGGCGAGCCGGTCCAAGCGCTGCAGGAACCAGGCGAGCTCGGCGGGGTCCTTGCCCTTAGCGAGCCACCACAGCATGGCCGGCGGAATCCAATCCGAGGCCGGCAGCCACGACAGGTAGGTCAGCGTGCGCGCGATATCGCCGGAGTGCACCGAGCCGGAGTGGCGCGCATGACGCAGGTCGTCCAGGATGGTCGCGGAGGGGGCCAGCACGTTGCCGATGAAGCCCTCGGCGCCGCCGGACTCGGCGGCCACGGCACGGATGCCGGCGATTACCTGGCTGCTGGCCCGGCCGTACATGGTGCGGACATGGCTGAACAGGCTCTCGAACTCGCCGCCGAGCCGCGCCTCCACGGAGTCCCACGTGGCGCAGGCGGACCCGGCAACACCGCCCGGGATGCTGCCCAGCAGCTCGGCCTTGAGGATGTCGTTGCGAGCCAGCGGCTTGCCCGTTTCGTTCAGGACCATGAACATGCGATGCGCGCGATCGATGCCCATGGTGGCGACCATCACCACGGCGCAGTGCTCCAGCAGGAACTCGGCAAGCTTGCGCCGCTGCGCAGCATCGAAATCCAGCAGCGCCGTCAGGAAATGCTCGCGCACCTCCAGAATGCGCTCCTCGGCCGGTGACAACCGGTCGCTGTCGGGCATGGTGCGGCACGCCCCGGCGGCGCGCACATAGGCCTGGAAGAATTTCTCGTCGGTCCCGCGCAGCGTCAGCCGCGAGACGGCGCCTGCGCCGCTGCCGGCCCGGATGGCCCCGGCGAGCCCGGCATGCGGAGCAGCGCGATCCTCCGCGTCGAGGTCGCGCAGGACGCAGAACAGAATGGTCAGGGTGGTCAGCCGCTGCAGGCCATCGATCACCTCGAAGGCGCGTCGGCTGCCGGTCAGCGGCCATCCGTCGCGCAGCAAAGCGGCGTGATCGGAATCGATGAACAGCATGGTGCCGAGGAAATAGTTGGCGGTCTCCGCGCCGTCCGCATCCATGGCGAGCGTGATGTCGTCCAGCAACCGGCTGGCCTCGGTCGCTGTCCAGGCATAGGAGCGTTGGTAGGGAGGCACCTCGATCTGCAGTGGATCGGCAAAAACCTGGCCTAGCCGGACTGAACGTGCGGCGAACTGCGACGACATTGGCTGCCCTTCCTGGAAGCCGGCACGCAGAGGCAATTGCGCGCTCGACAATTCATCCAGAGCACAAATCGTCTGGCGCGTGCAACTCTCAATTCTGCGTGTGAAGGCGGCGCATCGCCTATCGCGTGCATTGACAAAAGTGCTCGCTCTTGTCTTCCGTGCAGCCCCTTTCAGAGGACATACAGATGCTTGCAGCCGCATTCGATCTTGCCCGGCCGCTGCTGTTCGCGCTCGAGCCGGAGGTGGCGCATGAGCTGACGCTGAAATCGCTGGAAGCCGGCATCTATCCGCGTCCTTCCGTCCCGGACGATCCCCGACTCGCGCTGAGCGTGTGGGGAATGGAATTCCCCAACCCGCTCGGCATTGCTGCAGGCTTCGACAAGGATGCGCGCGTGCCCGACGCCGTGCTCGGCATCGGATTCGGGTTCGCCGAAATCGGCTCGGTGACGCCGTTGTCGCAGGCCGGCAATCCGCGCCCGCGCGTGTTTCGTTTGATCGAGGATGACGCGCTGATCAACCGGCTCGGCTTCAACAACGGCGGGCATGCTCAGGCACTGGCGCGGCTGCAGGCGCGCCGCCGCGCCGGTGTGGTGGCCGTCAACGTCGGCGCCAACAAGGACGCCGCCGATCGCGCTGCCGACTATGCCGCGGGGGTGCGCCTGTTCACCGACGTGGCGTCGTACTTCACGATCAACGTGTCATCTCCCAACACACCCGGGCTGCGCGATCTGCAGGCGCCGGCCGCGCTCGACGGTCTGCTGGCGCGCGTGTTCGCGGCGCGTGCCGAGGTGGTTGCGGCCGGCAAGCCGTCGCGGCCGATCGTGGTCAAGCTGGCCCCCGACATCGCCGAGGACGACCTGGAGCCGATTGTGCGCGTTCTGCTCGCGCGCGGTGTCGACGGCATCGCCGTGTCCAACTCCACCCTGGCCCGCAACGGCGTGAGCGACGCGGTCTATGCCGCGCAGCCCGGTGGTCTGTCCGGTCCGCCACTGTTCCACCGCTCGACAGTCGTGCTGGCGCGCGTGCATGTGCTGACCGAGGGCCGCATCCCGCTGATCGGCATCGGCGGCATCGACTCTGGCGCCGCGGCGATTGCCAAGATCGAGGCGGGTGCCAGCCTGCTGCAGCTCTACACCGGCCTCGTGTTCCACGGTCCGGGCCTGCTCGCCCGCATCAAGCGCGATCTAGTCGCCTACGCCGAGCGCCACCGCCTCGCCCGGGTCACCGACGCGGCCGGCAGCCAGGCCAAGGCCTGGGCCGCCAAGCCACTGCACGCCTGACCGGTCTTTCCGCAACACGGCTTCAACACGTGTGTGGGAACCAGGCCGGAACCTGCGATGGGATGCTGGCACGAGGTCCCGGATATTGCCTGCGGCAAAATTCCGGGTGGCGGGTGGAGAGGGAAAGCCGATTAAACCGGGGGGCCGCGCGGCCGGCTGAGTAGGCGCACCACGAACCAGATTGGGACGACCACCACGACGCCCAGCAGGAAATACTTGAAGGCCCAGTGGAAAGCGTCGAAGCCGAGATTGATGATGTTGCGCACCAGCTGCTGCAGCCGCTCGACGATGTTGAACAGGTTGATGTCGAGGGCCGAGAACACGATTCCGACCACGATCGACAGCAGGACCAGGCGGATGATCGTGCCGGAGACGCTCTCGCCGAAAAACTGGCGTCGGTCCATGATGTCGCTCCTTCTACCGTCGGCGCACCGGCGCCCGAATTGGCATTAGCATAGTGCTCCTTCACGTAGAAGCCTGAGCTGGAGTGGCGAGTGCGATGATCGAGAAGTCCGCTATCACACGCGCGGCTAGGTCGAGAGGCGGACTTCCCGATCTGAATCGCACTAACACAATGATCCAACTCGTGTCCTTCAGATCGCGAAATTCGTTCAACATTAGCCGCACCTGGCGGCGAATTTCGCGATCAGGGCACTAGCAATGGCGGCCCGCGGCAAATCCGCGAAACATGGTTTGCTGCGGCAGTCGCGGGATGACGCCGTGCTGGCCGTCGAGCCACCGCCCCTGCTGCCGCCAGCCTTCCGCACCTGGTTCCAAAGCCGGGGCTGGCAGCCGCGCGAGCATCAGATCGCCCTGCTGGAGAAGACCGCCGCGCGACGCTCGACCCTGCTGATCGCGCCGACCGGGTCGGGCAAGACGCTGGCCGGCTTCCTGCCCAGCCTGGTGGCGCTGGCCGGACGCAAGAGGGAAAAGGGCGAGCGTAGCGTGCACACGCTGTACGTGTCGCCGCTGAAGGCGCTGGCCGTCGACGTGGCGCGCAATCTGCTCACCCCGCTAGAGCAGATGCAGCTGCCGATCCGCGTCGAGACACGCACCGGCGACACGTCCACCTCGCGCAAGCAGCGACAGCGCGCGCGACCGCCCGACATCCTGCTCACCACCCCCGAGCAGATCGCGCTGCTGCTCTCGCACGCCGACGCGCCGCGCTTCCTGGCCGGGCTCGATACCGTCATCCTCGATGAGTTGCATGCACTGAGCCCCACCAAGCGCGGCGATCTGCTGGCGCTCGATCTCGCCCGCCTGCAGACCATTGCGCCGGGTCACGTGCGCATCGGCCTGTCGGCCACGGTGGCGCGGCCGAGCGAACTGCGCGCTTATCTCATGCACCAGCCGGGCACGGGCGTCATGCACCTCGCCGACCTGGTGCAAGTCATGGGCGGCGCGCGGCCCGAGATCCGCATGATGGAGACGGAAGCGCCGCTGCCCTGGTCGGGCCACACCTCGCGCTATGCGCTGCCGGAGATATTCGCCGCGATCAAGGCGCACAACCTGTCGCTGGTGTTCGTGAATACGCGCAGCCAGGCCGAGCTGCTGTTCCAGGAGCTGTGGCGCATCAACGACGACAACCTGCCGATCGCCCTGCATCATGGCTCGCTCGATGCGGCGCGCCGTCACAAGGTGGAAGCCGCCATGGCAGCCGGCACGCTGAAGGCGGTTGTCGCCACCTCCACGCTCGATCTTGGCATCGACTGGGGCGACGTCGACCTCGTTATCAATGTCGGCGCGCCGAAAGGTGCGAGCCGGCTGATCCAACGCGTCGGCCGCGCCAACCATCGTCTCGACGAGCCTTCGCGCGCCGTGTTGGTCCCCAGCAACCGCTTCGAGGTGCTGGAGTGCCGCGCGGCCATCGAGGCGGCCATGGCCGGCGCCCAGGACGCGGTGCTGAACCGCACCGGGTCCCTCGATGTGCTGGCCCAGCACGTGTGGGGCACGGCCTGCGCCGGCCCGTTCCGCCCCGACGAGCTCTACCGCGAGGTGCGGTCGGCGGCCGCCTATGCGGGTCTGACGCGCAGCCAGTTTGACCGCATCGTCGATTTTGTCTCGACGGGCGGCTACGCGCTGCGCGTCTACGAGCGTTATGCCCGGCTCAAGCCCACCCCGGAGGGAGCGCTCCGCCTGTCGCATCCGCGGCTGGCCCAGCAGTACCGCCTCAACGTCGGCACCATCGTCGAGGCGCCGATGATCAAGATCCGTCTGGTCGGCCGGCGCTCGCGGCACAAGGCGGGCACGCCCCGCCCGCTGTTCGGTGGCCGCGTGCTAGGCGAGTTGGAGGAATCCTTCATCGAGCAGCTCACGGTCGGCGACACCTTCGCCTTCGCCGGCGAGGTCGTGCGCTTCGAGGGTCTGCAGGAGACCGAGGCGCTGGTATCCCGCAGCAGCGACCCCGAGCCCAAGGTTCCATCCTACGCCGGCGGCAAGTTCCCGCTGTCGACGCATCTGGCCGAGCGGGTGCGCCGCATGCTGGCCGATCCGCGGCATTGGACGGCGCTGCCCACGCCGGTCGGCGAGTGGTTGGGCCTGCAGGCCGAGCGTTCGGTGATCCCGGCTGCCGGCGAGGTGCTGGTCGAGACGTTCCCGCGCGGCAACCGGCATTTCCTGGTGGTCTATCCTTTCGAAGGGCGGCTCGCCCATCAGACGCTCGGCATGCTGCTGACACGCCGGCTGCATCGCGAGGGCGCCGCGCCGATCGGCTTCGTCGCCAACGACTACGCGCTGGCGGTGTGGGGTATCGGCGACATCGCCGCACTCATGGATGCGGGCCGTCTCGACCTGGCACGGCTGTTCGACGAGGACATGCTGGGCGACGACCTGGAGGCATGGCTCGCCGAGTCGGCGCTGATGAAACGCACCTTCCGCGTCTGCGCCGTCATATCCGGCCTGATCGAGCGGCGTCATCTAGGGCAGGCGTCGCGCAACGTGAAATCGGGCCGGCAGGTGACCGTCTCGTCCGATCTCATTTACGACGTACTGCGCAAGCATGATCCGCGGCACATCCTGCTCGAGGCCGCCTGGGCCGATGCCGCCACAGGACTGCTCGATCTCGCCCGATTGGGCGAGTTCTTACGGCGAATCAGGGGGCACATCCGCTACAAGCGGTTACAGCGCGTGTCGCCGCTCTCGGTTCCCGTGCTGTTGGAGATCGGCCGCGAACTCGTGTACGGGGGCAATGTCGGTGACGCCCTGTTGCGCGAGGCGGCCGACGATCTGATACGAGAGGCAATGCAGCGGGGGTAGAGGTGCATGCTCAAGTCGGAACGCTATAACCTGCTCGAGGATGCGCAGTCGCATCCGCTTACGCTGTGCGGCAAGCCGCTGATCGGCGACAGCTCGGGCGCGGTGTTCTGGCCGGCTGAGAAGACCCTGCTGGTTGCCGATCTGCATCTTGAGAAGGGCTCCGCCTATGCCGCCCGCGGCACCATGCTGCCGCCCTACGACACGCGCGAGACACTGACCCGCCTGGCCGAAGTGATCGACCGCTACGAGCCGGATCGGGTCATCGCGCTCGGCGACAGCTTCCACGATACAGGTGCGGCCGAGCGCATGTCTGGCACCGACCTCGAGATCCTGCGCCTGCTGCAGGAAGACCGGGAGTGGATCTGGCTGACCGGCAATCATGACGCCCACATCGCCGACGCGTTCGGCGGGCGCGTCTGCTCGGAGCTCAGGATCGCCGGCATCAAGCTGCGCCACCAGCCGGCACCCGGCTGCGTCACGCACGAGATCGCCGGCCACATGCATCCCGCGGCACGCATCTCCGTGCACGGCTACATGATTCGCCGGCCCTGCTTCGTCGCCAACGGCCGCCGTCTGGTCATGCCTGCGTTCGGCGCCTTCGCCGGCGGCCTCAACGTGCTCGACGAGGCCTTCCACCCGTTGTTCGGCGACGGCGGCATGGCGGTGTGGATGCTGGGCCAGGCCGGCCTGTTCCCCGTCGCCACCCGCCTGCTCAGCCAGGACTGAGCCGGCACACACCGGCGCAATCTGTCCGTCCGCGGCACAACGCTTTCATCACTGCATCAGCCGAGCAGCGCATCCGCGTTGGATAACTCGAGCCTCGCCCTGCATTCCGACACAATGCGCAGGCGCAATCGGTGTGCGGGTACCAGGACGGGGTATCGCCTGTCCGCACAATGGCTCCGGCACTTTCAAAGACCGGAGCTACCAGGAGGAGGTGCCAGATGCAGCGCGTGCAGCAGCACAGATTCATCGACCTGGCCAAAAAGCATTCCCCAGCCAAGATAGAGCCGACTGCCGTAGATCGCCGCGGTTTCCTGGCCATTGCCGCCGGGCTCGCGGCCGCAACCGGAATGTCGCAGACCGCATTCGCGCGTAACTTCGGGCCCGACGCACCGCCGGAACGATATCCCGATCCCGACATCGTCGTGCTCGACAAGCGCTTCAAGTACAAGCTCGGCAACACGCCGATCCAGCGTCTGCACACCGGCACCTTGTGGGCCGAGGGTCCCGCCTGGAACGGTGCCAGCCGCTATCTGCTGTGGAGTGATATCCCCAACGACGAAATCCTGCGCTGGAGCGAGGAGGACGGCCACGTCGGCCGCCGCTTCCGCTCTCCTTCCGGCAACGCCAACGGCAACACCTTCGACTATCAAGGCCGGCAGATCTCATGTCAGCACGGCACGCGCAAGGTGGTGCGCTACGAGTACAACGGCAAGGTCACAGTGCTGGCCGAAAAGATCGACGGCAAGGAGTTCAACGCGCCCAACGATGTGATCGTGCATCCCAACGACGGCTCCATCTGGTTCACCGACCCGGGCTACGGATCACTGATGGAGTACGAGGGCAATCGCCTGCCGCAAAGTGCGGGCAGTGTCAGTCCTCTGCAGAAGGAAGCGGTCTATCGCATCGACGGACAGAGCGGCGCCATCACCAAGGTCGCCGATCAGCCGTTCAAGCCGAACGGCCTTTGCTTCTCGCACGACTATCGCCGACTGTTCATCGCCGATACCGGGTGTCGCACTACCCGGCGGCGAAGAGCATCATCTGGGTCTACGACGTCGACGGCGCCACCCTCAAGAACCCCAAGACGTTCGCCAGCATGGAGCTGGACGGCAAGAACGGCTTTGCGGATGGCATCCGCTGCGACGAGGACGGCAACATCTGGGCCGGCATGGGATGGGTGGGCGACGGCTACGACGGGGTGCACATATTTGCGCCGGATGGCGTCCGCATCGGCCAGATCCGGTTGCCGGAGATCTGCTCCAACGTGTGTTTCGGCGGCACCAAGCGCAACCGGCTGTTCATGACAGCCAGCCAGTCGCTCTATGCCGTGTATGTTGAAACGCGCGGTGCGCACATCACCTAGGCACGCTTCGGACGTTGCGGAAACCAAACCACCGTTGTCATGGCCGGGCTTGTCCCGGCCATCCATCTATCAGCAGGCTTCGGCGCTTGGGGATAGATGGATCCTCGGGACAAGCCCGAGGATTACAAGGTGGAGTTTGAATTCCGGCCCAACCCGGAGCAGAGCTACGGCTGCTTGTAGACCTCGGTGCGGAAGCCGCCGGTCTCGGACTTTGCCTTTTGGCGCGCGTACTGGCCGTTGAGGCGCAGCGCGAGAGCGTCATAGCGGTCCGTATCGCCTGGACGGCTGTCGTAGCAGGTGCGGCTGTAGACCGGCTTGCCGCTGTCGAGAAGCTCCGAGACCGTCACGAAGCGATAGCCCTTGGCCCTGAGCGCGGGAATGATGGCGCGAATGGCTTCCGAGGTGTGCCAGCCGCGGCCGTTGGCATGAAACAGCACGATCGAACCCGGCTTGACGCCGTCGAGCACGCCTTTGGTCATGCGCTCGGGGGTCTGGCCGGACCACGGGTCGCCGGATGAAACGTCCCACTGGATCGCTTTCAAGCCCATCTCGCCCACCGCCCCGAGCGAGGGGTCATCGCAGGCGCCAAACGGAAACCTGAACAGGGACAGGCGGCCCGGAGAGCTTTGAACCGCGGGCCTGCGGCCGTCGGAACCCAGGCATTGCCTGGCGCCGAGTTCTTCCCGGACCTGTTCATAGGAAACCTGCGTGTTCTCGATCTCGCTCACCAGCGCCGGGCCGCGCAGCAGGCGCAGGTTGCGGTGCTCCCACGAGTGGTTGCCGATTTCGAACAGCTGATCGGACATCAACTGCTGCGCGCGGTCGCGATGTGTCAGCATCCACTTGCCGCCGGCAAAGAAAGTAGCCTTGACCCGTTCCGCACGCAGGTAGTCGACGATGGCACCCTGGTAGCCGGCAATCTCATGCGGCTGTTCGCACAGGTCGAAAGTCAGGGCTACGAGCTTGAGGCCGGGCGGCAGATCGACGCGACGGATGGCGAGGCGGCGCGACGGGTCGAGCGGCTGCCCTGCAACCGCTGTGCGCCTGGGGGGTTCCCTCAATGCGCTGCGGCCGCCGGACTGAATCTTGTGATCATCGGGCTTGGCCGCGAGCATCTCCGGTGACCAGCACTGGGGCTGATCCCGCCTGGAATCCTGCGCGTCGACTCCGGTCAGCAGACCCAGCACGCAGGCGAATGCTAAGACCGATGTTGATGCTGTTGCGCGAAGCCATCGCGCAGCCGAGCAACGAACCTTCCGCATGACTTCCTCTGAGAATCCCCGCACGTCACCTATCGAGGCTAGCTGCGGCAGCCGCCGACAATGTGGCCGATCCCATCCCGCCGGGATCGCCGCCGGGTCAGGAAGCGACGGCCCGCTGTCCGGGGTCGTCCACGCCGAGCGCGGCATGTAGCACCTGGCGCAAACGATCCGGCTTGAACGGTTTGTGCAGCCAATAGATCGCCGATGGCGTGGCGGGCTTGTGCGCCGCGGTGGGCGTCTCGGCTGCCGCCATCTCGTGCGTAGGGCTCATTCCCGACATGGCGACGACCGGCAACAGGGGAGCAATCCTGCGGATCTCGGCAATGGTTCGCATGCCGTCCTTGCCCGGCATCAGCAAATCGACAAAGGCGATGTCGAAGGGGGTGTCGGACACAGCGTCGACGCCGGCCTGACCGTTCTCGGCGAGTTCCACATGGTGGCCGTCGCGCCTGAGGATCAGCTCGAAGAGGGTGCGAACGGCCTCCTCATCGTCGACTACCAGGATGCGGGGCACCTATGGTCTCCGTTTGAGGCTGGCCGTTAGCCCGGCCCGTGCGGGCGCTGCTGCTGGCGCCGCGGCAAGCTCGAGCGCAGCAATCTAGGCTTGATCAATTGATGCAAGGTTACTGCCTAGAGCAGGATCGCTTCGGATTGGTTCGCTTTGCCGCGATCTACACGTGGCGGCCGAAGCATGAATCCTGCTCTATTTCCAAAGTGTAGAGTGAGATTCACGTTCTGATGGAAGCCGGAGCGCTTCCGTCAGAACCATATCGCTCTAATGGGCAGGCTTGCGGAACACCGTCGACGCCAGCAGGCCGGCAGCGATGGCGATGGCCACCGTCGCGAGCCCGTACAAGGTCGGGTAGCCGAAGGCGAAGGAGTGCAGGTGCCGCTCAAGGCCCTCGCGCTCCAGCGTCAGGCGCACGGAGTACTGGCTGAGCAGCTTCTCGTCGCGGAACAGGAATACGCGCGTCGTGAACGGCCCGACTGTCACGTTGGCTGGCAGCTCGATGGCTGAGCGGAACAGACTGCGGCCGATGAAGGCGACGCTATAGGGGTCTTGCACGTACAGGCCGTCCTTCTGCTTCAAGCGGATGACTGCCGTACGGAACTCTTTCAGGTCCTCCGTCGACAGCGCCTGGGCCTGGCCGAAGGCTGGCGTCATGCGCAGGTGCTGGAAGCCGATGCCGTGCGAGGCGCGGAACTCCTCCGAGGCGATCTCGTCGAGCGGACGCGTCGAGGCGACGGCGTAGTAACTCGGCACCGCATCGAAGGTGGCAGACGAGGTGTTGAGCCACAAGCCGGCCACGTTGTTCTTGCGCCGCGCCACCACACGGCCGGGGACGCCTTCGACCACGATGACGACATCGTAGTAACCGGACTCGGCGCTCGGCTGCTGGCTGTTGTCGACGGCACCGAAGATGACGATCTCCGTGCCGTTGAAGCTCGACGTCACCGAAACGGTGCGTGCCGAGACGTCGGCCTGCACCGACTCGCGCGCGCCCGGCTGCTGCTCGCGGCGGACCTCCTGCGGGCTGCCCTGCGTGTTCTCCTTAGCGACGGGGGCCGGCGCCCTCTTGCGTGGCGGCTGGGTCTGGCTCTCGCCCTCGCCGGCGCCCAGCAGCAGGAGCGTCGCGGCCAGCATGGCCGTCATACCCAGCGCCGCGGCGCGACAGAGGCGGGCGCACATCAGATGCCTCCCGGGCTAAGCGAATAGAGATCGCGCGGCTCGGCGATCAGCTGCCAGGCAAAACGCAGCCCGACCAGCAGCACTAGCCCGGCCAGCAGGAAGCGCAACTGCTCGCCTTTCAGGCGCTCGCCCGCCGCCACACCGAACTGCGCGCCGATCACGCCACCCACCATCAACAGCACCGCCAGCACCACATCCACTGTATAGTTGAGCCGGGCCTGCAGTATGGTGGTGACAGCCGTCAAAAATACGATCTGGAACAGTGAGGTGCCCACCACGACGTTGGTCGGAACGCGCAAAAGGTAAATCATGGCCGGGACCATGATGAAGCCGCCGCCGACGCCCATGATAGCCGCCAGCAGGCCGACGAACAGACCGATCAGGAACGGCGGGATGGCGCTGATGTAAAGCTTGGAGCGCTGAAAGCGCATCTTCAGCGGCAGGCCATGGATCCAGTTGTGCTGGCCGGACCGCCGCATGCCGATCGCCATGCCGCCGCGCACCTTGCGAATAGTATTGACGCTCTCGATCATCATCAGCGTGCCGATCACGCCGAGGAACGTGACGTAGCAGGCCGAAACGAAGAATTCGAACTGGCCGAGACGCCGCAGCACTCCCACCAACTCAACGCCGAAGAAGGAGCCGACAATACCGCCGGCCAGCAGCACCAGGCCCATCGTGACGTCGATGTTGCGACGGCGCCATTGGGCCAAAGCGCCCGACACCGAGGAGGCGACGATCTGGGCCGCTTCCGTGCCGACCGCCACGGCTGGAGGGATGCCGGAGAAGATCAGCAACGGCGTCATGAGG
>Ga0075363_100000553_pt1 | contig 12196 bp, 10 predicted proteins | sample EndMetdeltDD1763_FD_71470 | JGI IMG/M metagenome (GOLD analysis project Ga0075363, IMG submission 71470) | Populus endosphere microbial communities from Tennessee, USA - Endosphere MetaG P. deltoides DD176-3 | ecosystem: Host-associated > Plants > Roots > Endosphere | place: USA: Tennessee...
CCCCGCTGGACCCGGAACACGGTCCGGGCTGGCACCTCGCGGTGTTGCCGTTCACCGATGGTGGCGCGGGGATCAGTTTCGTCACCTCCCATTGCCTCATCGACGGCGTCGGGCTCTGTGCCGTGTTGGCCGACGCCGCTTCCGGTCGTCACGTGTCGATCGCCTGGCCCGCTGCCGGATCCCGCCCCCGGTGGCGGGCGCTGCGTGAGGACGCTCGCCAATGCGTGCGTGACCTGCCCGCGATGGGCCGGGCAGTCGTCGCCACCGCACGATTCGCCCGGCACAACGGCGGCGGCACTTCTCCTGCACCGACGAAGTTCGTCGGACGCAATGAACGTGTATCACCGCCCATGACAACGTTTTTCGTCGACGCCCGTGAGTGGGACGCCCGCGCCGATGCACTCGGCGGAACGAGCAACGCCCTCCTTGCGGGGATAGCGGCCAGGCTCGCCCAGCGAGCGGGACGGGTCGGCGCAGACGGCTGGGTAACCCTGGCACTGCCCGTCAACGAGCGCGCGCCCGGTGACATCCGTGCCAATGCCATCACCGCGGTGGACATCACGGTCGACCCTGCGACGGCGTCGAGGGATCTGCGCCCGATTCGCACTGCGCTCAAGCGAGCGCTGATCCGTCGTAATGAAACCGCCGATGAGCGGTTTGCGATGCTTCCGCTGTCGCCTCTGCTGCCGCGCTGGCTGGTCAGACGGATGGCGGGGATGGCGCTCGGCGGCCCGGCGACAAGTGGATCGTCCAACCTCGGTGAGCTCGACCCGGCCGCCAATCGGCCCGATGGCACGGATGCCGACAGCTTCACTATGCGGACGTTGTACCCGGGTGTCACCATCGCGACGATGCACCGCACCGGCGGCATGCTGGGTTTGCTCTCGGGCAGGGTGCATGGCCAGGTCTTCGTCTCGGTCTTTGCCTACCAGCCTGGGTGCTCTAACTCGAACGACGATTTACGGCAGGGCATTTCGGACGCGCTGAAGGACTTCTCGCTGAGCGCAACGGTGGGCTGGGGATGCCCCACGCGCGTGTGAGATGGCGGACGAGTCAGGACACGATGATTGCGAGATGCCCCGTGCAGGAACGGGATGACCCCGCCTTCACCGCGCGGCCGAATCGACCGAGCATACCCATCGTCCGCCCGATCGCATCGCCCACACATTCCGACGCGTCTTGAAGCAACATGTGGCCCGCCGCGGGATGGTGCAAATGGATGGCGCCTGGGATGGCCGCAGCCATGTCGCGCGAATGGGAAGCCGGCGTCAACACGTCGGTTCCGCCACTGATGACGATCGTCTTCGCAGCGACGGAGTCGAGCACCTCATATGCGTTGTAACTCTTGAGGCTAGGCAGGAATCCGGTCGCGGTGGTCAGTGAGGCCGTCCTGACGGCATCGGCCGCCAGCGCCACCGCCGCGCTGCCGGCATATCGGCTCAGCGCGGCGCCGAGCGGCCGCAACAACACACCGACCGCCTTCTCCGTCGCACGTCGCGGCATGTGGTCCACGAGTCCGAACACCGCCGCCGTCGCGGGTGAGTCAAGGAGCCGGGCGATACCGCGCTCAGCCACACCACCTGCGGCGGTGCCCACCAGCACGAGACCTTGGGGTTCCACCGGACGCTGCGACGCGGGACGCGCGAGATATGCGAGCGCCGTCATGCCGCCCATCGAATGCCCTGCCAGCGTCAGCGGGCCGGTGACGTGGAGTGCGGCGAGGACTTCGGCGAGATCGGCGGCGAGTTGCTCGATGCGGTACGTCGACATCGGAGCATCGGCCGAGCGGCCGTGGCCGCGGTGATCGTAGGAGATGATACGAATCTTGCTGCCCCACCGCCGTCGTAGCCGGCGCACCTGAGGTTCCCAACTCTCCTGGGACAGGCAAAGGCCGTGCAGCAGAACGACAGTGGGGGCGTCAGCACGGGCGGATCCGTAATCGCGCACTGCCAGCACCACGCCATCGCTCGCGGTGACGTTGCGTGCGACATAATCGGCGACGGGTGTCGATGTCGACGCCCTGACGTCAAATACGTTGTGCGCCAGGCCTGGATCGAGGGCGGCGGTCATGATGGGCTCCTTGGCCGGTGCTGATGTCGGGAAGTTGCGACACTGCGATGCGCTCGAAATTACGGATCGTGACAGCGAAAGGCCCGCTTGTGCGCACAACCGGCCCTAAGCAGCGATGTCCCGGTTTTGCGCATTGTGCTCAGCGAATCGCGCCGAGAAGGTTGATCACTTCCCCGACGGGGTATTGACCGGCGCATCAGAGCGTCCGCTGAGGAGCGAAATTAATGGTGGGCTGGATCGACCGCTTGCAGCAGCGCCACCGCAGCCTGGGCTTTGCGGTCGCCGTGCTCTACAAATATGTCGACGATCAGGGTGGCTACCTTGCCGCCCTGATCACGTATTACGCGTTCGTTTCGCTGTTTCCGCTGCTGCTGCTGATGACCACAGCCCTCGGTGTCATTCTCGCCGGTAACCCGGACCTCCAGCAGCAGGTGCTGGAGTCCACGACGGGCCAGATCCCCGCGATCGGCAGCCAACTGCAACGGCCGGAGGAACTCAGCGGGGGCCCGGTGGCCGTCGTCGTCGGCATTGCGGGCGCACTGTACGGCGGGCTCGGAGTCGGACAAGCCCTGCAGAACGCGATGGACTCGGTATGGGCAGTCCCCCGCAACAACCGACCTGACCCCATCCGCTCGCGGGTCCGCAGCCTGCTGCTGCTCTTCATCCTCGGATCTGCGGCGATCACGGCGACCGCGCTGTCGGCGGCAGGTCGTGCCACGGAGACGCTCGGCTTGGTCGGAAAAGTAGGCCTGGCCGTCGCGGCGATCGCCATCAACGCTGCCATCGGTCTGGTGGCCTTCCGCGTCATGACCGCGCGGCACGTCACGTACCGACAGGTGCTGCCGGGCGCATTGGGCGCGGCGGTGATCTGGCAGCTTCTGCAGTGGTTCGGCGCCGGCTACGTCGCGCACACAGTGACAACCGCAAGCGCCACAAACAGTGTCTTCGCCTTGGTGCTCGGATTGTTGGCGTTCCTGTATCTCATTTCGGTGAGCCTGGTGGTGTGTGCCGAGGTCAATGTCGTACGGGTGGACCGCCTCCACCCGCGAGCACTTCTCACACCGTTCACCGACGACGTCGAGCTCACGTCAGCCGACCGCAAGACCTACACCCGGAAAGCCAAGGCCGAACGAGTCAAAGGCTTCCAACGTGTGAGCGTGCACTTCGACGGTCCGCGGACCACACCTGAGACGAATGCCGCCGTCGTCGAATCCGACGAGGCGCGTTGATATCGCGCTCTGAATAGTGACTATTAGTCACACGATGACACCGTTGTCCTTGCGGTCGGCCGATCTGTCTGTCGGCGTCAGAGGAAGTAGGTCCGGCCCGGCGGCTTTTGGCGGTAGATTTAAACGCCCGATCATTGTTGTGAATTCGCTTCCTCGAGGCCGCTCGAGCGCTGGATGGGGGCCATCACGGCCGCGTCCGCGCTTGGTTGACATGGTGATCTGGCTCATTGTCTACTAGTCATACTTGAATCCGTCCCAGCCGAGCCGCAACGATGCCAGGAGCCGCTGTGCACAAAGACGATCTGATTCTCATCAGCGTCGACGATCACATCGCCGAACCTGCTGACATGTTCCAGGCACACGTGCCCGCGGCGTACAAGGAATTCGCGCCGAGAGTGATCCTCGAGGACGACGGCACGCAGCAGTGGTACTACGGTGACTTGCGCGGCCGGAACATGGGCCTGAATGCCGTCGCGGGCAAGCCCCGCGAGATGTACAACATCGATGCCAGCAGCTACGACGAGATGCGGCCCGGGTGTTTCAACGTCGACGAGCGCATCCGCGACATGAATGCCGGCGGTCAGCTCGCCGGACTGAACTTCCCCAACTGGACCGGGTTCTCGGGCCAAGTGCTCAACCAGGGTCCAGACCGCGACATCAACCTGGTGATGATCAAGGCGTACAACGATTGGCACGTCGACGAATGGTGCGGCGCCTACCCGGGCCGGTTCATCCCGTGCGGCATCCTGCCGCTCTTCGATGTCGGCGAAGCGGCCAAGGAAGTGAAACGTCTGGCGGACAAGGGTTGTCACGCGGTGACATTCTCGGAGAACCCGGAAGCTCTCGACATGCCCAGCATTCACACCAAGCACTGGTACCCGCTGTTCGAGGCGGCGTGTGAGAACAAGACGGTGCTGTGTACCCACGTTGGATCATCTTCGCGGGCACCGATGTTCTCGTTGGATGCGCCTCCGAGCGTGAACATGACGGGCTCGTCGATGATGAGCATGTACACACTCATCGAGCTGATCTGGGCGGAGTTCTACAGCGACTTTCCCGACCTGAAGTTTTCGCTCACCGAGGGCGACGTCGGCTGGATCCCGTACTTCCTGTGGCGGGCTGAACATGTGCTGAACCGGCACTCGGGATGGACCGAACCCAAGTTCCCGGCGGGCTACAGCGGTCCGACCGACATCTTCAAGAGACATCTGTACACGTGCTTCATCAGCGACAAAGTCGGCGTACAGAACATGGACTGGTTCAACGAGGACATGCTGTGCTGGGAGTCGGACTTCCCGCATTCGGACAGCAATTGGCCGTTCGCACCCGAGGACGTCATCGAAACCATGGGACATCTCGATGACCGGGTGATCAACAAGATCACTCACGAAAACGCGATGGCGGCATACTCGTTCGATCCGTTCCAGCACATACCCAGGGAACACGCACGAGCGGGTCATCTCCGATCGCAGGCGACCGACGTCGATGTCGTCACCCACGTGGGACGCAGGGCGAGCCAACGCGACCGCGACGCCTGGGCCCGCATGACGGCGTTCGGTCAGGCCAGGACGGCCGAGGCCGCGGGAATCGCCCAGCGCGCAACGACTCTGGGCCGCTAGTAATCGTGGAATCGGAGCTGTTGCCGTTCGATGGCCTGCGAATGCTGGAACTCACGTCGGGGATTGCTCCCGGATACTGCGGGAAGATGTTCGTCGATGCGGGTGCGACGGTAGTAAAGGCCGAACCGACAGAAGGCGACCCGATGCGGCGGTGGCGCGCTCGAGCAGACGCCGGCCCGGGCGCACTGTTCAGCTTTCTTGCGGCGGGGAAGAAGTCCGTGGTGCACGACGGGAGCGCCGAGGAGGTGACCAGCCTGCTCGCCGGAGCCGACGTCGTGATCACCAGCCACGATGGCAGGTGGGGTCCGTCCGACCTCGCGGCGGCGGTATCCGCGTCGGCGGTGGTCGTCGTCATCAGCCCGTTCGGTGACAGCGGCCCGTACGTCGATATGAACCTGTCCACCAACGAATTCCTGCTTCAGGCGATGTGCGGGTCCATCGGGGGGCGAGGCTGGCCAGAGTCGGAACCGGTGCAGGCCGGCGGGCGACTCGGAGAATGGTTCGCGGGAAGCTTCGCCGCAGTCGCCGCGGCCGCCTCGGTGCGGCGGGCGCGCCGCACCGGCGTGGGAGAGATCATCGACCTGTCGGTCTACGAGGCCATGGCAATCGCCATGGGCAGCTTGGGCGCGGTGTCCGCGAGCGTCCTGGGCGGGGACGCGTTCGGCACCCGAAGCTTGGAGCTGCCGTCGATCGTTCCGACCGCGGACGGTCTCGTGGGCTTTTGCACGATCACCGCCCAGCAATTTCAAGACTTCCTCGTGCTGATCGAACGTCCAGACCTGCTGGCCGACGAAGAGCTCGCCACGATGCCGGGGCGAATCGCCCGCCGCGAGGAGTTCCTGGCCATGGTGCACGATTGGGCCGGCGGCAGGACGACGGCGGAAATCGTCGAATCAGCAGCCGCCTTCCGAATTCCGGTCTCCCCCATCGCCACTCCTACGACAATCACATCTATCGACCACTACGACGAGCGGGGTGTCTTCGTCGAGTCAGCGGACGGCGCCGTGGCGCCACGGGTCCCCTACCGAAGCTCGGCCATATCCGTTCGTCCGCCCGCAGCCGCACCGGGCATCGGTGCCGACAACGGACGGGTGCACTGGCCGGCAGTTGCCGCCGAGCCGGTGCAGTCGCCGGGCCAGCTCCCCCTCGCCGGTATCCGCATCGTCGACCTCACAGCATTCTGGGCGGGCCCCATGGCCACTCAGGTGCTGGCCGCTCTCGGCGCAGACGTCATCAAGGTCGAAGGCGTGCGACGACCCGACGGCATGAGATTCGCCGGCGGCCGCCCACCGAGCTGGGATCGGTGGTGGGAATGGGGTCCGGTGTTCCAGTGCAGCAACACCAACAAGCGCGGCATCACCCTCGAACTGAGCACCTCCCGAGGCCGCGAGGTGGCGCTCGATCTCATCCGCCGCAGTGACATCGTCATCGAGAACTTCTCGCCACGCGTACTGGCGAACTTCGACCTCGAATGGGACGTGGTGCACGACGCCGCCCCCCAGGTGACGATGCTGCGCATGCCCGCGTTCGGACTCGATGGGCCGTGGCGCGACCGGGTCGGGTTCGCGCAGACCATGGAGCAGGCCAGCGGGATGGCGTGGATGACCGGCAGCAGGGACGGCCCGCCGATCATCCCCCGTGGGCTGTGCGATCCACTCGCAGGTCTGCATGCCTCGTTCGCCGCGATTGCGGCGTTGGAGATCCGCGATCGGACGGGAGCCGGGATCCACGTCGAGTCGACCATGGTCGAGGCGGCGTTGAACGTCGCAGCCGAGCCGCTTCTCGAATACTCCCGCAACGGCGTCGAATTGCACCGCGAGGGCAATCGCGGACCCGGCGCCAGCCCCCAGGGGGTGTACCGCTGCAGCGGAGACGACGAGTGGGTGGCACTGGCCATCACTGACCAAAGGGCGTGGAAGAACTTGGCAGAGGTGATCGGCCACTCCGAGCTGGCCGAGGACGAGACGCTGCGCGACGAGTGGGCCAGGCGGCGTCGCGCCGACGAGATCGACAAGTTCATCGAAGAATGGACATCGCAGCAGAACCCGGCAGACGTCATCGCGACGCTGCACGAACACCTCATTCCGTCCGCCTACGTAGTCAGCGCCGCCGACCTGCTCGAGGACGAGCATCTGATGGCGCGCGGTTTCTGGGAGACCGTCGACCATCCCGTGGTCGGCACCTTCAAGACCACGGGGATGCCCTTCACATTCGCAGGCCATCACCGTAAATGGGTCACGACGCCCGCCCCGTTGTATGGCCAGCACACCGACGAGGTGCTGCAGGACATACTCGGCTGCACACCGGCCGACATCGCTTCGCTGGAGGAGGTCGGCGCCGTCGCACGCCGACCTGCCGGACTGTGAGAGACCAGTCCGGACCGTCGGTCGAGAGCCTGCGGCTGGAGTCCTTCGGAACGCGCCACGCTCGACTGCAGGCCGCGGCGCTGCGGCACGGAATCGAACCCGCAGGGATGGTTCTGCCCGCCGAGGGCATGTTCACCGCAGACGACGGCGCCGGCATTCACTATCTCGAATGGCCCGGTCCCGCAGACGAACTCGCGATAATCTTCCTACACGGGGGCGGTCTGCACGCGCACACCTTCGATGTCGTCGGCAATCTTCTCCGGCAACACGCGCGGTGCGTCGCGCTGGATCAGCGGGGTCACGGCGAAAGCGAGTGGACGCCGGGCCGCTACGGCTCCGAACACTGTGCTGACGACATCGCCGCGGCGGTGGATCGACTCGGGTTGAAACGCGTTGTCGTGGTCGGCCATTCGATGGGCGGGATCGGCGCCGTGGAGTGGGCGGCCCGGAACCCACCGGAGTTGGCCGGGCTGGTGATCGTCGACGTCGGACCCGAGTTGACCAGTTCGGCGACCGCGTCGATCAACGACTTCATCACGTCGCGCCCGACGTACGCGGGCCTGGAGGACGTCGAGAGCGATAGTTTGGCCGCGAACCTGCGCTGGGGTGATGATGGACGGCTGGTGTCCAAATACGATGACTCCCAGTTCTACCCTGGCGCAACGGCATTGCCCATGGACGACGAGATGCGCGCACTCGGTCGGCGAATCGCCTGCCCGACGACGATCCTGCGCGGCGAGCGCAGCAAGGTGCTGTCCGACGAGGCGGCAGCGTCGTTCGCCGCCGACATCGACGGCGCGGACTGGCAGTGCATCGCCGGAGCGGGCCACACCATCCAGTCCAGCAATCCCCAAGGGCTGGCCCGGGCGGTACTGCAGTTCCTGGAGCGGGTGCGGTGAAAGCCGTGACGACGTGTATCCCGCCGCGCTCCGGTGAACTCTGTGCTGCCATCCGCTTCCTGCTGAGGTCCGAATCGACCGTTCTCGAACTGACGTCACGTCACCGCATCACCGACGTCGAGTGGGATGCCGCCGAGCGTGCCGTGGCGATGATCATCGAGATCACCGACCCGGCAACGTCGCGGCCCGTCGATGTCCGCTTCGACGTCGTCAACACCGAGGACCAGGAACCGATTTCGACCCGAAGCACGTTGATCGGACACGTCGACCGAGAGTCGGGGCGCGCAACCGTGTACGGCACCTACCTCGGTGTCGTAGCCGACGAGAACTGACCTACGAACAACGGAGCCGATGTGCCTACGAAGGGCCGCACCGCCGCGATCGCCGGCGTCTACAACACCAAGCAGGGCCGCCGCCTGGAGGGCAAGACGACTCGGCGGCTCATCGTCGAAGCGATCCAAGGCGCACTCGGCGACGCCGGATTTGCCCTCGAGGACGTCGACGGCATCACCTCCGAGAACACCGCATCACTCATCTACGACCTACGCCTTGGACCGGTATGGCAGGGATCCACATTCGGGGTCGGAATGGTCACCGAAGCGGTCGCAGCGATCGAATACGGCCTTGCGAACGTCGTGGTGCTGGTGGCCGCGCAGGCCGAGGCGTACCGCGATCACGCCGCCACGGCGCCGTGGACCCGACCGGAAAACGAGTTCGTCGCACCGTGGGGGATGTTCACCGCCGCCGAGTTCGCACTCATCGCCAGACGTCACATGGAGGTGTATGGCACGACGCGAGAACAGCTTTCGATCGTCGCCGCGACCATCCGCAACAACGGTTCGGCGAACCCGGAAGCTGTCTACGCCGGCCGCGGTCCGTTCACTCCCGACGACATCACTGCCTCGCGCCTGGTCGCCGACCCGTTCCACCTCCTCGACTGTGCGACGACGTCGGAAGGTGGCTGCGCGCTGGTGATCGCGAACGTCGATCGACTCGACCCCGCATGCCGCCCGGTTCACGTGCTCGGCAGTGGTGCGGACTTCTTCGGCCCGTCCTATCAGCATCCACCGGCCTGGGATCTCGTCGGGCGGCGCGGTGAGCATCCCAACGGTCTGGTGGGCAGGCATGCCGCCGACATGGCGTTCGCCCACGCCGGCATCAATAGGGACGACGTCGACGTGCTCGAGCTCTACGATCCGTTCTCGTTCGAGATCATCCGCCAGCTGGAGGCCTTCCGTTTCTGTCCCGACGGCGAGGGCGGACCGTTCGTCGAGGATGGGCACATCGCCATCACCGGTTCGCATCCCGTCACGACGGACGGCGGCACCATGTCGTTCAGTCATGCCGGCACGAATCCGCAGATGATGCAACGCGCCATCCGCGGCGTTCAGCAGCTGAGGGGCGACGCAGGCCCCTTACAGGTACCGAATGCGCGAATCGCTTTGTGCAGCAACGGCGGTGCCGGGGCCATGTTCACCACCGTCCTGATATTGGGAGACGAACCACGATGACCACCGAACTAGCCGCTCAACGCGCAGCCGTCCCGCATGCCGAACCTGGTCCGTTGACGGCGCCGTTCTGGCACGGTTGCGCAGAAGGACAGCTGCTCTTCCAACGCTGCGGGTCGTGTGCATCCGCCAACTTCCCCCCGGCCGAGCAGTGCCGTCAATGCCTATCGCCAGCACTGCAGTGGGAACGCAGCACAGGTGACGGAACCGTCTACAGCTGGACCGTCGTGCACCGGGCGGCGACCCCGATGTTCGAAACCCCGTATGCGCCCGCGATGATCGATATGGCCGAGGGCTATCAGATCCTCACCAACGTCATAGACACCGACATTGCGCAGCTTCGCGTCGGATTGCCGGTCACCGTCGACTTTCGCGCCGTCGGCGACGATCTGTGGCTGCCATATTTCAGGCCGCTGCCGTGAGCCCACGATCGGGCAGCGGTGACCTCCCCACCACGGCGTACTTGGTGTTGGGCATTCTCGCAGCCAATGACGAACAGTTGACAGCCGGCGAGATCAAGATCCGCGCAGAGTTCTCGGTGAGCTACTTTTACTGGTCCCCCTCGGTCAGCCACGTCCGCCGCGAACTGCTCCGACTCGCCGACCGAAAGATGGTGCAGGACAGTGAAGTCACGACCGGCAAGCGGACCAGCACCCTCTATCGCACCACCGATAGCGGACTCGAGGCGCTGCAGCGCTGGGTCGAGCAGTTGCCGGACACCGACCAGGTGGTCATCAAACACCCGGTCATCCTGAAGACCTGGATGTCGAAGGACTCCGATGCATCTCGGACACTCGACGCGCTGGACCGCCACCTCCAGACGACACGCAAACGCCTCGACGAGGCGCTATGGAGTCGTCAACGGACCCGCGAGGTCGGCATCAGTGAAGAGCCCTCGATGCGGACCTCACTGGCGGTGCTCAACTACTCCATCCGCTCGCTGTACGCCGAGTTGTCCAACATCACGCAACTGCGCGACGAGGTCGCGGTGGGTACGACCGAAGATCCCGCCAAGCGTGTTCACCGACCCAAAGGACAGCTGCGTCGCACACGCGATTAGCGGCTACCGAGGGTCCTGCGCGCGAAGGTCGGCGAGCATGGCCGTGATCGCCGAGAGGATCTCGGCATCTGGACTGTGGAATCGCTTCCCCGCCCGCGCAAGCGCGCCGTCGATGCGTTGAAGTAGCGCGCGGTAGGCGTCACCCGCGGCCTCGGCGTAACCCGCGGCGGCCTGCACCTGAGATGGCTCGGAGTACTGCGCCGACAACGTGGCCAGTTCGTGGGGGAGATCCTTGGCCTGCTCCCGCACCTTCGCGGTCAGGTTGCGCGCGAAGTCGAGGTCGGCCACGAACGGTGACTCCACGTCGTCAGCCATGACCACCTCGAGCATGTGGTCGATCTGGTGCAGCATGTCGATCGTGCTTTCCACCGACCAGATGTGGGCACGCACCTCCGGCGGCGGAACGGGAATCGTCAGCATTTGAGTCGACACTTCGCCTCGCGCCCATCGCTCCATGTCTTGGGCGTGCGCCTCCCAGTGGGCGATCTCGGCGGCCGCGGATTCGCGAGCGGCGGCGATCTCCGCGTCTGCCGCTTCTCGCGCGGCAGCCACGTCAGCACTGGCCTGCCCGCGCGCGGCTGCCACCTCAGCGGCCGTGTCCGACCGCAGCTTCTCCAATTCGCGGCGCACGCGCTGCACGGCTTCCTCGCCCGTCGCCCGCTCGGTTGTCCGCTCCTTGTCCCGTTCAGCGGCACGCGCCTCGGCCGCCCGAACCTTCTCCTCGGCGGCCGCCACGTCAGCCGCCGCGGCCGCGCGAATTCGTTCGATCTCGGCGTGCAGCTGCTGCATGGTCTGCTCGCCGGCCGCCCGCTCGGTTGTCCGCTCGTCTCTTCGTTCGGCGGCGCGCGCCTCGGCCGCCCGAATCTTCTCTTCAGCGACGGCAGCCTGGGCGGCCGCGTCAGCGCGGATCCGCTCGATCTCGGTGTTGGCCCGCTGCAGCGCCTGTTGATCGGTCGTCCGCTCCGCGACCCGTTCGGCGTCCTTGCGCGCGGCGTCGGCTTCTACAGCGCGGACCCGGTCTGACGCCGCGGTGGCAGCGCGTGCTGATTCTTCGGCTTCTGCACGAGCCAACGCCGCCGCGGCCTCGGCGTCGCGCCTGCGCTCATCGGCTTCGCGTACCTGTTCCTCGGCCACCCGACGCAGATGATCGGCTTCGACAAGTTGCATCGCGAGCGACCGACGCGGTACGGGTGGCCCGTTGCGTTCGCGGTGTCGGACGAGTTCGCGCTCGCTCATCTGTGCCAACGCGACCGATTCAGCGCGTGGCTGCAGCCCTAAGCGCTCGGCGGCGGCGACCGAGTCCGCCGCCGCGCGTCGTGTCAGTGCCGCCCACCGGTCGACGTCGAGGTCCTCGATGTGTTGGCGAGTGGTGGTCATCGGCGACGCCGCCCTCCACTGCTTTCCGTCACTTTGTCCGAAAGTGGCTCAGCGGAGGGTGTTTCAGC
>Ga0075363_100000554_pt1 | contig 12187 bp, 13 predicted proteins | sample EndMetdeltDD1763_FD_71470 | JGI IMG/M metagenome (GOLD analysis project Ga0075363, IMG submission 71470) | Populus endosphere microbial communities from Tennessee, USA - Endosphere MetaG P. deltoides DD176-3 | ecosystem: Host-associated > Plants > Roots > Endosphere | place: USA: Tennessee...
GCACAGGCGGTCCCCCGCCGCCCCCTACCGACACCGAAACCCTTCTCGATGTCGACGGCCTCGACGTGCGTTTCGACGTGCGCACGCCGGTCGGCACGTCGGTCGTGCACGCGGTCAAAGACCTCTCGTTTCAGATCCGCCGCGGCACGACGCTGGGCCTCGTCGGTGAATCGGGTTCGGGGAAATCGACAGTGGCCGCCACCCTCACGGGCCTCGTGAAACCCGATGCGGGGGCGGCGAAGCTGGGTGACACCGATGTATTCGGGGTCCGTGGGTCCGCGGAGAAGGCGCTGCGCAGGCGCATCAGTCTGGTGTTCCAGGATCCGTTCTCGACACTCAACCCCCGTGGCCGGATCGGCACGGCGATCGAGGAACCGCTACGGGTACACCGTGTGGTGGACGGCAAGACCGCGCGCCGGACACGCGTCGACGAGCTGCTCGAACTCGTCAGGCTGCCAACGTCTTTCGCGTCCCGGTATCCGCACGAGCTGTCCGGCGGTGAGCGCCAGCGGGTGAGCATCGCCCGCGCGCTGGCCGGTGAGCCCGAGCTGCTCATCCTCGACGAAGCCACTGCGTCGCTGGATGTTTCGGTGCAGGCGCGGGTACTGGATTTGCTCGCGACGCTGCAGCGCGACATGGGGTTGACGTACCTGTTCATCGCTCACGACCTCGCCGTCGTCCAGCAGGTGAGCCACGACGTCCTGGTGATGCGCAACGGCGAAGCGGTCGAGTACCGTCCGGCGGCCGACCTGTTCGCCGCGCCCGAGCACGACTACACCCGCAAGCTGCTGGACGCCGTCCCACCGGAGCGACCACGGGTCTCGACGTAGACGTCAATCGTCGCGTGAGAAGGTGTCGCCATGACTCAGCTCAGCGACAAGGTCGCGTTGATCACCGGCGTCTCGTCAGGATTGGGCGCCGTCGTGGCGCAGGTTTTCGCGGAGCGGGGGGCGAAGGTCTTCGGCATCGCCCGCCGGGCCAACGAGATGGCGACGGTGTTCGAGACCGTCCCCGGCGGCAAGTATGCGTCGGTCGACATCTCCTCGCCGGAGGCCTGCAAGGACGCCGTAGCCCAAACCGTCGAGGAGTTCGGCCGGCTCGACATCCTGGTGAACGTCGCGGGCTTTCACCAAATGCGTCATACCACCACGACGACCGACGAGGAGTGGGATCGCGATCTCGCGGTGAACCTGAACGGGCCGTTCTACCTCTGCCGCGCCGCGCTGCCCCATCTATTGGAGACCGGCGGCAACATCGTCAACGTCACCTCGATCGCCGGTGTGGAAGGCGAGGTCTACTCCGCGGGCTACTGCGCCGCCAAGCACGGGCTGGTCGGGCTGACCCGCGCGCTGGCCGTCGAGTTCACCAAGTCGAACATCCGCATCAACGCGCTGTGCCCGGGCGGCATGCCGACCCCGCAGGCGACCGAGTTCACCGCACCCGAGAACGCCGACTGGGACCTGATCATGCGCATCGCGTCGCCGCGCGGGTTCATGGAGCCCTCCGACGTCGCCAAGGCGATCGCGTTCCTCGCCAGTGACGACGCGGCCGCGATCCACGGTGCGGTGTACCGGATCGACAACGGAAAGGGCGCCGGCTGAACCGGCGCCCTAACGCAAGCTGACCCGGTGCGGGGGCACCGGGTCAGCGAGCGGACTCTTAGATCCCTTGGTTGCGGCGACGGCCCAGGAAGAAGGCCAGTCCGATGGCGCCGAAGCCCAGCGTCCCGATGACACCGGCCGACACCATCAGGAAGATGTCGCGGCCGGACAGGCCACCGGTCGACGTGTCGTCGGAGGCCAGCCGCAGGCGATAGTCACCCGGCAACGGACCCTCGGCGGGCGCCTCGAGACCCGGGAACTGCTGCGTCCGGTGCACCTCGAATTGCCGTTCACCAGTGGGTGATTCGTTCCAGACACCCCACGCCGGCGTGACGCCGTCGAGCAGCACCTTGCGCTCACCGAACTGGGCGTCGTCACCGACATCGACGATGCGGTTGACCCGGAAGGGCTCATACCGCGCGTTCGAGTAGTTCACGAACACCGGCACGTTGTCGTAGCGCATCACCGGCGGCGGGGGCGGCGGCGGGGGCATTCCGACGCCTGGGTAGTAGCCACCACCGAAGAAGCTGCCCACCGCGATGTTGGTCACGGCCGCAGCGACGTTGGCCGCCGCGACGACCGGCGCCAGCAGCGCGGCGGTGAAGCTGTATGCCGCGTACTGCGCCGCCTCGAACATCATCCGGCCCAGCGGCGGAACGACCATGATGCGCGGCGTCATCTCGTACATGTAGACGATGCGCACCGGCTGCCGGTAGGGGTTCAGGATGATCGGACGGTAGAACTCGTCGTACTGCACCCAGTCCGGGCGCCACTGACGCACCGGGCTGATCAGCTCGACCGGCGGGTCCACGGCGAAGTTCGTCGTCGCGCTCGTGTTCACGTCGAGACCGGGGAGCTTCAGGCTCGTCTTGATCTCGTTCGAGAAAGAGGCGAGCTCCGGCTCGGGTGCCGGGGCGGGAATCTTCTCGTCGACCGGCGCGGTCTTGCTCGCGAGTTGGACGTCCTCCTCGGGAGCGTCGAGCTGCTGGGGCTCGACGGTCTTGATCTCCTTGGCGGCCTCCTCGATGGACACCGTCGGAGTCTCGGACTCGTTGCCGGCGGTCTCGGACGTCGACGTCTCGGCCGACTCGCTCGCCGAGGTCTCGGTGCCGCTCGTCGCTGTACCGCTGGGCGACGTCGTTCCGCTGGTCTCCGTGCTCGACTCCGCCGCCCCCGACGATGGGGTGGACGTCGACGCCGACGACTCGGCCGATTCGCTCGCGGTCGTGGCCGTACTCGACGAGGCGGGAGACTCCGCCGCGGTGGTGGCCTCGGCCGACGATTCGGGCGTCGACTCAGCGGTGGTGCCCGGCGCGGGCGTGATCGGGGCCTGCGACGCCGTCGTCACGTCCTCTTCGCTCGGCTCAGCGGGGGCGACGGTCGTCACCGGAGGGGCGACCGTGGTCACCGGGGCCTGCGGCTCAGGTGTCGACTCGACCTCGGCCGGCGCGGGCGCCTCCTGGGTCTGGGGTGCCTGCTGGGGCGCCTGAGTCTGCGGTGCCTGGGTCTGCGGTGCCTGCGGCACGACAGGTGCCGGCGCCTGGGCGGGGGCCTGGGGGGCCACCTCGACGGGTTCAGGCGCTGAAACCTCCGGCGCCGGGGCGACCACGGTGGTGGTCGCGCCGCTGTCGTCGCCGGGAGCGGCGATCGCCGGAGCCATTCCCCCGGTCAGCGCGGTCAACGAGATCACGACGCCAGTGGCCAGAACAGCGACGACGCCGCGCTTCGAGCAAAATTCGAGGGGTGTACCCACGTTTATCGACTCCTTCATTCCCCCGACGATGCCTGGACCGGGAGCGGTCGATGCTCCAGTCTCAGAAGGTTCATCGCTAGCCCGACCGAGGTGTTACACATGCCGGGAAAGCGGCAGATGACAATTCGATCACGGCGCCGACCCCTGCACGACGCCGGCCGTTAGCGCACTTCCAGCCGTCTAGAGACGACGGCCGCGGCGCGCGGCGCCGACCGCCAGTGCGACGCCGATGATCGCGATGATCGGTCCGAGCACCGACCACGTGGTGGTGTTGGTCATGGGGCTGTCGCTCACGATGACGCCGAACCCTTGCAGGGTGAACACGATCCCGAAGAATGCGACGAGCAGTCCCAGCACGATGATGGCGATCCGCATCACTTCACCCTACGGTTTCCCCATGATTTATCGGTCACTCGTCCGTAAGGCAGCACAGATCGGATGGCAGCGGCTGTCCGATCATCGGGTCGACGATCTGCCGCTCACCGACGATGTGCATTTCGTGTTCCTCGGAGACCACGAGCTGGCGGTGGACCTGCGCGGCGCCGACGCGCTGCGCGACTGGTTGCGAGCCTTGTTCGTCCGGTTTCCGCGCCTGCGGTTCGAACCCGAGGACGTCATCGTGCAGGGCGGCCCGTGGTCCACCAGGGTCGCGACGCGCTACAACGCCACCCAGGACGGCGAGTTGGTCTATCGCGCTGTGCAATTCGCCCGCATCACCTGGGGGAAGCTCGCGGAGGAGACCATTCAGCCGGACACGCAACTGCTCGTGGCCGCGCTGGCTCGACAGGCTTAGCGGCGGCTCTGACAGATCGGCGAGCCACAGCGGGTTGGTGTCGCAATGTCAGTCTCACAGCGCTATCACGGATATATCTGCATGACGACGCTGTGAGACTGACATTGCGATCGAACGAGAGCGCGTCCCTGATGTGTGGTGGTCAGAAATGCCCTAGCGCCGGCGGCCCAGGTACTTCTGGTACGCCTCGGCCGCGGCTGCCAGCTCCGGACGGGCGTCGAGCAGGGGCTGCATCTTCTTACGCGCCTCTTCCCGCTTGTAGGGCAGGAATTCGGTCGGGAAGTTGCCTTCGTGACGGGTGTAGCCGCCCAGCACGCGGCGGGCGACGGTCGCTTTGTGCACCTCGTCGACACCGTCGGCGATGCCCATCGTGGGCGCGGCCGCATACATCGCCTGGATCGGGGTGAGGTCGGTGGTGCCCAACGACCCGAGAATGTGCAGCGCATTGAACGACACTTCGCGCAGCGTCTTGGCCATCGTGAACTTGACGGCGGCGATCTCGGTGCGGGCCTCCTGGGTGGAGGTGTTGTCGATTTTCCACGCTGTCTCGAGGACGAACAGGCGCAGCATCTTGATCATCGCGTAGGACTCGGCGATCTTCTCCTGCACCATCTGATGATCGGAGATGAGCTTGCCGTGCGACTCACGCGACAGCGCACGCTCGCACATCATGTCGAAGGCGAGGTTGCACTGGGCGATGGTGCGCATGGCGTGGTGAATGCGTCCACCGCCAAGCCGCCTCTGCGCCAACGTCTTCGCACCGTCTTCCGGTCCGAGGAGATGGTCCAGCGGAACCCGGACATCGCGGTAGATGATGTGGTTGTGGTTGCGAGGTTCGGGCATGATCTCCACGCCCGGCGTCTCGCGCGGCACGACGAACATGCCGTTGGTGCACATCACGAACAAGATGTCGGCGACGCGTCCGGCGGACGTGAACCACTTCTCGCCGTTGATGACCCATTCGTCGCCGTAGCGGACGGCGGTCGTCCGAAACAGGTTGGGGTCACTGCCGCCCTGCGGTTCGGTCATCGAGTAGGCCGAGAAGATGTCCTGGTTGAGCAGAGGTTTGAGCCACCGCTCTTTCTGCTCGTCGGTCCCGTAAGCGGCGAGCATCTCCATGTTGCCGGTGTCGGGCGCCGAGGCACCGAACATGTGCGGGGCCCCGGCGTAACGTCCGATGACCTCGTTGAGCAATCCGAGCTTCAGCTGACCGAAGCCTGGACCACCGAGCTCTTCGTCGAGGAAGATCGCCCAAAGACCCTGATCTTTGACTTCTTGTTGCAGTTCGCGCACATACGCTTTCACCGCGGGATCGGGCAGGCGGACCGCGTGCGGGAAAACGTGGTCGAGGGGTTCGACCTTCTCCTCGCAGAATTGCTTGACCCAGTCGAGCTTGCGCTGAAACTCCGGTTCAGTGCTGAAATCCCAAGCCATTCATGTCTCCTCGGCCGCTGTCAGGTTCCGCCGACATTGTTGTGTTGTCCACCAGACGGTACGCCAGAGGTTTGGAATTGACGGAACGGGCAAATCACACTTGCGTTAGTTCAATCGTTCGACCCACAAGAGAAGAGTTTGACCATGATTATCCTCGGCATCATCCTGCTGCTGATCGGCTATTTCACCAGCCTGTCGATCCTTTATACGATCGGCGCAATCCTCGTAGTGGTCGGCGTTATTCTGTGGATTCTCGGCGCAGTCGGCCGTCCGGTAGGCGGAAGAAAAGTCTGGTTCTAGCGCAACAGCGCTTACCGATATCCGCGTCGTAGGAGGTGCTTGGCGCCGGCGTTCATCGCGGCCGGCGTCGCCAGATCGAAGTCGAACGCATTCGCCAGTCGGGCGGTGATACCGAAAGCCAACCCGACGGCGAGTGCGTCTTCGATCTGTGCCGGGGTTACTCCGACGTCCAGCACGGCGCGCATGTCGTCGGCGTCGATCGCCTGCTCCGCGGCGATTTTGCCCAGCATCCGCAGCGTGGCCCGCAGCGGCTCCTCGATGGGTGCGGTGTCCAAATCTGCAAGGGTGGCAGTCACTTTCGCGGCATCGTCGAACCACAGGGTTGACGTGGCGGAGTGCGCAGCGATGCAGAACGGGCTCTCGACGGCTTGCGCGACGAACGCGGCCATCAACTCCCGGTCGCCTACCGACCACTCCGACGGTCCGCGCATCGCCTCGTGGGTGAGGGCTCCCGCTCCGTAGAAGTCGGGACGGTAGAGCGCCAGCTTGACGGCGTCGACCACGGGATGACCGCTGACCACTCGGATGACGGCGAGCAGGGCTTTCGTCGGGAGGCGGTGGCCACAGTCGAGGATCTGGAGTCTCACGTCGCGCCCCCGGTCGCGGCCGCCAGCGCGGTGAGCGCGCCGGTGTACTGGCGGTCCGCCTGTCCGATCGCGGCGCACACGACGATCTCGAAGACCTGGTCCTCGCTCAGACCCGCCGCGCGCGCAGCGGAGATGTCGTCGGCGCTGACGTACTGAGCGTGATGGGCCACTTTGTCGACGAGGGTGCGTAATGGTTCTTCCAGACCCGTGGCGTCGAACGCGGCGCGGCGCTGCTGCGGTGGTGCCGTCCCCTTCGAGCCGAGGACGCGGGCGACGAGCTCGCGGTGCAATCCGGAGATATCGGTCATCGGTCGCCTTTCATGGTGTGTTCGCGATGCGGCGTTGGAGCAGTTCCTGTTCGGCGGGGTTGGCCGTCAGTTCGAGAGCGCGTCCGTCAGAGGCCCGGGCCTCTTCGAATCGGCCTAGTTCGCGCAGCAGATCGGCACGGGTCGCGTGATAGAGGTGGAACCGGTCGAGTTCGCCTGCGAGCGTGTCGAGTTCAGTCATCGCCGCGTGTGCTCCGGACAAATAGCGAAGGGCAATGGTCCGGTTCAAGCGAGTCACCGGCGACGGCGCCAGGTGCAGCAGCATGTCGTAGAGGAGCACGATCTGTTCCCAGTCGGTGTGCTCCCACGATTCCGCTTCGGCGTGGCAGGCGATTATCGCAGCCTGCAGTTGGTACGGGCCTGGCTGTCGTTGCTTCGCAGCGCGGGTCAGGATTCGCGTCGCATCGGCGATCGCAGCGCTATCCCACAAGGACCGGTCCTGCTGCGGCAGCAGAACGAAGCGGCCGTCCTCGTCGAACCGCGCGGCTGCGCGGGCGCGGTGCAGCCGGATCAGCGCCAGCAGACCCGCGGCTTCGGGCTCCGTCGGCATGAGCGTGTACAGCAGCGAAGCCAGCCACTCGGCGTCGTCGACGAGGTCGCGCGAGTGCACCTGTTCGGCTGTGCCCAGGTAGCCCTCGTTGAACAGCAGGTAGATCACAGCGAGGACCTCGGTCAGGCGGGCCGAAAGCTCGTCGTCAGCAGGGATCCGGTACGGGATTCCCGCCTCGGCGATCTTCCGCTTGGCCCGGGTAATCCGTTGTGCCATAGTCGTTTCCGGAACCAGAAACGCGCGGCCGATCTGTGCGGTGGTCATACCACAAACAACCCGCAGGGTGAGCGCGATCTGCGCCTCCCGCGGAAGGGCTGGGTGACAGCAGGTGAAGATCAATCGCAGCCGCTCGTCGGGCTCCGGCTGCACAGGCCACTCCAGCTGCGCGAGCTTGGCCCGATAGTTCGCATCGCGCCGGAGTGAGTCGAGGCCCCGCCGCCGGGCGACGGTGAACAGCCACGCATCGGGGTGCTCGGGAATCCCTTCCGTCGGCCAGTGCCGCAGAGCGGAGAGCACGGCATCCTGCACCAGGTCCTCCGCAGTGGCGAAGTCGCCGGTCACCCGCACCAGCGAAGCCGCCAGCCGGCCCGCATGCTCTCGCACCGCGCAGGCCAGTTCGGCTGCCACCACGTCATTCACTCACATGGCCTCGAATTCGATGGGGCGGATCTCGACGACCGGGCACCCCGGCCACGTCTTGACCACGCGCAGCGCCTCGTCCAGGTCGGCGACCTCGATCTCGAGGTAGCCGCTGACGACCTCTTTACCCTCGACGAACGGCCCGTCGACGATCACCGGGTCGCCGCGGTCGAGTCGCACCGTCGTCGCGGTGTCGGGTGACTTCAGTCTGCTCCCGCCGCGCAGCTTGTCGGCGTGACTGGCGAACCATTCGTTGACGCGGGCGTGCGCCCGTTCACGCTCTGAGGCGCCGAGCGCAGCCATCTCGTCGGCGAATTCCTCGGTTTCCACGAACAACAGCACATACTTCACGCTGACTCCCTTGGCTCGCAGTAGGGACCTGATCCCATTCTGGTCCTACTACCAAGACGATCGGCGGCATCCCCGATGCGACAACACCGGCGAATTGATCGTCAGGAATCCGCAATGCGGGGAACGAGGCGGAAGCCGGACTCCACCCAGCCGACGCGCCCGGCGTCGTCGCGGACGAACGGGAGTCGCGCTCCCCTGCTCTGCGCCATGTCCGTCTCGAGGAACGTGATGGTTGTCGGTGGCGGCAGCGGGGGCGCGATGGCGGGCTCCCATGAGTTCTCCTGTTCCAGCCGTCGCACCGTCGTCTGCATTCCGTCGTCTGAGGATTCGATGGTGATCACCCTCGCCGGATCCCCGTAAAGGCCCGCATATTCGGCCATTTCGGCCGCCGACAGGGGCACGGTGCTCACATCGCGCGGGGCGAGCAATGCGCGGCTGAATCCCATCGTGCCCGCGAGTTCGCCCAACCCCGGATAGCTCGCCAGCGCCTGGTCGAGCACCTCCACTTCGACGGGGACCCCGCTCATCACATTGCTGACGAAGAGGACGATGGCGAACTGCCGTTCCGGGATGGCCAGGAAAACGGTGTGCTGACCGGCGGTGTCACCGTTGTGCATGATGGCGCGGACTCCCCCGATGTCCTGCACGAACCAGGATCGGCCGATGTCGATGTTGAGACCGGGGACCGCCGTGACCGGCTCCTGCATCTGACGCAGGCTCGGTGCCGAGACGAGGCCCTCTGGTGCGTCGGCGCCGGAAAGGTGAAGGCGCGCATAGCGCATCACGTCGCGCGTCGTCGACCAGATGCCACCCGCCGGATCGACGCAGCGGGGTACGAAGAGCGGCGACTGGACCGCCACGGCGTCGGTGCCGTTGATGGGTCCGGCGTAGTGCCCGTCCGAATATTCGCGCGCGAGGACCCGGCGCCGGTCGAGCATCGTGTCGGTGAGCCCGAGCGGGTCGAACAGCAGGTTCTGCATCGCGGTGTTGTAGTCGGTTCCCGTGGCCACCTCGATCAGACGGCCCAGCAGGATGAAGGCTGCGTTGTTGTAGGAGAAGAACCGGCCCACCGGGAACATCTGCGGCAGCTGCGGAAGCCGTTCGTTCACGAAACGGGTGATCGCGTCGTCGTCTTCGCCGGTGTAGGTGGTGTCGTCGCCGAACCAGCCGCCGGTGTGGTCCAGGAGGTTGCCGACGGTGACGCGCGCGGCCGTCTCGTCGTCCTGCAGACGCAAGTCCGGAAGGTAGGCGCGGACGGGGGCATCGAGCGACAACACGCCCCGGTCGATGAGATGCCAGACGACGGTCGCGGTGTACGTCTTGGTCAAAGATCCGATCTGGAACAAGGTTTCGGGTCCGACCGGCGCCTGCGTGTTGATGCTCGTGACACCGAAGGTGGCGTGCTCTTCGCGACCGTCGGCGAGAATTCCCAGCGCGGCACCGGGGACCCGATGCTTGGCCATGGCCTCGGTGAGTGCGTCGGTGACGGCGCGAAAGGGCAACTGGCCACTCACGATTGAGCGGCTTCGACGTCGAGGACCAGCGCCCCGTTCGTGGCGCCGTCGTCGTCGACGGAAAGCAGCGGTATGGCGAACTTCTTGAAGGCGTCGTGTGCGTGATCGAAGGTCGACGCGAAGGGCGGGCCGAGGTAATACGCGAAATCGTCCCGATCGCGGAAGGTGAGGACGAAGACCTGTTCAAAGCCCGCCGTCAACTTTTCGGCGCTCTGGGTGCAGTCGCCCCCGACCAACGAGACGATGTAAGGCCTGCCCTCGCGCGTGCACTCATGTTCGAGGTCCAGGAATCTCCTCAGCACGTCGTCCCGTTGTTGTTGCGTCACTTCCGGTTTGTATCTGAAAGCCACGACATGGGTGATCACAGCTGACCCGTCCTTCGGCGCGTTCATGTTGTCAGGCTATTTCAACTCGCTGTGATCGCCTGCAGCCATCGGGCCGATGCGACAGACTCGCACCGTGATCGGATTACATCCAGGTGCGTTGTCGAGTCTCGCCGCCGCGGTGTGCGTGCTCGCGGGCTGTACACAAGCCACCCCACCGGAACCGTCACCTGCGCCTTCGTCCGCACCCGCCACCGTCCCGGCACAGACCATGGATCAGCCCACCTCACCGGGACCGCCGGCGGCGCCCGTCGGCGCACAGCCGGTGATCTCGTCGGATCCCGTGCAGCTGGCCGACGATCTGGTCGCCGACGAGCGGGCACTGCGCAACCCGTCGACGCCGGAACCTGCACTGACGTCGGCTGCCCGCCGTCAGCAGGCCGCCTATCGGGCGATCGGGCGCACTCCCGACTGGGATCCCGTCATCCGCCCTCGAATACCGCCGGAGCTCGGGGCGACGTATGACCTCAACGTCGATGCCCGCCGTCAGTTGTATCCGATGACCGAGGTGAAGGACACCGTGCCGGCGTGGCGGATCGTGCCACCGGCTCCGGCGGACGTGTTGATGGGTCACTATCGCGAGGCCGAAGCCGCGACGGGTGTTCCGTGGAACTACCTGGCCGCGGTCCATCTCATCGAGACCCGCTTCGGCAGCATCGAGGGCACCAGTACGGCCGGTGCGCAGGGCCCGATGCAGTTTCTGCCGTCCACGTTCGAGGCCTACGGCGACGGCGGTGATATCCACTCACTTCGCGACAGCATCATGGCGGCGGGACGTTATCTGGCCGCCAACAACTTTGCGGGCGATCCCGACAACGCGATCTTCCGGTACAACAACTCGGATCGCTACGTGCGGGCGGTCCACGACTACGCCGCGGTCTTGGCTGCAGACCCCGGCGCCTTCGCGGGCTACTACCGGTGGGAGGTCTATTACCGCACCACGGCCGGCGACGTACTGCTGCCGATCGGTTACGTGTCGAACGAGCCGATCCCGGTACAGACCTACCTTGCCGACCACCCCCAGTAGCTAGACGACCATCAGTGGTCGCCGCCGATGAGCGGTGTACGGCAGATCCTCTTTGAGCATCGCTGGTAGCGCGGACATCTGGCCGAACAGACGCACCCGGCCGACCCAGCAGTTGGAACCGTAGAAGCTGGGCTGGTACCAGTACACCCGCAGGCCTGCCTCGACGGCAGCCTGCACGCCGACCCTGCTGTCCTCGACCGCGATCGCCGAATCCGCATCGAGTCCGAGGTCGCGAATCGCGGCCAGATACAAGTCGGGAGCGGGCTTCCAGGTTTGGTACTCGTAGGCGGAGAAGTGCGCTCCGGGAAAGTGATGCAACAGTTGGGTACGTGAGAGCCGGTCGTCGATCATGTCGACCGGCGAGTTCGACACCACGAACTTCGGATGGTCGATCCGGCTGAGCGCGGCGGCGACGCCGGGCACGCACCGCAGACGTCTCTCCAAGAAATACTCGGCGAGCTGGCGCACGCGAGGCAGCGCGTCCGCGGGCGGGTCGACGCCGATGTGCGCGCACAGCATGTCGATCGCTTCCTGCATGCGCCGGCCGGCCACCAGTTCGGCGATGTCCGCCGCAAAGATTGTGCCTCCCACCTGCCTGGTGAAGCATTGCAGCGCAATCGTTTCCGCATCTTGGGAGTCGACGAGGGTGCCGTCAAGGTCGAAGAGGACGGCAACGTCGGAATGGTTGTTCATGTCTATACCTGATTTCTCGTAGTAGGTGATGTTCAGACGAGCTGAGGCGAGCCGATGCGATCGAGGAAGCGCTCGTACTTCGTCCTGAGCTCGGTAGCTGCCTGCCGCGCCTCGGTGACGTGCAGCTTCCGGCAGTGGTAACCGAGGAGGTCGTTGAGGTCTGCGCGCAGATAGGGTCCCGCTACATGGCCGACGTGCAGGCCACCGTTGGGAGTCGGTGGCGGCGTGAAGATCAC
>Ga0075363_100000555_pt1 | contig 12172 bp, 10 predicted proteins | sample EndMetdeltDD1763_FD_71470 | JGI IMG/M metagenome (GOLD analysis project Ga0075363, IMG submission 71470) | Populus endosphere microbial communities from Tennessee, USA - Endosphere MetaG P. deltoides DD176-3 | ecosystem: Host-associated > Plants > Roots > Endosphere | place: USA: Tennessee...
GGTGCTGGCCACCTCGGACAAGGAGGAGATCTTCGCGCTGCGACCCGACGTGGTCATCCACGCGGCGAGCAAGGCACACGCCATCGAGACCAATGCCGAAGACATCTGCCGATTGCTCGCGTCGGGCATCAATGTCATCACCACAACCTCCTACAACCACCTGCCCACCTACGGCGCCGAGACCGAGACGGCATTCGTCGAGGCTTGCCGGGCAGGAAACTCCCGGTTCCACGCCGCGGGCGAGAATCCTGGCTTCATGTTCGAGCGCCTCGTCGCGACGGTGACAGCGCTGTCGAAGACGATCGACCGGATCGATCTCTATGAGGCAACCGATGTGTCGGCGGTCGACAGCAGACCCATGCTCGTCGACTTGATGGGCATGGGCCGCCCACCCGAGGATGTCAGCGCCGACTCACCGATCATCAAGAAGCTCGACCTCGCCTACCGGCAGGCGCTCAATGCCACTGCGGACGTTCTCGGCATCACGCTGTCGCACGTCGACGTGTCCGTGGACGCTACGACGCTTCCCCACGACATCGAGGTGCGTGCAGGCACGATCGAGGCGGGAACGGTGGTCGGACAACGGTTCTCATGGGTTGGCCACTGGTCGGGTCGGCCACTGCTCGCGATCCACGAGGAATGGGTGCTGACGCGCGACCTTCCGCAGTGGGGGTTGAAACCCTTGGCGCCGGGCGAGAAAGCGCCGCTGATCCGCGCTGTCATCAAAGGTGAGCCGAGCTTCGAACTGCAACTCGACGTCGGATTCGATGGCAAGCCTTCCGACGGCACCCACGCCCAGCCTGGCCACCTCATGATCGCAATGGGTGCGGTGCATGCCATCCATGACGTACTGGCCGCCCCAGCCGGCATCGTCACAGCGCCGGTGTTCGGTGCGATTCAGCTCGCGCGATCCTCCTAGGAGGGACCGACTCCGACCGCGCGGGACATGTTGTCGCTCGGCGCCGCATGGAACACATGGGCCGAGCCGTCCGGGAGTACGCGTCTGGCGATGAGGTAGTCAGACCCCAGCCAGCCCTGACGGATGAAGCGGCCAAAGCGCAGGAATGTGCCGGGCGCACCGCTGGCCGACGGCACGAGCTTGACCTGTTCGATGCCATCCTTGACCCCTGCACCGGTCAACGGCCGCGCCGCCGACAGCCCGCGCACGATCACCGTGCCGACGTCGTACGCAAGGCCCGGCATCGAGTGCCCCGGCCGACGTCCATACCGCGCCTCGAACCTGTCGAGGAACGCCTGGCCGACCTCGTTGCGCTCGTCGTAACTGTCGAGTCCGATCCAGCCACGCAGATGATGCATCCACTCGGCATTGATGTGGGCCATCTCGAACGCGGTGGTGGTGTAGCGCGGCGGATCCCAGTCCGCCGCCTGCAGCGCATCCGAGAACCCCCACAGACCGTGGCCGAACCCGACGTGCACCAGCGCATCGGGCTCGGCGGCACGAAGCTCGCTGACCGCCGCGGCCTTGTCGGCTTCGACCTGCGGGATCGCGACCGTCGTAACGACTTTCAAACCCGCTGCCGAATAGGCTTTTTCGGCGAAGGAAAGGTATTCCTTGCCGATCAGCGATGCTTCGTAGGCGACCGCGATGCGCGTGCGGCGGTCTCCCAGCATCACCGCGGCGAGCATCACCGGCTCTTCGGGCATCGATCCGTTGTTGAGCGCGAAGGTCCATTCGCTCAGCGCGCCCTCAGAGCCCGAAAGGATGATGTTGGGGACCTTGGCGACGCGGTTGGCGTGAGCGGCAAGCGGAACGGCGTTATCGGAGACATACGGCCCGAAGATTGCGAGGCAGCCCTCGGCGACCAGCTCGTCGTAACCGCGCTCCACCGCCTGATAAGTGCCGTTGGGCAGGCCGATCACGTTACGTTCGATCAGATCGATCGGCCGATCGACAAGACCGGAGGCGACGGCCTCGTCGAATACCAGTCGCAGCGTGTCCAGGGTGTCATTGTCGGTCTTGGCTTGCGTCGGATAGTCGTTGAGCAAGCCGACTTTGAGCGGGGCCACCGAACCGTACGCGCGAACCTCTTCGTCTGCCATCACAGCAACATACAACATGCAGGTTGTGCAGCTGAGAACGGAAATTAGCGTTTACGAAATCGCATATCCCGATTATCGCCAGTTGGTAGCGTCGCCGCATGACCGCCGAAGCGATCGTCGACAAGAAGTACCGCGTCATCCAATGGGGCATCGGCAACGTGGGGACGCTCGCCCTCCGCCATATGGCCCACAACCCCGTGTTCGACGTCGTCGGTGTGCTGTGCAATCGACCGGAGAAGGTCGGCCGAGACGCCGGCGAACTCGTCGGGGTTCCGCCGATCGGCGTCCTGGCCACCACCGACAAGGATGCCCTCGAGGCGTTGGACGCCGACTGCGTGTTCTACGCGCCGCTGTGGTCTGACGTCGACGAGATCTGCCGATTACTGCGCGGCGGCAAGAGCGTCGTCGCCTCGGGTGGAGCATGGTGGCACCGCACCGAGACGAATGGCGCGGACATCGACAAGATCGAAGCCGCGTGCGCCGAGGGGCATACGTCGTTCCACGGCGGCGGAATCCATCCCGGCTACGCGGCGGACCTGCTGGTGCTCACCCTTGCAAGGATCGTCGGCAAGACCGATCACATTCACATCTACGAAGCGGTGAACTTCAACAGGGACACCCTGAAGTACCTGGAAGAGATGGGATTCGGGAAGACACCCGAGGAGTTCTCGAAAGGCAATCTCTTCGCCGATGCCTGGACACTTTTCGCGCAGTCGTTGACGATGGTCGTCGAAGGACTGGGCAAGACCGTCGAAAAGTTCACGACAGATGTCGAGCTCGGCCTCGCCACCCGCGACATTCCCTACGAGGGCTCCGCGGACATGGACATGCCCGGCCTCAAGGGCGTGATCACAAAGGGAACCGTCGCCTCCCAGCATCACCTGTGGACCGCGTGGGTGGACGGCAGGCCATTCATCACACTGCACGAGCTGTACTCGTTCACAGAGCACGACGCCATCGAGCCCAAGCCCGACTGGGAGCCGTACTACCACTACCGCATCGTCGTTGACGGCGACCCGGGTACCGAATTGATCCTGCGCGGAAACCAGTTCGCGCGCGACACCGCCAAGCCGGGCTCCGTCGGCTACGCGTGGACAGCGATGGAGCCGGTGAACTCGATCCCCGCCATTTGCGACGCCCCGCCCGGGTTCAAGTCCCACCACGACCTCGGGCTGATGCCGGTCATCGGCATAGTGCGCTGAAGGCCCTTCAACCTACAGCTTGAATGTTGCTAAGATGAGCGGCATGGCGAAGCGGGGCGGCACCGACGACGAACGTCGCGCGCGAGGCGAGGCGACCCGCCGCGACCTCGTCGACGCCGGACGAGCCCTGTTCGTCAGCCAAGGCTACTTCAACACCAGCATCGGGGATCTGGTGACGAAGTCGGGCGTCGGCACCCGCGGTGCGTTCTACCACCACTTCAAGGACAAGGCCGAGTTGTTTCGCGCGGTGTTCGAAGACGTCGAGCGCGACCTGACACTGAGGTCGCTCGCGTCTCCCCCGGACGGCGCCGACGCATGGGAAGTCCTGTCACACGGAATGCGCGGATTCCTCGAGTCCGCGTTGGAACCCGAGGTGCAGCGCGTGATGCTGATCGACGGGCCGGTAGTTCTGGGCTGGCAGACGCTGCGCGCCATCGAGGAAGGCAACAGCATCGCCCTGATCAACGAGATGGTGGCCAAGGCGATCGCCGAGGGCATCATCGACGACCACCCCGTGGGCGAATTGACTCACCTCCTGGTGGCGGCCGTCGAGGAGGCCGCCCTCCTCGTCGCGCATGCCGACAAGCCCGCCAAGGCGCGGGAGCGGGCAGCCAGGGTCCTCGACCGTCTGCTGCTGAGCTTCGCGGTCGAGCCGCGAAAAGTCCTGCGACGATAGTGTTCTGCGTTGCTCCCGGCCTATTTGTGGGCCTGTGTGTAAATGTATGTTTCCACTAACTGAATATGATGCTTCTACTTGGCTGATAATCTTGCTCTCGCCCTCGCTCAAGGAGTTCCAATGTCTGACGCACCGCCGCTGAGAGTTGCCGTCGTCGGTGCATCTGCGGGGTTGGGCCGGTGCATCGGTATCGGCCTCGCCGACCAGGGCGTCCGCGTCGCCTTTCTGGCCCGCCGACGTGACCGGCTGGAAAACGCCGCCAAGGAGGCGGGCGACGGTGCGCTCGCTGTTTCATGCGATGTCACCGACGGTGCGGCCTGCCGGGATGCGGTCGCCGAGGTCGTCGATGCATTCGGCGGTCTCGATGCGCTGGTGTACACAACCGGCGTCGGCCTGCTCTCGCCGTTGGCGAACGTCAACGAGGAGCAGTGGGCGAAGTTGTTCGCCACCAACGTGACCGGCGCATCCCTCATCACCGCCGCCGCCGCACCTCACCTGGCAGCCGCCGCGGGGTCGGCGGTGTACCTGTCCTCACTGAGCGCCTCCTACTCGTCGCCGTGGCCGCTGCTCGGCGCCTACGCCGTGTCAAAAGCAGCGCTGGACAAGCTCGTCGAAGCGTGGCGCATCGAGCATCCGAACATCGGCTTCACCCGCCTGGCGGTCGGCGATTGTTTCGGTGGTGAAGGCGACTCGCAGACCGAGTTCAACAAGACCTGGGATCCGAAGGCAATGGAAGAGGCGATCCGGTTGTGGATGGATCGCGGTGAAATGCAAGGCGGGCTCGTCGAGGCCGACCACCTGGTGGGCGTCGTGCACTCCGTACTTCGTTGCGGCAATAGCAGCTTCATCCCATATCTGACCCTGGCTCCCCGCCCGTCGGGCGCCGTGGCCGAACTTCGACAATGGTGAAGGGCATCTGACAGTGACGCACGAATCCCGCATGCTCATCGACGGCAAGCTCGTCGAATCCGAAACGGGTCGTCAGTTCGACAACATCAATCCGGCCACCGAGGAGGTGCTCGGCGGCACGGCCGACGGCACGCGCGCCGATATGGAACGCGCGGTGGCCGCCGCAAGGCATGCCTTCGACAACACCGATTGGTCGCGCAACGGAGAAGCCAGGGCTGCCGGCCTTCGCCAGCTGCAGGAGGCCCTCGAGTCGGAGAAAGAGGAGCTGCGCGGTGAGCTGATCGCCGAGGTCGGCTGCCCGCTGCTGAGCACGTTCGGTCCACAGCTCGACGTGCCGCTCAAGGAGGCGCTGGGGTGGCCTGCCGAGATGATCAGCCAGTTCGCCTGGAAGCGTTCGCTACCCGACAAGGACGCCTTCGGTATGGGTATGCCCGCCGCACGCGAGGTGTGGAAGGAGCCAATCGGTGTCGTCGGCGTCATCGCACCGTGGAACTTCCCGTTCGAGATCATCCTGAACAAGATCGGGCCGATCCTGGCCATGGGTAACACGATGGTGCTCAAGCCGGCTCCGGACACCCCATGGAACGCCACGCGAATCGGCCGGATCATCGCCGAGCAGACGGACATTCCGCCCGGCGTCATCAATATCGTGACGTCGTCGGATCACCTTGTCGGCGAGGTCCTCTCGACCTCGCCGCTCGTCGACATGGTGGCGTTCACCGGATCGACGGCGACCGGACGCCGCGTGATGCAGGCCGCGTCCGCCACGATAAAGCCGACGTTCCTGGAGCTCGGCGGCAAGTCGGTCTACCTGGTGCTCGACGGCGAGGGCGACATCAGCGCATCGATCGGTGGCAGCGCGTTCATCTCGATGCACGCGGGGCAGGGCTGCGCCATGCCGACCCGGCTGCTGGTGCCCAACTCGCGGTATGACGAGGCTGTCGAAATCGTCAAGGTCGCGATGGAGAAGAACAAGTACGGCGACCCCACGGACGCGTCGGTGTTGCAGGGACCTCAGGTCTCCAAACGCCAGCAGGACCGCGTGATGGGCTACATCGAGAAGGGCAAAGCCGAGGGCGCCCGCCTGGTCACCGGCGGCACCATTCCCAAACACCTGCCGAAGGGATTCTTCGTCGAGCCAACGGTGTTCGCGAACGTCGACAACCGTATGACCATCGCCCAGGAGGAGATCTTCGGACCCGTCTTGTCGGTCATCGGTTTCGACGACGACGACGAGGCGGTGCGCATCGCCAACGACTCCATCTACGGCTTGTCCGGAGTCGTGTTCGCCAGCGATCTCGAACGCGCCAAGTCCGTCGCGAGCCGGATCAGGACCGGCACGCTGGGCATCAACGGCGGACTCTGGTACGGCGCCGACGCCCCCTTCGGCGGCTACAAGCAGTCGGGTATCGGCAGGCAATGCGGCATCGAGGGCCTTGAAATCTTCACCGAGACCAAGACTGTCGGCTGGCCGGCTTCCTGACCAACGCCGAAGAAGGAGCACCTACATGAAATGCAAGGCAGCGGTCCTGCGCGGAGTCGGCGTCGACTGGGAAGTCACCGAGGTGGAGCTCGACCCGCCCAAGGCCGGTGAGGTACTCGTCAAGATGGCCTACGCGGGCGTCTGCCATTCCGACGAGCACTTCTACACCGGCGACAGCGTGCCGAGCGCTGAGATGGAAGAGATGATGCGGGCCGCCGGCCTGAACGTGCCCGAGTGGTTCCCCATGCTCGGCGGCCACGAAGGATCCGGTGTCGTCACCGAAGTCGGTCCCGGGGTGACGACGCTCAAGCCCGGTGACCACGTGGCGATCTCGTTCTTCCCCGCCTGTGGCAGCTGCCGCTTCTGTGTGACAGGACAGACCTACCTCTGCGACGTCGGCGCCGACATTTACGACAAGGCGATGACCACCGACGGAACCCGGCGGCGACATCTCGGCGATGAAGACCTGATGGCGATGATGCAGGTCGGCACGTTCTCCGAGTACGTCGTCGCATCCGAGCGCTCTTTGGTCAGGATCAACGATTGGATTCCCCTCGAAGCGGCCTCGCTCGTATCGTGCGGTGTGACAACCGGGTTCGGGTCTGGATCGGTCGCCGCGGGCACGGAGGTTGGCGACACGGTTGTCGTCATCGGTGTCGGCGGCATCGGGATGAATGCCGTACAGGGCGCCAAGTCCGCGGGTGCGAAGCACGTCGTCGCGGTTGATCCGAACGAGTTCAAACGACAGATCGCCCCGACGTTTGGTGCGACCCACACGGTGGCGGACGCCGGGGCCGCAGTGGAATTGGTGAAGGAGATGACCTGGGGGGTCATGGCGGACCGGGTGGTGCTGACACCCGGTGTGGTGCCGCCGGACATGGTGATGGTCGCGATGATGATGCTGCGCAAGGGCGGAACCTGTGTGCTGACGGGGATGGCGAAGATCACCGACATGATGGTCCCGCTCATCCTGCCCGACATGGTCTCGTCCTGTAAGACGCTCAAGGGGGTGCTGTACGGCGAGATGAATCCGCGCGAAGCGATGCCGAGGCTGTTGTCGATGTACGAAGCGGGCATCCTGAAACTCGACGAGCTCGTCACTCAGAAGTACAAGCTCGACGACATCAACGAGGCTATGCGGGATCTGCGGGCCGGCAAGAACATTCGCGGTGTCATTGCCTTTGAGTGAGGCGTGCACTCATGTCATCATGACCGCGCCATGTGCAAAGCCGCGAGGTGACTGAACAACAGCGAAGCCCCGATGGGATTGCCACCACCCGGGTAGGTCTCACCGGACACCGCGGCCATGGTGTTTCCCGCCGCATAGAGACCCGGGATCGGTCGGTCCTCGGCATCCAGCACGCGCGCATCGACATCGGTGCGCAGACCGCCCTTGGTGCCGAGATCCGACGTCCCGAACGCCGCCGCCCGGAACGGCGGGGTGTCGATCGGCACCAGCGGCGAGGCTCCGCCGGTGAACGCCCGGTCGAACGATTCCCGGCCGCGGCCGAAATCCTCGTCGTCACCGCGTTGCGCGAGAACGTTGAAACGGCACACGGTTTCGACGAGATTCGCCTCTGGCACTCCGATCTTGACGGCGAGCTCCTCCAGAGTGTCGGCCTGCACCCACAGCCCGGCCGACTCGTACTCGCTCGTCGGCGAGAAGGAGACGTTGGTCGCCATCACCGGCGGTTGTTCTCCGGCGCGACTGTCATAGACCATCCAGTAGGGCGTGCCGACGGTACCGTCACGCATCGCGCTCAAGATCTGACGGCCCAACCGGTCGTACGCGGCCGATTCGTTGACGAACCGGTGGCCTGCCTTGTCGACGAAGATGCCGCCGGTGAAGCACAGCGCGAACGCCGCGCGGCCGTCGGGATGGATCAGCCCGGGTGACCACCAGGCCTGGTCCATCAGGTCGGTGCTCGCGCCGGCCGCGATCGCAGCCTTGTGGGCCAGACCTGTGTTGCCGGGCGCGCCCATCGTGCCCGATGCTGTTCCGGGAACACCGTATTCGGCTCGCATTTCGGCGTTCTGTTCGAATCCGCCCGCGGCCAGCAAGACTCCGCGACGCGCCCTGATCGTGCGACGCTCCCCCTGGCTCTCGACGACGCCGCCGGTGACACGACCGTCCTCGACGGTCAACTCGACGAGGCTGGTGTTCAGATACGCGGTCACCGCCGGGTTATCGGCCATCGCCCACAGAAAGCGACCGACGACGGCGCGCCCACCGGTGAGGAAGTCGGGCTGGGGCTCGCCAAGGCGTTCGTGATCCAGCGGTCCACGGACCTGCCCCTGGAATCGGCCCAGCCGCTCGTCCGGCACCCCCTTGCAGACGGTGTGCCGCATACCGTCGTTGCGTGCACCGGGGACCGAGCTGTAGTAGTCGGGCCACGGCAGAATCTTGAACGCGAAATGGTCGTCCTGCTCTAGGTATTCGATCAGTGCCGCGCCACCGCGCACATACGTTTCCTGGAGTTCGGCCGGGGTGCGATCGCCGACGACGCTGCGGTAGTAGCGCAGGGCTTCGTCGATCGTGTCGTCGCTGCCCGCCCGGACCAGGACCGGATTACACGGGTACCACATCCCGCCGCCTCCCGAGTAGGCGAAAGTACCGCCGAACTGGTCGGTGGCCTCGACGATGGCTACCGAAAGTCCTTCGCGGGCAGCGGTGTACGCACCCGCCAGTGCACCGGCACTGCCGGCCACCAGGACGTCGACAGTTTCATCAGCATCGGACTTAGTGGTCACAGGTTCCTCGATCTGTTGACGAAGCGGCCCTCTCGAGGCGAGAAGAGCCATCCGCCACCGGCTTTCGTGCCGCCGTCGACGGGAATGTTGTGGCCGGTGACGAACGCAGACTGATCCGACGCGAGGAACAGCGCGACGCGGGCCTGGTCCTCTGGCCATCCGACCCTGCCGACTGGCGCCCACGATGCCCACAGCTGGTCGACATCCTCGTAGCCGGTCAGGTAGTCGACCTGCGGCGTCTGCGCGAGGTCGGTTCCGATGCCGTTGACGCGGATGCCGTGCCGGCCGAGATCCACGGCCAGACACGTCGTGAAGTGCGCGGCCGCGGCCTTCATCGCCCCGTACACCGGGTCTTTGGGGTAGCCGCGCATACCCTCCACCGAGTGCACGGTGACGATGCTGCCGCGGTGGGCGTCGATCATCGAGGGGACGAAAGCCCTTGTGACGGCGAAGACATGGCGCAAGTTGATGTCGTACTGCTGCTGCCACGACTCCGGCGTCGAATGGTGAAACGGCACCAGGGGCCGATAGTCGCCCACGTTGTTGACCAGCACGTCGACCCGACCGTGTTCGCCGAGCACGGCGTGGGCGAGCCGGGTGACATCGCCGTCAGCGGTGACATCGACGACATGGCAGCGGATCGATCCACCGGCACTGGACACGTCGTCGTGGATGCGGTCCGCGCGTTCTGCATCGACCTCGGCGACTTCGACCAGCGCCCCGTGTTGGGCGAACAGCCGGGCGATGCCGGCGCCGATGCCGTCACCACCGCCGGTGACGACCGCGACTCGCCCGTCGAGCAGCCGGTTCCAGTCGTCGACCCGCGGGATACCGTCCGGCGAGCCGGACAGACCTACTCTGTCGTCACCGGTCATGGCGACGGACTCTAGCGGCTCTCTTCGATATCTCGACGGCCTATTGCTGCTTCGGCGTTCTTCGGCGCTTATTTTCAGCGCGCAAAGCATCGTTGTCACCTTCGAGCGTGACATTGCGGTCGCTGAGAACGTCGTTCTGGTCTTCCAGTGAGAGGATGCGAGCGATGCCCGCGAGATTGATCCCCGCCGCGACGAGTTCGCTGATGCGCCGCAAGCGAACCAGGTCGTCGGCACTGTAGCGCCGGGTGCCTCCGGCACTGCGGACCGGCGTCAGGAGCCCGTGGCTTTCATACAGACGCAGGGACTGCTTGCTGACGCCGGATAGCTCGGCAGCCACGGAGATGCCGTACACCCCGCGGTCCGCCGCGGGCGGGCCGGGCTTGTTGGTCCCGTCGTCTTTCTCGTCGTCGGTCATCGGAAGTGCAGAACCTTCGGTGGTGCCGATGGGAAATGTGTGACTACTGCCAACCAATATATGTCCGGCTCATTGCACAAGTCCAGCGCAGGTGCTATATAAAATCTATCGCTAGCGCCATAGATTATCTGCCCCGCAGTTACAGGCAAATCTACGGAACGGGGGTGACGTCATGCTTACACGCGGCTCTGGGCGAGATGACGACCTGGTCGGCATGGGGTATCGCGAACCCGATATCACGTGGACGCACGCCGACGGCGCGATACACCGAACCGACGCCAATCCGCGGGTTGGCAGTTTCCGCTTCTGGTTTGAAGGTCAGCGCTGGGAATGGTCGGACGAGGTGTATCGGATCTACGGGTATGTACCCGGATCGGTAGAGCCGACAGCCGTGCTGATGTCGTCACACCAGCACCCCGACGAACGAGATGGCGTGGAGGATTTTCTCGACCAGGCCCGGTATTCGGGCGCGTCGTTGTCCACTCGGCACCGCCTCTGCGACACTGCCGGCCAGGAACGCAACCTGCTTGTGGTCGCGGAACGGATGCTCGATGAGACCGATGCAGTAGTCGGCGCGAGCGGCCATTTCATCGACCTCACAGCGGTGCTGGAGCAAGGCCATCGAGACAGTCTCGACAAGACCCTGCCGAAGGTCCTTGAAGCACGGGCGGTGATCGAGCAGGCCAAGGGAGCGCTGCGGCTCGTCTACGGCATGAACGACGAGCAAGCCTTCAAGCTTCTGCAATGGCGATCGCAGGAGAACAACACGAAACTGCGCGAACTCGCGAGCCAGCTCGTCACCGAAATCGACTCTCTCACAGAGGTGACGTCAGCGCTTCGTACCGAATTCGATCGCCTCATCATGACGGTCCACGAGCGCGTCAACCACCGTAGTTAGCGCGCTGGACCTCACGTGCGATCCGCGCGCCGAGTTGCCACTCGCGCTGAAAGGTAAAGCACCACACCCACAACCAGGAGGATGGCGGCGAAGAGCCAGACTTTGGCGGTCTGCTGGGTGAGAAGCAGTACGCATGACGCTACGCCGAGCACGGGTACCGCGGTCCACACCCGGAAGTGAGAGTGCTCGACCGTGTCGCGGCGCAGGACCAGCACGGCGACGTTGGTCGAGATGAAGACGATCAACAGCAGCAGGACGACGGTCTCCGCGAGCGTCGACAGGTCCCCGATGAGAGTGAGACACATGGCCACCGCTGTCGTCGCAACAATGGCCACCCACGGCGTTCTCCGCTGCGGCAGTACGCGGCTCAGGACGCCGGGAAGCAGACCGTGTTCGGCCATGCCATAGGCAAGGCGGCTCGACATGATCATGGTCAGCAATGCACCGTTGGCGACGGCGACCAGCGCGATGGCACTGAACAACCATTCCGGCACCCCGACGCCGGACGCCGCCACGACGGACAGCAGGGGGCCAGACGATTCCGCCAGCTCACTGGAAGGCAGGGCGATGGCGCTCGCGATTCCGACCAGGGCGTAGAGGACGCCTGCAGTGATGAGCGCGCCGAAAAGCGCCGCGGGGTAGACCTTGCTCGGATTGCGGATCTCCTCGGCGACGTTGGCCGACGTCTCGAAGCCGACGAACGAGTAATACGCGACGATCGCCCCGGCCAGGATCGCGATGGCAGGCGTCGCGCCCTCGGGAAGCTGTACTGCGCGGCCGGCGTCACCGCGTCCGCCGCCGAGCATGATCGACACCGCGATCACGACGATGAGCAGACCTGTCAGCTCGATGGCCGTCATCACGACGTTGCTCTTGACCGATTCGCTGATTCCCCTGGCGTT
>Ga0075363_100000556_pt1 | contig 12158 bp, 10 predicted proteins | sample EndMetdeltDD1763_FD_71470 | JGI IMG/M metagenome (GOLD analysis project Ga0075363, IMG submission 71470) | Populus endosphere microbial communities from Tennessee, USA - Endosphere MetaG P. deltoides DD176-3 | ecosystem: Host-associated > Plants > Roots > Endosphere | place: USA: Tennessee...
ACCATCGACCCCGGCACGCTGGTCCTGCTCGACATGGGCGCCGAGGGCAGCAACCTCTACACCGCCGACGTCACCCGGACGCTGCCCGTCGACGGCCGGTTCACCACCGTCCAGCGCGACCTCTACGACCTCGTGTACGCCGCCCAGCAGGCCGGCATCGAGGCCGTGCGGCCCGGCGCGGCGTTCCTCGCCGCCCACGAGGCGGCCATGGACGTGCTCGCGCACGGCCTGGAGTCGATGGGGCTGCTACCGGTCTCCGCGGCAGAGGCCCTGGACCCGAGCTCGAAGATCTACGCCCGCTGGACCCTCCACGGCACCAGCCACATGCTCGGCATGGACGTCCACGACTGCGGCGCCGCGTCGATCGACATCTACCCGCGCGGCGAGCTCGTCGAGGGCATGGTGCTCACCGTCGAGCCGGGCCTCTACTTCCAGGCCGACGACCTGCTCGTGCCCGAGGAGCTGCGCGGCATCGGCATCCGGATCGAGGACGACGTCGTCGTCACCGCCGACGGCTCCCGCAACCTCTCCGCGGCCCTCCCCCGCACCTCCGACGAGGTCGAGTCCTGGATGGGCGCGCTGCTTCCCTGAGGTCTCCCGGGCAGGGTTCCGGTCAGTACGGCGTGGTGCGCGCGACCGCGAGGGCGCGGCTCATCACGAACGGGTCGTTCTGCATGTACAGCCACGGCCGCCCCACCCACACGTAGCCGTCGACGTATGCCGCCGCGAGGGTGTTGTCCTCCGCGGTGAGCCCCCACGCCGGGTTGGTGACGTCGGCGGTCGGAGGGATGCCCAGGGTGACGCAGCTCGTGTCCTGCTTGGTCCGGCAGGTCTCGGCGTTGTCGAAGTTCGGCCCGTCGTAGTCGTAGCCGTTGAACGGCTTCCCGTTCGCCGCGGTGTTGACGACGAAGTGCTTGCCGGTGATGCCGCGCTCCTCGAGTGCGGCCACGACGTCCGCGCCGTAGCGGATCTCGTCACCGGTGGACACGTAGTGCGTGGAGTTGAGGGCGAAGCCGCGGACGTGCTCGACGCCGGCCGGGAGCAGGATGTCCAGCGCGTCCTCGACACTCGTCCAGTCCGCGGCCCCGGCGTCGATGTAGACGCTCGCGTTAGGCAGCTTCGCGAACCGCCGGGCGGCGAAGCCGACCAGCGACGACGGCAGGCCGGAGCCGCCCGGGACGCACAGCGCGAACGGGCCGTCCGGCTGGAGCACCAGCATCGCGTGCGCGTCCCCGAGGCCACGGGCGAAGCCGCGGATCCACGTCTTGTAGCTGCGCACCTCGGCGGCGGTGGGCAGCCGGTCGCACGCCTCGTGCTCCCACGGGACCATCCGGAACACCGCCGCGGAGAAGAGCGCCTCCGGGTTCCCCTTCGTCGCGTTGGCGACGTGCTCGCGGATCTTGGCCTCGATGTCCCGGTCCGGGACCCAGGCGCCGTACCACTTGGCCTTGGGCCGCAGCGCGATCTTGGCCAGCAGCTTCTTCCGCTTGCCGGTGGCGTTCACGTAGGGCATCCAGGCCTGGTCGGCCTTGCCCTTGTAGACGCCCCAGGGCCGGCCGGCCAGCGGGTTGTCGTCGGCGCCACGACCCGGCGACGGCGGCTCCGCGGCGACGGTCACGGCCGAACCGAGCAGGGCCGTCAGCGCGAGCACAAGCAGGGCGATCCGAGAGCGCATGGATCCACTGCAACATGAACCGGCAAGTCAGCACGGGAGTTCGCGGAAGTCCGCAGCAAGAAGGACTCCCACGTGCTGATTGTTTCGCGACGGCGTGACCCTCAAGGAGACACTTCGTCGGAACGCTGTGGGCAGCACGTAGTAGCACTCATCGGTGTCCGGACAGTAGATACAAACCAGATCGATCGCAGACTTGTCTGCGAACTTTCTGTGGACGCCGTGTCGGTCGGACCAGATGGACTGCAGAGTTACCTCGACCTTTCCAGCACGCACCGCGCGGTACTTGACTTGGATGCGGGCGAAGGATCCATCCCGATAGGTCACCAGGTCGAACGGGGCATGCTCTGTCGCCGGAAACAGCACCGTGAACCCTTTGGCGACCAAGTCCGTGAATGCCTTGGCCACACCCAGATCGCCCTTGTCCTTGGTGTGGTGGTTCCCCATGTTGCGCACCTGCTCGCACGGATAGCGGCTCAACTACATTTGTCCCACGGCCCCCGTAGCTCAGCTGGATAGAGCAGTGAGTTTCTACCTCACGTGGCCCGGGTTCGAGTCCTGGCGGGGGCGCCGACGTGCCTCGAACAACCCAGGTGAATGCACACTAATCGAACACGCGTGCCAAACGTACAGGCGTCAAGAATCTGTGGAGAAGCTCCAGTTCGATGAACGCGCTGAACGCTCAACCCTGCGGAGGCTTCTCGGGGGCGCCGGAGGGCTGGTCGCTCTCGTAGGTGAAGAACGACAGCCGGCCGTCGGCCTCCAGCACGGCGTACTCGATGTCGGCTGTCCTGCGGATCCCCTGCTCGCGGGCCGCGACCAGAAGGTCGGCGACCGAGAGACGCTGGCGCCGCATCGCCGCCTCGTCGGGCGCGCCGTGGGCCACCACGAGGACCGGGCGTCCGGTGATCACGTCCCGGGTCCGGGGGAAGCGCCACTGCGTCCAGGAGAGTGCGACAGTCAGGATCGCGAACGTGCCGACGGCCAGGGCGGCACCGGTGATCGAGTAGTCCTGCTGGGTGACCGCCTGCTGCACGAGGTCCCCCATGGTGACGTAGAGCAGCAGCTCGAAGGTGCTGAGCTCGCCGAGCGTCGAGCGGCCGACGGCCCGGGTCACGACCCAGAGGAACGCGAAGACCACCAGGGCCCGGATCACGATCTCCACGATCGCCCGCCTTTCACGGCCAGATCCTGGTGTCGAAGTCGACGGTCACCACGCGGCGGCCCTGGTCGACGATGCTGAGCTCGCCGCCGTCGCCGGACTGCGCCGCCGGCTGGATGTAGGCGTCGTACGCCACGGTGAACGTCTCACCCTGCGGAGGCGCCTCGAAGGTCAGGTAGAGGAGGTCGCCGTCCCGGCTCGTGGAGTCCGGCTCGGGGTGGAAGCCCTGGGTCTCGAACAGGTCGAGGTAGGACCCGGTGAGCGCCAGGGTCACCTTCTCCCCGAACCCTCCGTCCCGGGTCACGGTGGCCGTGAACGGGACGTCGAGCCCGGGCCGCGCGACCGACGGGTACTCCAGCTCGAGCCGCCAGCCGTCGGCCTCCGCCTGCGTGGTCGCGGACCGGGCACCGAGTACGCCGAGCAGCGCGGCGGCGAGCACCAGCGCCAGCGCCACCAGGAACAGGCGCCGGGTCCAGAGACCCCGGACGTCCTGGCCCCTGCTCTCCAGGTCCTCGAGCGTCGAGGCCGGCAGGCTCGTCACACCTGACCGGTATCCACCGGCGAGCCGCAGGAACGTGCTTCGCTAGACCAGGGAGAGGTCGATCCCCGGGTACTTCGCGACGAACTCCTCCTCGGTGAGGATCTCGATGTCGCACTTGCGGACGTCGTCGAGCTTCGTGCGCAGGTCGTCCGGGCTGCCGACGTAGGTGAGGAGGCCGTTGCCCTGCGAGGTGTCGGCGATGATCGAGCAGTAGAGGTTGTCGCGGGAGCCGTCGCTGCGGGCGAACAGGTGGTTGTACCCCTGCTCGCCGTAGACGGCGTCCTCGCCGGGCCCCGGGACCATGATGTCGTCACCGGCGTCGCCGGTCATGCTGCGCTTGCCGTCGTAGCCGCTGAGGTTGCCCTCGTCCCCAGGGCCGCCGTACATGACGTCGTTGCCGTCGCCACCGTCCATGTTGTCGTTGCCGAGGCCACCCCACAGCGCGTCGTGTCCGGCGCCGCCGGACACGTGGTCCTCGCCGTCGTCGCCGAACATGATGTCGTCGCCGTCGATCCCGATCAGGTCGTCGTTGCCGAGTCCGCCGTAGCCCCTGTCGTCACCCACGCCGAGCTGGACCCGGTCGTCGCCGTCGTCCCCGCTCACCGCGTCGTTGCCGGCGCCACCGTTGAGCGTGTCGCCTGCGGGGCCGCCGAACAGCGTGTCGTTGCCGGCATTGCCCGCGAGGTTGTCCGCGCCCTCGGCCCCGAGCAGCTTGTCGTCGCCGGCCCCACCGGTGACCCGGTCGTTGCCGTCCAGCGCCTTGACCCGGTCGTTGCCGGCCCGGGCCTTGATGTTGTCGTCGCTGTTCGTGCCCTTGATCTTGTTGTTGCCGCCCGTACCCGTCTGCGTGCGGGCCTCCGCGGTCATGGGCACGGCGAGCACGCAGACCGACAGGATCGCGGCGACGAGGGCGGCGAGCAGGGGGACGGACGGACGGGTGGTGCGGGACACGGGACGCTCCGGTGGGTCGACGTTACCGATGTGTAGATCAATTGTTGATCTTGTAACGCCGCCGCGTGGCGGTTCCGCACGGATTCACCCTTTTGGACAGGTGTGGGCGGTCACCCACCCGCTCGGGGCAGGCGGAGCCGGGGTCAGACCAGGGACAGGTCGATGGCGGGGTACTTGCTCGCGAACGCCGACTCGGTCATCGCGATCGGCCGCCCGCACTTGCGCACGTCGTCGGTGGTGTCGATGGCCAGGCCGGGATCCCCGTTGTCGGGGTAGACGTAGATGATCGTGCCGTCGGCCTGGGCAGGGTCGAGACGCGAGCAGTAGAGCTCGTCGAGGTCACCGTCGTTGCGGGCGACGATCAGGTTGTCGCCCTCCTCGCCGTAGGCGTAGTCGCGCCCCGGTCCCGGAACCAGGATGTCGTCGCCGGCGTCGCCGGTGATGCTTCCCTTCCCGTTCGCGTCCCGGAGCAGGCCCTCGCCGCCAGGTCCCCCGTAGATGATGTCGTCGCCGTCGCCACCATCCATGTTGTCGTCGCCCGGGCCGCCGAACAGCCGGTCGTCACCCTGGCCGCCCGACACGTGGTCGTCGCCGTCGCCGCCGTCCATCACGTCGTTGCCGTCGATGCCGATCATGTCGTCGTTGCCGAGGCCACCCATGCCGTTGTCGTTGCCGGTCCCGAGCTGGATGCGGTCGTTGCCGTCGCCACCGGTCACGACGTCGTCCTCGGTGCCGCTGTTGATGTCGTCGTTGCCGGTCCCGCCGTCGATGTTGTCGCTACCCGCGTTGCCGTTGAGGGCGTCGGTGCCGTCGCCACCGCGCACGGTGTCGTTGCCGCCACCCCCGTTGACCTTGTCGTTGCCGATCCCGGCGTCGATGGTGTCGTTGCCGTCGTCGCCGTCGAGGGCGTCGTCCCCGTCGGGGTCGGTGATCGTGTCGTTGCCGAGGCCGCCTGCGACCTGGTCGTTGCCGCTCTCGCCCTGGAGGACGTCGTTGCCGTCCTGGCCCTGGATCGTGTCCGAGCCGGTGCCGCCGTACGCCGTGTCGTCACCGGTGCCGAGGGCGAGCTTGTCGTTGCCGTCGTCGCCGTACGCCGTGTCCTTGCCCGGTCCCGCGTCGACCTTGTCGTTGCCACCTCGGGCGGTGATCTTGTCGTTGCCGCCCTTGGCGTTGATCGTGTCCTTCTTGTTGGTGCCCTTGAGCTTGTTCTTGCCGTTGTCGCCGGTGATCGTCTTGCCGGCCGTCCGGTCCGCCGTCTGGGCGCCCGCGACCGCAGGCGCAGCCAGCAGCGCGGCTGCGGCAAGCGCCGCAGCAGCTCGTCTCGCACTCATCCAGGTCCCTCCCCCGTTGAGGGTCGCAGTGTAGAGCCGACTAGGTCCCGGTACTAGGGGCCGGAGCGACCTTGAAGCTCGCCTTGCCGGTGCGAGCCGGGATCCCGCCCTCGACGGTCACGGTCGCCCTGCCGACGTTGCCCCCCACGGGGAACTCGTACTCGAACTCGCCGTCCTCGTCCGCGACCGCCTCGACCAGGACCTCGTCCTGGTAGGTGATCGTGACCGCCTCGCCGGCCTGCAGCCCGGTGACCTTCACCGTCTGCGTGCCGTTGATCCGGACCTTCGGCTTCTCGACCTCGACGTCGAGCTCCTTGGGCGCGAGGACGAACACGTCGACGCTGCCGACCCGGGACTCGTTGCTGCCCTGCACGCTGAGGGTGTACTCGCCCTCCTCGGTCCCCTTGGGGATGCGCACGAGGGCGCTGACGTCGCCGCGCTTGTCCGCGAAGCCCTTGGTCAGCAGATCGTCCTCCAGGAACACCTTGAAGCGCTCCTTGGCGTCCAGCCCGTCCGCCTTGACCCGCACCAGCGTGTTCACGGTGACGAACTCGTCCGGCACGGTGACGGTCAGCTTCTTGGGGGCCCGCTGCGCCACGACCTTGATCCGCGCCCGCGCCTTGCCGTTCACGTTCGTCGCCTTGAGCTTGTAGATGTGGAAGCCCAGGCTCTTGATCTTGATCTTCTTGCTGCCCTTCTTGGGCCGCTTGCCGTGCCAGTCACCGCTGGCCCTGAGCTTGTCGGCCCCGGTGGCGATCCACTCGATCTTGATCTTCTGCCCGAGGTAGGGGGTCTTGTCCGAGACCCACATCTTGATCTTCGGCTTGGGGCCGAACTTGACCTTGTGCAGGGCGACACCGAACGACACGTCGTGCGTGGCGTCACCGAGGTACACCGCGCTGAGCGTGTGGTTGCCCACCGCCAGGGACGACACACCGAGCTGGGCGACCCCGCCGACGAGAGGGGCCGAGCCGAGGAGGGTGGCGCCGTCACGGAACTGGACGGTCCCGCTCGGTGTCGCGCCTCCCGCCACGACCGCCTTGAGCGTCGCCGACTTGGACAGCTCGGACGGGTTGGGCGACGTGGTGAGGGTCGTGACCGTCGAGGTCAGCACGGTGAGGACACCGGGGCCGTCGACGTCGAACTGGAAGGTGCCGAGCCCGCCGGTGCTGCCCGACGAGCGGACCATCGTGTACGTCGTGTCGGCGCTCAGCGACACGCTGAACGGCGAGGAGGTGTTGTCGTCGACGAACGCGACGCAGTTCGCGACCTTGTTCGCCGGAGCGAAGTCGCCTGCATAGATGCCGACCCGGCCGTCGGGCGAGGAGGCGCCCTCGGAGATCGTGTAGCTGCCGGAGACCGTCGGCTTGAACCGCACCACCTCGTACGCGTAGACGCCCGGGGTGGTGCCGTCCACGCACGGCCCGGTGCTGTCGCCGCCGAGCGGTGTGCTCATGGTCGGGTCGCCCAGGTCGAGCGTGTAGTCGATCGTGGAGGTCACCGCCGAGGCAGGTGACGCCAGGACCAGACCACTGAGCGCGACGGACAGGGACAGGACCAGGAGGCCGACCACACGGGTCACACCACGAGACTCGTTTCTCACCCGTTCACGGTACGTCGGGGTCTCCGCGCGCGAAGGCGAATCGGCAAAGCCGTGCGGACACCCGGCCACCAGGGGTGGGTAACGATTCAGGCATGCCCCCTGACTCGCAGACCGGCAACGGCCTCGCCCCGCACGTCCTGGTCCTGTTCGGCGCGACCGGGGACCTCGCGAGCCGCAAGCTCTTCCCCGGGCTCTACCGGCTCGCGGAGGCCGGCCGCCTCCCGGCCGACTACCGGGTCATCGGCAGCGGCCGGCACTCCCCCGGGACCGACGACGAGTTCCGCGCCACGATCCGCGCGGCGCTGGACGAGAAGGTCGAGGACCTGGACGCCGAGGTGGCCGACGAGCTGGTCTCCCGGCTGTCGTTCCAGACCTCGAGCGCGGACGACGGGTCGGGCCTCTCCGAGGCCGTACGGGCCGCGGAGGAGGAGCTGGGCGACGACGTACGCCGGCTGGTCTACCTCTCGGTCCCGCCGTCGGCGATGCTCGGGATGATCGCGATGCTCGGCCGGGAGGGACTGACCGACCGCGCCCGGCTGGTAGTCGAGAAGCCGTTCGGCCTCGACCTGGAGTCGGCCCGCACACTCGACGCGGCGCTCAAGGAGGTCGTCGAGGAGGACCAGGTGTTCCGCATCGACCACTTCCTGGGCAAGGAGGCGGTCCAGAACATCCTGGCGCTGCGGTTCGCCAACGGGCTCTTCGAGCCGTCCTGGGACCGGCGCAGCATCGAGTCGGTCCAGATCGACGTACCCGAGGAGCTCGACATCCAGGGGCGGGGCAGCTTCTACGAGGGCACCGGCTGCCTGCGCGACATGATCTCGACGCACCTGTGCCAGCTGCTCGGGTTCGTGGCGCTCGAGGACCCCGGCGCGTTCGAGGAGAAAGCCCTGCGCGACGCGAAGGCCCGGCTGTTCCAGGACCTCCAGCCGCTCGACCGGGACCGGGTGGTCTTCGGCCAGTACGACGGCTACCGCGACGAGGAGGACGTGGACGCGGAGTCCACCGTCGAGACGTTCGTGGCCATCGAGGCGCGGGTCGACAACGACCGGTGGCGTGGTGTCCCGTTCTACCTGCGCACGGGCAAGGCGATGGCCCTGAGCTGCCGCACCGTCACGCTGCGCTTTCGCAACCCTGCCTGCGACTGGTGGGCGGCGTTGTCCCCCGACCCCGACCCCGGTCCGAACGAGCTCGTCCTCCAGCTCACCGACGACCCGCACATCTCCCTGGAGATGCGCGCCAAGAAGCCCGGCCCGGACATGGAGCTGGTCGAGGCGGTGATGAAGGTCGACTTCGCCCAGGACTTCCCCGAGGCCGACCCGCTCGAGGCCTACGAGCGGCTCATCCTCGACGTGCTGCGCGGCGACCGCACGCTGTTCACCCGCGCCGACGAGGTCGAGCGACTGTGGGAGGTGTGCCAGCCGCTGCTCGACGACCCGCCGGAGGTGCTGTCGTACGAGAAGGGCTCCTGGGGCCCGCAGGCGGCCCTGGACCTGCCGCAGGGCGGGTGGCGCCTCGGTGGCTGAGGACTACCTGCCGATCGCGAAGCACGGGCTGATCGGCGACCTGCGCACCTGCGCGCTGGTGGGCGCGGACGGGACGGTCGGCTGGTTCTGCGCCTCGCGCTTCGACGCGCCCAGCGTCTTCGGGTCCCTCCTGGACGCCGAGCAGGGCGGCACCTGGACGCTCGCCCCCGACCGGGACGACGTGACCAGCCACCAGTTCTACGTCCCGGACTCCGCGATCCTGGTCACCCGCTTCCTCACCGAGGACGGCGTCGCCGAGGTCCACGACCTGATGCCCGTGGTCCGGGCCCACGACCCGGAGCACCGGCAGTGCCTCGTACGCCGGGTGCGCGCGGTCCGCGGACACACCCGGATCCGCACCCGGGTCGCCCCGCGGCCCGACTACGGCCGCGCCCGGCCGCGGCTCACCGAGGTCGACGGCGGGATCCTCATCGAGAGCGACGGCGTACGGCTGGGCCTGTCCTCGACGGCAGCCCTGGTGATCGAGGGCGACGAGGTGGTCGCCGAGGTCGACCTCGACGACGTGCGGTCCGGCGGCGTCGAGCACCTGTTCGTCCTCCAGGTCCTCGAGCCCGGCCAGGACCTCGCCCCGGTCGACTGCGCCGACAACCAGCGGATCGTCGAGCGGACCGCCGAGTTCTGGCGCGACTGGCTCGCCAGGTCGACGTACACCGGCCGATGGCGCGAGATGGTCAACCGCTCGGCGATCACCCTCAAGCTGCTGACCCACGAGCCGAGCGGTGCGGTGGTCGCCGCACCCACGACCAGCCTTCCCGAGGAGATCGGCGGGGGTCGCAACTGGGACTACCGCTACGTCTGGATCAGGGATGCCGCGTTCACGATCTACGCGCTGCTCAAGCTCGGCTTCACCGACGAGGCCGCCGCGTTCATGGAGTGGCTCTCCGAGCGGATGGGCGAGGGCGTGGACGACCCCGAGCTCGGTCCGCTGCGGGTGCTGTACACGATCGACGGCGAGGTCCCCGTCGAGGAGCACGAGCTCGAGCACCTGAGCGGCTACCGCGGCTCCAGGCCGGTCCGGGTCGGCAACGCCGCGGTGGAGCAGCTGCAGCTCGACATCTACGGCGAGCTGATCGACTCGGTCTACCTGTTCAACAAGTACGGACCCGGCATCAGCCACGACGCGTGGCAGGACCTCACCCACATCCTCGAGTGGCTGATGGACAACTGGCAGCGCGACGACGCCGGTATGTGGGAGACCCGCGACGAGCCGCGGCCCCACACCGTGTCCCGGCTGATGTGCTGGGTGGCCATCGAGCGGATGATGCGGATGGCCCGGCAGCGGGGGCTGCCCGGCGACCTGGGCGGATGGGGCCGGGTCCGCGACGAGATCTACGAGCGGATCATGGAGCACAGCTGGGACGAGGAGGTCGGAGCCTTCATGCAGCACGAGGGCGGCGACACCCTCGACGCCGGGGTCCTCCTGATGCCGATGCTCAAGCTGGTCGCCCCCAACGACCCCCGGTTCGTCTCCACCCTCGCCGAGGTCGAGAAGCGCCTGGTCACCGACAGCCTCGTCTTCCGCTACGACCTCGACCACAGCAGCGACGGGCTCGACGGACGCGAGGGCACGTTCTCGCTCTGCTCGTTCTGGTACGTCGAGGCCCTCACCCGGCTCGGCCGCCTCGACGACGCCCGGTTGGCGTTGGAGAAGATGTTCACCTACGCCAACCACCTCGGCCTGTACGCCGAGCAGGTGGGGCTGACCGGCGAGCAGCTGGGCAACTTCCCGCAGGCCTTCACGCACCTGAGCCTGATCAGCGCCGCGATCAACCTGGACCGGGCGCTCGGCTGAGCGGTGCCTGGCCGCGCTGCGGGCCTCCACCCCTAGGGAGGTTCTGCCCTGGTCGGAACCCGTTAGCGTGGGGAGCTCCGGTCTAGACGACCGACTTCTTGCTGTAGAAGACGGCAAGGTGCGCTCTCTCGGAAGCAGCCCTCCTCATGACCACAGTCACGCAGCAGCAGCATGCCGTCCCACCCACGCCCGACCGCTCCCGCCGCGTCGAGAGCCGGGCCCGTAGCCGGGCCGAACGGTCCCGGCTAACCGCTGACCTGATCGACCGCGCGCACGCCACCGACGACGAGACCGAACGCCGCCGCCTCCTCGACGAGGTCGTGGTGGCCAACATCGGCGTGGCACAGGCGGTGGCCTCGCGCTACCGCAGCCGCGGGGTTCCCGTGGACGACCTCGAGCAGGCCGCCCTGGAGGGCCTCGTCAAGGCCGTCCGGCGCTTCGAGCCCGCGATGGGCAAGGACCTGCTCACCTACGCCGTCCCCACGATCCGGGGCGAGGTGCAGCGCTACTTCCGCGATCACAGCTGGATGATCCGTCCGCCTCGCCGGGTGCAGGAGCTCCAGTGGCGGATCGCCAGGTCGATCGAGGACCTGGAGCAGCAGCTCGGCCGCCAGCCCGAGGACGACGAGGTCCAGCAGGACCTGGGAGTCAGCGGCGAGGATTTCCGCGAGGCGGTGGCCGGCTACGGGTGCTTCCACCCGCCCTCCCTGGAGAAGCCGCTCAACGACTCGGGCCTCGTCCTCGGTGACGCCCTCGCCCAGGACGACGCGGAGGGGTCGGGAAGCCAGGCCGCCGTGGAGGCACGCAGCACCCTCGCGCCGGCCATGCGCACGCTCTCCGAGCGGGACCGACGGGTGGTCTACCTGCGCTTCTTCGAAGAGCGCTCGCAGTCGGAGATCGGCCGGTCCCTCGGCGTGACCCAGATGCAGGTCTCGCGCCTGCTCACCCGGATCATGCGCGACCTGCGGCGGCAGGTCGGCACCGGCTGAGCCTGCTGCTACTGCTGGGGCGAGGTGTCCCGCATGACGTCTGGACGAAACCCGTGGTTGACGCCCCACAGCACGGCCTGCGAGCGACTCGAGACGCCCATCTTGCGATAGGCCGTGCGGATGTAGGTCTTGACCGAGTTGATCGACAGGTAGCTCCGTGTGGCGATCTCCTGGTTGGAGAGGCCCTGGGTGATCAGCGCGATGATCTCCGCTTCACGTGCGGTGAGCCCGAAGGACTTGCCCGGCCAGTCGCCGGCGTCCCGGTCCCGCCCTTGCGGCTTCGTGGGCACGATGACGTGGCCGGCGTGGACGGCCTCGATCGCGCGGACCAGGTCCTCGCCCTGCAGGCTCTTGGACAGGTAGCCGGAAGCGCCCTGCTCGATCGAGCGGGAGACCAGGTCCGGCTGGACGTTCCAGCTGTACACCGCGACCTTCGTGGGTGAGCCGTCCACCAGGTCGTCCAGCTGCAGGCCGTCACCCTGCACCTGGCCGAACGTGTCGTAGAGGACGACGTCGACGTCCTTGATCACGGCGACCTTCGAGTCGAGCTCGACGACGGAGACCCGGTCGGCG
>Ga0075363_100000557_pt1 | contig 12157 bp, 13 predicted proteins | sample EndMetdeltDD1763_FD_71470 | JGI IMG/M metagenome (GOLD analysis project Ga0075363, IMG submission 71470) | Populus endosphere microbial communities from Tennessee, USA - Endosphere MetaG P. deltoides DD176-3 | ecosystem: Host-associated > Plants > Roots > Endosphere | place: USA: Tennessee...
CTCACCCCTGATGAGGTGCGCAATCTGCCGGCGCACGGACAATTGCTGTTCCTTGCCGGACAACGACCAATTTTCGCTGAAAAGCTTGCCTACTTTGCCGATCCGGAATTCAGGGAGATGTTCGATCCAGTCTGACGCGGAGCGGTGACAAAAAGGCAGTTCGGCGTTTGCATCGCAACCTTATATCGGCGGCCCTTGGCGCCGCGTGCGAAGGCTTCTTCGGCCGGTTGAAAACGGAACTCTTCTATCCACGAGATTGGAAGGCAATCACGATCGAATAGTTTGTCGCCGAGGTGGATGCCTACATCCGATGGTACAATGGGAAGCGTATCAAGATATCGCTGGGATCACTCAGCCCGGTCGAGTATCGTCAGAGCCTCGGCCTGAAATTATGAAGCAATCCAACTTTTTATCCGCACCCCCTAAGGGTCAAATTCTGGTAAAATTTAACAATGGGCTCTCCGAGTGAAAGCTAAAGTCCAGACGTTTCTCTTAGGTCCTGTTGACAAAGTCTGTGACTGAGGTGAGCCTCTCACAATGCAGTTTCGCAACATCATTCAGCCTCATATTGAGGGGCAAGCATACCGGTGCCCGTGCTGCCATTTCGTGACCCTTTCAGAGCGAGGCGGCTACGAGATTTGTCCTGTGTGTTTTTGGGAAGATGATGGGCAAGACAATCATGATGCTGAGTTAGTTCGAGGTGGTCCGAACGGCCCGCTGTCGCTGGTCCAAGCGCGACTGAATTTCGCAGAATCAGGCGCTTTTAGCTTCCGCTATCGCAAGAATGTACGTCCGCCTACCGAGGCTGAACGCTAACGATTCCCAAATCAGCTGAAGCGTGATTCAATACTGCTTTTTAGGAGGCGGTTTTGGCACGCGGCGACCTGACGAATATGGAATGGCGGATCATTGAAGGATTGCTCCCTGCGGAGCGGGGCCGAAAGGCCCGACCTTCCCATGATAATCGACGCTACTTCAATGGAATGCTGCATGTGCTGCGGGTCGGATGCCCCTAGCGCGACATGCATGAGCGCTACGGGAAGTGGAATTCGATCTATGTCAGTTTTCGGCGCTGGGCGGAACAAGGCGTTTGGGACGCCCTCCTCGAGACCTTGGTCGAACTCGGGCTGACGGATGACTGGCAACACATGATCGACAGCACCACGGTTCGCGGCCACTCACAGGCGGCGGGCGCTAAAGGGGGACTTATCAGGAGGCTTTTGGTCGATCACGCGGCGGCTTTACGACGAAAATCCATGCCCGCTCAGACGGTCAGGGACGCCCTCTTGGCTGCGTCCTGACCGGTGGCGAAGCTTCGGATTACAATGCCGTTCCTGATCTGCTGGCCATGCCGGTCAACAAGCCGAAGCTCTTTCTTGCCGACAAAGGGTATGATGGTGATTTCTTGCGGGAGGAACTCCTCACTCGCGGGATCAGGCCGGTCATCCCGCCGAAAGCAAACCGGAAAAACCCGCCAGCCTGCGACTTCCGTGTCTATAAGCATCGAAATCGCATCGAACGGATGTTCAACCGCCTGAAGCAGTTCCGTCGCGTTGCGACCCGATACGACAAGACCCGAAAATCCTTCTCAGCATTCCTCGCACTCGCCGCCGCCAAGATATGTCCGCCATACTTTGTCAACAGGACCTAGGCCTAAACTACGAAATGACTGAACTCGAGGTTGGGTTGCCCTGTTCTGCTTATGTAGGCGCCGAACCGCTGAACAATATTCGATATGAATGGACTTGACACGGAGGCCACACGCGACGTTAACGTACCGTTGAGTTCAGCAAGCGTGACCGTCTTGATCTCGGAAAAGGACACCATAAGCGGCTCGGCTTTTCCCGGGAGGGGAGGGAGAAAGTGGATTGAGACTGCGAGATTCTGGTTGACCAAATCCTTGAAATATTTGGTTGCGTCCTTGATCTTCGTGCTGCTCGGCTTTGTCCTCAATGCGTCGACGTGCTCGTTCCATTTATCGTGTCCCACGACGCATTTCGCCATGATCGCGCTGGTAACTTTCTGGGTTGCCATGTCGCACTGGGGGCTTAGTACTATCCAGTATTCCCCTCCTGACTCGAATATGTCTCCTGTATGTGCTCTATCGTCAAACAGGGACGGGATATTGTAGCACTCGAACGGGTGCCACCCGACCGAGCTTTCATTGTCGAGGCCAAGTATATCCGCAATGTGGCTTACGTACTGCCTGCCAATTATCTTGGTTATTTTTTCAACATCCCCGTCTTCCAGTTGAGAGAATGTACTCCATTGTGGCCAGAGCCGCTTTGCGAAGACAGTGGCCGCTGATTGGTCGATAGTGGTCTTGGCTGAACGCAGGGCATCCATCATCTCCCACTTTTCCGCGAGCCAAGCGATCGCCTGTTCATACCCGTCCTCATCGCCTTTATCGAACGTTCGGATGAATTCGAGCTCGCCCAAGGCCTCATCGACTTCGGCGGGGTGCCCGGAAAGAATTGCCAGTGGAAGCCCCTGCTGGAAAAGGACATCCTTGGCAAGCTTGTTTCCGACGTCGGGCGAATCTTGACCGTTATCGTTTGGCAGCCGTAAATCGAGAACAGCGCAATCGAACCTGAAACGCCGCAGAGCTTCGACGGCCTCCTGATAGGACTTCGCCATGTGGGGTGAAAACTGTTTCCCCGCGTCAGCTTGCTGCTCGTTCCATGCGGCAATGGCATATTCGAATAGGTCCCTGTTGTTCTGGTTGTCTTCGACGAACAAAATGTAGTTGCGTTTCATTGCGCGGCTCTCGCTGGGAAGTGGATTTCGAATAACGCACCACCATCGTGGTCCATATGGAACAGCAGCGATCCTCCTGATCGAGCTAGCGCCTCGCGGGCGATATTTAGACCAAGGCCAGTGCCGTTTTCTTTGAGAGTAAAGCCCACTTCGAAAATCTGTTCGGCGAACTCTTCAGGAATTCCAGGGCCGTTATCCTCAACAAGTATCCGGCATTTGTCTCCAGCGCGGGAGACCGCAACCAAGACCTTCGGATCAACCGTCTTCACGTCCTGCATCCAGTGCACAGCATTCCCGATGAGATTTATTAATGCCGTGCCGAGATCATCTGGATACCCTGCGAGCTCTATGAACTCGTTTGACTGAGTCACCTCAATAGGTATTCCGCTGCTCTCAAACAGGTCTGCGGCGCGCCTGATAACAGTCTTGGGAAGGAAGAATTTTGGCTGGCCCCGCTTCGCACCCGACAATGGGCGAAGATTACGGAAAAGTTCGACCAGTTCTCCGCCTACACGCTTCAGGGATGGTAGCCCCGAGGCGATTTCATCTTTGGCAGTTGTGGCGAGTTTTCCGCCGCCTGCCATTGCGGGAAATGCTTTCTGCATTCGCTCGGCGGTCTTCATGATATAGACCGCGCGGGGACCGCCATCATGAAGTATTTCGCCTATGATTGCTCCCAGCGACGACTGAGCTTCCAGGACGCGCTGGCGCTCCTGTAGATCGTCAATCCGGTCTCGAAGGCTCAGGGACTGCTGGTCGATGATTTTCTCGGCAGCTTCCCGTTCTTCAGGTTCCAGCTTCTGGACAAGGCCCCGTATTTTTTTTAGCTCGGTCAGTTCACGGACCTCGTCGAAGGTCGTAGAGCGTTTGCGGGAAAGGCCAGTATCACTTCGGAACTTATACCGTTTAGGTTCAACAACATTCGTGAGCAGACTTGTTACGAGCCTGGCCAACCGGGCAAAAGCGCCATTATCCTCGAAACCTTCCCGGCTACTTCGCTCGATCAGGTTGGAACTGTCCTGTCCCTCGATCGTAACATAACCAGCGATCTGATTGTGTCCTATTCTCAGCGAAGGGTCCTGTACGCGACGTGTATCGAGCGCGAGCCAGTCATTTTCCGGGTTGCCATAAGGGCGCACCCGAAAACCCTCCCGATAGATTGCAACACCAGAAATGTTATCGAGGAGAAGGCGCGCCTCTTTCGCCGAGAGATCGCCCATGCCTGCCGCCCTCATATTGTTTTTGATGGCATCCGCTTCGCGATCAAAAGCAAACAGATGCACTGAGAAGGGACCGGGTGTCTCTTCTCCTTCGCGGTAATCGAAACCGATTTCCAAGCTCTCAAGTCCTCGGCCAGCGCGTCTGACCTGGAATGTGCCCCTGAAGGTGCCATCGCGATCGAACGTCCCCTGAAGCTCGTAATCACAAGCTGTCAGTAGCGGAAAAGGCAGTACGCGGTAGTGCTCTACTCCAGTGTCTGCATCTATAACGTCGTCGCTGCCATCGACCTCGGTTGGCTCCTGACGGAAAAGCGTCTCGCCTTCGAAGCCAGAATTATCGTGAGAACATTTCGAAAGGTCGAGATATATGGCGAAGTCGTCTCCCTGATTGGCGTCCAGAGGGGACAGGAGTCTGCGTAACTCGACATGAAGGCGAGCAAGCCGTTCTGGCGTCCAAGGCTCGCTGAGCTCAAGGATTTCGATCGTAGTACCTGTTGTTCCTTCGCCAGGTTGGACCAGGTAGTCGATTGCTATGTCAGAAAGATATGCATCTTCGCTGAAGATGGACCAGTTAAGTTCTGGTATCAAAACCGATTGTAGTCCGTTATCCGTGGCAACCGTAGACATCAGCGACATTGTCCCGCCTAGCTTCGCGGCGGCAAAACGACCGATTCCCTTAGAGCCCATCATTCTCCGATGCTTGTGCCGCGACAGACGCTCCTTTGTCTTGGAACTTGTCGCGGGCTCCATCCACTTCAATCGGATATCGTCGAGCGACATCCCGTGGCCGTCGTCAGTGATCGAAATTCGACCGGCACCGATTTGTAGAGGGGGATGGAACTCAATGCGCACGAAGCTGGCATCGGCATCATAAGCATTTTTGACTAGCTCTATTACAGCAGCTTCGGCGCCACTGATTAACTGGTCCCCTATAGTTCGAATAATGCGGGCGCGCGGCTGAAACCTGAGCTTGCTGTCGTCCGTCATTGCACCCCCGTGCGAATCGTACCCTTAGTTGTAAGTATACAACCACACAAATCGGAGTAGGTCACCTTATTCGTACCTTACGATAGTAAAATCGTCATGTACTTTACATGTTGATTGTACTGGGCCGATATTATTTGGTTGCCCCGAGTGCGGACAACCGTCGTAAGCTCTCCTTTAGTTCAGTGGTCTTGATGCCCTTGCCATAACTCTGCATTCGCCACCGCAATCGTCATGGACATCCCCGACTTGCAAAGCATCAGGCTATGCGGCTCAAGGTGATGTGGACGGCCTCTCCAAATCATTTATTCTATCCTTCAGGGCAATAATCCCCTTTGGAGGTTCGGAAGGTCGAGCGCTGATGGTTTCGAGGTACAAGAGCCTGACTGGAAAAGAGTTGAGTGAAATCAGCCAGTTGTGATTCCGTCGGATTTGCTTAAGATTCGATGGAGACCGCAATGGGCTGGACTGATTTCACCCGTCGCAAATATGGCCGACGGATAGGGTGTTATGCAAGTGATGTTACCGAAAGAGAATGGTCGCTGATTGCTCCGTTTATGCCGACGCTGCGCGTGCTCGGTCGACCGCGCAAGACGGACTTGCGCGAGGTTTTGAACGCACCGCTTTATATCGCGTCGACCGGATGCCAATGGCGGATGCTACCGAAGGATTTTCCACCCTATTTAACCGTGCAGGGCTACTTCTACGAGTGGCGGGCGACTGGCTGTTGCTGCAGATCTAGTAGTGCCTTTGCGGGGCGCCTTGGCACTGTACGGGTCAGATCAGAAAGAGGCCGCGCGGGATCTGGCTGCGCTTCTCGCCTCACAGGGAGTCCTCCATCAAGCCCTCGAAGAGGTGGTCAACCAACATTTCGATCTAACCGATTGGACGATCGACGCCGCCTGATCAACGGGCCTCCCATTAAGGCGGAACAAACTTGTTAATGTTCCCTTTATGTTCTATTGGTAGAATCGTGCCGAAATGTCAGAAAGACTCCCAGCGAGTGCGAGGTATACCAATGACAAGTTTTTCCGTTCTGCGTCAGAAAGCCGGTCTGAGCGTGCCCGAAGCAGCCGAACTTCTGGGCTACAACGAACGCCAGGTTTACCGCTGGGATTCCGGCGAGAACGTACCGCGGAAGGTCATCACCGATAAGCTCGAGTCCCTGCGGCAGGAGCGCTGCCTCGCGCCGTCGGAACACTCGTTCACGTTCATCGACCTGTTTGCGGGTATCGGCGGCCTGCGCCGCGGTTTCGACGCTATTGGCGGCAAGTGCGTATTCACGTGCGAATGGGACAAGCATTCCCAGGTGACATACCGTGCAAATTACCCTGACGACGAGCATGAGATCTGGGACGACATCCGCGACCTGAAAGCGGAAGATGTCCCTGACCACGACGTCCTCCTCGCTGGTTTCCCGTGTCAGCCGTTTTCGTTGGCAGGCGTGTCGAAGAAGAATGCTCTTGGCCGTGCGCACGGGTTCGCCTGCGAGACGCAGGGTACGCTGTTCTTCGACATCCAGCGCATACTCGAGGTCAAGCGACCGAAGGCGTTCCTGCTAGAGAACGTGAAGAATCTGGTCAACCATGACAAGGGGCGAACCTTCGCGATTATCAAGGACGTCCTCGAAAACCAGCTCGGTTACACTATCAAGTGCAAGATACTCGATGCGAAGTCGTGGCTTCCGCAACACCGGGAACGAATATTCATTGTCGGCTTCCGGCAGGATCAGGGCTTCAACTTCGAGGACCTGCAGATCCCTGACGTCCTGAAGGGGCCGACCCTCAAGACGATCCTCCATCCGGAAAACGGCCAGGAAGCTCCTGAGAAGCCGTTCACGGACGGTAACATCGGTCGCGTATCCGATAAATACACGCTGACCGACAAGCTCTGGGCATACCTTCAAGCCTACGCCGCCAAGCATAAAGCAGCGGGCAATGGCTTCGGCTTCGGTCTGTTCACTCCGGACGGCATCGCCCGCACACTTTCCGCTCGTTATCATAAGGACGGCTCCGAGATCCTGATTAACCGTGGCGACGGCCGGAACCCGCGCCGCCTGACACCGCGCGAGTGTGCACGCCTTATGGGCTTTGATGCTCCCGGCGAAAGCGACTTCCGGATCCCCGTCTCCGATACGCAGGCCTACCGTCAGTTTGGTAATTCGGTTGCCGTGCCGGCCGTGAAGGCCGTGGCCGAGCTCATGAAGCCGTACATCCTGGACTATCAGGAGGTCGAGGAAGTCATTCTCAAGCGCGCCTGATGACGGACGTCGTTTCGCCCGAGAAGCGTAGCCAGATGATGGCTGGCATCAAAGGCAAGAACACGAAGCCGGAGATCGCCATCCGGAAAGCCTTGTTCGCGCTCGGCCTGCGGTATCGCATCCACGACAAACGGCTGCCCGGAAAGCCTGACCTTGTTTTTCCCGGACGAAAGGCCGTCATCTTTGTCGAGGGGTGCTTCTGGCACCAGCACGACTGCCACCTCTTCAAGATGCCATCGTCCAGGCAGGACTTCTGGCAACCGAAGATCGAGGGCAACAGGCAGCGTGACGTCCGCGTCCGCAGCGAACTGCAAGCTTTGGGGTGGCGACATCTAACTGTGTGGGAATGCGCCTTAAAAGGGAAAACGAGATTGCCATTTCCCGCGGTCGTGGACAGGATCCGAGCGTGGCTCGAATCAACCGAGTCGATGGGGGAAATCGAGGGGATACGGGATGGCGATAGCCGACCTGAGTGATTGGATGGCCGAGTTCGGGAAGCCGGGCTACCTATGGTACGCGAAGCGCCTTTCTGGCAACGACACTTTGGCAAATAAGAGTCACCAGGCCGGGCCGTACATTCCGAAGCCCGTGCTCTTTGAGGTGCTTCCAAGCATCAATCGCCCCGAAGTCGAGAGGCCTGACGCCTTTTTCGAGTTGTACCTCGACTCTCACCCGGAGGTCAGGACCATCAGAGCGATCTGGTATAACGGCAAGTTTCACGGCGGCACTAGAAACGAAACTAGGCTGACAGGCTTCGGCGGCGCCCAGTCCGCGCTTCTTGACCCGGACAGCACCGGAGCGCTTGCGGTGTTCGCTTTCAAAGTGGAGACCGAGACGTCGCCGGCGGAATGCCATGTCTGGGTTTGCGGTGGCGAAGGAACGGAAGCTGACTTCGTCGAAGAGCGTCTGGGGCCGGTGGAGCCTAAGATTCCAGTGATCTGGCGGCCGGGCATTTCGGATCCGCAAGCAGACCTGTTTACGGCAATCCCGAGCCGCGCGACGTGCTGGTTGCAGCCGGACGAGATACCGGAAGGGTGGCTAACTGCGTTTCCGACCGGTCGAGACATTATCGAGAAGACTATCGGCCTACGGCCCGCGAGAGGAATGCCGGTGGATGTCAGACTGATGCTGCGCCGCGCCTGCGAGTTCGAGATATTCAAGTCAATCGAGGAGGCATCCTGGTTGCCGAAGATCAAGGAGGGCTTCCACTCGATCGATGGGTTCCTGGGCATGGCGAACACGATCTTGCAAAGCCGCAAGTCCCGGGCAGGGAAGTCCCTGGAATATCACACGGTGGCCCTCTTCGAGGAGGAAGGTCTCGCCCTTGGGACCGCGTTCGTCCACAACCCTCTGATCGAGGTCAACAAGCGCCCGGATTTTCTGTTTCCTAGCGTAGCGGCGTACCAGGACAACTCCTTTCCCGCGAACCGACTGCGGATGTTGGCGGCGAAGACGACTTGCAAGGATCGCTGGAGACAGATCATCAATGAGGCCGATCGCATACAGACCAAGCATCTGCTGACGCTGCAGGAGGGCGTTTCCGAAGCCCAGTTCACCGAGATGGTCGAGGCTGGTATTCGTCTTGTGGTGCCCTCTGGTATCCATGCGTCATACCCGGAAGCCGTACGGCCTCATCTGATTACACTTGAAGAGTTCATCGGCGACGTCCGGGCAGCATGAGGAACGACCGTGGCGAGAATACCTGAAGCCGTCCTTTCAGGGGTCGATTATCCATTCATTGATCGTCGATACCCGCTCGCCGAAATGGCGATGATCGAGGTGCCGGGCAGCCTCCGCGACCTGTTGATTGTCCAGGCCGAGAAGATCGGCGGGATCATCCGGGACGAGCCCGTCGAGCTGCGCTTTGTGTCCGAGCAGTTCGGCGACGCGACATTCTTAATGGGATGGCCGCACGGCCATGCGATGCACATGCTTGCACCTTCGCAGTTCCGAAGAGGCAACGCCAAGAACAATTCGGGGCAAGATCTATGAAGTACGCAAAAGCCGAGCGCATCATGATGCGGAACCATCCGGAGATGTCCGAGAAGTGGATTCAGCACCTGATCGCCGAAGATCCCTCCATCCTTGGTCTGGGCGACCTGGTTCTCCGCGCTCAAGAGCGAATTCATGCGAAGGCAGGACGCCTCGACCTTCTGCTGCAAGACCCCGATACCAATCGCCGCTATGAGGTCGAGCTGCAGCTCGGACCGACCGATGAATCCCATATCATCAGGACCATCGAATACTGGGACATCGAGCGGAAACGATACCCTCAGTACGACCACTGTGCCGTCATCGTCGCCGAGGACATAACCAGCCGATTCTTGAATGTCATCTCGCTGTTCAACGGCACGATCCCGCTCATCGCGATCCAGGTGCAAGCTATCAAGGTTGGCGAGGAGATCACGCTCGTCTTCACGAAGGTCATCGACGAGTTGACGCGCGGCGTCGTAGACGAGGATGAGGATGCCGCCGCGGCGCCGACCGACAGGAACTACTGGGTGGTGGTGAAAGGCAGCGAAGCGACCGTGAAAATGGCGGACAAGATGCTGGAGCTGGTACATGAGATCGCGCCGCACCTGCAGCTCAAGTACAACAAGTTCTACATCGGTCTCGCACAAGACGGGCTGCCCAACAACTTCGTGTCCTTCCGCCCCAAGCGCAGTCACCTCGGCTTCGAGTTCAAGATGCCTCGCTCCGAAGAGATCGATCAGATCATCGAATCCGCTGGCATCGAAACCCTTGAATACAACGTCCGTTGGGGCCTGTATCGGGTACGGCTCGCGAAAGGCGACGTCGAGAAGAAAACCGACACGCTGCGCAGCCTCATCAAGCTCGCGTGGGACTATCGGAACGCATGAGCACGGGGATGAAGGACAAAATCGAAAGAGGAACCAAGAAGGTTGTGTCTGCTGCCAAGGCTCGTCCTGCAGAGACGCGATGGTCGCTGATCGGCGCGGCTGTCGGCGCTCTCTTCGGTCTTCTGGTTGGTGGTGTCGGTGTCGCAGCTATGGGTGGAGCTGCGGGCATCCCCGCGGCCGTCATCTTGGCCCTCGTGGGAGCCGTTATCGGCAACAGATACGGCATCAGCAAAGATCGACCGGTGCAATAGAGGTGCCTGTCTTGGCGAACTGTTTCAGGCGCGAAGGCGGGCATATGATCTTACGAACTGCCCGCTTGTGGAAATGCCGAACATTCACCTTCAAGCCAGTCTGAGCGCGGCCATGTCGCCGCTGCTGAGCGCAGCCAGATTGGCTTCGATTTTCTCTATAGGCCAGTCCCACCAGGCGAGATGCAGCAATTCGTCGATGACTTCGCTGGGATAACGCATTCGGATAATAGATGCTGGATTTCCGCCGACAACTGCGTAGGGCGGTACATCTCGTGCGACAACCGAAGCGGCAGCGACAATCGCACCCGCGCCTATGTGAACGCCTGGCATGATTGCCGCGTTCTGGCCAATCCAGACGTCGTGGTCCACGATCGTGTCCTTGACGGGCAGGTCTTTGTAACCAAAGGTCTCCGGCTTGAAGATACGAAACGGGTAGGTGGTGAAGCCGGTCATCGGGTGGTTCGCCGAACTGGTAATGAAGTAGCTTCCTCTCGCGATCTGCACGAACTTGCCGATTACCAGTCGTTCGCGCACACCATGACCGAGATATGGAGCCAAGGATCAGGGCCGCGTCTTCGGGCTTTCCAGCATGCGTATAATAGCTGAAATCTCCGATCTCCATCCGCGGATGATCTACGACGTTCTTCAGATACACAGTGTCCCGATAGATAGTTCCGTCGGTCAGCATAATCGGATGGATGGCATTTGCGTCGAGAAGAGCCATACAGAACCTTTCGAATGCCAGCCGGCCAAAGCGGCATCCTGTTTAACCTCGCGGGTGATTTTGTCGCTGTCAGGCTATTTTCTCCCGACCGAGAAATCCATCACGGGTTGCGTATCGCTCCGATGAATAGTTTTGATGGCCACCGTCGGTGGTTGAACACATCTACCCTCTGCGACCTCTCCGATATGCCGCTTCCGTGCAAGCGAGTATATGGAAGCTCGGAGGCGATCCGATCTTACATTTCCAATCGGCGGGGTGTTGACTTCCAATTATCATGATATCCGTTTTGTGGAGATGAGCGCAGCAATCAGCGCTCTGATCAGGCTATCGCTTTGAGGTCGAAATTCGCGTGGATCACGTCGTAGGGTACGTGAACCTTTCCGTCTTCGGTTTGTTCGAAGATAAAACAGTCGATACCTGAACATGTTCGTGCTACCTGGAACGAGTTCCGGCACCAGAGCCACCTGTTGTGTGGTTCAGCAAGGCTTTTTTTCCCCTCCTTCGGGAGTTTATTGCGCGCCGTCGCTCATCCAGCGAGGTTTACCGCGCCCGATAGATAACCGGGCGATGTTCGCGTAACGGCGAGGCTGTCGTCTTTTTTCTCGCTTTCGATCTCTGGCAGGCAGGGTGCTTGTAGAGACTTTGGTGGCGAGGTCTTCAACAGTCAGACGACGGTACCGGCGCTATCGTTGTCGATCCGTGGCAGGGCTGATTTTTTGGGAACACACTCGTGCACATCCTTCTGCCGCCGCCAGTTCAGTAGCAGCGGACATGGGCAGGTTGGTTTCCTGTGTACGAGGGCTCGTGCTGCTTGACCGGGGTGTCTTCAATCCGGCCCTTACACGCCTTTTATGATGTCGCAGATGCCCTTGCGGATGACGTCCTTGTCGGCGATCTGTCCTGCCTGAATGTTGAAAACAGCATCGATCCGGACAGCGGCGCCTTTCTGGCGGGCGACAACGCGCAGCGTCTGAATCCTACCACTTCCGCTGGTTTCCTGGTGGGCATCGATTGACGACAGTGCCTTGTTGATCTGGATACCTGAGAAACCTTCTGCTGCGACGGCCTGGGCGAGCTTTTGAAGGACAGCGGGTGCTTTG
>Ga0075363_100000558_pt1 | contig 12153 bp, 7 predicted proteins | sample EndMetdeltDD1763_FD_71470 | JGI IMG/M metagenome (GOLD analysis project Ga0075363, IMG submission 71470) | Populus endosphere microbial communities from Tennessee, USA - Endosphere MetaG P. deltoides DD176-3 | ecosystem: Host-associated > Plants > Roots > Endosphere | place: USA: Tennessee...
ATGTAGGAGCCGTCGGTGCGGAACACCTGTGCCTGCTCCGGCGGCACGGGCACCCGCGGGTTCCCGTTCGTCGGCACGTCCAGCACGAGCTTTCCGGTGTGCTGCGCGCCGCCCATGATGCGGATTGCGGTGGCCGCGTCGGTGAGCGAGTAGTGCGTGCTCTCCGGCAACGGCAGAGTGCCGTCCGCAGTGAGCCGGTACACCGTCTCCAGCAGCGCCCGGACCTGCTGCGGATGGCTGGAGGCCATCAGCGCCAGATCGAGCCCGTAGAACGCCAGGTTGCGCCGGAAGGGGAAGAGCCCCAACCGCGAATCGCCATAGATGTCGCGCTTGCCGATCTCGATGAACCGGCCGCCCAGCGCCAGCAGCTCGATGCCCGCACGCTGTCCGGCACCCCACACCGAGTTGAGCACGATGTCCACGCCGTAGCCGTCGGTGTCCTGGCGGATCTGGTCGGCGAACTCGACGCTGCGAGAGTCGTAGACGTTCTTGATCCCCATGTCGCGCAGCAGTTGTCGCCGCTCGTCGCTGCCGGCGGTGGCGTAGATCTCCGCCCCGACCGCGCGGGCGATCGCGATGGCCGCCTGACCGACACCACCGGTGGCCGAGTGGATCAGCACCTTGTCTCCGCGCCGGATCCTGGCCAGATCGTGCATGCCGTACCACGCGGTGGCGGTGGCCGTCGTTGTCGCAGCGGCTTTCTCGTTGCTCAATCCGGACGGCAGCGTGACCGCGAGGTTGGCGTTGCACGTCGTGTAGGTGCTCCAGCATCCGTTCGCCGAAAGGCCGCCGACGCGATCGCCCACCTTGTGGTTGGTGACGTCCGGTCCGACCGCGGTCACGATGCCCGAGAAGTCGGTGCCGAGTGCGGGCAGCTTGCCGTCGAAGGTCGGGTACTTGCCGTACGCGATGAGGACGTCGGCAAAGTTGAGGCTGGAGTTGGTGACCCGAACCTCGATCTCCCCCGGACCCGGTGCCACCCGCTCGAACGACACGAGTTCCATCGATTCGAGGTCGCCGGGCGTGCGGATCTGCAGCCGGGCACCGTCGTGCTCGAGGTTCACGTCGGCGGTCCGCCGCTCCTCGGAGCGCAGCGGCGTCGGCGTCAGGCGAGCGGTGTACCACTGCCCTGCGCGCCAAGCGGTTTCGTCTTCTTCGGACCGCGCGATCAGCTGCTGTGCAACCTGATCGGTGCCGGTCGCACCGTCGAGGTCGATCTGAGTGGTGCGAAGCTCCGGGTGTTCGGTTCCGAGCACCCGCATCAGCCCGCGCAGACCGGCCTGCTCGAGGTTGGCCGACTCGCCGTCGACGACCGTTTGCGCACCGCCGGTGACGAGATACAGCCGCGGCTCGCCGGGAACCTCGGGCAGCTCGCGAACGATCCGCACCAGGTGGCGCACGAGTTCCCGACCCCGCACCGCGACGTCGTTGCCGTCATCGCTCTTGGGGCCTGCCACGACGACCACACCGTCGAATCCATCGCTGGCCAGCTGCTCGCGCATCCGGTCGACGTTCGAAGCATGGTTGGCTTCGCGCGGCCAGGACATCGTGCTGCAGTGTGCGCCTGCGGCTTTCAGCGACTCCTCCAGGGAGGCCGTCACCGAATCCGCGGCCGCGGACGAGCTGATGAGCAGCCACGCGCCCGGGCTGGCATCGGCCGCCTCCGGGAGCTCCTGCTGTTGCCATTCGATCGTCAGCAGACGCTCGGCGAGCACCCGATCGCGCTCGCTGTCCTGTGATGCACCGGTGCCCATCTGCAAGCCGCGGACACTCAGCAGGACGTTGCCGTGCTCGTCGAGTAGGTCGATGTCGGCTTCGACGCCCGGCGCACCGGCCTCGGTCACCCGCGAGTAGCAGTACCGGGCATTCTTGGCGTGTCCGTAGGCGCGCAGCTGACGAACGCCCAGCGGCAACAACATTCCGCCGTTCGCGACCTCGGCGACGCTGCCATGGGCGGCCACCGACTGGAAGCACGCGTCGAGCAGCGCCGGGTGTACGCCGTAGCCGGCCTGCCCGGCCCGCAGCGATGCGGGCAGCGCAATCTCGGCGAGCACGCTGTCACCGGTTCCTTCGGCGGTGTATGCGGCGGTCAGTCCGCCGAACGCCGGCCCGAATCCGATGCCGCGCTTGCCCATCCACTGACGGATCTGGTGGCCTTCGACCTGGCTGGGATGCGCCGCGATGAGCGCCTGAAGATCGAGTTGGGCGGGTTGATCCACATCGTCGGTGGCGTGCAGCACCGCCGTGGCCCGACGGGAGTGGTCCCCGTCCTGGTCGGTCTCCACCGCGAACTTCACGACACCGGGCGACTCGACCGTGGCGACACCGCCGACCGGAGTCTCGTCGTCGAGGAGCAGCATCTGCTCGAAGACGATGTCACGCACCTCGGAGTTCTCTCCGAGCACGGTGTTGGCTGCCGCCAGCGCCATCTCGCAGTAGGCGGCGCCGGGAAGCGCGGGGGCGTTGTGGATCTTGTGATCTTCCAGCCACGGGTGCGCGGCAGTGCCGACCTCGGCCTGCCAGACGTGGCGTTCGGGCTCTTCCTGCAGCCGCACATGCTGACCCATCAGCGGATGCACGGACACGGAATGTCCGCTGCTGCTGCGGGTCTCGTCGCGGGTCAGGAACAGCGAGGTGTGGGTCCAGGTCGGCAGCGGTGCGTCGACCAGCGCGCCGGTCGGATACAGCACCGAGAAGTCCACGGCCGCACCTGCGCTGTGCAGATCGGCGAGGAAGTCACGCAGCCCGTGGGGCAGCTCCTGCTCGCGCCGCATCGCCGCGAGCGCTGCCAACGGCATGCCGAGGCTACGTGCGGTCTGTCCGACGGCGTGGTTGAGCAGCGGATGCGGGGCCAGCTCAGCGAAGACGCGGTAGCCGTCCTCGAGCGCGGCCTGCACCGCGGCGGCGAACCGCACGGTGTGGCGCAGGTTGTCGACCCAGTAGTAGGCATCGCACTGCGGGTGCTCGCGCGGGTCGAACGACGTCGCGGAGTAGTAGGGCACCGTCGGCGTCATCGGAGTCAGATCGTCGAGCACGTCCTCGAGCTCGTCGAGGATCGCATCGACCTGCGGCGAGTGAGAGGCGACGTCGACGGCGACCTCGCGGGCCATCACGTCGCGCGCTTCCCACATCGCGACGAGCTCGCGAACAGCTTCCTTCTCACCGCCGATGACCGTGGACTCCGGGGAAGCCACCACAGCGACGACGACGTCGTTGACGCCGCGAGACATCAGCTCTGAAATCACCTCGGGCGCAGGCAGTTCCACCGACGCCATCGCACCGGAACCGGCGATGGTGCACATCAGGCGCGACCGGCGGCAGATGACCTTCACGCCGTCGTCGAGCGACAGCGCGCCCGCGACCACGGCCGCGGCGGACTCACCCATCGAATGGCCGATCACCGCACCTGGCTGCACACCGTAGGCCTGCATGGTGGCGGCAAGCGCGACCTGCATGGTGAAGATGGCCGGCTGGATCTTGTCGATGCCGGTCACGGTCTCGGGAGCCTTGATGACCTCGGTGATCGAGAATCCGGACTCACGCTGAACCAAGGGCTCGATCTCGGCGACCTTGGCGGCGAATGCCGGCTCGCTGGAAAGCAATTCGGCACCCATCGCCGCCCACTGCGAACCCTGTCCGGAGAACACCCAGACCGGGCCGCGGTCGTCGCGTCCGACGGCGGGCTGGTAAGGATCCTCGCCATCGGCGACGCCGCGCAATGCCGCGGTCAGCTCAGCCACACTGCTCGCCATCACCGAGGTACGCACCGACCGGTGCGCACGGCGACGGGCGAGCGTGTAGGCCAGATCGGGAAGCACGACATCGCCGCCGCGCGCATCGAGCCAGTCGGCCAGCCGTCCGGCAGTCCTGCGCAGTTCCTCGACCGAGGAGGACGACAGCGGGAACAGCAGCGGCGAGTCGGAGTCGGAGGCCGATACCTCGGCTCCGACGGCTGCGGGTGCCTGCTCGACGATGGCATGGACGTTGGTTCCGGACATGCCGTACGACGAGACCGCCGCCTGCCGTGGCTGGTCGCCGTCCACCGGCCACGGGGTCTCCGCCTTCGGCACGAACAGCTTCGTGTCGATCTCAGCGAGATCGTCTGGCAGACGGTTGAAGTGGAGGTTCTGCGGAATCACGCCGTGCTGCAGGGCCATGACGGCCTTGACGAGGCCGATCGCGCCCGCTGCCGACTGAGTGTGGCCGACGTTGGCCTTCACCGAGGCCAGCGCCGTTGGAGTCGCTTTGCCGTAGACGCTGGCGAGGCTGTTGTACTCGATCGGGTCACCGACGGGGGTACCCGGTCCGTGCGCCTCGATCATGCCGACGCCGTTCGGATCGACACCGGCTGCGGCGAGCGCGGCCTCGTACACAGCGGTCTGGGCTTTCTTCGACGGCGTGGTGATCGTCTCGGTCCGGCCGTCCTGATTCGCGGCGGTTCCGCGGATGACAGCCAGAATTCGATCGCCGTCGCGCTGCGCATCGTCCAACCGCTTGAGCAGCACGACCGCGGCGCCCTCGCCACTGACGAAGCCGTCGGCGTCGACATCGAACGAGTGGCAACGTCCGGTCGGCGAGAGCATGCCCGCCGCCGATCCGCCCGAGTAGCGCCGAGGGTCGAGAATGACATTGGCGCCGCCGGCGATCGCCATGTCGCTTTCGCCGTCGTGCAGGCTCTTGCAGGCCATGTGAACGGCGAGCAGGCCCGACGAGCACGCGGTGTCGATCGTGATCGCGGGGCCGTGGACGCCCAGCGCGTAGGAGATCCGGCCCGACGCGAGGCTGAAGTTCGCGCCGGTGATGCCGTAAGGGCCCTCCATCGCGTCGGTCTCGGCGGTCACCAACTGGTAGTCGTTAACGGTCAGGCCGACGAAGACACCGGTCAGGGTGTCAGCCATCGTCTCCGTGGTGAGACCGGCGTGTTCCACCGCCTCGAAGGAGGCCTCCAGCAACAACCTGTGCTGGGGGTCCATCGCCGCGGCTTCGCGATCTCCAATGCCAAAAAACTCGGCGTCGAAGCCAGCGACATCCTCCAGGAATGCACCCCACTTGCAGTTCGAGCGACCTGGTACGCCGGCGTCCGCGTCGTAGTACTCGTCGACGTCCCACCTATTGGCGGGAATTTCGGTTACGAGGTCCTCGGCCCGCAGCAGCGCATCCCATAGGCGTTCGGGGGAGTCAATTCCCCCAGGAAGACGGCAGGACATTCCGATGACGGCAACGGGAATTGCGCGGTCGCGAGCCACGTGGCCCCCCTTTTCGTATCGTGACAATTAATGAATTTGGGGAAAAGATAAAGTCTTCGATGGTCCGCTTTTACGTCTCTGGTCACCATCGGGACGCCGGGGTCACACCGAAATCTCGCCGGGTGCACCGCTGCGCCGTGGAACACTAGAGCACACATCGGACGGTCGCGCCATGGCCCGCGCCAACCGCATTGGTCGACGCTCCGACCTCGGAAAACCCAGTCCCCCTCCGAGAAGATCCCTCGTGTGGTGCCCTCGGGCGAAACTCGCGTGGCAAAACTCTAGAGCGAGGCTGTCGACCCCCGCTCCACGGACCGCGGACTGCGCTCCGTTTCTTTGCCGACCAGCGGCGACAGCTAACATACCCCACAATCTAACAGGGCTTTCCCAAGTTTGGGACGTTATTCCCGAGTTCGCGATCATGGGCCGAATTTGGTAGACTCACACCTACCCCCAGCAAACCATTGAGCTAAACTATCGAAGATATTAATACTGGTTCAAGGTGTTTCACTGGGAAAATAGGCAAAGTTATGTCCTGACATGCCTGGTCAGGGCGCCAGCAATCATCTCGAGTCACAGGTCAGCTACGTCCCGGCATCTTTTACGACATACCCAACTTATTAGCCGTCCTGACCGTTACGACGTCTCGTCGCCATATCGCCTCCCCCACCAGCGCTTTGCATTGGCGAAGCCGCGGACATTTCGTCAACTGACACGTGTTCAAATCCGCCCAGTCGCTTGTGGAAACGCGTGTTGTCATTTCTTGAACGAAAATTCTGCGTGAATTCGCTTGGTGGCTATCGCGGCGACTTCGCAATATGGACAGGACGATGTGCTCATGGCTTCGCGCCCGACGCGCACGGGACGCGACGGGACCCCAGCGCCGGGCCCCTCAAGCACACACTGTTTGCCACCACACGCGTCGTCGCGCACGCCGATCGGCACGACGGACCCGAGCCGTCCGTCGGCGGCGAACCCGACACGAGAACGCTTGCGCGACAACGCCGGGTGAAGCGTGTCGGCTGCCGGAGCCGATAGGGCACTATTCGAGGATGAGCAAAGATCAGTTCAGCACTCATGCCCAGCTATTCGATCTGAGCGGGAAGCGCGCCCTGGTCACCGGTGGCTCGCGCGGTATCGGTCTGATGATGGCCCGCGGACTGGTGCAGGCCGGTGCCCGCGTGGTGATCAGCTCACGCAAGGCCGACGCCTGCGAACACGCCCGCAAAGAGTTGTCGAGCTTCGGTGACGTCCAGGCAATCCCGGCCGACCTGATCCGGCACGACGAATGCCTGCGCCTGGCCGACGAGGTGACCGCGGGCGGCGAGCCACTGGACATTCTCGTCAACAACGCGGGCGCGACGTGGGGCGAGCCGTTGGAGACCTTCCCCGATTCGGCCTGGGACAAGGTCCTCGATCTCAACGTCAAGTCGCCGTTCTGGATGGTGCAGGCGCTGCTACCCGCGCTTCGCGAAGCCGGAACGGCAGACGATCCCGCGCGGATCATCAACGTGGGCAGCATCGACGGTCTTCGCCCGAGCAGGCTGCCCGTGTACTCCTATGTCAGCAGCAAGGCGGCGCTGCACAATCTGACGCGCATGCTCGCGTTCGAGCTCGGTCCGCAGCACGTCACTGTGAATGCCGTCGCCCCCGGGCCGTTCCAGTCCAAGATGATGGCGGCGACGCTCGAGTCCTTCGGTGACTCGATCGCGGCGTCGGCGCCGCTGCGTCGGATCGGTCGCGACGACGACATGGCGGGCATCGCGGTGTTTCTCGCCAGCCGTGCCGGTGCCTACCTCACCGGAGCCGTCATCCCCGTCGACGGCGGACTCGCGACGACCGCCGCCGGATGACATGGGCGCCAAGGAGCAGCGTGACGGCGTGGACCTCTCCAATCTCGACGAGCCGCTGACCCCCGATGCCGGGGCGACCAAGCGCGACCTCGTCGACTATCTCGCGGCGGTCGCCGATCGGATGCTGCCGGGCCTCGCCGATCGACCGCTGACCGTTCTACGGGTCCTGCGCGGGCGTGAACCGTTCATGCAGAAGAACGTGCCCAAATACACGCCCGACTGGGTGCGGACGGTGCCGATGTGGGCGGAGGCCAGCCACCGCGAGGTCCACTACGCGTTGTGCAACGACTGGCGCACGCTGCTGTGGCTGGCCAACCAACGGGCCGTGGAGTACCACCCGACGCTCGGGCTGGCCGACAACATCTATCGCCCAACGCATCTCGTGCTCGACCTCGACCCGCCCGACGACGACTTCACAAAGGTGGTGGCCGTCGCGCATCTGGTGCACCAGGCGTTGACCGACAGCGGGCTCGACGGCGCGGTCAAGACCAGCGGGGCCAAGGGGGTGCACGTCTTCGTCCCGATCGACGACTCGGCCCCGGTCGACGACGTCGCGGCGGCGACCCGTGCCCTCGCCGCCCGTGCGGAGGCCCTGGATCCTGATATCGCGACGACGGCGTTCATCGTCGAGGACCGCGAGGGCAAGGTGTTCGTGGACGCCACCCGCGCGGGCGGAGCCACCGTCGCGGCGGCCTACAGCCCGCGGCTCCGTCCCGGCAGCCCGGTGTCGTTTCCGCTCGAATGGTCCGAACTCGACTCGGTCTCCCCCGCCGACTTCACGGTCCACACGGCGATCGACGCGCTCGAGGGCCGGCCGTCGTGGACGGAATCGATGCCGGTGCCGCAACGGCTGCCCGCGGACTTGATCGAACAGGGCCGCGCCATCCCGGTCGCCAGGGTGGCGGCGATGCACGAAGGCAAGAGGCGGGCGAAGGCGCGACGTGAGTCCAAGGAGACCCGTTGACCGACAACATGATTCCGCGTCGCCCCACCGATATCGATGCGGCGACGTTCCGTGCGCTGACGGCACGCGACGACGTCACCGCCGTGCGCGTGCGTGACGTCGACCATGGCACGGCCACCCGCGCCCGGCTGGACATCACCGGCGCACCGGAGCTGCCCGCGACGGCGTTCGTCAAACTCGCCCCCACCCGCCCCGCCGAACGCTTCTTCAACCGGTTCATGGGCCTCGCGCACAACGAGGCGGAGGTCTACGGCCGGCTACATCCCGAACTGGCCCAAGTCATGCCCGCGCTGTACGGTGCCGCCTCCGACGGGCGCGGCCGCGCGGTGGTGATCCTGGAGGATCTTTCGCTACGCGATGCGGATTTCCCGACGCTGGCGACCGGAGCCAGCGCCGAACAGGCGCTCACCGTCGCCGCCGCGCTGGCTACCGTGCACCAGAAGTTCTGGCAGTCAGCGCGTTTCGGCACCGACCTCGCTTTCCTTGGACCGGCCCAGTCGCGCAACTCCCGGCTCGGCCCGCACTCATGGCACCTGTTGCGCACCATCCCGAAGGACTTCTACGACATCGCGCCGCCGGAATTCCGCGAGGAGGCGAAGATGCTCATCGCGAACCGGTGGGCCATTGCCGCGCTGCTGCGCACCTACCCGCAATCGCTGATCCACGGCGATACGCACCTGGGCAACATCGGTTTCGTCGACGAGCGGCCCGTGGTGTTCGACTGGCAGGTGTCCTCCTGCGGGCCGGCGATCAAGGACCTCGCCTACTTCGCCGCCACGTCCATCGACACCGACGTCCGCCGCGCCATCGACACCGAGCTGGTGCGCACCTACGTCGACACGCTCAACGCCGACGGGACCATGCGGCTGAGTTTCGACGACGCGTGGGAGTCGTACCGGCTCTTGGTCTTCACCGCGTACATCGCCGCCGGTGTCACGGCGGCGTTTGGTCGCCGGCTTCAGGGCGAGGCGCCGACGCGTGCCGGTCTAGATCGTGCCGTCCAAGCGGTTCGCGATTTCGGATCGCTCGACCTGTTGCGCGCCCGCCTCGACGACTAGGTCGCCTTGTCGACTCCGTCGAACACTTGGACGCTGTAGTCGAACGACGCTGGCGTAACACCCAATTCGCGCCCGAACGGATGATCCAGCCAGAAGATGAGGAACAGCAGCAAGCCGAGCAGGACCGCGATCGCGCTGGAGAGAAGCATGTGATTGCGGCGATTGTCCAAGCGGGTGAGCCCGATCATGGCGATGAGCAACACGCCACCGAAGAGCAGACCGGTCCACAGCAGGCCGGGAATGCGGGGCTTGGTGTCCAAGATGCGGGTATTACGTTGTGTTGCAAGAAGATTGAGCTGGTCACGGAGTTCTGCATTGATCGGATTGGCGGCTACGCCGGGGGCTTGCTGGCCGCCGAGTACGCGGTACATATCGGTGATCGCGGATCGCGCCGTGGCGCCTGCGGCATCGCGGCCCTGCCGGTCCCACTCGGCTTGCACTGAGGTCGTGTAGACACGGAGAAGTTTGCGCATCGTCTCTTGTTCCGGTGGGGCCAGGCTGATCGTCTGCCGATACATCGTTGCCAAGGTCGACGACTCATTGGTGACGTTCTCCTCGGCGGAGGAGAACTGCTCCCACGCGACCACGACGGTGAATCCCAACAGCGCGCCGTACACCAGCGCGACCGTCGTCACGAACGTCGACAGCGATCCTGTCTCCTTCGTGGCATCCGGCCGGTTCACGGTTCTGTTCGCAAGCCATATGGTGCCGATCGCCAAGGCGGCCGACACACCGAGGACGACAGCCAAGAACAGCCACAGTCCCGGAAGACCCATCCCACCCATCACTCCACCTCCGCCTCTTCGAGCGTGCGCAGATTCCGCACCGGGAACGGACTCGTAGACCCACTCACGCTATCCCGGCGAAGTGGCAACGGTAGGCTCAAATCCGCGTCATCGCGGTCCGCCATACGGCTCGGCGCACCGAGGAGAGGCGTCTGACGCGCTTATCGACGACGAGTACCACCTGCCATCAGGTCTAACAGACCCGCGGGCGGGTGCTGAGATTCCCGGCCCACCGGCCCCGGTTGTCGACGACCTGCCCCAAGGTCTGGCCGACACCGTCGCTGACCTCATCGGACGGCCTCGCGCCCGCGGCTGGATACATCTGATCTCCGCGGTCACCGCCACGGTGGGCGGGTTGGCGCTCGTGTCCGCGGCCGTCATCGAGTCGTCGCAGAGGGCGATCCTTGCGACTGTGGTCTACACGATCACCGTCGTGGCGATGTTCAGCATCAGTGCCGTCTATCACCGCAAGCATTGGCACAACCCGGTGGCCCTGAAATGGATGAAGCGGCTTGACCACTCGGCGATCTTCATCTTCATCGCAGGCAGTTATACGCCGTTCGCGCTCCTGGCGATGCCGCCGCGGACCGGAAGTATGGTGCTCACCATTGTGTGGTCCGGGGCCGTCGCCGGCGTGGCGCTGAAGATGTGGTGGCCGTCGGCTCCGAGGTGGGTTGGGGTTCCGCTCTACCTCCTGCTCGGCTGGGTCGCCATCTGGTTTGCGGGCAGCCTGCTCGACGGTGGCGGCCCGGTCATGGTCGCCCTGCTTGTCCTGGGCGGGCTCCTCTATCAAGTCGGCGTCATCTTCTACGCCTTTCGATGGCCGAACCCGTGGCCTCACACGTTCGGCTATCACGAGTTCTTTCACGCCTTCACCGCCGCTGCGGCGATTAGTCACTACCTCGCCGTCTGGTTCGTCGTCCTATAGCCCGGCATGACCGTCAACCTGGTGTTCGTCCACGGCGGTGGCCAGGGTGCCTGGGTATGGGACGAGACCATCGCCGCCTTGGTCGCGCAATCGCCCCGCATCCGGTGCCTCGCGCTGGACGTACCCGGTTGTGGCACGAAGCGAGACCGCGACATCGCATCACTCGACATCGGCGACATCGCACGTGAACTCGTCGCCGAGATCGCGGACATGCAAAGCGTTGTCCTGGTGGGACATTCGCAAGCAGGCATGCTGATGCCGCGGATGGTCGAGTATTCGCCCGGAAGTTTCGCGCGACTGGTGTATGTCACCTGCTCGGCTCCCCCGCCGGGAACATCGATCATGCAATTGATCGGGGAGGGCATTCAGGGCCGCCGCGACGACTGTGTCGGTTGGGCCCTGGACGAGAAGACGACGCCGATGCTCGAGCTCTTCCGCGAGATGTTCTGCACTGGAATGTCGGCCGACGACCAGGAGACCTTCCTCGCCAAACTCCTGCACGACACCTGGCCGCCCAACACGTACACCCAGGTGGATTGGCGGTATGACCACCTCACCGCAGTGCCGGCAAGCTATGTCGTCTGTGCTCGGGACAGAGCTCTACCGCCGGCGTGGCAGCAGCGGTTCGCGGCACAGTTGGGCGTCGAGCGCGTGCTGCACATCGATGCCGGCCATCAGGTGATGAACACGCACCCCGAGGTGCTCGCAGAGGTCCTGCTCGCCGAGTGCCGGCAGTGATCGGGTTTGCCAGCCCGGGCCCGAAGTCTTTTCCGATAGCAGCAACCCGCGGCTGGGACGCCTTGTAAGTTGGGCCGCGATGAACACCGAAACGCTGCAGAATCTGTGCGCCAACACCGAGTCACGCTTCCCTCTGTGGGCTGAGTTCCTGCGCTCGACCAATGCGGGGTCGGTCGCCGAGATCGGCGTCTACCGGGGAGCTTTCGCCGCGAAGATCCTGGCCGAATGCGATTCAATCCAGAAGTACTACATGATCGACCCGTGGCGGCATCTCGATGACTGGAACAAGCCCGCCAACACCGATGACGACGAGTTCCAGCGCTTCATGGAGGAGTCGGAGGCTGTGACCGCCTTCGCCTCCGAGCGGCGTGTGATGCTTCGCGGCACCACGACCGAGGTGATCGATCGCATCCCCGACGGCAGCCTGGACTTCGCCTATGTCGACGGTGACCACACGCTGCGCGGCGTCACCATCGACCTCACCCAGGTGTGGCCGAAGGTCCGAGACGGCGGCTGGATCGGCGGGGACGACTTCGCGCACACGGTCTGGCAGCACGGCGACCGATTCGAACCGACCCTCG
>Ga0075363_100000561_pt1 | contig 12127 bp, 11 predicted proteins | sample EndMetdeltDD1763_FD_71470 | JGI IMG/M metagenome (GOLD analysis project Ga0075363, IMG submission 71470) | Populus endosphere microbial communities from Tennessee, USA - Endosphere MetaG P. deltoides DD176-3 | ecosystem: Host-associated > Plants > Roots > Endosphere | place: USA: Tennessee...
GGGGACCGACGGATTGACCATCATGGCCAGCGGCAGTTCGGCCACCAGGGACACCGGGGCAAAGGCCTTGTCGGCGTCGTAGGGCAACTTGGGATACAGCAAGGGATTGATCGCCTGCGTTCCGATGTTGCCCAGGAGCAGCGTGTAGCCGTCGGGCCTGGACTTGGCGACGAAGTCGGCGCCGATCTGACCGGCGGCACCACCCTTGTTCTCCACGATGACAGGCTGGCTCCAGCGCCGGCTCAACTGTTCAGCGATGACGCGTCCCCCGGTGTCCGTCCCGCCGCCCGGCGGGAACGGAACCACCAGCGTCACGGGGCGGGAAGGAAAGGTCTGCGCGAAGCTTGGCGCATGGCTGGCGCAGAGGGCGAACGCCAGGGGAATCGCAAGGTGTCGAGTGAACAAGAGTGTCTCCTTTTATGGTTTGGATGCGGTCGCTGCGCCGCGAGCGCAGAAGCTCAAGTGGTCAGGCTCATGGCCGGACGCTCGCCTGCCAGGGCTTGGGCCACACTGCCCAGCACCATCTCGGCCATGGCGGTGCGGGTCTCCCAGGTGGCGCTGGCACGGTGGGCCTGCAGGGTCACCCTGTCGGACTGGCGCAGCGCCAGCGGCACGCGCGGTTCGTCGACGAACACGTCCAGGCCCGCACCCGCAATGCGGCCGGCGGCCAGCGCATCGGTCAGGTCGGCTTCATTCACGAGCCGGCCGCGGGCAACGTTGACCAGGAAGCCGCGCGGCCCCAACGCGTCGAGCACGGCCGCGTCGATGATTCCTTCGGCCTGGTCCGCGGCTGCGCACAGCACCAGTGCGTCCGACTCGCGGGCCAGATCCAACAGGCTCGGTATGAAGCGGTGCGCGACGTCGTCCATGGCGCGCAGGTCGGTGTAGCGGACGAGGCAACCGAAGGCGGCCGCTCGCACTGCGACGGCGCGACCCACCCGCCCCATTCCGACGATGCCGATGCGCATGCCACTGAACCGCCGTGCGAGCGGGATGGCGCTGGGCTGGGGATGGAGTTCCCACTGGCCGTCTCGCACGAAGCGGTCGCCGGCACACAGGTTTCGGCAAACCGCGATCAGCAATCCGATGGCCAGGTCGGCCACGTCTTCCGTCAGCGCACCCAGCGTTGCGGTAACGGGCAGGCCGCGACCCCGGCAGTACGCCAGATCCACGGCATCGGTGCCGACACCATTGACGGCCACCACTTTCAGGCTGGGCAACTGCTCCAGCATTGCCCGCGAAATGCCGGTGTGCCCGCCGGTGATCACGGCATCGACCGATGCGCCATGTTCACGCAGCCAAGCCTCCGGATCGGGCAGCTCGAAGTGCTTGTGCACGACGTAGAGCGATGCGAGCTTCTCGTTGATCGCGGGGATCAGGATCGGATTGAGTTGAAGGACTTCGGGTTTCATATCGCTGTTCATTCACGAGGCCGGGTGGCCGATCTGTTCGAGACGTATGCTATTTATGGATTGACATATAGGTCAATATTGATCTATATAATCAATGTAAATTGACTCTTCTATCGGCGCGGCCATGGCTTCCTGGATTTCGATGAGCGAGGCGTGCAACCTTTTGGGTGTGCAACCTCAGACGCTCTATGCGTACGTGAGCCGCGGCAAGCTGGAAGTCGCGCCGGATCCGGCCGATACGCGGCGCAGGCTGTACCGCGCCGAGGACGTGGCCGTGTTGGCCAAGCGCAAACAGGCCGGCCGCAAGCACGAGACGCTGGCCGCGAATACGCTGTTCGGGTCGGAGCCCAGTATTCCGACGGCCCTTTGTGCGTTCTCTCGCGGACGGCCGTACTACCGGGGGCGGGACGCCGTGCGCATGGCCCGGACGGCCACGCTGGAAGACGCGGCTCAACTGTTGTGGGGTGCCGAGCGCGCTGTCGATTTCTCCTGCTTGAAGTCGGCGCGCTCCGGAAAGCCTGGGCGAGACGCGGCCTTCGCCGCTTTGGCCAGCCTGGCGGCCGCCGGACATTCCACCGGAGGACGCCTGACCCGGGTGCTGCATGCCGAGGGTCAGAATCTGGTGGGCCAGTTGGCCAACGCGTTTGGCGCCTGGCCGGGCGCCGAACCGCTGCATATGCGCCTTGCGAAAGGGTGGAAGCAACCTGCCAAGGTGGCTGAGTTGCTGCGAACGGCCCTGGTGCTGCTGGCCGATCACGAACTGACCAGTTCAGCCTTTGTCGCGCGCATTGCCGCTTCGACCGGTGCTTCGCTGCCGGCATGCCTCCTGGCCGGATTGACCACGCTCTCCGGCCCGTTGCATGGGGACGCCTCAGGCCGCGTCCGGGCGCTGTTCAGCGAGGTGGAGCGACTGGGCGAGGACCAGGTGCTGGCCCACTACCTGTCGAACGGCTTGTCGCCGGCCGGATTCGGCCATCACCTCTACCCCGACGGCGATCCGCGTGCGGCCGCATTGCTCGCCTTGTTCGAGCCGCCCAAGGTCATCTCGCGCTTCATCGCCAAGGTGACGAAGCTGACCGGCTTGCAGCCGAACATCGACGTCGCCCTGGCCGCCCTGGTCGCTCATCACCGGCTTCCGGCCGACGCGGCCTTCGGCCTGTTCGCAACCGCGCGCAGCGTCGGGCTGTTGGCGCACAGTCTGGAGCAACTGGGCGTGGCGCAAGTCATCCGCCCGCGCGGGCGCTATGTGGGGCCGATGCCGGAATCGCATGACCAAAACGCCTACGGCGAATCGAGAAAGGCGTGATGACCCGCATCATTCCCGCGCTCGTTCTGGGGATGGTCGAAGAGGCCTCCAGTTCAGCTCACTCAGAAGTTTCTCCCACCTGGCTACAGGATCGTGTGCTCGATCTTCCTCTGGGAGCAGAACCGGGCGGGCCGCAGATCGCTACTTCTACGTTGAGGGTTGAGGCCTTCTTCGCCGCTTGATTGAAAGAGTTCCTGCGAGTCGCATCTCTTGAGTGCCGCGACCGAGTGCGCCACCTGGATCCGTGAGCGAATTCGATGAGCCGTTCGTGCGGACCCCATTCGTCCTCTGACCTATGGCAAACGGGGAGGTGCTATGTGGCGCGCAGTGACGTTTGATGCGCAACGTGGAGCGGAGCGAATCAAAAAGACGGCCTCTTTGCCGATAGTGCCAAAGCACTCACGCATTGGCACAAGCGCCTCGCGCCCGCACTGAATCGAGCAGGTTTGTCTCAGGCTCATGAAGCTACCTTTTCGAGGGTGCCGCACGCGTCGCATGGCACTTGCCGGGTGTAGTTCCAAAGCTTCATTTATTCGCTACCCGCGCAACACCCGGTCAGGCATCGCACGCGGGTCGTTTCATGCTTTCGCACACATAGGGATAGTCCGATTGCTTCATTGAACAAGCTGCAGTCGGGAGCTAGCCTTCAATTGCCAGTGAGATGGTGAGTCTGCATGGCAGCCGGCGTCCTGTGATTCGCTGCTTCAAGGGCGGGAGAGTTCGATGTTCAACCCACGCTCCGCACGCCGGGGCATCTTGACGGAGTTCAATCATGGTCTCAGATAACAAGGCGATTTCTTCAGCTAGGGCGGTGCGACTGCGCAATTCGGCCGTCCAGGTAGAGGCGCTCAACGACGAACTGAAGTCGCAGGTCGCTCTACTCGACGACGACGAACTTGCGGTCCTTGCGGACATCAAGTCCAAGCTCAACAGTGGCCTGACCGACGCACTGAAGAAGGCTGCCGATACGGTGGGCGGCTTCGTCTGGTAGGCGTCGTCTGCGCCTGCGCCCACGCCTGAGCCGCACGGGCACGGCTGGGGGGCGGCGGCTTGAAGTCGCCGCCCGTTTTCAGCTTACGTCGCCGCGCGCCGCACATTGCGCGTTGGGCACGCCGCGTCATCACCTGCAGGCAACGCAAGAAGGAGTACATGATGCATCTCGCTGAAATCCTGAACTGGCGCAGCGTCCCGGCCGCGGGAATTTCCATGGGGCTGACTCGTCGGTGCCCGCTGCATTGCGCACACTGTTCCACGCAATCCTCGATGACCAGTGAGCAGCATCCCGAACAGCTGTTCGTGCGCTTTGTCGCGAGTTTTTCGTACGAGAACCGCCCAGTCATCCTGGCGATGTCGGGCGGCGAAGCGCTGCTGCGTCCCAGGCTGGTAAGCGCGCTCGCGAAGAGTGCGCGCCGCTGCGGGACGACAAGCTCGGTACTCTCCGGCCTCTTTTTCGCGCGTACTCACGACGGGATGAAGATACCGGCGCCCATTCGGGTTGCCATCGACGCCGTCGATCATTTCTCCGTGAGCCTGGATGCCTTTCACGAGGCCGAGGTGCCCTGGCCGAACGTCAGGCGCGTTCTGCGTACATTGCTCGATGGTGGCAAGGACTTGAGCATCCACCTCGTTGGCCGCGATGCGGACGATCCCTACCTCACTACGCGTATCGCTGCAGTCCGGCGCCACTTCGGCACACGCATACCGATGCTCGTGAACCAGGTCGCGAGCTTTGGCCGTGCGCGAGCTTGGACACCGATGGTCATGACGAAGCGCCCCGCGCGTGTCGAAGCCCAGCCCTGCACCATGGCTGCTTGGCCGGTGATGGGCTTCGATGGCCGCATCGTGGCCTGCGGCAACGACGATGCAATGGATCGGATGCCTGGGCACTTGGTGCTTGGCCATGCGTCGACGCACACCTGGGCGCAGATACGCGAGCGCACGCTCGAGTCGAGCATGATGCGCGCGATCCGGCTCTATGGCCCGGACTACTTGGCCGCGCGTGCCGAGATGCACCCGAGCGGGTGTGCTGCGGGATGTCGCGCTTGCATGGCGATGAGTGGTGACGCGCTGGTGGAGGAACGCGTGCGGGCCAGCATCGCGATTTCGATGCAGAAGCAATCTACGCGAGTGCTTGAAGCGGCAGCCGGTGAGCTGATTCGACAAGGTGGTGCCCTCGCGTTCGCCCGCCGCAACGGCGTTGCGCGCTATGCCGACCTCGCGCTGCTCGGAGCCACGTGATGACCGCGATCACCAACCCATCGCCACGCCGCAAGCTCACGCATGCGCAGATCGAGGCTGTGCGTCACCAACGCAGCCGCTCCATGCTGTTGTTCATCACCGATCGCTGCCCAGTGAACTGTGACCACTGTTCGGTCGATTCGCGGCCCGACAGTCCGACGATCCGGGATTTTGTACTGTTCGACCAGATCCTCGACTGGCTCGGCGCACGGATTGGTATCGAGATCATCGGAATTTCCGGTGGCGAACCCTTTGTCGAGCGCAAAGGTCTGCGCATGGCGACCGAGCGGTTGCGTGCTGCAGGAAAGCAGCTCGTGGTCTTCACCAGCGGTGTGTGGGCGCAGACGAGGGCCGTGCCAATTTGGATCGAGGAGGTTCTGCGCGAGTGCGCCTGCATCTATTTGAGTACCGATGCTTTCCACGCCACGGGCGTCGGTGACGAACAGTTCGTACGTGCCGCAAGAACGATCGTGGGTGCGGGTTCGTCGCTGGTCGTACAGGTTGTTGCGTACGGTGACGGTGAGGCGCGAGCCCGATCTTTGCTGGCCCGCGCGCTGGGAAACGATTGGCAATCGCAGGCCGAATTGAACCTGGTGCAGCCACTCGACAACGGTCGTGGCCAGGGTATGTTCGCGCGGATTGCCTGGTCTCGGGGTGAATCTTTCGGCCCCTGCGCCCTTGCGCGTTCGCCGATGCTGCGCTACGACGGCGTGGTCACCGGCTGCTGCAATGAGGGTGTGATCATGGGTCAGGGTCCGAAGCGGCTTCGTCAGCATTGCTCCGATGCCAGTGCCATCGACGCAGCAGTGGAGGATTTTGCGGCCGACCCGCTTTTGCACGCGATTGGTACTGCGGGCTTGGGTGTCGTCGTACAGCACCCCAAGCTCAAGGCGCTTGCCCGCGAGCGCTTCAGCAGCAATTGCGAACTCTGCTGGAAAGTCTTCGAGCGCATGCCCGACCGCAGCGAGCCCGATCGCCTGATGACTCTGATAGACCGGCTCGTGCCGGACCCCGGACCAGTAGAACACACGACTTGAAAGCCCGGTCATCAAAAACTTCGAGAAGGAGATGAGCCATGCATGCAGAAGAGTTCATTCCCGCACAGGACGGCGGCCATTGCGCAGCACAGGGTAAGCCCAGTGAGCGCCTTCTACGCAAGATCGCCCAAGCCATGCCAACAATGCAGCACTATGCCCACTGCTTGTGGATGCCAGAGCGTGCCAGCGTGGCCTATCCGATCTACCTTCGGACCATGCACATGGTGGTTCGCTCAGCGGTGCCGCTCATGACTGCAGCGGAGGCACAGGCCCGACTTCGCGCATCCGATCCGCTGTGCGAGCGACTGGCCGGGTACTACGCGAGCCATGCGTTGGAGGAGAAGGGTCATGACGAATGGCTGCGCGAAGACCTTGCCGCCACCGGCGACCCGGACCAGGACGTGATACATGCAATTCCTTCGCCCGTGATCGCTTCGATGGTTGGTGCGCAGTACTACTGGTTGCACCACTATCACCCCGTCTCGCTGCTTGGCCATATCGCCGCACTGGAGTGCAATCACCCCCCGATCGGTTTCGCGAATCACCTCGCTGCGGTCACGGGCTTTGCACCCTCAGCTTTTCGCGCAATTGCACGCCATGAGGTACTTGACCAGCATCATCGTCGCGAATTCATCGCGCTGATTGACAGCCTACCGCTCACGCCAAGGCATGAACGGATGATTGGTCTCAGCGCATTGCACACCCTGCAGATGGGGATCGATGTGCTGAGGCAGATCGCCGAGCGATGCAAGCCCGTGCATCGCTCGGCTGGGCTCACCGTGGCTGTGGAGGAACAAGCCGTCTCAAAGCCCTGACCTCGTTCGGGCTCGGCGCGCTCCACCAGTGAAGGAAGGCATGCGGCCAGGGTTCGCAACTCGCCTCAATCCAAAGTCAGCGCGCTTGCAGGCTTGCTTCGGGAAGGGAATGGGGCTGAAGCACGGCCTGAACAGCGACGAGGAAAAAACCGGGTCAGGCTATGACGGTCCCTTGGTGGAATACGATCATCCAGCCCGCGCTCGCTTTGCGCCAAAGGGTCGTTCGGCGCGTCAAGCGCTCGGGCTGCAGCAAGACGCAATTGAGTTGATAGAGATCCTCGGCAATTTGACGGATCGAGAAATCCCTGCACGTTAAGTCGCCGTGCTCTGGCGACTTGTAGCGCTCCAGAAGTTCGGAGATAACGAACTCACGATCGTAAATCTTGCCACTCGCGCCAATCTCCCAAAAATCGTCAGCCGTCATTCGAAGAAGATCTTCACGACTGGTCCCGAACTCCCGTCGATGAAAGATGGGCTCCCGTGCGCGGAGTTCGTTCAAGATTCCTTCGAGATTCGAGCTGGGCATCAGCGTTCCTTCAAGCGCCGCCCGATGTGTCGTGCGGCCGACTCGTTCTAATAATGCGGGTTGGCCGCGAACCATACCGCAAGCGAGCGAGGATCACGTGCACTCTTGCGGCCATGAGCCGGCAAGTGCGCGAGATGGAGAGGGAGTTGCAGGTGCCGCTGCTGGAACGCGACACGCGGCACCTGGAGATGACGGCGGCAGGCCGGTCCCCGTATGGCGATGCGCGCCGCATCCTGGCGCTGCTGCGCCACCATGCCAACGCGCACCCTGGCGTGTCGGTCGAAATCTCGCAGTCGAGACCCCTCGATCGAGCTTACCGATCATCAAGTCGCGCTCGGCCTCTCCCAACTAGTCGAGAGATCTGCACCAGATGCCGTTACGGATGGGAGCGTCCATCCCATTGCTCCTGTCTCCCGGCTTCATGCAGAAAAACGCAGAAAGCGCTCGACCAGCAGCACCCAGAAGGCCGAGCCGATGGCCACGTTGTTATCGTTGAAGTCGTATCCGGGGTTGTGCACCATGCAGGCGCCGTGGCTGTCGCCTTCACCGTTGCCGATCTGTACGTAGCTGCCGGGCACGCGCTCGAGCATGAAGGCAAAGTCTTCGCTGGCGGGCACTGCCGGTCCCTGCAACGTGACCCGGTCGTTACCGAGCAGTTCGAGCGCTACTTCGCGCGCCAGCGCGGTTTCGTCGGGCGTGTTGACCAGTACAGCATAGCCGGGCCGCCAGTCGATCCGGGCGTCGACACCAAAGCTCTCGGCCTGCGCTGCAACGAGCGACTTGATGCGCTCTTCGAGTTTGTTGCGCACTTCGCGGTCGAGTGCGCGCACGCTGATTTCGAGCACGGCGCACTGCGGGATGACGTTGTTGGCCGTGCCGGCATGAATGGCGCCGACCGTGACCACCGCCATCTGCAATGGATCGATGTTGCGCGACACGACAGTCTGCAAGGCCATCACGACGCTGGCCGCCGCCACGATGGGATCCACGGCGCGATGGGGCATGGCGCCGTGGCCGCCGATGCCGGTGAGCGTGACCGTGGCGTAGTCCGACGAGGCCATCGTCGGACCATCGCGCAAGGCCAGCCGGCCCTGCGCCAAGCCAGGCAAGTTGTGCATTGCGAAGATCGCATCGCAAGGGTATCTGTCGAACAGGCCGTCCTCCATCATCCGCAGTGCGCCGCCACCGCCTTCTTCGGCCGGCTGGAAAATCAGATTCAGCGTTCCTTCAAAATGCCCGCGTTTGGCGAGATGGTATGCAGCGGCCAGCAGCATCGCAGTGTGGCCATCGTGGCCACACGCATGCATCACGCCGGCGTGGCTGCTCGCATAGGTCAGGCCAGTGGCTTCGCCGATCGGCAAGGCGTCCATGTCGGCGCGCAGGCCGATCCGGCGCGTGCCGCCGCCGCGTACAAGCCGGCCGACAACGCCCGTGCCGCCGAGCCCGCGCTCGACCTGGTAGCCCCACTGTTGCAACTTGTCGGCCACGAGCTTTGACGTGCGGTGCTCGTCGAAGGCCAGTTCCGGGTGGCGGTGGATGTCGCGCCGCAAGCGAATGAAATCGTCGGCCTGGGCATGCAGTTGTTCCAGTAGCGTATGCATGGACTCAGCTCACTGCGGCTGCAGGTTGATCGACTTGGCGATCGCGCGGTAGCGCGCCGTTTCTTCTTCAAAGAACCTCGACGACTCAGCGAGCGTCATCGGTGCCGAGGTTAGCTGCGTCTGGGCCGCCAATTGCGAACGCACCTCGGGGTCCTTCAGCGTCGCGCCAATCGCCTTGTGCAGCCGCTGCACCACGTCTTCCGGCGTGTTCTTTGGCACCATGAAGCCACTCCAGATCTTGTAGGAGAAGTTCTTCAGCTCCTTGCCTTCACTGACCGTCGGCACGTTCTTCAGCAGCTCGGAGCGCTGCGCGCCGAGCTGGCCGATCACCTTGAGCCTGCCCTGATCGGCCATCGCGCCCATGGCGGCGCTGTAGACCAGAACGGCGAAGTCCAGCTGGCCGCCCCCGATGTCCTGCAGCAGCGGCGCGTTGCCCTTGTAGGGCGCATGCACCAGCTTGATGCCCGCTTGCTGCTGCACATTTTCGAGGATGAGGTGGTAGAGCGACCCGATGCCTACGCTGCCATAGGTGAGCGGCGCACCACTGGATTTGCGGGCCAGCGCGATCAGCTCGTCAACGCTGTTGACGGGCAAGTCCTTGCGCGTGACGAACACCATCACCGCTTCGGAGACCGGATGCACGAGGCGGAAGTCCTCGGTCTTGAGCTTGACCGCCGCATTGGCCAGCGGCGAAAGGATCACCTCGTTGGGCGAGCCCTGAAAGATGTAGTAGCCATTCGCCGGTGCCGCCAGCACTTTCTGCGCGGCCATCGCGCCGCTGACGCCACCGAGGTTTTCCACAACGACCTGCTGCCCTAGCGCCGCGCCGAGAGGAACGGTGAAGATGCGGGCCGCGGCGTCGGAAGGGCCGCCGGCCGGGTATGGGACCATCAGGCTGACGGGCTTCGCCGGATAGGTCTGTGCGTACGCCGTGGCCGTCGACAGCAGCAGGCCGGCAAAAAGAAAAGCGCTCGAACGTCGGGACAGCAGCTTCATCGGGACTCCAGTTGTGCCGGCGTGAATACCGGTGGAGGCGAATCGTAGAAGTCGCAATTGCGAACGTCCAATGCATTGTTGTTTGTATTAGCATGAGTTCAGAACATCATTCCTCCTGCGATCGACAATGACATTGGTTCAATTGCGGCACCTGATCTCGCTGGCTCAGAGCGGTTCTTTCAGCAAGTCTTCCCAGGCGCTGCACCTTACCCAGCCGGCGTTGAGCCGCAGCATCCGCGCGCTCGAGGACGAACTGGGCACGCCCCTTTTCGACCGCGTCGGGCGCCGCAATGAACTCACCGTTTTCGGGCGGGAGGTGCTGAATCGCGCCCGCCAGCTGATATTCGACGCGGACGAGCTGCGCGACAGCGGCCGTCAGATGAGCGAAGGGGAGGGTGGATCGATCCACGTCGGCATGGGCTCGGGCCCCGGCGCAATGCTGATGACGCCTTTTCTGATGCGCATGGCGACCCACCATCCGAAGATGCGCGCTGTGGTGTCGCGCGGCAGCACCGAGCTGTTGACGCAGGCGCTTCGGGCACGCACGCTCGACGCGCTCGTGGTCGATGTGCGCTCGCTGAAGCCCGCGCCAGACCTGGCGGTGAGCGCACTGCATGAAATGCGCGGCAGCTTCATGTGTCGCCGCGGCCATCCGCTTGCGAAGCTTCGCGGCGGCGTGACCTTCGACGCGCTGCAGCGCTACCCGATAGCTTCAACGCCGCTGAGCGACGAGGTGGCACGCACCTTCATCGAAGCCTACGGACCCGACGCGCACCCGGCCCAGTTCGTGACGTTGCAGTGCGAGGAGCTTTCAAGCCTGGTGGACGTCGTGCGCCGAAGCGACGCCGTGCTGCTGGCGATTCGCGCTGCAGCGCCCGATCTGGTCGAGCTGAAGATGAAGCCTGCATCAACCGGCATAGCGCGTTTCGGCCTGGTGACCTTGCGCCATCGTACGGAGGCACCGGCGCTGGTCTTCATGCGTGAACTGATGGATGAGCTGTTGCGTGATTGAGGCTACCGCCCCTATGCGAGCCGATCCTTTGAGGTTTCCCGTACGGTCAGCAATGCAAGCAAGCTGAAAATCGCCGCGGCTATCAGCAGTAGGGCGGGGGATTTCAAGTTGCCAGTGGACGCAATCAAGCTTGTGGCCACATACGGCGTCACACCCCCTCCGAGGATCGCGCCGATATTGAAGCTGAATGCCATACCGGTGTATCGAATGCGAGTCGGAAATTGCTCCGCATAGGTCGGATAACCGACCGATTGCACGATAGGCAGAGGCAACGCAATGATGAACATGGCCAGCGCCGCCAAGCCGATGCTTTGCTGATCCATGAGGATCATCATGGGCCACACGAGAAGCATGTACCCCAGAAAGCCAATGCCCAGGACACGACGACGCCCCCAACGGTCCGAGAGACCGCCCCAGAACGGCATGAGGATGGCCATGGTCACGCCGACCGCGGCCATGATCCAGTAGACGGTCGTCTTGTCGTACTTCAGATAGGTGGTGAGATAGATGTTCATGAACACCAGGCCCACCCAGTAACCGACGTTCTGGCCGAACGCCAGCGCCGTCACTTTCAGCACCTTGGAAGTGTGCTGCGTCAGAACTTCGCGCAGAGGAGCCTTGGTCGGTTCGTTGTGTGCCTGAAATTCCTGGAATGCTGCAGATTCCTCGACCCGACGCCGGACGGCGGTCGACACGATCACCATGGGTATCGCAAGCAGGAACGGGATTCTCCAACCCCATTGCTGCATTTGATCGGTGCTCAACAAGGCGGAGGTCAGGCCGCACGCAGAGGCCGCCAGCGCGCCGCCCACTGCAACGCCCACCGGCGTGAAGGCGCCGTAGAAGCCCCGCTTTCCGGGAGGCGCCGACTCGGCCACATACGCAGCAGCGCCCGTGACTTCGCCTCCCGCGAAAAAGCCCTGCACGAGGCGAATCGCCAGCAGCAGGATAGGCGCGGCGATACCGGCGGTCGAGGCCACAGGCAAGAGACCGATGGCTGCCGTGGCAATGCCCATGCCGATCACCGTGACGAGCAAGATGCCGCGTCTGCCGATACGGTCACCCAGTCGTCCCAGAACAATGCCGCCAATGGGTCGCATCAGGAACGCGCTTCCGAATACGGCAAGAATGGCCAGAAGCGATGCCGTCGCATCGGTGCTCGGGAAAAACAGGGGGCCGATGGT
>Ga0075363_100000562_pt1 | contig 12115 bp, 13 predicted proteins | sample EndMetdeltDD1763_FD_71470 | JGI IMG/M metagenome (GOLD analysis project Ga0075363, IMG submission 71470) | Populus endosphere microbial communities from Tennessee, USA - Endosphere MetaG P. deltoides DD176-3 | ecosystem: Host-associated > Plants > Roots > Endosphere | place: USA: Tennessee...
GGACCACCGCTGGCCGGCAGGCTGACGGCCGCAGGGCAGACCGTTGCGGTGATTGAACGCAAGCTTGTCGGCGGTACCTGCGTCAACACCGGGTGCATCCCGACCAAGACGTTGGTGGCCAGCGCACACGCCGCGCACCTATCGCGCCGCGGGGCCGAATACGGCGTCGGCACAGGCGAAATCACGGTCGACATGGCGAAGGTCAAGGCGCGCAAGGACAAGATCATGCTCGACGACCGCAGCGGCGTCGAGTCGTGGCTCGAGGGCATGAAGGGATGCACGCTGATCCGCGGGCACGCCCGCTTCGAGGGACCGCACACCATCAGCGTCGACGGACGCGTGCTGGAAGCCGACAGGATCTACCTCAACGTCGGCGGACGCGCTGTGGCGGACATTCCCGGGCTGTCCGACGTCGATTACATGACGAATGTCGGGGTCCTCGAACTCGACACTGTTCCAGAACATCTCGTCGTCGTCGGTGGTAGTTACATCGGGCTCGAATTCGCCCAGATGTACCGGCGCTTCGGCGCAGAAGTCACCGTGGTCGAGCGGGGGCCCCGGCTTGCCGGACGTGAAGACCCCGATGTGTCGAACGCCATTCGGGAGATCCTGGAGAACGAGGGAATCACCGTGATCTGCGACGCCGAATGCATCGGAGTCGCGCGTGAGGGCAACGGCGTCTCGGTGACATCGCGCGCCGACGTACCGAACGTCGTTGGCTCCCATCTGTTGATGGCTGTCGGACGCCGGCCCAACACCGACGATCTCGGGTTGGAGAAGGCGGGCGTCGAGGTCGATGCCCGCGGCTACATCGTCGTCGACGATCAGCTACGGACCAACGTCGAACACATCTGGGCGATGGGCGACTGCAACGGTCGCGGGGCGTTCACCCACACGTCGTACAACGACTTCGAGATCGTTGCCGCCAACCTTCTCGACGATGACCCGCGACGGGTGAGCGACCGCGTCCCCACCTATGCGCTGTACATCGACCCGCCGCTGGGCCGCGCAGGGTTGACTGAGGACCAGGTGCGCAAGTCCGGCCGAAAAGCGTTGGTGGGCAAGCGACCAATGACGCGCGTCGGGCGTGCCGTCGAAAAGGGCGAGACCCAGGGCTTCATGAAGGTGGTCGTCGACGCCGAGACCGAAGAGATCCTCGGCGCCGCGATCCTCGGTGTGGGTGGCGATGAGGTCATCCACGCGATCCTCGACATCATGACGGCCAAGAAGCCGTACACCGCGATTTCCCGGACGATGCACATCCACCCGACAGTCAGCGAGCTGGTGCCGACGATGCTGCAGGAGATGAAACCGCTGGAGTAGCGGAGCGGCCGACGTTGAGCTGCCGGGTCACCAGGGCGACCCGCCAACCGAGATGGCGGCACGTCTGCACATCCGAAGGGTGTACCTGGTCCGGATTGGCATCGACGTCGGTCTGCGCACCGGCGCCCAGCCAGAAGCCCAGCCGGTTGAGGTCGTTCTCGCTGCCGGCGGCGCTGTTCCAGCCCGCGCCCAAACCGAGGCTGACCCAATGCATGTGGTGTTGAGCCGCGAAAATCGCCAGCGACACCAGGGTGTTGACCTTGTCGCCGCTCTTCGCGCCCGAGTTCGTGAACCCGCCCGCAACCTTGTCGCGCCAACTGCCGTTGAGGCAACGCCTGCCCGTCTGCTCGGCGAACGTCTGGAAGCCAGCCGACACGTTGCCCATGTACGTCGCGCTGCCGAACACGATGCCGTCCGCGGCGTCGAGGATGTCCCAATCCTCGTCTGTCATACGGTCGACCGCGATCACATGGACGTGTGCCCCAGCCTCACGCGCACCGGCAGCGACCGCGTCGGCCAGCACGGCGGTGTGCCCGAAGCCCGAGTGGTAGGCGACGGCCATGGCCGGCGCGGCGATGTCAGAACCGTTGTGCGACATGTCAGTTCGCTTTCAGTTGTTGGTTTACTTCCTGGCGGCGGGTGGTCCAGTCCGGCAGCTCGTCGCCGGACAGATAGGCCTCGAGCCGATCCAGGTAGGCGTGGGTGCCACCGAAGAATCCGGACGCGTTGCGGACTCCGAGGCCGCGGTGGGTGAACCGCAACAGCGTGCCGTCGCCGTCGGCGGTGAGTTCGTAGCGCACCACGCCGTCCTCGACAATCGGCTGCTTCCATTCGTGTTCGAGCACATGCGGTGGATCCCACACCAGGATGCGACCGGTCATCCGTTTGCGCTCGGGCGGCAGTGGCGGCCCGGTGGCGACCATGTCGATGGTGCCGCCCTCACGCGCCTCGATCGCCGTTTCGCCGAACCATTGCTCGCGTTCATGGGGGTCGGTGATCGCCGACCACACCGCGTCGATCGGAAAGGGCAGGCGGCGTTCGAAGTTCAACACGGCGCGGTCGCCGTCGACCGTCAGCCGTCCGTCGCGTTCGCTCATCGTGACTCCTTGTGCTTGCGTTCGAGGTGCCGCTCGAGGGCATCGAGGTGATCGGCCCAGTAGCGGCGGTATCGGTTGATCCAGTCGTCGATCGCGACCAGGCCGTCGGCGCGCAGCGCATAGATCCGCCGCTGCGCATCGGGCCGGACCTCGACGAGGCCAACCTCGCGCAGCACCCGCAGATGCCGCGACACGGTGGGCTGGGTCAGGCCGGGCAGCGTTGCGACGAGCTCGCCCGCAGTGCGCTCACCGTCGATGAGCGCGTCGAGCAGCGCGCGCCGGCTTGGCTCGGCGACCGCTTCGAAGACGTCCATACCCCGAGTATTGCACGGCGTCTATATAGACGCAAGCGCATATAAGATCGCCGAGACTGCGGCCAGATCGCAGATTGCGCCAGAGTCACGATCTCCCCGCGGTCTGGCGGTGACCGAAGCCCGTTACGAAGCACTTGCTGCGCGCAGCAGACGCAGTTGCCCAATCTCGGCGATGTTCTTGGTCAGCTCGACATTCACCCACAACGCGGTATCTGCGACCGTCCGGCCGGCATTGGCACTCCACGGAAATGCGGATGGCTTCTGCAAGTCGACGGTCGCCAGGACCTCGCTCCATAGGGTCGCCAAGTCTTGCAGTCTCGCCACGGCAGCGGCACCATTGCCAGCCCAGTGGACGTCGGTGCGCTCGCGCGGTGTGGTGCCGAGCATGTGGTCCATAGCTGTCGACCACCACCAATCGATATGCCATGACAGCCAACCGATGGTGGGCATTGGCACCGGATCCGGTTCGACGTCGGCCCAGTCGGGTCGCCACACACGCGACGCGTCGGGCCGCACCGTCCAGCACAGCGGGGCCGGCTCCCAGAGGAAGTCGTCCTCGACAAGCGCCGCCAGGTGTAGGTCGGCCAACGCCCAAGCCAAGTCGAACTGCGAGCGAATCTCGTCGATCACGTGCGGCGCTGCACCAGCAATGTCTGCGCCACGGTGCCGATGAACCCTTGCCGATCAAAGATGTCTGCGGTCGTCACACCGACGCCGTCCGGCCCGATCGATCCGCGTGCGCGCAGCCCGAAGTCATTGCCCTCGGGCAACCGGTGCACGTGCACGACTGTGTCGGTGTTCATGAAGACGAACTTCTCCGGATCCAACGCCGCCCCGACGCCGTTGACCGAGTCGGCGACCATCGCCAGCCGCTGCAGATCGGTCACCGGCTCTGAATCGACGACGGGAACCAGCGGGCTCAACCACGCCACCGGCGTTTCCTCTTCGGGGACATACTGTTTGCGCCAGCGCACAGTTTCGAGGTATCCCTTGGCTTCTGCCCAACTATGGGGCACCGGGACCGAATTCCCTTCCACCAGTGGGGGATAGCGGTCGGTGGTGGCATCGGTGGTGTCGCTGGTGGCGAGCAGCCATGCGGTCACCCTGGCGACGGCCCGGTCGCTGCCATCGGGTCGGGCAGCCAGCATCTCGGCGACGATGATCGAAATGCGCGAGCCCGGACGCTCGACCCATGCGTGCGCCCGAACCGTCGCTACGGGAATGGCGCCGAGGATGTCCAGCGTCAGCCGCCCGACGCGCAGCCCGGACTCAGCGGCAAGCTCCTCGATCAGCTTCGTCATCAACGCGAGAGGCGGTGAGCCGTGCTGGATTTCGGGATCCCAGTTGCTGCGGGTGCCGTCAGTGGACTCGAACGCATCGAATCCACCGTCGGCAGGCAGCCGCCGGTAGAGACATTCGATCACGCAGCAGGCTCCGAGGTATGCAACACGGTGTCATCATCACCTTCGTCGGGAGCCTCCGGCCAGCCGGGGTACGGCGGGGGAGTGCCACCGAACACCGGGCAGTGCGAATGATGCGCACACCAGTCGCACAACCGCGACGGATTTGGCCGGAAATCGCCTGTGACACCGGCAGATTGGATGGCCTTCCAGATGGCCATCAACGTCTTCTCGAACCGCAGCAGCTCGTCGAGATCGGGGGTGTAATCGAGCACCTGGCCGTCGGACAGATACAGCAGCCGCAGCCGCGCGGGCAGCACACCCCGCGATCGCAGCAGCGCAACTGCATAGAACTTCATCTGGAACATCGCCTTGAACTCGGCGAGCGCCCGCGCCTCCGGCGGCGCCTTTCCGGTCTTGTAGTCGACGACCCGTAGTTCGCCTGTGGGTGCGACGTCGATGCGGTCGACGAAGCCGCGCAGCAGCGTGCCGTCCTCCAACTCGACCTCCACCCGCTGTTCGCAGCTTTGCGGGTCGAACCGCGTCGGGTCCTCGAGCCGGTAATAACCCGACAGCAGTGCGCGGGCCTCCTCGAGCAGCTCGTCTCGCAGCGTGGGCTCGATCTCGGCCGACAGCTCGGGCTGCGACGCCACCACCCGTTCCCATGCGGGTCCGACGAGCGCCATGGCGGTGTCGGGGCCACGTTCGGCCGCGGGCAGCCCGTACAACTGCTCCAACGCCGCGTGCACGACCGAACCGCGCACCTGCGCGGTGGACGCCGGCTCAGGCAGCCGGTCGATGGCCCGGAACCGGTACAGCAGCGGGCACTGCTTGAAGTCGCTGGCGCGCGACGGCGACAACGCAGGGCGACGGACTGGCGGAGCCGGCTCGTCACTCATGAATGCCAGCGTATGACCGCCATCCGACAACCCCGGGCACCCGTCTCGGCGCGTCTACTGGCAGGCTGGTCAGCTGTGCCAAGGACCGGTCCGTTCGAAGTCGGCGATCGTGTGCAGCTCACCGACGCCAAGGGCCGCCATTACACGATGGTGTTGACGCCGGGCGGCGAGTTCCACACCCATCGCGGCATCATCGCGCTCGACACCGTTATCGGGCTGCCCGAGGGCAGCGTCGTGAAGTCGACGAGTGGTGACCAGTTCCTCGTCCTGCGCCCGCTGCTCGTCGATTACGTGATGTCGATGCCTCGCGGCGCACAGGTGGTCTACCCGAAGGACGCCGCTCAAATCGTGCACGAGGGCGACATCTTTCCCGGCGCGCGCGTGCTTGAGGCAGGCGCTGGTTCGGGGGCGCTGACGTGCTCGCTGCTGCGCGCCGTTGGGCCCGAGGGCCGCGTGACGTCCTACGAGGTGCGCGACGATCACGCTCCACAAGCCGCGCACAACGTCGAGACGTTCTTCGGTGAGCGGCCGGCCAACTGGGACCTGGTCATCGCCGACGTCGCCGACTACAGCGGCCCCGAAGTGGACCGCGTGGTGCTCGACATGCTGGCGCCGTGGGACGTCCTCGAGGCCGTCGGCAACGCCCTTGTCGCAGGCGGGGTGCTGATGATCTACGTCGCGACCGTCACGCAGTTGTCGCGCACCGTGGAGGCGCTGCGCGAGCAGCAGTGTTGGACAGAGCCGCGCGCGTGGGAAAGCATGCAGCGCGGGTGGCATGTCGTCGGCCTCGCGGTGCGTCCACAGCACACGATGCGCGGGCATACGGCGTTTCTGATCAGCGTGCGCAAATTGGCGCCGGGGGCCGTGGCGCCGATGCCGTTGCGGCGCAAGCGTCAGCTGGGCGGGAGCATTTAGTCGTCGCTGCTGCGCCGCAGTGCGCGGCGGGTGGAGAGCAAGTTCATCTCCGGTCGTGACGCGACAAGACGTTCGGCGGCGTCGAGCACGTCGACCACATGATGCCGATCGGCGGACACCACTGCGATGCCGAGGCTCGCTCGGCGGTGCAATTCCTGTGAACCCGTCTCAGCCGCGGACACCGCGAACCTACGTTGCAACTCGGCGATGACCGGACGGATGACAGAGCGCTTTTGCTTCAGCGAGTGCACATCACCGAGCAGCAGGTCGAACTCCAGCCAGCCGATCCACACGGCGGCGGGCTCAGCGGGTGGGGGTGGGCGTGGGCGTCGGCGTGGCGGCCGTGGGCTGCTGACCCATCTGCAGCAGCAAGTCCGCCGTCTGCCGAGTCAGCTGCCAGTTGTCCTGCTGCGGGGCGAACTCCATCGGGAACTTCAGGTCCTTGCCGGTTGCCTGCGGTCCGCCCGGCTTCATGGTGATGTTGGCGATGACGTTGCCGGGCTGATCCTGTGCCCACATCATGTCGGTGGCGTCGAAGGTCAACGGCGCGTAGCCGCTGTCGTGTAGCGCCTTGGCGAACCTGTCCAGTGCCGCCGCGTCGGCAGGGGTGCCGTATTGGACGAGACCGACCTTGTCGGTGCCAGGGACGTTCGGGTCTGACAGTCGACCCATCAGATCGGTCAGCGTGGCTGCTGGCGGCAACGGCGCGCCCGTCTCGGTCGGCGGCGGCGGAACCGTCGGCGGACGGCTGAGCGGAAACGGCGTCGGACTGGGCACCGAACTGGAGTCGTCGCTACATCCGCTAAGCCCGAGCGCCGCCACTAACGTGACGGCGCCCAGGATTGCGGCACTCCTGCGTTGCACTGACTGCCTAGCCGACAGCCGACATCAACGCCATGAGTGACTGCTTGGACATCTGCCAGCCCGTGGGGCTGGGACCGGGCACGAACGCGATGTTCTGGGTCGCGACGCCGCCGCTGGCGGCTGTGGCGGTCACGTCGGCGGTGACCACGTCACCGTTCTGGTCGATGTTCGCCAGCGTGAACGACAGCGGGAACTTGCCGTCAGCCTGTGCCTCGCGCAACTTCGTATCCGCGACCCGGCCTTCGATCCTGCCGATGCCGCCCTGGATGTAGGGCGCCTTGCTCGCAGACAAGCCAGGCGCGCCGAGCGCCTGAAGGGTCTGCAGCAGCGGCGCCTGGAGGTCCGGCGCCGGTGCCTGTGGCATCGGGATGTCCCACACGACCGGTTGCACCGCTGGAGCCTGCGATCCGGCGGGTGATGCAATGGAAGTCACACCTGCTGCCGCACCGCCCACCAGAGCGGCTGCTGCCACGCCGGTAACGAGGGATTTCAGGGTCACGATTGTCCTTTCGATCGGCCCAACTCATCAGAGAGGTTAACAAGTGTTGCTGGTGTGTCGAATTCCTACACCGCACACAATGGCTGAATCGCCGGTAGCGTTGAAGTTGTTACTGCACCAACTGCCGGTGCGGGAAGGGGCGCAACATGAATGAGTCAGAGCGTTCTGAAGCGTTCGGCACACCTCGCGATCAAGGCATGTCCAGCGACGATGCCGCCGAGTTAGAGGAGCTGCGACGCGAAGCCGCGCTTCTGCGTGAACAGCTGGAGAACGCCGTAGGCCCGCAGAGTGGACTTCGCAGCGCCCGCGATGTGCACCAGCTCGAGGCGCGGATCGACTCGCTCGCCGCCCGCAACTCCAAACTAATGGAAACTCTTAAAGAGGCCCGTCAGCAGTTGCTGGCGCTGCGCGAGGAGGTCGACCGGCTGGGTCAGCCGCCGAGCGGTTACGGCGTGCTTCTGGGTGTGCAAGAGGACGACACCGTCGACGTGTTCACCTCCGGGCGCAAGATGCGGCTGACGTGCTCGCCGAACATCGACACCAAGGAACTGAAGCAGGGCCAGACCGTGCGCCTGAACGAGGCGCTCACGGTCGTCGAAGCCGGCAACTTCGAGGCCGTCGGCGAGATCAGCACGCTGCGCGAGATCCTCTCCGATGGGCACCGCGCGCTCGTGGTCGGCCACGCCGACGAGGAACGCATCGTCTGGCTGGCCGAGCCGTTGGTGGCCGCCGAATTCCTTCCCGACCTCGAGGTGATCGACGACGACAACGACGACCGGCCGCGCAAGCTGCGTCCCGGTGACTCGCTGCTGGTCGACACCAAGGCTGGCTACGCCTTCGAGCGCATCCCCAAGGCCGAGGTCGAGGATCTGGTGCTCGAGGAGGTGCCCGACGTCAGCTACAACGACATCGGCGGCCTCGGCAGGCAGATCGAGCAGATTCGCGACGCCGTCGAGTTGCCGTTCCTGCACAAGGAGCTCTACCGCGAGTACTCGCTGCGGCCGCCCAAGGGTGTGCTGCTCTACGGCCCTCCCGGCTGCGGTAAGACGCTGATCGCCAAGGCGGTGGCCAACTCGCTGGCCAAGAAGATGGCCGAGGTGCGTGGTGACGACGCTCGCGAGGCGAAGTCCTACTTCCTCAATATCAAGGGCCCGGAGCTGCTGAACAAGTTCGTCGGTGAGACCGAGCGTCACATCCGGCTGATCTTCCAGCGTGCTCGCGAGAAGGCCTCCGAAGGCACCCCGGTGATCGTGTTCTTCGACGAGATGGACTCGATCTTCCGCACCCGCGGCACGGGGGTTTCATCGGATGTGGAGACGACGGTCGTCCCGCAGCTGCTTTCGGAGATCGACGGTGTCGAGGGCCTGGAGAACGTCATCGTGATCGGCGCCTCCAACCGCGAAGACATGATCGACCCGGCGATCCTGCGGCCCGGCCGCCTGGACGTCAAGATCAAGATCGAGCGGCCGGATGCCGAAGCGGCGCAGGACATTTACAGCAAGTACCTGACAGAGGAACTGCCGATCCACGCCGACGACTTGGCCGAATTCGGCAGCGACCGCACGGCCTGCATCAAGGCGATGATCGAGAAGGTCGTCGACCGGATGTACGCCGAGATCGACGACAACAGGTTCCTTGAGGTCACCTATGCCAACGGTGACAAGGAAGTCATGTACTTCAAGGACTTCAACTCCGGTGCGATGATCCAGAACGTCGTCGACAGGGCGAAGAAGAACGCGATCAAGTCGGTGCTGGAGACCGGTCAGCCGGGTCTGCGCATTCAGCATCTGCTCGACTCGATCGTCGACGAGTTCGCCGAGAACGAGGACCTGCCCAACACCACCAATCCCGATGACTGGGCCCGGATTTCGGGCAAGAAGGGCGAGCGGATCGTGTACATCCGCACGTTGGTCACCGGCAAGTCGTCGAGCGCCTCGCGCGCCATCGACACCGAGTCGAACCTGGGCCAGTACCTGTAGGCCTCACTACCGCGAGCGTGCGTGTCTGCACACCGACACGCCGTCGCGCGCGTACATTTCGCGCACACTCGCGGCGAGTTCTAGGTCTGCAGCGAGTACGAGTTGGCCAGGTCGTCCTGGGTAACGCAGGCGTCGGTGGTTGTCGTGTCAATGCGCAACACTGATGACGGCGTCCTCGCCTCGTAACGCCAGCCGGCCGGCAGCGAGAGTCGACTCGCAAGGGCCGGCAGGTCTGCCAGCGTGAGATCGCGGTCGACGGTCTGGCTATACGTCTGCATGACCCAGCGCCTGTCGTCGGGGTCGATGAGCTCGTAGATCTCGTGGCCCGCGTCGAAGACGAAGATCGCCTTGCGGTCAACCCGATTCACGTTGTAGGGCGCCGGATTCATCGACGCCAGCTTCACTGTCGCCTGGCGCATCATCTCGAGGCCGCCAAAGCACTTGTGCTCCTGGGCATCTCGACCTTGTTTTCCGATGCTGCTCATCAGCCAGTAGCGCGGACCGTTGAGTAGTGCAGCCGCGGAGTGGTTTTCGGTCGCGATCGCTTGCGCATCGAGCGCATCCCACAGTTCTGCGGGGCAGTCGTTGAGGGGGAAGGTGTTGTAGACGGTCGCTTCGGGGCCCTGCTCGCCGGTGCGTACTAGGAGCACCTCGCCATAGCGCTTTCCGAATACGCCGTCGACCATATTGACGTCGTCGTCAGTCATGGTAGGAAAGTAGCCCTCGCGGGCTGCGAGCGTGCGCGAAATGTCCGCAATCAGCGGCGTGTCGCCGTGCAGACACGCTCGCTCGCCCGGGGTTAGTTCCCGCTCTTTTCCATCTCTAGGTAGGCGTCGCGCCCTGCGAGGCTGACGGCCACGTCATCGATCAGCGGATTGAAGAACCGCTCGCGATAGATCGGGTCGACGCTGGTGCTCACGGTGAAGTACAAGCCGGACAGCACCGCCACAAACAACGACACGTGCACAACCGTCTGGGGGACTGGCACGTGGATACCGAACCAGGTTCCGGGACAAGGTGGCTGGCCGACGGAGCACGTCTCCTCTGAGGACCACAGCACCGCGACGTCGTCGGGCACCGCGACGATGCCGAGCGCGAGGAAGAACGCGAACAGACCCGCGGTGAAGAACACCACCTGGATGGCCTGCGACACCACCATCACCGCAACGACATTGACCTGCTCGGCCAGCGACAGCGGCGTGCGCGCCGGCTGCTGACCCGATTCGGGCTGCAGCGGTGTGCCCGCAAGCAGCTTCGCGGGATCCGTCTGCTCGGCGCGGTCCTCGCGCAGGGCACGCACTTCGTCCCGGATGGTGGTGACGACGAAGACTATGGCAACCAGTGACAGGAATCCGATGGTCTGCCAAAGTCTTTGGCGCGTCATCCGTGCAGCCAACTGCCACAACTCGCCGGTGAAATACACCACCACGGTGATCATCAGCAGCGGCAACGCGCGACTCATCAGCGTGCCGAGCGCGCCGAACTGCACCCAGGCGAAACGGAAGGCCCACAACGCGATCGCGCCGAAGCCCACGTACGTCAACCAGATCGCCAGGATCGCCACGAACGCGAATCCGACCGCCTCGGCGGCCGCAAAACCCGAAAACCCGCTGGCGGCGAACGGGAGTCCGAAAACGAAGAGAGCCATCACCAGTAGTGCCGCCGAGCGTCGGCCCGCCTCGCCGAGCCTGGTGCCGGACTGATGCAGCAGATACAGCGCGAACGGCGCCGCGATCAGCAGCAGTGTCAGCACGCCCAACCGGATCACGAGGCCGAAATCGGGATCGCCGTCGGTGAGTTCGGCCAGCAGCATCGTCAGCGATATCACCGCGCCGACACCACTGACCATCGGCGCCGAGCGTTCGATCAGCGCGCGCGAGCGGACACGCCGGGTTAGCACCAACGGCAGGCCGCGATGCAAGAACCATTCGTGCACCTGCCGCATGTCGGACACGGGCAACATTGTGCGCGATTGCGGCCGCGCCAGGCGACAGAGCGCGCCGATATGGCCAAAATGAAAATGTTGCTCAGGGCGCGGCCACGGCGGCGCGATAGCGATCGCGCGCCCGCAACGTCAGCTGCACATCATCGATGAGCGGGTCGAAGAACCTTGTCCGGTATTCGGCATCGCTGACCGTGCGCGCGCTGATGTACATAAACGTCAGGGCACCAAGGAAAAACGTGATCTGGATCAGCGAATCCGGCACCGGGATCGTCATGCCGAGCACGGATCCGTCGCTGCGGCCGTTGCGTGTCCACGCCGCAAGCACTTCCGGCGACAGCAGGATGAGGCCGAGGATCAGGAAGATAAGCGAGGTCATCGCGGCGATGATCAGGATCTGGCTGAGTTGCGTTGCGGCGACCACGAACATCACGTTGAACTGCTCGAGACGGCTCAACGGCCGGACCGTCGGGGGGTCGGCCATCGACTCGAATGGCGTGCCCGCCAACCCTTCTGAGTGGCCGCGAGTCGGCTCATCGGACTCCATCATCGGCTTCACCCGGTCTCGCGACACGGAGACCACGAACACCGCCGCGATGAGAGTCAGAAACAGCAGCGCCAGCCATAGCCGTGGCCGCGAGATGGTGGCCGCCATCAGCCACACGGGGGAGTTGAAGAAGACCAGAATCGTCAGCAAGAGCAGTGGCAGCGCGCGGCTCACCATCGACCCCGCCGCGGCAAGGTTCGACGTTGTCATCTGCACGGCCCAGCTCAGGATTGAGCCCGCGCCGCACGCGGTCAGCGCCAAGATCGCGGCGATCACGATGGCCTCGAAAATTAAATCGACGAACACGCGCGGGCTTGGCCCGCCAAGGACACCGCC
>Ga0075363_100000563_pt1 | contig 12115 bp, 12 predicted proteins | sample EndMetdeltDD1763_FD_71470 | JGI IMG/M metagenome (GOLD analysis project Ga0075363, IMG submission 71470) | Populus endosphere microbial communities from Tennessee, USA - Endosphere MetaG P. deltoides DD176-3 | ecosystem: Host-associated > Plants > Roots > Endosphere | place: USA: Tennessee...
CTGCTCCTTGAGGTTCTCGTAGGTCTCCGAGAGCCACTGGTCGGCGGTCCGGCCGCCGTTGGACTCGACCCAGCGCTCCTCCATGAACGTCGCGAAGCCCTCGTTGAGCCAGATGTCGCGCCAGCGGTCGACCGCGACCGAGTCTCCGAACCACTGGTGCGCCAGCTCGTGCACGAGGAGCTGGCGCGACTCCGGTCCGATGGCCGGGTAGACCGGCCGGGTCTGGGTCTCGAGCGCGAACCCCGGGTTCAGGCTGGTCACCAGCCCCCCGGTGCTGGAGAACGGGTAGGGACCCAGCTGCGTCTCGAGCCACGCCGTGATCGGAGCGCTCTCCAGCATGGCCTTCATCGCGGCGCGCCGGGTGCGCAGCGGGAGCTGCTTGGAGACGGCGACGACGTACGGGCGACCGTCGAGCGCGCCCTTGCGCACGTCGAAGTCACCCGCGGCGAAGAACGCGAGGTAGGGGACCATCGGCTCCGTCGACCGCCAGTGCGTGGTGGCGAGCCCACCCTTGACGGTGCGGCCGACCATCGCGCCGTTGGACACGACCTTGCGCTCCTTGGGCACGGTGATCCGGACGTCCATGGTGGCCTTGTCGCGCGGGTGGTCGTTGGCCGGGAACCACCACGGCGCCATGTGGGGCTGGTTGATCGTGACGACCTCGCGGCCATCGGAGAGCCAGTTGCGCTCGCCGCGGTACTCCAGGTTCGCGGGCCGACCGGCGTAGCGCACCTCGACGGTGACCACCTGCCCGGCAGCGACAGGGGTGGCGGGCGTGATCCGCAGCTCGTGCTGGGGGCCCTTGTCGAACGACGCCCTGGTGCCGTCGACGCGGACCCGGGTCACCTTGAGGAGGAGGTCGAGGTTGAACCGGCTCAGCGCCTCGGTGGCCCGCACCGTCACGGTGGTGCGCCCGCTCAGCGTTCCGGACCCGAACTCGTAGCGGTCCCGCACGTCGTAGTGCAGGACGTCGATGCCGCCGTTGCCGTCGAGAGGGAAGTACGGGTCGCCGATACCGGCCGATCCCGCCGTGGGCCCGTCGGCGTCACGCGCCTGGGCCGGCATGACGCCGACCGACAGGACGAGCGCGAGAGCAGGCGCGAGCTGTCTGAGCACGCGGTGACGCTATCCGACGAGCACCACTTGCCTATTGTCTAGTGATCTTGTAGACTTTATCCATGACACTGCTCGCCGACTCCCCCACAGCCGCCCGTCCGGCGACGTCCGAGGACGTGGCCGACGCTGTCCTGGACGGCGCCTGGATCGTCGACGTCCGGGCGGAGACCCCACCTCGGCGATGCCCCGTTGCGGTGCCGCGGGCGGACACGACGTACGTCGGCTGGCTGGTGCCCTGGGAGGACGACATCGTGCTGCTCGCCGGCTCCCCCGACGTGCTCGACCCGCACTCGGGCCCGCGCTGGCGTTGATCCGGGATTAATCCCTTGCCCGCCCGAGGCCTGGGCCGCCACCATGGGCCGCACGCCTGAGGGACCGCCGCTTCGCCGGCGCCCGTGACCGAGAGGAGCCGTGACATGTCCACGACTGTCGTTGGCCTGCCGTTCGCAGACCACCCCTCTCTCACCTCACGGAGCACCTCCCTTGACCAGACGCATCTGGAACGACGCACTACCTGCTGACCCCGCCGGCGAGTACTTCTCCGACAACCTGATCCGGCTCCCCGAGTCGGAGGTCGACGAGCTCGCGGGCATCGACGACTCGTTCGTCATCGACTTCGACGAGTACGACGACCCGGACAACGCGCACCAGCGCTGGACCACGTGGTTCGACGTGGAGCCGCTGTCCCGGGGGCCCGAGCCGCGCCCGGACTGGGTCGTGACGTCTCGCGGCGCAATCGACACCGAGCTCGGCATCCTCAAGACCGGCAAGGAGGCCGACGTCTTCCTCCTCGAGCGGGCCGACCCGCACGAGCCCGATCACGGTGTCGTGATGGCGGCCAAGCGCTACCGCAGCACCGACCACCGGACCTTCCACCGCTCGGCGGCCTACACCGAGGGCCGCAGCATGAAGCGCTCCCGCGACCAGCGCGCGCTCAAGCGCAAGAGCACCTTCGGCAGGCAGGTCGCGGCCGGCGAGTGGGCGGTCTCGGAGTGGGAGGCGCTCAAGCGCTGGTGGTCGCTCGGGCTGCCGGTCCCCTACCCGGTCCAGATCGACGGCCAGGAGATCCTGATGGAGTGGATCACCGTCGAGGACGGCGACGGAGCCGTGAACACGGCACCGCGGCTGGCCCAGGTCAGGCCGGACCAGCCGCTGCTCGAGTCCTACTACGACCAGCTGCGTGACGCGCTCACCACCGTCGTCCAGGCGGGCGTGGTGCACGGTGACCTCTCGCCGTACAACATCCTGGCCGCGGGCGAGCGACTGGTGATCATCGACCTGCCCCAGGTGGTCGACCTGGTCGGCAACGTCAACGGGATGGACTACCTGATGCGCGACTGCACCAACGTCTGCGCGTGGTTCCGGGCGCGCGGCCTCGACGTCGACGAGCAAGAGCTCTTCGGGGAGCTCATGGCGCACGCGTTCTGATCTGAGCCGTCCGAGGCACGAGGACGGGTCAGATCGATGGTGGTCGAGCAGCGAGTGGCGAGCTCCGAGGGACGAGGAGGTCGCCAACCGAGCATGTCGAGACCTCCGCAGCGCGGGCTGGAACTGAACTAGGTTCGGTGACCATGCGCAGGACCCGCGGCCGAGTCGTCCACGTCGACTCGGTGGACGACCTCGACGCCCGCCTCGCGGCAGGCGCCACCCGCCTCAGCGGCTGGCGCCTCCACGGGCTAGACCTGACCAGCAGGGTCGACGCGCTGCTGGAGCGCCGCGTGGCAGGCGCGACGTTCCTCGGCTGCCGATTCGGCAACGGCGACGCCGAGCGCGTGGAGGCGGCCGGTGGGCTGGTGCTTCCGCAGCTGCCGGGAGTGCCGGTCGACCCGTACCGATCCCGGCTCTACACCGCCGGTGAGCTGTACGGCGACGGCGCGTACGCCGACTCCCCCGACGCCCGTGCCTACGCGTGGTCCCAGGGACGGCTCGACCACGACGACCTGCTCGCGGGGGTGCTGCACGACCACGCAGTCGACGACGCTCTCGCCGAGTGGGTGACCGGCCGTCGCCTGGTCGGCGTGATGGGCGGTCACTCGGTCTCCCGCGCTGACGACGCCTACCTCTCGGCGGCTCGGCTGGGCCACGGTCTCGGAGCCCACCTGACCGTGGCGACCGGCGGAGGGCCGGGTGCGATGGAGGCGGTCAACCTGGGCGGGCGCCTGGCCGCGGAGCCGCCCGAGGCGGTGGCGACGGCGGTCGCACTGCTCCGCAGGGCGCCGTCGTTCCGGCCGTCGGTGGACACCTGGCTCGCGCCCGCGTGGGAGGTCCTGGCCGACGACGTCGAGGTGCGCGACAGCCTCGGGATCCCGACCTGGCACTACGGTCACGAGCCCAGCAACGTCTTCGCCACCGCGATCGCGAAGTACCTGCACAACGCGACTCGCGAGGCGATCCTGCTGGAGATCTGCCACGCGGGGATCGTGTTCCTCCCGGGCGCCGCCGGGACCGTGCAGGAGGTGTTCCAGGACGCCTGCGAGAACTACTACGCCGACGAGTCGTCGGTCGCGCCGATGGTCCTCGTGGGCCGGACCTACTGGACCCGGACGCTGCCCGCCTGGCCACTGCTGCAGGCCCTGGCCCGCGGCCGGGCCATGGAGGATCATGTGCACCTCGTGGACTCCGTCGAGGAGGCCACCGGGCTGATGGGTGCACACGGGGCATGAGGATCACCAGGCGCGGGCTGCTGCGCACCGGGGCGGTCGCCGGCGTCGGAGCCGGGGTCGCCGGCTCGCCGGCACCGGCCGCGGAGGCGCTCACGGCATCCGCCCGGCGTACGACGATGAAGCGCACGCTGCTCAAGGGCCGGCCGAACGCGAAGGGATGGCTCACGCTCGTCCGCGGGCCGGGCGAGAAGCACGTGCTGCGCCTCGACCTCGGCGTGAAGCCGCGTCGTGGACGGCGGCACCGGCGGAGGGGCCTGCTGGCCTTCGCGCAGCTGAGCGACGTGCACATCGTCGACGCCCAGTCACCCGCCCGGGTCGAGTACACCGACCGGTACGACGACGACGCGGACGCGGCGGTGGGCATCTTCACCGCGGCGTACCGCCCGCACGAGATGCTCACCGGGCACGTCGCCGACGCGATGGTCCGCCGGATCAACCGGATCACCCGCGGCCCGGTGACGGGCCGGCGTGTCGCGCTCGCGATCCAGACCGGGGACAACTCCGACAACAGCCAGTACAACGAGATCCGCTGGAACATCGACGTGCTCGACGGCGGGACCGTGCGGATGGACTCCGGTGACCTGACCAGGTTCGAGGGCGTGGCCGACGACGACCCGACCTACTACGACCCGCACTACTGGCACCCGCACGGCTCGCCGGCCGGCAAGCCGGACGACATCCCGCGCGCCGACCGGGGCTTCCCGACGGTGCCCGGGCTGCTCGACGCCGCGCGGCGGCCGTTCCGGGCTGCGGGCCTGCGGATGCCCTGGTACACCGCGTTCGGCAACCACGACGGGCTCGCGCAGGGCAACTTCCCGCCCGGCACGCTCCAGCTCGACGCGCTCGCGACCGGTGCGCTGAAGCTGGTGAACCTGCCGGCCGGCACGTCGCCCGCCGACCTGCTCGCGGTGCTCACCAGCGGCAACATCCAGTCGTACGTCGCCTCGCTGGCGCTCACGCCGTCGGTGCGCACCGTGACCGCCGACCCGGGCCGCCGGCTGCTCGACCACCCCCAGATGGTCGAGGAGCACTTCCGGACGACCGGCACGCCGAAGGGCCACGGCTTCACCGCCCAGAACCGCGCCGACGGGACGGCGTACTACACCTTCGACAAGGGCTCCGGGAGGAACAAGGTCCGCTTCATCGCGCTGAACACGGTCAACCCCAACGGCTACGCCGACGGCTCGCTCGACGCGACCCAGTTCGCGTGGCTCGGCGACGTCCTGGAGCGGTCCGCGGGCCGGATCGTCGTGGTGTTCAGCCACCACACCTCGACCACCATGACGAACCCGCTGGTCGGCACCGGTGGCAACGCGGAGCCGCGGGTGCTCGGCGACGAGGTGCTGGCGCTGCTGCTCGACCACCCGTGCGTGGTCGCCTGGGTCAACGGGCACAGCCACCAGAACCGGGTCTGGTCGCGCACGCGGGAGGGTGGAGGCGGCCTCTGGGAGATCAACACCGCCGCGCACATCGACTGGCCCTGCCAGTCCCGGATCATCGAGATCGCCGACAACCGCGACGGCACCCTGTCCATCTTCACGACCGTCGTCGACCACGCCGGCACCGGGCGCTGGGGCGGCCGCACCGACACCCCACCCCGGCTCGCCTCGCTCGCGCGCGAGCTCGCGGCCAACGACTGGCACCACCCCGGCGACGGTCCCCGCGGTGACCGCAAGGACCGCAACGTCGAGCTGGTGGTGAAGGACCCTCGTCCGCGAGGCTAGGCGGGCGTCATACGGTGCCGGCTTGCCATCCGACCTCTCCGTATGACGTCCCCCGCCCGCGACCCGAGCGTCATACATCGCGCGCGGCGTCTCCGGCCACGTCGCATGACACCGTGCCCCGGCCCGCGACTGCCGGCTCAGGCGATGAGCTGCTGGGCGGCGCGGCAGCCGGCGGCCGCGAGCGCGGAGGTGACCTGGGCGAAGAACTCGTCGGGGCACAGCCGCAAGCCGACCGCAGGCAGGCGCAGGACTGTGTCCCCCTCCAGCGTCACCGAGTTCTGCCGGAGGGCGTCCGCCACCACCTCGCTGATCCACGTGTGCTGGATGCCGTCGACCTCGACCACGACGCGGTACCGCGGCCAGCGGAAGTCGAGGTAGAAGGTGCCGTTGTTGGCCTGGTGCAGCGTCTGGGACTCAGGCTCGGGCAGCCCACGGCTGCGACACCCCTCGACGAAGTCGAGCTCGCCGAGCGAACGGATGCCGCCGACCATCTCCATGAGTACGCCGTGCATCAGGCCCAGCCGGCGGTCCCAGCGGACGTCGAGGAGCTCGACGGCCAGACGGTCCGGGGTGGTCCTGCCCTGTTGCACCGCCATCAACATGAGCAAGGTCGCCTGGCGGTCGCTGGCCGCCCACATGGCCGCCCTGACCGTCGCCAGGGCGAACCTCGTGCGCGGGACGCCGCTGGCAGCCGCGTCACGATCCGTGGGTCGCCATCGCCGGGTCTGCCGGACGTTGACCTTGATAGGAGCGCCCCGGTGCCGGATGCGCGCGCCGCGCGGGACCGACACCCGGATGCGTCGGGCCTCGTAGTGCTCCAGCCCGCCGAGGACCATGGCCGAGTCGCCGTCGATCACCGCACGGGGACCACCTTCGATGACGGCGACCCAGTGCCGGAGCTCGTCGTCGAACGGGCCGTTGTGCGTCACGACGCAGTGGGCTCCGAAGGCCTGCCAGCGCCCGACCCGGATGTGCCAGCGGACCTCGGCCCTGGTGAGGCCCAGCGCGTAGAGCTGCCTCCTGGTCAGCACCCGTCCTTGTGCCGCTGACCGCTTCTCGGCCCGCACGCGACGTAGGCGGGAGCGCGGGCCAGGTGAGATGTCCTCGTTCATGCCGTCACGCTGCAAGTGACCGTCGACGCTCAGCGGCGCGACGACGCCGGCCTGTGGATCACGGTTCCGGCGGCGCACCTGTGGGCGGGTCGCGGTGTCATACGCGATGTGCGGCCGGTCCGACGTACCCGTATGACACCCACCCAGCCGGGCAAAAGGTGTCATACGGGTCCTACAGCCGATCGAGCCAGCTCGTATGACGCCCCCGACCGCAGCCCCGGGGGAACTAGGACTCGGTGGCCGCGAGCTGGCCGCAGGCGCCGTCGATCTCCCGGCCGCGGGTGTCGCGGACCGTCGTGGGGATGCCCTTCGCCTCGAGCCGGCGGACGAACTCGCGCTCGTCGGCGGGGTCGGAGGCGGTCCACTTCGAGCCCGGGGTCGGGTTGAGCGGGATCAGGTTGACGTGCACCCAGCCCCAGTCGCCGTAGGAGCGCAGCACGTCGGCGAGCAGGTCGGCCCGCCAGGCCTGGTCGTTGATGCCGCGCATCATGGCGTACTCGATCGAGACCCGGCGCCGGGTCACCCGGGCGTAGTCCCAGGCCGCCTCGACGGTCTCGGCGACCGAGAACCGGGTGTTGATCGGGACCAGCTCGTTGCGGAGCTCGTCGTCGGGGGCGTGCAGGCTGAGCGCGAGCGTCACCGGGATGCCCTCGTCGGTCAGCTGGCGGATCCGGGGCACCAGGCCGACGGTCGAGACGGTCACGCCGCGGGCGGACATGCCGAGCCCGTCGGGCGTGGGGTCGGTGAGCCGGCGTACGGCGCCGATCACGGCCTTGTAGTTGGCCAGCGGCTCCCCCATGCCCATGAACACCACGTTGGAGACCCGGCCGGGGCCGCCCGGCACCTCGCCGCGGGCCATCGACCTGGCGCCGGCCACGACCTGCTCGACGATCTCCGCCGTCGACATGTTGCGCTGCAGCCCACCCTGGCCGGTGGCGCAGAACGGGCAGGCCATGCCGCAGCCGGCCTGGCTGGAGACGCACACCGTGGCCCGGTCGGGGTAGCGCATCAGGACCGACTCGACGAGGGCGCCGTCGAACAGCTTCCACAGCGTCTTGCGGGTGGTGCCGCGGTCGGCCTCCATGGTGCGCAGCGGCGTCATCAGCGGCGGGAGGAACGTCGCGACGAGCTCGGCACGCGTGTCGGCGGGGAGGTCGGTCATCTCGGCCGGGTCGTCGACCAGCCGGCCGAAGTAGTGGGTCGCGAGCTGCTTCGCCCGGAACGCCGGCAGCCCGTGCTCGCTGGCTAGGGCCGCCCGGTCCTCCGAGGTCAGGTCGGCGAGGTGCCGCGGCGGCTTCCGCCGACCCCGGGGCTCGTCGAAGACGAGGGGAAGGGTCGTGATGCCGCTGCCGGGCTCAGGACTCGCCATTGACCAGCACGTAGAGCACCAGCGCGCCGACCCCGACCACGACCACCGCCGTGGTCACGATGCCGATCCACATGTAGGTGCCGAACCGGCGGGTCCGCGGGGAGATCACCAGCCCCAGCGGGACGACGAGCGTGAGCAGGACGAGCGGGAACATGTCCTCCGCGCGGTCGTAGTCGAAGAGCAGGCTGAGGAGCCCCACGAACAGGGCAGGCACCAGCAGCACGAAGGCGAGTCCGGTGAAGAAGCCGGCGAGCGCCGAGAACGTCGGGTGGTCGCGGTGCCACCAGCTGGGCTGGTCCACCGCCCCGTCGTCGGGCTGGTCCTCGACCGGGTCCCGAACCTCGGTCTCGTCGGTGCTCATCGGGTCCAGCCTAGGGCGTGCACCTCGCTTGGGCGTGAATCCTTGCGGTAGGTCTCGACACGGCCGGTCGCGACCTCGTTCCTCGGTCGCGCGGCCTGCTCGACCACCATCGATCGGATCCGTCCTCGTTCCTCGGACGGCTCCGATCAGAACACCGCGTAATGGAGGAGCAGCCAGATCGGCGCCACCGTGGCCAGCAGGGAGTCGAGCCGGTCCATCAGCCCGCCGTGCCCGGGGATGACCTGGCTCATGTCCTTGATGCCGAGGTCGCGCTTGATCACGGACTCGCAGAGGTCACCGAGGGTGGCCATGACGACGGCGATCAGCCCGAGGGCGACGCCGACCCACCACTCCCCGTCGAGCAGGTAGACCACCAGCACGACACCCGCGCCGACCGTGGCCAGCACCGAGCCGACGAAGCCCTCCCAGGACTTCTTCGGGGAGATGACCGGCGCCATCGGGTGCTTGCCGAACAGCACCCCTGCGGCGTATCCCCCGGTGTCGGAGGCGATGGTCACCAGGATGAACGTGATGACGCCCCCGACGCCGAGGTCGTCGAGACCCGCACCCTCGCGGCCCCCTTCGGCCAGCATCAGGGCGACGAACGAGGCGAGGAAGGGCACGTAGACGACGGTGAACACCGCCGCCGTGGCGTTCTTGACGTAGCCGTCGATCCCCCGGCGCAGCAGCCAGAGCATCGTGACCAGCGCGGTGACGGCTGTGGCGGTGACGAGGGCCGGCGCGCCGTAGAAGTAGGCGAGCACGACCATGGCGGCGCCGCCGACCATCAGCGGCTGCTCGGGCAGGTCGATGTCCTGGGACCGCAGGCCCTTGCCGAGCTCCCAGACCGCCACCACCACGGCGACCGCGACGATCGCCATGAAGGCCGGCTTCCAGAACAGCAGGGAGAGTGCGATCGCACCGAGCAGCACGACCGCCGAGCCGATCGCAGCGGGAAGGTCCCGACCGGCCCGGCCGTGGTCCTTGACCGGTGCCGGGGGGTGGCTCATACCTCGAGGAGCTCGGCTTCCTTGTTCTTGAGCATGTCGTCGATCTCGTCGGTGTGCTTCTTGGTGATGCCGTCGAGGCGCTTCTCGGCGCCGGTGACGTCGTCCTTGCCCACCTCGCCGTCCTTCTCGAGCTTCTCGAGGTGCTGCTTGGCGGTACGGCGCAGGTTGCGGACCGCGACCCGGCCGTCCTCGGCCTTGGTGCGCGCGAGCTTGATGTAGTCCTTGCGCCGGTCCTCGGTGAGCTCGGGGAACACGCAGCGCAGCACCTTGCCGTCGTTCGCCGGGTTGACGCCGAGGTCGGAGTCCCGGATCGCCTTCTCGACGTTGGCCATCGCGCCCATGTCGTAGGGCTGGATCAGGATCACCCGTGCCTCGGGTGCGGTGAAGGACGCCAGCTGCTGCAGCGGGGTCGGGGTGCCGTAGTAGTCGACGAGGATCTTGTTGAACATCGCCGGCGTCGCGCGGCCGGCCCGGATCGTGGCGAACTCCTCGCGGGTGGCCTCGACCGACTTGTCCATCTTGCCGTCGGCCTCGTTGAGGATGTCGTTGATCACGCCTGGCTCCTGCTCGTCGAAGGTGCTGCTCTGCCTGCCTGGCCGCCCGGGTCCGGTCAGCCCGGGGTGACCAGCGTCCCGATCCTCTCACCCTGCACCGCGCGCAGGATGCTGCCCTCGTCAGCCATCCCGAACACGATCATCGGCAGCTTGTTCTCGCTGGCGAGGGTGAACGCCGTCTGGTCCATGACCTGCAGGCCGCGGGAGATCGCCTCGGCGTAGGTGATCTCGTCGATCTTGGTCGCCGTCGGGTCGGTCTTGGGGTCGGCGGTATACATGCCGTCGACGCCCGACTTGTCGTAGAGCACGACCTCGCACTTGCTCTCAAGGGCCCGCTGGACCGCGACGGTGTCGGTGGAGAAGAAGGGCATGCCCATGCCGGCGCCGAAGATGACGACCCGGCCCTTCTCCATGTGCCGGATCGCGCGCCGCGGGATGTAGGGCTCGGCGACCTGGCCCATCGTGATCGCGGTCTGGACGCGGGTCTCGATGCCGAGCTTCTCGAGGAAGTCCTGGAGCGCCAGGCAGTTCATGACGATGCCGAGCATCCCCATGTAGTCGGCGCGCACGCGGTCCATGCCACGCTGCTGGAGCTCGGCGCCGCGGAAGAAGTTGCCGCCGCCGGTGACCACGGCGATCTGGATGCCGGCGCGCTGCACCGAGGCGATCTCCCGGGCGATCGTGGCGACCACGTCGGGGTCCACCCCGACCCGGCCGCCGCCGAACACCTCACCGGAGAGCTTCAGCAGGACCCGGTTGTAGCTGCCCTCGTGGGTCATCTGCTGCTCTCTCCTCACTCGTACGCCGACTCGTCCGCGGGACGAGTCTCTCAGGCACCGACCTCGAAGCGGGCGAAACGGACCAGCGTCGTGCCGGCCTCGTCCAGCACGGCCTTGACCGTCTTCTTGTTCTCCGTGACCGACGGCTGCTCGAGCAGGACGACGTCCTTGAAGAAGCCGTTGAGCCGGCCCTCGGTGATCTTGGCGATCGCCTGCTCGGGCTTGCCCTCCTCGCGCGAGGTCGCCTCGGCGATCGCGCGCTCCTTCTCGACGACGTCCGCGGGGACCTCGTCACGGGTGAGGTACTGCGGGCGCATCGCGGCGATCTGCATCGCCGCACCGCGGGCCGCGTTGGCGTCGCCGGTGTACTCGACGAGCACGCCCACGGCGGGCGGCAGGTCGGCCGCGCGCTTGTGCATGTAGGCCACGACCTCGCCGTCGAAGGCGACGTACTGGCCGAGCTCGATCTTCTCGCCGATGCTGACCGCGAGGCCGTCGACGACCTCGCCGACCGTCGTGCCGTCGATCTCGAGGGCCTTGAGCGCCTCCACGTCGGCCGGCTTGGCGGCAGCCGCGGCGTCAGCGATCTTCTGGGCGGCCTCGACGAAGTCGGCGTTCTTGGCGACGAAGTCGGTCTCGCTCTTCAGCTCGACGAGCACGCCGGGGGCGTGCGCGACCAGGCCGGCCGACGCCTCGCGCTCGGCACCGCGCTTGGCGGCCTTGGCCTCGCCCTTGATGCGCAGCAGCTCGACGGCTTTGTCGAAGTCGCCGGCGCTCTCGTCGAGCGCCTTCTTGCAGTCCATCATGCCGGCGCCGGTCAGCTCCCGGAGGCGCTTGACGTCGGCAGCGGTGAAGTCAGCCATGGTGGCCTCGTCCCTCTTCTCGTCTTCGGTTCAGGCGTGGGTCAGGCGGTCGTCTCGTCGGCGGCCGGCTCCTCAGCGGGAGCCTCCTCCGCGGCGGCCTCAGCAGGGGCGTCGGCAGGGGCCTCAGCAGGGGCCTCCGTGGCGGCGGCCTCGGCGGCCGGCGCCTCGGTGGCGGCCTCGGCGACCTCGACAGCGGCCTCCGCCTCGACGGCGGCACCGGTGGCCTCGGACGCGGCCTCGGCCTGCGGCGCCTCGGCGGCGGTCGCGGACTCGGCAGCGGCCTCGGCGTCACCACCCAGGAGCTCGCGCTCCCACTCGGCCAGCGGCTCCTCGGCGCTCGCAGCACCGTCGGTGCTGGAGGCGCCCGAGCGGGCGATCAGGCCCTCGGCGACGGCGTCGGCGACCACGCGGGTCAGCAGGCCGACCGCACGGATGGCGTCGTCGTTGCCCGGGATCGGGAAGTCGACCTCGTCGGGGTCGCAGTTGGTGTCGAGGATGCCGATGATCGGGATCCGCAGCTTGCGGGCCTCCTCGACCGCCAGGTGCTCCTTCTTGGTGTCGACG
>Ga0075363_100000564_pt1 | contig 12114 bp, 11 predicted proteins | sample EndMetdeltDD1763_FD_71470 | JGI IMG/M metagenome (GOLD analysis project Ga0075363, IMG submission 71470) | Populus endosphere microbial communities from Tennessee, USA - Endosphere MetaG P. deltoides DD176-3 | ecosystem: Host-associated > Plants > Roots > Endosphere | place: USA: Tennessee...
GCGAACCCGTCGAACTGGATCTCCGGAACGGGTACGAGTCCGCGGATCGCCATCCCGATCGCGATGCCGATGATCGCCGACTCCGCCAGCGGGGTGTCGAAACACCTTTGCTCGCCGAAAGTTTCGGCGAGTCCCTCGGTGACCCTGAAGACACCGCCGAGCGTTGCGACGTCCTCACCGAAGACGAGCACGCGTTCGTCGGAGGCCATCGCGTCGTGTAGTGCGCGGTTGATCGCCTGCGCCATCGTCAACGTCGGGGCCGGCGGGACGGAGGTGAATAGCGGACGGCGGGGTTCGTCCTCACCATGGAATGGTGGCCGCTCGATGATCTGCGTCATGCTCCCGCCTCCATCGCGATCTCGGCCAGCACCTGTTCACGCTGCGCCAGCAGGTCCGGGGTGATGTCGTGGTAGACGGTGTCGAACACGTCGGTGATGTCGAAATCGTCGCCGTTGACCGTTGATTCCCGTAGTTCGGCACGCAATCGCTTCGATTTGGCGGCCACCCGCTCCTCGAGGCGCTCGCTCCAGACGCCTTCCGCCTGAAGGTAGGTGCGGTAGCGCTGAATCGGATCGCGGGCCGCCCAGTATTCGAGTTCCTCGTCAGAGCGGTAGCGGGTGGGGTCGTCGGAGGTGGTGTGCGGACCCATCCGGTAGGTGATCGCCTCGATCAGCGTCGGCCCGCCGCCTCCTCGGGCCCGCTTGGCGGCCTCGGCCGTGACCGCGTAGCAGGCCAGCACGTCGTTGCCGTCCACTCTGATGCCGGGCATCCCGTAGCCGATGGCCCGGTGCGCGATTGACGGCCCGGCCTGCTGCCTGCTGACCGGAACCGATATCGCCCAGTGGTTGTTCTGCACGACGAAGATGCACGGCGCGTTGAACACGGCCGCGAAGTTCAGCGCCTCGTGCGTATCACCCTCGCTGGTGGCGCCGTCGCCGAGAAACGTCAGCGTCACCGACTCCTCACCGAGGCGTTGCGCCGCCATCGCCGCGCCGACGGCGTGCAGTCCTTGGGTGCCGATCGGTATCGAGATCGGCGCGACACACTTTTCGGTGAAGTTGAGTCCCCCGTGCCACTTACCCCGCCAGACCGCCCCCATCTGCGCCGGCGTGAGGCCGCGCAGCAGGAAGGCGCCGATCTCGCGGTACTGCGGGAACAGCCAGTCGGTTTTGGGCAGACACGCCGCCGCCCCGATCTGGGCGGCCTCTTGCCCGCGGCACGACGCGAACAGGGCCAGCTCACCCTGTCGCTGCAGGTTGACGAACTCGGTGTCCAGTTCGCGCGTGACGACCATCGACTCGTAGAGCCAGGCGAGGGTCTCGGGCGGGAGGTTCCGTCGGTATTTAGAGGAGATGCTCGAGGCGGTGGGTGTCCCATCGGGAGCCACCAGCTGTATTGGATCCAGCTCGACGCCAAGTTGTGACTCTGACGTCCGCGGGGTCGCATCGATCCCTGCCATACCGCCTCCTAGGGTCACTGACGGCGGGTCGCGCCGTCAGGCGACTGAGGTGCTCAGCAAAGAGGCGATAGGAGCAGAACCCCTGGTGGGGGGCTCGACCGCTAGCAGCCGGGGTGTGGCGTCAACGGAAACGATGCGCTCTGCTCGCCGCAGTACTGGGGCATCCACCATTATGCGCTCGCCGCGGACGAGAACCCCGTCCTCACGAGCAACGGCGGGACGTGTCGCAGGTGTTCTAGGCGGGATTCTCGGGTGCGAGGGCCATGATGCGTTCGGCCCGCCGGAGCACCGGCATATCGACCATCTGCCCTTCGAACTGGAAGACTCCGCGTTGCGAGCCCGCCGTCTCGAGGACGCGGCGCGCCCAGTCGACCTGTTCGTCGGTCGGCGCGTATGCCGACCGAATGACCGCGACCTGGGACGGGTGGATGGCGACTTTGGCGTCGAAGCCCACGGCCACCGCATCGTCGCTTTCGGCGCGCAGTCCGTCGAGGTCTTTGATGTTCAGGTACACCGAGTCCAGCGCCAACTTCCCGAACGCCTTCGCCGCCAGCAGGCTCTGCGACCGCACATGCTTGGCCACGTCGCGATAGCTGCCGTCGGGCCAGCGGTTCGCGGTGCCGCCCGTGGCCGCGAAAAGATCCTCGGCACCCCACATCACTGCCAACGCATTTTCCATGCGGGCCAGCTCATTGACCTCGATCGCACCCAGCGGCGTCTCGATCAGTACGACCACCTCACGCGGTGCGAGATCTCGGACCTGGCGCGGCGATTCGGTCTTGGCCAACATGACGACGGTGTAGTCGGTGCGGGCCAAAGCGTCGAGATCCAACTGATGGTCGGGCGTCGCGCTCGGGTTGATCCGTACGACGGTGCGTGCGGGATCCAGCCGGGTGTCGATCAGCGCTCGGCGTGCGGCCTCCCGGTCCTTGGCGGCCACGCCGTCCTCGAGGTCGAGGATGACGACATCGGCCGCGGCGGCGGCCTTCTCGAATCGTTCGGGACGATCGGCCGGACAGAACAGCCAGCCCGGACCGTTGTTGCCCAACGACATCAGGCCGTCCCCTCGGGCCGCTTGCGCACCATGGTCTTTCGGGATGCGGTCGCCACGACGTCGCCGTGCTGATTGCGGCCGACGTGCGAGAAGGTGACGATGCCTTCCCCCGGCCTGCTCTTCGATTCCCGCTTCTCGGTGATCTCGGTCTCAGCGTAGAGCGTGTCACCATGGAAAAGCGGCTTCGGGAAAGCGACTTCGCCGAAGCCGAGGTTGCCGACGATGGTGCCCTGCGTCAGCTGTGCCACCGACAACCCGACCAACGTCGACAACGTGAACATCGAATTCACCAGACGCTGGTTGAACGGTGGCAGCGCATCGGAGAACGCGGCATCGAGGTGCAGCGCCTGGGTGTTCATCGTCAAGGTGGTGAACAGGACGTTGTCTGCCTCGGTGATGGTGCGACCCGGCCGGTGCTGGTACAACACTCCGGTCTCGAACTCCTCGAACCACAGGCCGCGCTGAACGATGACTCTCTTGTCACTCACTTCTGCTGAATCGTTCGCTCCGCTCACAGCCCGGCCTCCCGCGCGATCAGCATCAGCTGTACTTCCGTTGTCCCCTCACCGATTTCAAGGATCTTGCTGTCGCGGTAGTGGCGCGCGACCGTGTACTCGTTCATGAAGCCGTAGCCACCGAACACCTGCGTCGCGTCACGGGAGTTGTCCATGGCAGCCTCGCTGGCCACCAGCTTCGCGATCGCCGCGGCCTTCTTGAACGACTTGCCGGCCAACATCAATGCGGCCGCGTCGTAGTAGGCGGTGCGCGCGGCGTGCGCACGGGCCTCCATGCGGGCGATCTTGAACGCGATCGCCTGGTAGGCACCGATCTTCTGGCCGAACGCCTCACGCTCCTTGGCGTACTTCACGCACTCGTCCACACAGCCCTGCGCGGCGCCGACAGACAGTGCGGCGATGGCGATCCGCCCCTCGTCGAGGATGCGCAGGAAGTTGGCGTAACCGCGGCCACGCTCACCCAGCAGGTTCTCCTGCGGCACCCGCACGTCGTCGAAACTCAGAGGGTGGGTGTCCGACGCGTTCCACCCGACTTTGTTGTAGGCCGGCTCCGCGGTGAATCCCTCGGTGGGAACCGGCACCAGGATCGACGAGATCTCCTTCTTGCCGTCGGTCTCGCCGGTCACCGCGGTGACGGTGACGAGCTTGGTGATGTCGGTGCCCGAGTTGGTGATGAACTGCTTGGAGCCGTTGATGATCCAGGTTGATCCGTCCGACTTGGCCGTCGTTCTGGTTGCCCCGGCGTCGGTGCCGCCGCCCGCCTCGGTCAGGCCGAACGCGCCGAGCGCCTTACCGCTGGCCAGCAGTGGCAGCCACTCCTGCTTCTGCTCCTCGTTGCCGAAGCGGTACACCGGCATGGCACCCAGCGAGACGCCGGCCTCCAGCGTGATGGCCACACTCTGATCGACCTTGCCGAGTTCCTCCAGCGCCAGGCACAGCGCGAAGTAATCGCCGCCCATGCCGCCGTACTCCTCCGGGAACGGCAGGCCGAAGAGTCCCATGTCGGCCATGCCCGCGACGACCTCGTACGGGAACGAATGCTCCTCGTCGTGTTTGGCCGCGACCGGCGCGACCACGCTCTGCGCGAAGTCGCGGACTGTCTTGGCAAGCTGTTCATAGTGATCGGGCAGCATGCCCGTCGCAAGAAAATCACTCATGACTCTTCCTTCTCCTTGGTCGCCTCGCCGATGACGCGTGCCAATGGCTGGCCCACCTTGACCTGGTCGCCCACGGCGACGAGTAGCTCGACAACGCCGGCGACCGGTGCGGTCATGGCGTGCTCCATCTTCATGGCCTCGACGGTCACGACGACGGTTCCGGCATCGACATGCTCGCCATCTGAGACACCAACCGCAACAACCGAACCCGGCATAGGGCTGGCCAGTTCGGCATCACCGCTCAATTCGTCGTCGGGGCGTACAGGTGCTTCCCGAACCTCGTCGACGACGGCGGTGTGCCCGTCGCCGGCCAGCCAGATCTGCCCGTCGGCGGTAGCGACCACGTAATCGGTTCGCAGGCCATTCAAGGTGACCGTGAGCAGATCTTTATCGAGGGACGCTGAGAGCGAATGAGTTTCGCCGTCCTCGACGACGGCCGTCGCGGATCCGGGGGTGCCGGTGAGGTAGACGTGGTCGGTGCGGTCTCCGGAATGCAGGCGAAGTGTCGTCGGTGCGGGCACTCCGACGCGCCACCCCGACGGCACCGCCCACAGGTCGGTGACAGGATCGGGCCAGCGGCGCAGCCACCTGTAGGCCGCGGCAGCGATCAGCTCGCGATCGCCCGGTTCCACAGGCTTGAAGTCGGGCATGCGGCGGTCGAGCAGTCCGGTGTCGAGTTGTCCGGCAACGACATCGGGATCGGCCAGCAGGAATCGAAGGAACTCGATGTTCGTGGTGACACCCAGAACAGCGGTGTGCGCCAGCGCCCTATCGAGCGCGCGGATCGCGCCGGCACGGTCCTCGGCATGAGCGATGACCTTCGACAACATGGGGTCGTAATCGCTGCCGATCACGGTGCCGCCCGCCAGCCCGGAATCGACGCGAACCCCTGGCCCGTCGGGTTCGGCGAGTCCCAGCACGGTGCCACCGGTCGGCAGGAAGCCACGGCCCGGATCCTCGGCGTAGACGCGCGCCTCGATGGCGTGGCCCGTCATGGTGACGTCATCCTGGGTGATCGGCAGCTTCTCGCCCGCCGCGATGAGCACCTGCTGCTCGACGAGGTCGACGCCGGTGACCATTTCGGTCACCGGATGCTCGACCTGCAGGCGGGTGTTCATCTCCATGAAGAAGAACTCGTCGGGCCGGTCGGCGGACACGATGAACTCGACGGTGCCCGCGCCGGTGTACTGCACGCTGCGTGCCGTATCGCAGGCCGCGGCCCCGATGCGGGCCCGCGTTGCGGCGTCCAGAAGGGGCGACGGCGCCTCTTCGATCACCTTCTGATGCCTGCGCTGCAGGCTGCATTCGCGTTCGCCCAGATGCACGACGTTGCCGAAGCCGTCGGCGAGCACCTGCACCTCGATGTGTCTCGGGTTCAGCACGAACCGCTCGAGGAACAGGGTGTCGTCGCCGAATGCCGACGCGGCCTCGCGGCGCGCACTGGCCAGCGCGGCCGCCAGCTCCGACGGCTCGTGCACGACACGCATACCCTTGCCTCCGCCGCCCGCGGACGGCTTCACCAGGACCGGATACCCGACCTCGTCCGCGCCCGCGATCAGATCGGCATCAGTGAGGCCGGGCCGCGACACACCGGGAACAACCGGAACCCCGAATGCGGAGACCGCCGCTTTCGCGGCGATCTTGTCGCCCATCGTCTCGATCGCCCCGACCGGTGGCCCGATGAATACGATGTCCGCCGCTTGCAGGGCAGCCGCGAAATGCGCGTTCTCCGAGAGGAACCCGTATCCCGGGTGCACCGCCTGCGCTCCGGTGCGCTGCGCCGCGGCGACCACGGCGTCGATGTCGAGATAGCTCTCGCGGGCGGCAGCGGGTCCGATGTTGACGGCCAGGTCGGCCTCGGCGACGTGGCGGGCACCGGCGTCGGCGTCGCTGAACACCGCGACCGACCGAATCCCCATCGCACGAAGCGTGCGGATCACGCGCACCGCGATCTCGCCGCGGTTGGCGATCAGGACTGTATCTATGGTGGTCACGTCATCACATCCGGAACACGCCGTAGGAGACGGGCTCCAGAGGAGCCTGCCCGACCACTGAAAGTGCCAGTCCGAGAACAGTTCTGGTGTCGGCGGGGTCGATCACGCCGTCGTCCCACAGTCGCGCCGTCGAGTAGTAAGGGTTGCCCTGATCCTCGTACTGCTGGCGGATGGGCGCCTTGAACTTCTCCTCCTCGTCGGGAGTCATCTCTCCGCGCACCGTCGCAAGCACCGACGCGGCCTGCTCGCCACCCATCACCGAGATCCTCGCATTCGGCCACATCCACAGGAACCGGGGTGAATACGCGCGTCCGCACATCGAGTAGTTGCCCGCGCCGTACGAACCGCCGATCACCACGGTCAGTTTCGGCACCCTGGCGCAGGCGACCGCGGTGACCATCTTCGCGCCGTGCTTGGCGATGCCCCCGGCCTCGTAGTCGCGCCCCACCATGAAGCCGGAGATGTTCTGCAGGAACAGCAGTGGTGTGTTGCGCTTGTCGCACAGTTCGATGAAATGCGCTCCCTTGAGGGCAGACTCGCTGAACAAGACACCGTTGTTGGCGATGATGCCGACCGGATGCCCGTGGATGTGCGCGAAGCCGGTCACCAGCGTGTTGCCGTACTCGGCCTTGAACTCGGCGAACTCGCCACCGTCGACGATGCGGGTGATCACCTCGTGCACGTCGTACGGCACACGGGAGTCGACAGGCACCACGTCGTACAGTTCGCTCTGGTCGGCGACCGCGTCGGCCGTCGGCCTAACGTCCCAGGGCAGCGGTTCACGCGGGCCCAGCGTGTCCACGATGCGGCGGACGATACGCAACGCGTCGCGGTCGTCGTGCGCCAAATGGTCTGTCACACCGGAGGTTCTGGAGTGCAGATCGCCGCCGCCGAGTTCTTCCGCGGTGACGATCTCTCCGGTCGCCGCCTTCACGAGCGGCGGACCGCCGAGGAAGATCGTGCCCTGGTTGCGGACGATCACGGCCTCGTCGCTCATCGCCGGCACGTACGCACCACCAGCGGTACACGAGCCGAGCACCGCCGCGATCTGAGGTATGCCCTGCGCCGACAGGTTGGCCTGGTTGTAGAAGATGCGGCCGAAGTGCTCGCGGTCGGGGAACACCTCGTCCTGGCGCGGCAGGAATGCCCCGCCCGAGTCGACCAGATAGATGCACGGGAGCCGGTTCTGCCCGGCGACCTCCTGGGCCCGCAGGTGCTTCTTGACGGTGATCGGGTAGTAGGTGCCTCCCTTGACGGTCGCGTCGTTGGCGATGATCACGCACTCACGCCCCGAGACGCGCCCGATGCCGGCGATCATGCCCGCGCCGGGGCATTCGTCGTCGTACATGCCGTCGGCGGCAAGCGGTGTCAGTTCGAGAAAAGGGCTGCCTGGGTCGAGGAGTCCGTCTACCCGGTCACGCGGCAGTAGTTTGCCCCGGCTCACGTGGCGTTCGCGTGCGCGTTCGGGACCGCCGAGGGCCGCGGCGGCGAGCTTCGCCTGCAATTGACCCACCAGCTCGAGGTGCTCGTCGCGATGCGAAGTCCGCGGTGCCATCGCAGAAAACCCGTTCGGTTGAGTTAATGATGACTAACTGGTGGTATGTTAGTCACGGTTAACCGAAATGTCCACCACTGCGTTTGGAGTGTGCCCATGGCCTCCACTTCGGTGCCCGATCTAGCCACCACGCGCCGCAGCAAGGCCAAATCAGACCGTCGAACGCAACTGATCGCGGCGGCCGAACGGCTGGTGGCCGAACGGGGATATCTCGCGGTGCGCCTGGAGGACATCGGCGCCGCCGCCGGCGTCAGCGGACCTGCTATCTATCGCCACTTCCCCAATAAGGAGGCGTTGCTCGTCGAATTGCTGGTGGGGATCAGCACACGCCTGCTCGCCGGTGCGACGGACGTCGTGGCACACGCTGACGATGCCCGGTCCGCGTTCGACGGACTGGTCGACTTTCACCTGGACTTCGCACTCGGCGAATCGGATCTGATCCGCATTCAAGACCGTGACCTTCCAAACCTGCCGCCGAACGCGAAACGTCAGGTCCGTAAGGCCCAGCGGCAGTATGTCGAGATTTGGGTTGATGTGTTGCGGCAGTTGAACAAGTCTCTATGTGAAGAAGACGCTCGACTGATGGCGCACGCGACGTTCGGCTTGCTGAATTCGACCCCGCATTCGGTGAAACCAAGTGCCACAAAAAGGGCCGAGGCCAACGAGCGTGCCGTCCTTCGAGCGATGACGGTTGCTGCGTTGACCTCGGCCGCGGGGACCGCAAGCGGTTAGTACCAGGCTCTACGGCCGCCAACGGGACGTCCGACGGATCCGAGAATCCAGAAGACGGCGCCGATCACGACGAGTATGACACCGATCGTCGTCAGAACACTGATGCCGAGGATGTAGCCGAGCACAGCAAGGATGATTCCAAGGATAATCATCGTGACTCCTTTTCTAGTGAACTATCAACTGCCAGTGGACTATTGACTGGGCTGGGGAATGTTGCAGTCCGTTACCTTCGGGTTGACTCCCGCGTAATTCAGCGGGCCGACGACGACGGTGAGGGCGATGCTCCCCGTTGTCGCACAGTTGTTTGCGCCAGTTTCAAAGTAACCGCGCTGATAGGCCGCAAAAGCTCCGATCAGCAACCAGATGAGCACTAGAACGCCGAGTAGCCCACCACCTCGCATGCTGCGCCTCCATCTCTCTTAGCGCCCCAAATCGGTGCGCACGCAGCAGGTTTACCCGGCAGAAAATTTCCCAAACCTGGGAATGGCAACGATCAGGCTACGGTTCGCGACGTGGCGTGAAAGCTGTGAGAAGCCAGTCGCACATGGCCTTGACCAGCACGGCGCGGTTCTCCCGTTTGTCGATCTCGTGGCCGTCGTCGTCGAATACCAGCTGTTCGACGGTGCGACCGAGCGCCTTTAGCGCCGTGTACATCTGCAGCGACTCATCAAGGGGGACGTTGGTGTCGTTGGCGCCGTGGACAAGCAGCAGCGGCGCGGTCAGCGCATCCACCCGCTGCAGGGGTGACAACTGCTCGAGCAGGTCGCGGTCACTGACGGGATGGCCGTACTTCGGATATGCCGCGGCGGCGATCCACGGTTCGGTATTGCGGTACCACGTATTCAGGTCGCTCATACCGCAGATGCTGATCCCCGCGGCAAACAGGTGGGGATGGAAGGTAAGCGCAGCCTGTGTCAGGTAACCGCCGTAGGACCAACCGCAACATGCGATGCGGTCGCGATGCGCATGACCGTTGTCGGCCAGGAAGTTCACAGCATCGGCGACGTCGTCGATGGCCGCGAATCGCTTCTCCCTGTCATCGGCGTGCATGAACGATCGGCCGAACCCTCCGGAGCCGCGCACGTTCGGCAAGAACACCGAGATGCCCGCTTCCAGCAGGGGTGGGAAGAACTCGTTGTAACCGGGCCTGCCCTGACCTTCTGGCCCGCCGTGCAAGAAGAGCATCGCGCCGATCGGCTCGATCCCGTCGGGTGGCCTGAAGAGCCAACCGGTGAACGTCAGACCGTCACGCGCTGTGATCGTCTCCAGCGTCGGATCGGCCGATACCGGACCGAGACTCGGCTCACGGTCGACGGGCTCCCATTCGCGCGTACGGGGATCGACCAACTCGACGGTTGCAGGCATCGATGGGCTTTCGACCGTCATGGCGAGCATCGAGCCGCCGGCGCTGATGCTCAGCTCGCTGGCCACCATCCCCGGAAGCGGAATCGGCGGGTACGCCATGTAATCGGCGAGTTCGATGATCTGTAATTCGCTGGCGCCGTTGATGTTCCACAGCATCGCCACAGTGGACAGATCATCGCTGACGGTGAACTCGTCGAGCTCATATCCCGGCCGCTCAGCGATCACCTGGTACGCCACCCCGTCTTCAGTGGTGGTGACCTCGAGCAGCCGGGCGTGCTCGGCGCCGTTCTCGCTGCGGATCAGCGCACGCACATACCCTTCGGTGCTGTTGAGCTCAGATGCCGACGACGGCTGATACAGCTCATAGGAGTCGCCTTCCAGGCCGGCGCGCAGGCGGCGCGGAGTGTGATCGTCGAGGATTATCCCGCTATCGGTGGTGGAGCCCGGATCGTAAGGCAGCAACGCGATTTCGGTCAGACCGCGCAACATGATGAGGTCGCGGTAGCCGCGGGGTCCGACCCGTACGAGGGCGGCTCCCGCCCACGCGTCGACCAGCCTGCCGCCCGACCGTCGGTCGAGCACCACCGTTATCCCGTCGGCAGGATCGATCAGACACGAATTGCCGACACCGTCATCGCCCGTCAGGATCGCCGCAACGCGAGTCCCGTCCCACCCGATCAGCTCCGCGTTGCCATCGGCGCCTCCCTCGGGCCACGTGTCGATGCGGCGCGCGGCGCGGTCGTCGGGATCGGTTGTCACCACCCAGATCTGGCTTCGGGATCCACCCTCGGGTGCCACCTCGCAGGCGAGCCAGTACCCGTCCGCGGAATGCATGACCCTATTCACCGGACCCTCGACAGGCAGTTCGACGTCACGCGAGGAACTGGCCCGCCAGCCGCGCAGGAATCGCTGCACCGCGCGCGGGTATCCGCCGTCGTCGACTATGTGCGCGAACGCGGTGGCGTCCGGCGACATCGATGCCCCATAGACGCGACGAACCTGCTCAGCCATCGGGACCAGAGTAAACCGAGGTCGCGGCCGGTAAACGTGGCAATCACGACAGTGGGGGCGATCCGATCCTTTGTCATGGGAACAGCCTGAGCGCCTGCACAGGTACCCTCGCAGCCATGAGGCGGGCATGACCGATTCACCCAACCGCGGACGTGATGAGCAATCAGGCTTCCGCAACGGGCCAGACCCGACGCAGCCGCTGGACAGCGGCTATCAGGGCTATCCCGACCCCGCTTATGCGAGCCAGGCCCCGTACGGCCCGTCCTATCAGACCCCCGCGGCACCGCCACCCACCGAGCAGTTGCCCTACGGCTACGACCCCTATTCGACGGGCCAGTACAACCAGTACGGCGGGCAGTTTCCGCCCGACGGAGCCGGCGAACCGCCGCCGGACGAGCCCAAGTCACCGCGCTGGCTGTGGATCCTAGCCACGGTTGCGGTGCTGGCCGTCATCGGCCTGCTGATCGCATTGGTCGTCGTCTACGACAGCAGCTCACGCCAGGAGACGGTCGTCGCCCCGCCGCCGTCGCTGACCGAGCCCAGCTCGCCGACCCGAACCCCGCCGACGACGACGTCGCGCACACCTTCGGTTCCGGTGATCCCGCTCCCGACCCTGACAACGACGCCTCCGACCACCGGCACCACCCCCGCCGGCCCCACCGAAACCGTGGTCTACGACGTCACCGGTACGGGCCGGGCCATCAACATCACCTACGTCGACAACGGTGGGCTGCTGCAGACGGAGTTCAACGTGATGCTGCCGTGGAGCAAAGAGGTCCAATTGCCCCAGCCTGCAAGCGGTTCGGCGAGCATCAGCATCATCAACGTCGGCCGCGAAGTGACTTGCTCGATCTCGGTCAACGGCGTCACCCTCGAACAGGGCACGGGCGCCGGCCTGACGATCTGTGCGACGTCGGGCTAGGTCACCGGGCTGTCAGCCGCCACCCGACCGGGCGTCTTCACGAACATCATCGCCAGCATCCCCGCCAATAGCACCACGATGATCCCGCCGATGCCCGCGCGGTCACTGCCGAAGATGGCGATGAATGTCGAGAACAGCACCGGAGCCAGGTAGGACACCGCCCGGCCGGTGGTGGTGTAGAGGCCGAAGGCGACGCCCTCTTTACCCTCGGCAGACATGCGCAGCATCAGCGTGCGGGCGGCCGACAACGTCGGGCCGATGAAGAAACACAGCAACAGCCCGCAGATCCAGAAGGCCAGGACGCCTGACAGCGTCATCAGGATGAGACCGACCACGATCATCGCCGCCAG
>Ga0075363_100000565_pt1 | contig 12113 bp, 11 predicted proteins | sample EndMetdeltDD1763_FD_71470 | JGI IMG/M metagenome (GOLD analysis project Ga0075363, IMG submission 71470) | Populus endosphere microbial communities from Tennessee, USA - Endosphere MetaG P. deltoides DD176-3 | ecosystem: Host-associated > Plants > Roots > Endosphere | place: USA: Tennessee...
CCGAGGTCTCTGCTGTCTGATTCGGCTCCACTATCCGCACCTTTCCTTGACAGGATCTCGACAAACTGTGATCGAGATCGCAATAATATGGCATCGAGTGCCAGAATGAAAGCCGGACCCGGAAAAGGAGCCGACGTGCAGCCAGATTCCCCGCATCGCGTCGGCCGGCGACGGTCGACGAGCTGGGAACACATCAGCAACGTCGCGATAGATCTTTTCACCGCCCGCGGGTTCGACGAGGTGAGTGTCGACGACGTCGCTGAGGCCGCGGGCATCGCGCGGCGCACGTTGTTCCGGTACTACCCCTCCAAGAACGCACTACCCTGGGGCGACTTCGAAGCGCATCTCGCCTGGATGCGCGACCTGCTCTCCGATCTCGACCCGGAGGTCGGAATCGACGCTGCGCTGCGCACGGCGCTGTTGGCGTTCAACACCTTTGACGACGCGGAGACCGCGCGGCACCGGCAGCGGATGCGCGTGATCCTCCAGACCGAGGCGCTTCAGGCCTACTCGATGACGATGTACGCGGGCTGGCGAGCAGTCGTCGCCGCGTTCGTCGCACGCAGGCTCGAGATGAAACAGAGTGACCTCGCGCCCCAGACGGTGGCGTGGATGATGCTCGGCGTCGCCCTGTCGGCGTACCAGAACTGGCTGGACGACGAGTCGGTCTCGCTCCTGCAGGCGCTCAGCGATGCGTTCGACACCGTCAGCGATGGCCTGAAGGCGCTGGATGACCCCGGCCGCTGAAAAAATTCGTGATTAGGGCGTCGGAGTTTCGGCATGGGCGGCGACGATAAGGGTGTGAGCGCCGAACCGGATGGCAACGCCGCTCCGCGCCAGCTGCTGGCGATGTACGACGAATCGATGCCGGTTGTGTACGGCTATTTCGTCCGACGCTGCAGCGATCGCGGAACGGCCGAAGATCTGACGTCGGACACGTTTCTCGCGGCGATGGACGCCGCACGGAAGGACACACCGCCGCCGATCACGTTGCCGTGGCTGCTCGGAGTCGCGCGCCACAAGCTGGCCGACCACTACCGCCGCCGACACGACCGGTTCAGCGTCCCCGTCGCCGAACTGCCCGAGCCGGTCGATCCGGGCGACGACTGGGATGTCGAGCTCGACCGCATCGTCGCCGAGAGCGTGCTGGCCCGGTTGCCCGAACAGCATCGCACCGTGTTGGCGTTGCGCTACATGGACGACTGTTCGGTACCGGAGTGCGCGGAGTTGATCGGCCGCACCGTGCACGCCACCGAGGCACTGCTGGTACGCGCTCGCCGGGCCTTCCGATCCCACTATCCGGAGCCGGAAGGAGGGACGTCGTGAACAACAGCCACGATCCGTTGACCGTGCTGAGAGGCAATGAGTCTGTCGTGCAACCGGATCCGGCGTTCGCAGCCCGGTTGCGCTCTCGACTGGAACGCGCTTTGAACCTGCCCAATCGAACCGAAGGAGTTGACATGAGCGGCGCAGACACCGCCATCGCCGAACTGACCGAACCCACTCTCGCGGCCCGACTTCCGAAGCCCGCCGTGCTGCCCTACCTCACGGTCGCCAACGCCCGCGGCGCGATCGCCTGGTACGTCGAGGTATTGGATGCCGCGGTGATCGGCGAGCCGATCGTGATGGATGACGGACGCATCGGGCACGCCGAGCTCGCGCTCGGCGGCGGTGTGCTCTACCTGGCCGACGAATATCCCGAGATCGGATTGAGAGGTCCAGCGCCCCAGGCGAACTCGGTCAGCCTGATGCTCGAGGTACCCGACACCGACGTCGTGTTGGAACGCGCACGTGAGCGGGGTGCCGAGATTCAGCGTGAGCCGTACGAGGACCACGGATCGCGAGGTGCGGCCATCATCGATCCGTTCGGACACCGCTGGATGCTCAGTGGTCCCGTCACCGGAGCCGTGGTGCCGATCCAGCACGGCGATGTCGGTTACGTCTCGGTGTGGACACCTGACGCCGACCGGGCCGCAGGGTTCTACGGCCACGTGCTCGGCTGGGACTTCGATCCCGCCACCGGTCAGGTCATCAACACCGATCAGCGCATCGGCATCTTCAGCGTCGATAGTGCACAGGGCATGCTGTGCTGCTACGCAGTGGCCGATCTGTCGGGTGCGCGGCAGGCGATTGTGGCCGCCGGTGGGACCGTGGGCCAAGAGCGCGACTTCGACTTCGGATCGGTGCTGGATGCCACCGACCCGTCAGGTGCGGCGTTTGCGGTCTTCGAGGCGGCCCCGGGGATCGCCCGCCCCGCGTTGAACGGAACTGGGCCAGGGGAACTTTCATACATCACGTACGAGGTTGCGGACTCCAGCGCCTTCCGGACCTTCTACAGCGGACTGCTGTTCTGGTCATTCGAGCCCGGCCGAATCGACGACGGCTGGCAGATCCAGCAGACGCACCCGATGGCCGGCGTCGCCGGCGGTGCTACGCGGACGGTCACGGTGCCCATGTGGACCGTCGAGGACATCGACGCGGCGGTGGCGCGAGTGCGCGAGGCGGGTGGAACGGTGATCGACGAGCCGTCACAACAGTCCTACGGGACGTCGGCGCTGTGCACCGATGACCAGGGCACGCGGTTCTACCTCGGCCAGCTGTGAGAAAGATCAGCCGAGGAGGTCGGCAATGGGCGCGCCCGCGGCGATCTTCGAGCGGGCCTTCATGACCTTGCCCGGCATGCCGCCACCGACCACGCCTGCCACCACGCCGTTGCGCTCGTAGTAGGCAAGGAACTTGCGACCGTCGTCCTCGACCACGTGGACGACGTCGTCGGCCTCTGGCTCGCCGAGGCACTGGATCTTCACGTCGTACTGGTCGCTCCAGAAGTAGGGCACCGAGACGGTGGACGGCGTGTCCTGGCCCAGCAGCGCCGGGACCAGCACTCGTGCCTGGTCGGCGACGTTGCTCCAATGTTCAACGCGCACTTGGTGTCCCAGGGTATGACGCCACGAGGCGACGTCGCCGATCGCCCACACATGCGGTGCGCTGGCACGGCCGTGGTCGTCGCAGACGATGCCGTTGTCGATCTCGAGGCCGCTGTCGGCGAGCCAGTCGGTGGCCGGATGCGAACCGATGCCCACCACCACGAGATCCGCGTCGAGCTCGGTGCCGTCGGCCAGGGTGACCTTCTCGACCCTGTCGGTTCCGCCGACGTCGGACACTGAAACTCCGCAGCGGACGTCTACGCCCTCGGCTCGGTGCAGGCGGGCCACCAGTTCGCCGATCTGTCCGCCGAGCACCGAGGCCAGCGGTGAGGGCTGCGGTTCGACCAGCACGACTTCGACACCCATTCCGCGCAGACTCGCCGCCACCTCACACCCGATGAATCCTGCGCCGATGACGACCGCACGTCGCGCCGAACCCGCCTCCTGGCGGAGCGCAAGGCTTTCGTCGAAGTTGCGCAGGACGTGAATCCCCTTGAGGTCGGGGAACGATCGGATGCGCTTGGGCACCAGCCCCGTCGCAATGATCAGTTCGTCGTAGGAAAGCTCGGTGCCGTCCGCGAGAGTCAGAGTCTTCTCAGCAGTGTTCACTGACCGGGCGCCGTTGCCGAGCAGCAGCGTGATGTCGTTCTCCTCGTAGAACTCGGCCGGCTTCAGCGTGACGTCGTCGGTCTCGGCGCGCAGCACTTCCTTCGACAGCGGCGGCCGGTCATACGGGAGATGGTCCTCGTCGCTGACGATCGTGACCGGTCCGGTGTACTCCGAGCGCCTTAGCTGTTCGGCCGTTCGGGCGGCGGCAAGGCCGCCGCCGACGATGAAGACTCCTCCACGCGTGGACATGGGCAAATTTTGCACGATGCCCGCGGCCAATAGGAGGCCACCCCGTCAGCCGCGGTCCCGGTCGATGATGTTGGTCAACACCACGATGCTCTCGCTGCGCTCGACGTCGGCCGCCGAGCGGATGCGTTCGAGCGCCTCTTCGAGATGGCGCATATCGCGGGCCAGCACGTGCAGCATCGCATCGGCGGTGCCGGTGACGGTGGCCGCACCGATCACCTCGGGAATGCCGATCCAGGCCGCTCGCAACTGTTCTGGCGCAATCGTGCCGTGACGGAACACCTGCACATACGCCTCGGTGTTCCAACCCAGGGCGCTGCGGTCGACCACGGTCGTGAACCCACGGATGACCCCGTTGTCGAGTAGTCGATCGACCCTGCGCTTCACCGCGGGCGCCGACAGATTCACCTGCCCGCCGATCTCGGCATAGGTGGCTCGCGCGTCGTTGGCGAGCACGGCCAGGATGCGCTCGTCGGTCTCGTCCAAGCGGTCCATGATCACCTCCGCACAATAAATCGCCAACATTCTATCTCTGGTGCAGCGAACTGTTGGTCATCACGCAACAAACGGCGATTGATTGCAAAATCTATGGGCCATATCGTTGATTTATGACGATATCTGATGTCGCCAGCGCGGAGCGCGTTTCGCCGATCCGTGCTTCCCGCCCCCGCCACTACGCGATGACGCCGCCGACGTTCTTCGCCGTCGAGTACGCGATCAACCCCTGGATGGACACATCGGTGCCCGTCGACAGCCGGGTCGCGCTGAACCAGTGGCAGACGCTGCGTCAGACATACGCCGAACTCGGTCACACCGTGGAGCTCGTGGAGCCCGTTGCTGGACTGCCCGACATGGTGTACGCCGCCAACGGGGGGTTGGTTGTGAACGGCACCGCGGTCGCGGCCCGGTTCGCGTATCCGCAGCGCGCCGGTGAGTCGGCGGCCTACGCGGAGTGGATGGCTCGCCACGGTTACCACGTGGCCGAGACCCGGCATACCAACGAAGGGCAGGGCGACCTGTTGGTCGTCGGCTCGATCATCCTGGCGGGCCACGGTTTTCGCACACAGCGCCGCGCCCATGACGAGATCGCCGCGATCGTCGGCATGCCCGTCGTCAGCCTCGAGCTGATCGATCCGCGCTTCTATCACCTCGACACGGCGCTCGCGGTCCTCGACGACTCCACGATCGCGTTCTACCGGCCGGCCTTCAGCGACCAGTCTCAGGCGAAGCTGCTCGAGCTGTTCCCCGACGCCATCGAGGTGGGCAGCGCAGACGCGTACGCGCTGGGTCTCAATGCCGTGTCCGACGGGCACAACGTGGTATTACCCGCGGCCGCAACCGGTTTCGCCGCGCTGTTGTGCGATGCCGGATTCCGGCCCATCGGCGTCGACCTCTCTGAGCTGCTGAAGGGCGGCGGGTCCATCAAATGCTGCACACTGGAGGTACATCCGTGATGTTGTCTGGGACGGTCGCCGTAGGCGACGCTATGCCTTCCGTGACCACCGACACCGAGGTCGCGATCGCCATCGACGATCGTTACGTCGCACACAACTACTCACCGCTTCCCGTGGTTGCGGCCAGTGCGGACGGTGCGTGGATCACCGATGTCGAGGGTCGTCGCTACCTCGACTGTCTGGCGGCATACTCGGCGGTGAACTTCGGCCACCGCAATCCGGAGATCACCGCGGTCGCCCACGCGCAGTTGGACAACCTGACGTTGGTGAGCCGGGCGTTCCACTCCGACCGGCTCGGCCCGTTCTGCGAGGCGCTCGCGCAGCTCTGCGGCAAAAACATGGTCCTGCCGATGAACAGCGGCGCCGAGGCCGTGGAGAGCGGTATCAAGGTTGCCCGGAAGTGGGGCACCGATGTCAAGGGCGTGCCGGCCGGACAGAGCAATATCGTTGTGGCGCACAACAACTTCCATGGCCGCACGACGACGATCATCAGCTTCTCCGACGACGAGACCGCCAGACGCGGATTCGGTCCGTACACGCCCGGGTTCCGCGCGGTGCCCTTCGGCGACGCCGATGCTCTGGCTGCCGCGATCGACGAGAACACAGTCGCCGTTCTGCTCGAGCCAATCCAAGGTGAGGCCGGAATCATCGTTCCGCCCCCCGACTTCCTCCCGCGGGTACGTGCACTGTGCACCGAGCGCGACGTGTTGATGATCGCCGACGAGATCCAATCGGGCCTGGCGCGCACGGGACGCACGTTCGCATGTGATCACTTCGGCGTCGTGCCCGACATCTATCTGCTCGGCAAGGCGCTCGGCGGTGGGGTGCTCCCGCTGTCGGCCGTCGTGGCTGACCGCGATGTCCTCGGCGTTCTGCATCCCGGCGAACACGGGTCGACGTTCGGCGGAAATCCATTAGCTGCGGCGATCGGCACGACCGTTGTCGCGATTCTCAAGCGCGGCGATTTCCAGTCGCGTTCAGCGGAACTCGGAGAGCGCCTGCACGCGCGGTTGCGCGCACTCATCGGATCCGGCGTCATCGCCGTGCGCGGTATGGGGCTGTGGGCGGGTGTGGACATCGATCCTGCGCTGGGCTCCGGAAAGCAGATCAGCCAGAAGCTGGCGCAACGCGGCGTCCTGGTGAAGGACACCCACGGCTCGACTTTGCGTTTCGCTCCGCCGCTGGTGATCACCGCCGAAGAGATCGACTGGGCGATTGATCAGTTCGCCGATGTTCTGGCGGATCTGGGTTGACACTAGTTCGGTACTGACCTAACTCCAGGTATGCAGGAGGCAGCATGACGACACCCACCGTGAGCCTGTCTGAACAGATGCTGCGCCGCCGCCCGGTTGTGGGTGCTGCCGTCGCGCACGGTGCGGACGCGGGCCTCAAGCGCACGATCGGCACCTTTCAGCTGACGATGTTCGGCGTCGGAGCCACCGTCGGGACCGGCATCTTCTTCGTCCTGCAGGACGCGGTGCCGGTCGCGGGCCCCTCCGTGGTCGTCTCGTTCATCCTCGCAGGCATCGCGGCTGGCCTGGCAGCAATCTGCTATGCCGAGATGGCCTCGGCGGTACCGGTTTCCGGGTCGACGTATTCGTATGCCTACACCACGCTCGGTGAGTTCGTGGCGATGGGCGTGGCGGCCTGCCTGCTGCTCGAGTACGGCGTCTCCACCGCGGCCGTCGCCGTCGGGTGGAGTCAATATCTGAACAAGCTGTTGTCCAACCTGTTCAACGGATGGCAGCTGCCCGACCAGATCGTCGCGGCACCGTGGGACGAGGTGGCCGAGGGCCATGCCCAGGGCTGGATCAACCTGCCCGCCGTCGTGCTGGTCGTGCTGTGCGCGCTGCTGCTGATCCGGGGCGCCAGCGAGTCCGCGTTGGTGAACACCGTGATGGTCTGTATCAAGCTGGGCGTTCTCGGCCTGTTCGCGATCATCGCGTTCACCGCCTTCAATGCCGACCATTTCGCGAACTTCGCGCCGTTCGGCGTTGCGGCCATTGGCTCCGCGGCGGGCGTGATCTTCTTCTCCTTCATAGGCTTGGACGCGGTGTCCACGGCGGGCGACGAGGTGAAGGACCCTCAGAAAACCATGCCGCGGGCGATCATCGCTGCGCTGCTGATCGTCACCGGCGTGTACGTTCTCGTGGCCGTCGCCGCAATCGGCGCACAGAAGTGGGAGATGTTCGACGGCCAGTCCGCCGGCCTCGCGCAGATCCTCGACGACGTCACCGGTGCCACCTGGTGGAGCACCGTGCTCGCGGCGGGTGCCGTCATCTCGATCTTCTCGGTGACGCTGGTGACGATGTACGGACAGACCCGCATCCTGTTCGCGATGGGTCGCGACGGGCTGCTGCCGTCGATGTTCGCCAAGGTGAACCCGAAGAGCATGACGCCGGTCAACAACACCATCATCGTCGCGATCGTGGTGAGCCTGCTGGCCGCTTTCGTCCCGCTGGACAAGCTGATCGACATGGTCTCGATCGGCACGCTGACGGCGTTCATCGTGGTGTCGATCGGCGTCATCATCCTGCGGGTACGCGAGCCCGACCTGCCGCGCGGCTTCAAGGTGCCGCTCTATCCGATCACGCCCGTTCTGTCAGTGTTGGCCTGCGGCTACATCCTCTACAGCTTGCACTGGTACACCTGGATCGCCTTCGGCGCATGGGTTTTGGTGGTGTGGGCGTTCTACCTACTCTGGGGACGCAAGCACAGCGCACTCAACGACGGTGGCGACGGAGTCATCACCACGGCGGCCCCCGGTCTGGAGGATGTCGAAATCGTCAGTCCGCCAAAGGATGCGCCGTGATTTGCGAGCCAGTAGCGAAGGCGGATCGCGCATGACTGTCGTCGTCGGATTCCTCGCCGGCAAGGCGGGCATCTCCGCGCTGCACCTCGGCGTGGAGGCGGCCCGCACGCTGAAGACGTCGCTGTCGGTCGTCACGGTAGTGCCCAAACCGTGGACGACGGTGTCGCTCGCGCGCATCGACGCGGAATACGCGCAGTATGCCGACCGCATCGCCGCCGACTCGGCGGCTCAGGGACTCGAGTGCGTCACCAAGCTCGATCCCACTCTCGAGGTCAGCTTCCACAAGTACGCCCATCGCTCAGCACCCGGCGGGTTGCTCGATGCCGTCGAGGAGCTGAAAGCCGAAGCACTGGTGCTGGGTTCGGCCTCCGATGGCAGCCTCGGACAGGTGGTGGTCGGATCGACCGCCGATCGGCTGCTGCACTCATCTCCGGTGCCGCTGGCGATCTGCCCCCGCGGTTACCGCGGGTCCAAGTCGCATGGGCTGACCCGGCTGACGGCCGCGTATCCCGGCACCGAAGAGTCACGTCATGTTGTCGAGCGAGTCGCGGCACAGGCGGCCCGGCTCGAGGTACCGATGCGGGTCATCACGTTCGCGGTGCGCGGACGCACCATGTATCCGCCGGAAGTGGGCCTGCATGCCGAGGACTCACTGCTTTCGGCGTGGGCGTCGCAGGCGCGAGAAGCACTGGCCAAGTTGAAGTCCGACGGCATCGTCGGTGACGACGTCGAACTCCAGGTCGTCACCGGCAACGGCTGGGATCAGGCGCTCGACGCCGCCGAATGGGAGGACGGCGAGCTGCTGGCGATCGGAACGTCACCTCAGGGCGCTATTGCGCGGGTGTTCCTCGGCTCGAAGGGCACCAAGATCGTGCGGCACAGCCCGGTACCCGTCTTGGTGCTACCGAACTAGAACTTCGCCGTCCCCCGGTCGACGGCGATCTGGCTTCCCGAGATCGTCGCCGACGCGTCGCTTGCCAACCACGCGACCACATCCGAAACCTCTTCGGCCGTCATGAAATCCTGCAAACTCGACATGCCCTCCTGGCTGACGGGCTTGTACGGGAACGGCGAGAAACTGTGGATGAACGACGGGAACTTGCCGAACAACTCCATCATCGCCTCCTTCTCGACCATCGGGGTGTCGATCGAGTAGGGGTGAATCGAGTTGACCCGGATGCCGAACTCGCCCGCCTCGATCGCCAACGCATTGGTCAGGGCGACGAGGCCGTGCTTGGACGCCGAGTAGTGCGCATTGCCGGGAGTCGCCTTGGTGCCCGCCGACGAGCTCACGATGATGATGGAACCGCCGTTGCCCGCTTCGATCATCGCCGGAACGGCCGCACGAACGGTGCGCCACGAGCCGTTCAGGTTGACGTCGATGACCGTGTCCCACTGCTCTTCGGACATTTCGAAAAGCCGGCCCCAGCTCAAAACGCCGGCGTTGGCGACAACGATGTCCAGCCGGCCGAACTGCTCGATGCCGTCGGCGACGACCTGCTGCTGGCCGGCCAGGTCGCGGATGTCGACCTCACGGGCGAGCGCCTTGCGGCCTGCTGCCTCCACCTGGCGGACCGTTTCGGCGAGGTCCTCGGACGTCGGCATCGGGTAGGTGATGGTGTCGGACACCGGTGCGCAGCGGTCGATGGCGATGATGTCGGCGCCGTCTTTGGCCAGCCGGACCGCATGCGCCCGGCCCTGGCCGCGCGCGGCCCCCGTTATGAATGCCACTCGCCCTTCCAGGGGCCCGCCTGTCGCCGTCACCGCTGCTCCTTTCGTGAAGCTGCGGACCAGGCTAACAGCAGAACTGGAACGTGTTCTAGTAACCCCGACGACAGGTCAGTCGACGGGGTCGCGGATGATCGGGCAGGTCATGCAGTGCCCGCCGCCGCGTCCCCGGCCGAGTTCGGCGCCGACGATGGTGATCACCTCGATACCGGCCCGGCGCAGCAGGGTGTTCGTGTGGGTGTTGCGGTCGTAGGCGAACACCACACCCGGTTCGACAGCCACCAGATTGTTGCCGCTGTCCCACTGCTGACGCTCCGAGTCGTAATTCGTGCCACCGGTTTCCACCGTCCGCAACGCGGGGAGCCCGAGCCCGTCGGCCACGACTTCCACGAATGGCTTGGTCGCCTCCTCCACCTCGACACCGGGTTCGGCGTCGCTGGGGTGCAGAACAAATGTCTGTATCGAGTCGACGATGTCCGGATAGAGGGTGACGACGTCGCGGTCGGCGAAGGTGAACACCGTGTCCAGGTGCATGGCCGCCCGCAGCTTGGGCATGCCGGCAACGATGACCTTCTCAGCCGCGTTCTCGGCGAACAACTTTGCGGCGACCTGGGTGATCGCCTGTCGCGATGTCCGTTCGCTCATCCCGATGAGGACGACACCGTTGCCCGGCACGAGCACATCGCCGCCTTCGATGGTCGACATACCCCATGACTCTTCCGGATCACCCCACCACACCGTCGAACCGACGAAATCGGGATGGAATTCGTAGATGGCCTTCATCAACAACGTCTCGTCGTGCCGCGCGGGCCAGAACAGCGGATTGAGTGTCAGGCCTTGGTAAATCCAGCATGTGGTGTCGCGGGTGTAGAGCGTGTTGGGCAGCGGTGGCATCAGATATTCCGTGACGCCGGTTGCCTCGCGCGCCAGCGCGCGATACCCAGATCGGATCTCGGACGGAAGATCGCGGGTCGACATCCCGCCGATGAGCAGTTCCGTCAGTCGGCGTGTGGTGAGCGAATCCAGAAAACCCCGCGTGTCGTCGACAAGTCCCAGGCCGACCTCGTTCGGCACGATCTTGCGGTCCAACAGCCAGGCCTTCGCCTCGGGGATCTCCATCGTCTCGGTCAGAAGCTCGTGCAACTCGACCACTTCGACGTCGCGCTCGCGCATCTTGTCGATGAAGTCGAAGTGGTCCCGGCGCGCGTTCTGCACCCAGAGCACATCGTCGAACAGCAGATCGTCGCAGTTGGTCGGTGTGAGCCGCTCATGCGCCAGACCTGGCGAGCACACGAGCACCTTCCGCAGCTTGCCGACCTCGGAGTGAACGCCGTAATTCGCGGACGGACTCGTCACTTTCGACTCCTTTAGATCTCGATCGCTCCAGTTGCCAAGGACACCACACCCACGACGGCGCCGAGGAGAATCACGCCGAACAGCACCGCCTCGGCCGGCCGGAAGACCCGAAGCCCCCGCTCGCGCCGCGCCTTGTAATAGAGCGCTGCGGCTGGGGCGTACAGAATGCAGGACAGCAGGAGCTTGTCGACGCCCGCGGCGTAGACGAGGAACAGGGTGTACACCGTCGCCAATCCGGCGATCACCATGTCGGGCACAACGGATTTGCCCTCCCCATATGTCTCGCGGGTCGCGGTCAGCTTCAGTGCGTATGCGGCGGCGAGGAGGTATGGAATGAGCGACAGCGCGGCGGTGAGATCCAGCATGAAGTCGAGTGCGTCGGCGGCGAACAGCAGCGCCACGAGGAGCAACGACGTCAGTCCCGCGGCCATCGCCAATGCGGTGACCGGCGCACCGTGGGAGTTGGAACGGGCCAAGAACCGCGGCATGTCTTCGGACTTTGCCGGGATGTAGAGGACCTCCGCGGCCATCAGCGTCCACGCCAGATATGCGCCCAGCACGGACACGATCACTCCCCCGCGGATGAAGATCGATCCCCAATGCCCGACAACGGATTCCAACACCGCCGCCATGGACGGCTGGCTGACACTCGCGAGTTCGCCCTGTGGCATGACGCCGTAGGAGACCATAGTGACCAAGGCGAAGACGCTGAGCACTCCGAGGAATCCCACAACTGTCGCGCGGCCGACGTCTTGCCGCTTGCGCGCCATCCTCGAATAGACGCTCGCCCCCTCGATCCCCAGAAACACGAACACGGTGATCAGCATGGTCCCCGTGGCCTGATCCCAGATCGACGCCAATGAATAGCCTTCTGACCCACCCCAGAAATTGTCGGCAAACACATCGGCTTGAAACGCAATGGCCACAATCACGATGAACATCAGGATCGGCACCACTTTGGCGATGGTGACGATGTAGTTG
>Ga0075363_100000566_pt1 | contig 12112 bp, 11 predicted proteins | sample EndMetdeltDD1763_FD_71470 | JGI IMG/M metagenome (GOLD analysis project Ga0075363, IMG submission 71470) | Populus endosphere microbial communities from Tennessee, USA - Endosphere MetaG P. deltoides DD176-3 | ecosystem: Host-associated > Plants > Roots > Endosphere | place: USA: Tennessee...
GCCATGGTCAAGGCGTTCGGGATCGGGTTCCTGGCCCGGCCGCGCAGCGCGGAGTCCGCCCAGGCCCGCGAGGCGCCGGCCAGCATGCTGGCCGGGATGGCCATCGCGGCGGTGGCGTGCGTGGTGCTGGCAGTGGCGCCCTCGGTCGTCGCGCCGGCGTTGCTGCGGGCGGTTGCCGCGCTGCCCGTGGCCCGGACGGCGGGGTTCACCGATTTCGTCACCCTAAAAGCTGTGGTGCGGCTGCCGGGCCTGCAGGGCTCGATCGCCCCGGGGGTGATAACCCTCGGCGTTGCGGTGGGCGCATTGACCGCGGCCGCGCTGGCGAGTTGGCGCCGGTGGCGGCGTCCGGCAGCGGCGACCTCAGCGCTATGGGCCTGCGGCGCAGACGATCTCACAGCGCGCATGCAGTACACGGCCACGTCGTTCGCCGAGCCGTTGCAACGGGTCTTCGACGACGTCCTGCGTCCCGATACCGATATCGAGGTCACTCACAGCGCCGAGTCTCGGTATCTGGTCGACAAGATCACCTACCGCACCAGAATCGGCGACGCAATCGAGGAACGCTGCTATGCGCCGGTGATCCAGGCGGTGGCAGCCGCAGCCGGAATGGTTTGGCGCGCCCACACGGGCAGCGTGCACCTCTATTTGGCTTACGGCGCGCTTGGTGTGCTGATCGTGCTGGTGGTTGCCCGATGAACGGTCTGTCCTACGTCGCGGGCGCGGTGCAAATCGGCACAGTGATGATCGGGGCGCCTCTTGTGGTCGGTCTTACCCGGCAGGTGCGCGCGCGCTGGGAGGGCCGCTGCGGTGGTGGCGTCCTGCAGCCATGGCGCGATCTAGTCAAACAGCTAGGCAAACAACAGATCACGCCGCTTGGCACGACGGTGGTGTTCGCGGCCGCGCCCGCCATTAGCGCAGGGACTATGTTGCTGATTGCCGCGATCGCACCGCTGGTCGCCACTGGGTCGCCATTGGACACCAGCGCGGACTTGTTCGCCGTCGTCGGCCTGCTGTTCGTGGGCACCGTCGCGCTGACCCTGGCCGGCATCGACACCGGCACCTCATTCGGCGGCATGGGCGCCAGCCGGGAGATCACCATCGCGGCGCTCGTCGAGCCCACCATATTGCTGGCGGTCTTCGCGCTGTCGATCCCGGCCCGATCCGCCAATCTCGGTGCGCTGGTGGCGAATACCATCGCGCATCCCGGGCAGGTGGCGTCGCTGACCGCGGTGCTGGCGTTCGCCGCCCTGGTGATCGTGATCGTCGCCGAGACCGGGCGGCTGCCGGTGGACAACCCGGCCACCCATCTCGAGCTGACCATGGTGCACGAGGCGATGGTCCTGGAATATGCCGGCCCGCGCCTGGCACTGGTCGAGTGGGCGGCCGGGATGCGGCTGACCGTGCTGCTGGCGTTGCTGGCAAACCTGTTCGCGCCGTGGGGCATCGCCGGGCGCCAGCCTGGCGCGGTCGACATCGTGGTCGGCGTCGCCGCGGTGGTGGCCAAGGTCGTCCTGTTGGCGGGGTTGCTCGCGACTGTCGAGGTGTTCATGGCCAAGTTGCGATTGTTCCGGGTGCCCGAGCTGCTCGCCGGGTCGTTTCTGCTCGCGCTGCTCGCGGTTACCTCCGCCAACTTCTTCGCGGTGCCGACATGACGTACGCAACCTTCACGGTTTTGGTCGATCTAGCCGCGGGCGGGCTGATCCTGGCCGCGGTGTTGATCGTGTGGCGCCGCGGCCTGATTGCCATCGCCCGTCTGCTGGCGTGCCAGGGCGTCGCCCTGGCGGCCATCCCCATCCTGCGCGGTGTTTACGACGGTGATGGCGCGCTCATCGGCGTGGGTGCCGCGGTGCTGGTGTTGCGGGCCGTGGTACTGCCGTGGCTACTGGCCCGTGCGCTGGGCGCAGAGCCGCAATCCCACCGCGAGTCCACCCCGCTGATGAACACCGCCGCATCGCTGTTGGTCACCGCCGCGCTGACGCTGGCCGCGTTCGCCGCCACGCGCCCCCTGGTGAACCTGCAGCCGGCGGCCTCAACGAATGCGGTCCCGGCAGCCATGGCGGTGGTCCTCATCGCGCTTTTGGTGATGGTCACGCGGCGGCATGCGCTATCGCAGGCCGCTGGGTTTCTCATGCTGGACAACGGAATCGCCGCCACCGCCTTCTTGCTCACGGCCGGGGTGCCGCTGATAGTCGAACTCGGCGCATCCCTGGACGTGCTGTTCGCGGTAATTGTGATCGGCGTTCTGACCGCCCGCCTGTCACGCACCTTCGGTGGTGTGGACCTCGGCGCGCTACAGGAGCTGCACGACTGATGACGGGCCTATTGCTCGCCGCGATCCTCGCGCCGATCGTTGCATCGATCGCCACCCTCATCGGTGGGTGGCGGCGGACGACCGCGACACTGATCGTTCTCTCCGCCGCAACAGTGCTCGGGTGCGGCGCGACGCTTGCGTTCCGTGTCGGATCGGGGGGGACCGAGTTCGCATTGGGCGCGCTGCTGCGAGTCGACGCGCTCAGCGTCACCATGCTGATCGTCATCGGAACCGTTGCCACGCTGGCGACGTGGGCCAGCATCGGATACGTCGACGCCGAGCTGGCGCACGGCCACACCGACGCGCGGGGCGCTCGGGTGTATGGCGCGCTCACCGCGGCGTTCCTGGCGGCGATGTCGCTCGCGGTGTGTGCCAACAACATCGGCGTCATCTGGGTCGCCATCGAAGCCACCACGGTGATAACCGCATTTCTGGTTGGACACCGGCGAACCCGTGGAGCGCTCGAAGCGACCTGGAAGTACGTCGTGATCTGTTCGGTCGGCATCGCGATCGCCTTTCTGGGGACCGTGCTGCTGTACTACGCCGCCGAGCACGCCGGCGCGCCGGCCGCCGCGGCCTTGAATCTTGACGTGCTGACGGCCCGTGCCGCTGGGCTGGATCCCGGCACCGTTCGCCTGGGGGGTGGGCTGCTGCTGATCGGCTACGGCGCCAAGGCGGGGCTCTTCCCGTTCCACACTTGGCTGGCGGACGCCCACAGCCAGGCCCCGGCACCCGTTTCGGCGTTGATGAGCGGGGTGCTGCTGTCGGTGGCGTTCTCGGTACTGATTCGCGTCAGGCCGATCGTCGACGCCGCCGTCAATCCCACCTTCATGCGTTCGGGGCTGCTGGTTATCGGGCTGGCGACGCTGGCGATTGCGGCCTTGATGCTCACGGTGACACCCGACATAAAGCGCATGTTGGCCTACTCGTCGATGGAGAACATGGGCCTGATCGCGATCGCCGCGGCGGCCGGAACGACACTGGCGATCGCCGCGCTGCTGCTGCATGTACTGGCGCACGGGATCGGCAAGACGGTCCTGTTCCTTGCCAGCGGTCAGTTGCAGGCCGCGCACGACTCCACCGCGATCGCCGACATCACAGCCGTGCTACAGCGGTCCCGCCTGATCGGTGTCTCGCTCGCCGTCGGTGTGATCGTGTTGCTCGGCCTGCCGCCGTTCGCGATGTTCGCCAGCGAGTTGGCCATCGTTCGCTCGCTAGCCGACGCCCGGCTCACCTGGGCCCTTGGCGCGGGCATGCTGATGATCGCCATCGCCTTCGCCGCACTAGCGCGCAACTCGGGCCGAATCCTATTGGGCGGCAACTCAGGCGCGCCGGCGATCGCCGTTCCACCCACGGTGGCCGCGGCGCTGCTACTGGGTATCGCGGCATCGATCGTTCTGGGCATCACCGCGGGCCCGCTGTCGGACCTGTTCACCGCGGCGGCGGGCAGCGTCGGTGCCATCAATGGTGGGCCATGAGCCCTAGCCCCCAGCGCCACAGGCTGTCTCAGGGTGATCTCGCCGGCAAGGCAGAAGAATTGCTGCGCAACGGGTTTCGCCTTAGCCTGGTTGCCTCCCACGAACAGGACACCAGCTTCCGCATCGTCTACCTATTCCTGGCCGGCCGGCCCGATCGTCGCGTCGAACTCGAATGTGTGGTACCCAACGATGATCCGGCCGTGCGTTCGCTGGCGTACCTGTCGTTCCCGGCGGGCCGATTCGAGCGCGAAATGGCGGACCTGTACGGGATTCGTCTGCTCGGGCATCCCAAAGCGCGCCGCCTGGTGCGTCACGCGCACTGGCCCGAGTCATGGTATCCCATGCGCAGCGCCGCAGGACCCGCGCCCGAATTCGTTGCCTCAGAGCATTTTCCGTTTGTCACGGTCGAGGGGCCCGGGGTGTATGAGATCCCGGTCGGGCCGGTGCACGCCGGGCTGATCGAGCCCGGTCATTTCCGCTTCTCGGTCGCGGGTGAAACGGTGCTGCGGCTCAAGGCCCGGCTCTGGTTCGTTCACCGGGGAGTGGAAAAGCTGTTCGAAGGCAGCCCGGCCGACGGAGCGGTCGACTTGGCCGAACGCGTCAGCGGCGACACCTCCGTCGCACACGCGCTCGCCTACAGCCTCGCCCTCGAGGATGCGCTCGGGGTCGAACTGACCGACGGGGCGCACCGGCTCCGGGCCCTGCTCGTCGAACTCGAACGGCTCTACAACCACGTCACGGACTTGGGCGCGCTGGCCAACGACGTCGGATTCGGGCTGGCCAACGCCCATGCCCAGCGCATTCGAGAAGAACTGCTTCGGCTCAACGCGACTGTCACGGGACATCGGCTGCTGCGCGGCGCGATCGGCCCAGGTGGGGTCATGCTGCGGGAGCTGCCCGATGCGACCCGGCTGCGCTCCGTGGCGGCCGACGTCGCCGAGGTCGCCGAACTCACCCTGCGCAACAGCGCGGTGTACGACCGGTTCGCCGGGACCGCCGTGCTGAACCGGGAAGATGCCACCGCCCTCGGTTGTCTCGGGTATGTCGCGCGTGCCAGCGGCATGTGCACCGACGCCAGGGTCGAGCACCCCACCACCGAATTGCCCGTCACCCAGATTGCCGCCGCTGCGGGTGATGTGCTGGCCCGCTACACCGTGCGCCGCGACGAATTCGCCGCCTCCACCCGGCTGGCCTGCAGCTTGATCGAATCACATACCGGACCAACGACATTGGCTGAAAGCCTGCCGCCGCGCAGCGGTGCCAGCAGCGGGATCGGCATCGTCGAGGGCTGGCGGGGCACCATCGTCCACCGCGTCGAGGTCGACAACCGCGATCGGATCACCCGTGCGAAGATCGTCGACCCGTCCTGGTTCAACTGGCCCGCGTTGCCCGTCGCGATGGCCGACACCATCGTTCCCGACTTCCCGTTGGCCAACAAGAGCTTTAACCAGTCCTACGCAGGCAACGACCTCTGACGGCGTCGCTCGCGACAGCTACTCTTCGCCGGCCAACGCGAACCGGCCGTCGGCGGTCTGGGTCACCAGCCCGTCGGCCAGCAACGAATACAGGGCCCGGTCGCGCTGGGCGGTGTCACTCAGCCACGCCACATCCAGGTCGGCGCGGGCAACCGGAGAGTCGTTGTCGCGTAATACATCCAACAATCGTCCGCGTACCTGGCGGTCTGTTCCCGCATAGGTCTGCACCCTGCGGGCGGGGCCGGTCGCGGGCGGATAGCCTGCGTGGCGCCACGCGCAATGGTCAACGGGGCACAGCCCGCACCGCGGCGAGCGCGCGGTACACACCGTCGCGCCCAGCTCCATCAGCGCAACCGAAAACCGTGGCGCGGCATCATCATTCGGGCCATTCGGCAGCAGGGCCAAGACGTCGGCGTGGTCGCGGGCGGCCGACGGCGCACCGGCGTCGGCGCGGCCGTGCACCGCCCGGGCCACCACCCGGCGCACGTTAGTGTCCACAACCGGCACTCGCTGCCCGTAGGCGAAACAGGCGATCGCGCGCGCCGTGTAGCTGCCGATACCCGGCAGGGTCAGCAGCGTCTCGACAGCCTCGGGAACCGCATCCCCGTGGTCGCGCGCGATGACGGTGGCGCACTCGTGTAACCGCTTAGCCCGCCGCGGATAGCCCAGTTTGCCCCAGGCCCGCAACACATCGGCGGCGCTGGCCGCCGCGGTCGCCGACGCGGTGGGCCAGCGTCGCACCCAGTCCTGCCAGATCGGCAGCACCCGCGCCACGGGCGTCTGCTGCAGCATGAACTCGCTGACCAGGATCTGCCACGCGCTGACGCCCGGCTCGCGCCAGGGCAGGTCGCGGCGCGACCGGTCATACCAATCGCACAGCTCGCTCGCTGGGAGATTCATTCGCTCTTGCGGCAGAATGTGCGGCATGCCTAACACCAGTCCGGTAACCGCATGGAAAGCACTCAAAGAGGGTAACGAGCGATTCGTCGCCGGCCAGCCCGCCCATCCCAGCCAGAGCATCGATCATCGCGCCAGCCTGGCCGCCGGACAGAAGCCGACCGCGGTCATCTTCGGCTGCGCGGACAGCCGGGTGGCCGCCGAGCTCATCTTCGATCAGGGCCTGGGCGACGTGTTCGTGGTTCGCACCGCCGGGCAGGCCATCGATTCGGCGGTGCTGGGCTCCATCGAGTACGCGGTGACGGTGCTCGATGTGCCACTCGTCGTGGTCCTTGGCCACAGCAGCTGCGGCGCCGTCAAGGCGACCATCGCCGCGATCGACGACGGCGCGATACCGGGTGGTTTCGTGCGGGACGTGGTGGAACGCGTCGTTCCGTCGATCCTGGCGGGCCGGCGCGACGGCCTTACCCGCGTCGACGAGTTCGAGGCGCGCCATGTCAGCGAGACGCTCGCGCAGCTCGTGTCGCGTTCCGCGGCGATCTCGGAGCGGGTGGACGCGGGGACGCTGGCCCTCGCCGGAGTCACCTACCAGCTGGCCGAAGGCAGGGCGGAGCTGGTCGACCACATCGGCGACATCGGCGAGTAGTTCCGGCCGCTCTCTACACGGAGGTTGGCCAGCAAACTCCGCGACACGCCGAGGCGGGTCAAGCAAGTCAGCGTGACCTGCGCCTACGGTGTGAATGTGCTGGATCTAGAACCGCGTGGCCCGCTACCCACGGAAATCTACTGGCGGCGCAGGGGACTGGCCATTGGCGTTGCTGTCGTCGTGATCGGGATCGCCGTCGCCACGGTCGTCGCGTTCGTGAGCACGAGCGCCGGTGCCAAGCCCGCCAATACCGACAAACCCGCCTCGGCGCAGGGCCATCCCGGCTCGAACGCGCCTCAGGCACCCCAGACACCCCAGCCGGCCGGGCAACCCGAGGCCAACACCCCGGTGGTGGCGCCGCCGGGGCAAAACCCGGAGTCCGTCACGCCCACCGCCGCGGTGCAACCACCGCCGGTGCTCAAGGAGGGCGACGACTGCCCCGACTCGACGCTGGCCGTCAAGGGCCTGACCAACTCGCCCCAGTACTTCATCGGCGACCAACCGAAATTCACCATGGTCGTCACCAACATCGGGCTGGTGGCCTGCAAGCGCGACGTCGGAGCGGCGGTGCTGGCGGCCTACGTCTACTCGCTGGATAACAAGCGCCTGTGGTCCAACCTGGACTGCGCACCGTCCAACGAGACGCTGGTCAAGACCTTCACGCCGGGTGAGCAGGTGACGACGGCGGTGACCTGGACCGGGATGGGGTCGGCGCCGCATTGCCCGTTGCCGCGGCCGGCGATCGGGCCGGGCACCTACAACCTCGTCGTGCAGCTGGGCAATCTGCGCTCCAACCCGCTTCCGTTCATCCTGAATCAGCCACCAGCGCCGCCGGGACCGGTGCCCGCGCCGGGCCAACCGGCGATGGCGCCGCCGCCCGAGGCGCCGCCGGTCCCCGCCGGCGGGTAACCGGGCTACTGCTCGGCGATAGTCGACTCCGCCAGCTGCGACAATCCCTCCCGCACGTGGCGGGCCCACATCGCGCCGATGCCGTCCACCGATTGCAGGTCGTTGGCGCTGGCCGCCAGCAGGCCCTGCAGGGTCCCGAACGACCGCACCAGCAGGTCGACGTGGGCGAATTGCAGCCGGGGAATGCCGGCCATCGCGCGGTAGCCACGCGGGCTGAGCGCCGAGTCCTGGGCATCGGCCGTCGTCGGATACCCGAAAACCTTTGCCAGCGCGGTCAATTCGAGTAACTCGGTGTCCGACAGGGCGTCCAGCTCGTCCAGGGTCGCGTCGATCTGCGTCTTGGACAGGGGTTCGGGGTTGGCGTGGTAGTCGCGCACGATCAATTCCCGTGCAGTGTCGTTGCCGCCCAGCAATTCCTCCAGCTGCAGCCGCAGCTGCCGCCCGTCGGTGCCGAGTTCGACGGCGTCGTAGTCGATCGCCAAACCGATCCGGCGCACCAGCTCGAGGCGTTGCACCACGGTCATCACGTCGCGCAGCGTGACGAAGTCCTCGATCTCAGCCCGGGACAGTTGCCGGCTGACCTCGTCGAACCTGGTCTTGTACCGCTCCAGGGTCGCGATGGCCTGATTGGCTCGCGACAGGATCGGCGCGGAGTCGGTCAGCACGTGGCGCTCGCCGCCGACGTAGACGGTGACGATGTTCATCGAGTGGCTCACCGAGATCACCGGGTAGCCGGTCTGGATCGCGGCCCGTTCCGCCGAGCGGTGGCGGGTGCCGGATTCGTCGGTGGGTATCGACGGGTCCGGGACCAGCTGCACGTTGGCCCGCACGATGCGGCCGCTGTCGGTGGACAGCACGACCGCTCCGTCCATCTTGCACAGCTCGCGCAGCCGGGTCGGCGCATACCGGACATCCAGCGAGAAGCCGCCGTCGCAGATGGCCTCGACGTTCTCGTCGTGGCCGAGCACGATCAATGCACCGGTGCGGCCGCGCAGGATGCGTTCCAGGCCGTCGCGCAGCCCGGTGCCGGGTGCCAGGCGGGCGACAACCTCACGCAGGGTCGGACGGGTCACAGCGTGTCATTGTGCGGCTCTGGTGGGCTATGCGTCTAGCCGTCGTGGGCCGACGGGCGTAGTGGTGTGGTGGTCGGCGATGTCGATCATGTGCTCGAGCGCGGTGACGATGGTGGGCGCACACAGCGTGTGCAGGCCCGGCGGCGCCGTCTCGGCGCCCGGTGGGACCAGCGCGATGTTGAATCCCTGGCGGGCGGCCTCGGCGAGGCGCCGGTCCATGCCCGCGACGCGCCGCAGGTCGCCCGCCAGGCCGACCTCGCCGATCATTACGGCTGTGGTGGGCAGCGGCAGGTTCGCGTACGCCGAGGCCAGCGCCATCGCGACCGCGAGATCCGAGGAGGGATCGGTCAACCGCATGCCGCCCACGGTGGACAGGTAGATGTCGGTGACGGCGATTTTCAGCCGGGCGTGCTTTTCCAGCACGGCGATCACCATCGCGGCCCGCGCGTGGTCGATGCCGCTGACGGCGCGGCGCGGTGAGCCGTTCCCCGGTGTCGCGAGCAACGCCTGGACTTCCCCGATGAGCGGCCGTTTCCCGTCGAGTGTCACCGTGATCGCGGTGCCGGGCACCGGCGTCGGGCGCTGGTCCAGGAACAGGTTCGACGGGTCGGCGACGCCGTCGATTCCGTTGTCGTGCAACAGGAAACAACCGACCTCGTCGGCGGCGCCGAAGCGGTTCTTGACCCCGCGGACCATCCGCAACGTGCCGTTGCGTTCGCCTTCGAAATGCAGCACCACGTCGACGAGGTGTTCGAGCGAGCGCGGTCCGGCGATGGCCCCGTCCTTGGTCACGTGGCCGACGAGAATCATCGCGACCCCGTTGGCCTTCGCGGCGGCGGTCAGCGCCGCCGTCACCGCGCGCACCTGGGTGACCCCGCCGGCCACCCCGTCGGCCTCGCTGGTGGACATGGTCTGCACCGAGTCGACGATGACCAAAGCTGGCCGCAGTATCTCGATGTGGCCCAGCACCGTGTGCAGATCCGATTCGGCGGCCAGGTAGACCTCCCCGGCGCCGCAACCGATCCGGTCGGCGCGCAGCCGGATCTGGCCAGCGGATTCCTCGCCGGAGATGTACAGCGCGCATTGCCCGGACTGCGACCAGCGGTGGGCGACCGTGAGCAGTAGCGTCGACTTGCCCACCCCGGGCTCGCCCGCCAGCAGCGTCACCGAACCGGGCACCACGCCGCCGCCCAGAACCCGGTCGAGCTCGTCTATGCCTGTCGGGCGATGACGGTTGAGGTTGGGCTCGACGGAACGAATCGGAACGGCCTGCGACGCCGGGGTGACCGGGCGACGGCCGTTGCCACCGACCGCGCTGAGCGCGGCCACCTCGTCGACCGTGCCCCAGCTGCCGCACTCCAGGCAGCGTCCCACCCACTTGGCGGACACGTGGCGGCACTCCGAGCAGCGGTACTGCGAACGCGGGCTGGGCACGTCGTCACCGTAGCGGGAGGGTGTGACAGCCCGGCCGGGTCGGCACCACTAGGGCTAGTGGCGATCGCAAGCGCGGCGCAGCCGGGCGCGGCGGGTCGCCGCCATTAGGGCTAGTGGTGACCGGGCGCCGGCGCGGGTTCCTGCGGCTGCGACAGCCCGGCCGAAATGGGCACCATCACGCTGCCCTGGCCAGCCTTCTCGAAATTGAAGGTGAAGCTGTAGGTGAGTCCGTTGGTGATCGGTTTGCTCAAGACGACGGTCGCCTTGGCCGCCTCATTGGCCTGCGGCGGGCCGGGCGCCACGTTCTGGCCGTCGGGCGTGCCGATGAACAGCATTCCGCTCGCGGGCAGTCGGGCATCGCCGACCAGCGTCACGCTGCCGATGTCGGTGTTGATGCCGACGAGTCGATCCGGCTGATCCGGCGACTGGTTGACGGCCACCAGCACCAGGTCGACGGTGCGGCCGGGCTGCAGGAAGTCACCGTTCTGAACGGCCTGCATGCGGATGTCGCGTAGCGCCACGCTGTTGATCGTGACCCGGTTGCCGTTGACCGCGGGTTCCTGGGCGGCGGTCTGCGCGATCTGGCCGGCCCCGCAACCGCTCAGCGCGGCCGCGACGGAACCGACGAGCGCGACCCGGGTGGCCAGCGCCGGGAGGCCGATCTTGAAGCGATTCAACTCAGTGCCTCCTGCTCGGCCTCGTCACGGCGTGCGATTCAACTATGCACAGTAGTAGCAAGGCTGCGGCGACGGTAGCGGCGGGACTCCCGGGTGTCGACCCGGGCCGGGAACCGGGCGGCATTCGGCGGTCCCGCTTGTCGGGCGGTCGGGACGCAAAAATCTGCGGCAAGTTCGCTGGCCCGCAAGCGTAACCGGCTTTGCGCCGCGCGCGGCTAAAGCCCGCGCAATACACGTCTTGAGCTGCCTGTCAACCCCCGACTTTCACCGGAGGTGCCCCTGACCTGCACCGTTGATACGCACGGGGTAGAGCGGCGTGTTAGCATGGAGTGACGAAAGGGGCTCGAATCTGATGATCTTCAAGGTCGGTGACACCGTTGTCTATCCACACCACGGTGCAGCGCTAGTCGAGGCGATAGAAACCCGAACCATCAAAGGGGAACCAAAAGAGTATCTCGTCTTGAAAGTGGCGCAGGGCGACCTGACAGTTCGAGTACCCGCAGACAACGCCGAGTATGTCGGTGTTCGCGACGTCGTCGGACAAGAAGGCCTGGACAAGGTTTTTCAGGTGCTGCGCGCGCCGCACACCGAGGAGCCGACCAACTGGTCGCGCCGCTACAAGGCCAACCTCGAGAAGCTCGCTTCCGGTGATGTCAACAAGGTCGCCGAGGTAGTGCGCGACCTGTGGCGTCGCGACCAGGAGCGCGGCTTGTCCGCCGGGGAGAAGCGCATGCTGGCCAAGGCCCGACAGATTCTGGTCGGTGAATTGGCGCTCGCCGAGAGCACGGACGACGCAAAAGCGGAGACCATCCTCGACGAGGTTCTAGCCGCCGCCTCCTGAAGAAATCCGTTGTCGCGATAGTCCCGGCCGCGGGGTCGGGTCAACGGCTGGGCGCTGGCGTGCCCAAGGCCTTCTATCAACTCGAGGGGCACACCCTTGCCGAACGGGCGGTCGCGGGCCTGCTTGATTCCGGGGTCGTCGACACCGTCCTGCTGGCGGTGCCCGAGGGCTTCATCGATGGCGCAAAACGGATCCTCGGCAACAAGGCCACCGTCGTGGCCGGCGGCCCCAACCGCACCGAGACGGTGCGCCTGGCGCTGTCGGCTCTGCCCGGGGACCCGGAGTTTGTGCTCGTGCACGACGCCGCGCGGGCGCTGACGCCACCGGCGTTGATCGTGCGCGTGGTCGACGCGTTGCGGGCCGGTCATGCC
>Ga0075363_100000568_pt1 | contig 12096 bp, 13 predicted proteins | sample EndMetdeltDD1763_FD_71470 | JGI IMG/M metagenome (GOLD analysis project Ga0075363, IMG submission 71470) | Populus endosphere microbial communities from Tennessee, USA - Endosphere MetaG P. deltoides DD176-3 | ecosystem: Host-associated > Plants > Roots > Endosphere | place: USA: Tennessee...
GTATGTCGCAGAGGGGTATCCGAGCCCGACCTCGTACAGGAAGGGGCCCACGACACCGAACACCGTCTGCGCCGCCGCGACCAGGCCGAACATCACCGCGAACGCGACGAATGCCCGATGACGCAACGCCTCGCCCAGAACCCGTCCCGCAGCGCGCAGGTCGATCGGTGATCGGTTGTACTGCCCCAGGGTCTCCGGCAACACCACGGCGACCAGAATCGCGACGACGGCGGTCAGGACCGCCAGGACCACGAACACCAGCCGCCAGGATCCGAACTGCGATATGAATCCGCCGACGGCAGGCGCTATTACGGGCGCCGACCCCCATGCCGCGCCCAGCAGGCCCAACACAGAAACGAGTTTGGCGCCGCGGAAGCAGTCCGCGGCAACGGTAGCGGCCAACAACAGGCACGTCCCCGCGCCGAGGCCCTGGAGGAAGCGCAGGCCGATCATCATCGTCAGGTTGTCTGCCAGCGCGCAGCCGATGCTCGTCAGCGTCATGAGGCCCAGCCCGGTCAACAACACGCGCTTGCGTCCGATGGCGTCCGCGATCAGTCCGGCAGGCAGCACGACCAGCGCCATGCCAAGGACGTAGGCGGTGACGGTGTTCTGCACCAGGGTGTTGGACGCCGCGAAGTGCTCGGCGATCTTGGGCAGCGCAGGGGTGTAGATGTCGAAGGCGACCTGTTCGAGAGGGGCCACCAGCAGCAGGACACCGATGATTCGCCGCGCGGCGGACGTGCTCCATTCGCGCAGGGCTTGATCTGTCACTTGGCACCGCCGCGAGATGTGCCGCGCTGAAAACGGGCGCACAGCAATGAGATTGGCATAGGATTCTCCGTACTTCGTTATCCACCTGTGGTGGTGTGACTTCAGAAATTACGGAGATCAGGCAACGGCGTCGCGCTTCTGCGCACTACCCGCGGTAAGTCCGGTAAACGACCTTGTGCGCATTGTGCTCACGCCCTCAGCTCAGCGGAAGCGGACTTCCAATGTCGCCAGGCCGAAGATCTTCCGCCCTGCCGACTTCGCCGCGACAAGCACGACACCGGTGCGCGTTGCCGGGTCCAGCGACTTGACCCGACCGCTGAACTCGATGTCTGCGCCCTCGGCCGCGGACACGATCGCCGGCGCAGACAGCCGCACCGCGTAGCGGGTGACCGCCCCGGGGTCGCCAAGCCATGCGGAGGCGAATCCGGCACCCAGGCCCATGGTGAGCATTCCGTGGGCGATCACATCGGGCAGGCCGGCCAGCTTGGCGATGCTCTCGTCCCAGTGAATGGGGTTGGCGTCGCCTGCCACGCCGGAATAGTTCACCAGGTCGCCGCGTGACACGCGGGTGTGGCGCACCGGTAGCTCGTCGCCGACGACCACGTCTTCGAAGGACGGCGTTCCCGGGGTGCGGGTCGAGCCGCCCTCCGCGATTCGAACCTCGCCATCGGGGCGGACCGTCTTGTGATACTCGGATTCACCTATTCCGAAGATGTCCACGTCGTGCATCATCATTTTCTGCACTGCGGTCTTGATCGCCGGATCGACGTCCTCGGTGGTGAGGCCGACGACGGTGGTGTGCAGGGTGTGCACCCGCTCGCCGGTCGCGTCGGTGAAGGTGTTGGTCACCGTGATCAGGTCTCTGCCGGCAATCCTGCGCACCGACGTCAGCTCGACATCGATGTGCAATTCGTCGCCCGCCACGATCGGTCGGTGTTGTTCGAAGACCTCTTCGGTCTGCATGTAGGTGTCGTATCCGACGACCACCTGCTCGAACATGCGGCGGTTGCAGGTCATACCCGGGGTCGACGTGAAGGTCAGCGGCGCCACCAGATCCGAATAGCCCAGCTCGGCGGCGGCGGCGGCCTCCCAGTGTGCCGGGTGGTAGTCCTGCACCGCGCGGGCGTACTCGCGCAGCTTCTCCCGACCGACCAGGTAGGTGCCGTCCATCTGGTAGTAGTGGCCGACCCGCGCTGCGAGCGCCGACGTTTCTGTTTCTGCGGTCATGAGTGCTCAACTTTTCTGTCGGCTTGTTCGCCGAGGCCGACCACAGAACATTAGCCAACAGGCGTTACCGGGCATTGGACCGGTTATCCGCGGCCCCTCCGACCGCGGTGTGCACCTCTGACTACTCCAGAACGAACACCGGAATCAGGCGGTCGGTTTTTTCCTGGTATTCGGCATAGGGCGGGTAGGCCTGCACGGCCAGCTTCCACCAGTGTTCACGCTCGGCGCCGTCCACCTCGCGAGCGGTCAGCTCGGCCACCTTGTCGCCATCCTGCACCGTCACCTGCGGATGGGCCACGACGTTGTGGTACCAGGATGGGTGCGCAGGGTCGCCGCCCTTCGAGGCGACCATGGCGTAGCGGCCGTTCTCCTCAACGCGCATCAGCGGCACATAGCGCTTCTTGCCGGACTTTGCGCCCGTCGTGGTGAACAGGACGATGGGTCGGTCCAGTACTTCGACGCCGTCGGTGGTGCCCTGCTCCAGAATTCGTTCGGTCTGCTCGCGGACCCAGTCGGTCGGGCTCAGTTCGGCATGCTCGGTCATGCTTGGCCGCAACGCCGACCGGCTGGGCTGTATTCCGCTCACTCGACCACCGGGAATAAGGAGTCGCCGTCTTCGGGCACACCGTCGATCTGCGCACGGCGGACACCGGAACCGGCGGAGCGATATCAGAACCCGGGTAGGCGCCGTCGTCGACGTCTCGTGCAACGCTGATCATCGGCGATGTCGGTGATCTGACCGTGGTCGCCGGGGACGACCTGCTCACCGTCGCGCCGAATGCGAACGTGCTGTCAGAACTGGGCACCGCGGCAAATCAGACTCTGCGGGCCGATGAGGCGTTGCCGACCGTCGCCATCATGACCGGCGCGGCACTCATCCGCATGGACGACGGCTCGCGCCCAAGGACGGCGTCGCCGCTGTGCTGCGCTTCGCGCTGCCCTGACCGGTCTACCGGCCGGCGTTGCGGGCCAGTTCGATGGCGAACGAGTTCACGAAGCGCCCGGCGCCGGGTTCGCCGCTTCCGCACGACCCGTCGGACTCGCCGGGACGTTTGACCCACAGGAAGGCGTCGACGTTCCCGTTGCCGGTATCCGTCGTCGGTGCGGCACCGAGAGCCCGGCCGCCCGGGTTGCACCAGTACATGTCGCCGTCCGCCGGACCTGCGCCGTTGCGCGACGTGTCGACCACATAGTGGGCACCGTTTGTCAGACCGGAAATCGCGTCGCCGTAACCGATTTCCTCTTCGGTTGTGAAAAAGTTCGCGGTATTGAGGCTGAAGCCGCGCGCCTTGCCGACGCCGACGTCGTTCAGCCTGCCCGCCATGTCTTCGGCGCTTACCCAGCGCGAGTGCCCGGCGTCGACATACAACGCCGTAGCCGGGTTGGCTGTCAGCGTGTCGACGGCGTAACGCATCAAGTCGAAACGTTCCTGGCGCTGGTCACCCGACAGGCAGTCGGCCATGGCCAGGGCGTCGGGTTCGAGGATGATCGCCGCCGGCCCGCCGCCGACGGCGGCTGCAACGCCGTTGATCCAGCCTTTGTAGGCGGCGGCCGACCCGAATCCGCCTGCGGCGAAGCTCCCGCAGTCACGATGGGGGATGCCGTAAAGCGCGAGCACCGGCATGGTGCCCGCGGCCTGTGCGTCGGCGATGTACTTCGCGTCCACGGCGGGCGTGGACAGGTTGTCCATCCAGTACGCGGTCGGCGTGCCTGCGATCGCGTCCAACTCCCGGCTCCCGGCTCCCTCGGCTGCCGCCCGCGCCTTCGACGACGGGTTGACGTAGAAGGGCATTCCCGCCAGCGGGTTCCCGTCGCTGGCCAGACGAACGGCCGAGGCGGGTGCGTCGTCGATCGCGACCACCGAGGAGCCGATGCCTGCGACGGTCGCCACCGCCAGGAAGGGGGAGATCCAGCGCGCGACTGCGCGGACAGCTGAGGACGTCACGCCAGAAACATAGATGCCGCGACGCAATGAGCGCCAATCGTCGGCGACGAACGGTGGCCGCGACGATCAGTCGTTGTCCGCGTCGGGAAGTCCCTCGGGCGGGGGTGTCGCGTAGGCGGGATTCGCGGGCGGCACGTGGTGTGACTGCGAATCGTCTTCCTCGCCTGCATCATTCGATTCGGGTGACGTCACGGGTCCTGTTTTCCTGCGCTTTATGTGTGGGCTGGAGTGTTGGCGAACTGATCGGTGATGGCCTGGGCATCGCGGATCCTTTCGTTGACTGAAGCCGGGCTACCCCGAACGGCGGCTGCAAATCATCCGGATGACCCAGAGCCAGCGGGCCGCGGGCGCTTGACGCGAACGACAAGGCCTCAGGGGCGCCGGCTCCTGTGCCGACACGCGAAGTGAGGCTTCTCCATCGGTAACGTCGTCGATGGAACCAGGCCGTAGATAGATCGAGGTCCGATGACAGAAACCCCGGCAGAGGTAGTCGAAGCCACGGGCCCGCCGCGACGACGGCGGCACTGGCGGCGAACGGCCGTCGTGCTGGCCGTCCTGCTGCTGCTGTTCGGGGTGCCGTGGTGGACGCTGCTCGCGGCGGGTGCCGACTGGCCGGCTCCGGTCTTCGTCACCGGCACGCTGGCGTTCGCGGTGGCCTTCGTCGCGATGCCCGCCCTGATGGTGCTGGGTCATGGCCGTCGGCATCTCGACTGGGCCGCGGCTGGCGGAGACGCGTTGCTCGGCGCGGCCTGGGTGCTGTTCGTGTGGTCGGTGCTCGCCCAGCTGTTGCGGCTAGGCCTGCTGACCGCGGGCGTTGACGATCCGGCGCGTTCACGGATGGTCACGGCGGCGGTGACGGCCGTGGCTGCGGTGCTCCTGGTGTGGGGGTACGCCGAAGCGAGGCGGGTTCCGCGGATCAGGAACGTCGACGTCGCCATCGATCGACTTGGGAGCGGGCTGGACGGTTTGCGTGTCGCGGTCATCACCGACACGCACTACGGGCCCATCGATCGGGCACGGTGGTCGGCCGCGGTGGTCGCCCGGGTGAACGAGCTCGGCGCCGATGTCGTCTGCCACGTCGGCGACATCGCGGACGGAACGGTCGACGTACGGGAGGCGCAGGCGAGGCCGCTGGCTTCGGTGAACGCGACGACAGCCCGCGTTTATGTCACCGGCAACCACGAGTACTTCAGCGAAGCTCAGGGCTGGCTGGACTACATGGAGAGCATCGGCTGGGCTGCTCTGCACAACCGGCACCTGATCGTCGAGAAGGGCGGTGACCGGCTCGTCGTCGCCGGAGTGGACGACGCGACGGCGAAGTGGTCGGGTCTGGCCGACCACGGAGAGAACCTCGAGGCGGCCCTCGCAGAAGCCGACCGCGAACTGCCGGTCCTTCTGCTCGCGCATCAACCCAAGCAGGTCGCGCATGCGGTGCGGGAGGGCGTCGACCTGCAAATCTCGGGTCACACCCACGGCGGCCAGATCTGGCCGTTCAACTTCCTGGTCCGGCTGGACCACCCGGTGGTGGCTGGCCTCAGTCGACACGGCGATCGGACGCAGCTGTACACGAGCCGCGGAACCGGATTCTGGGGGCCGCCCTTCCGGGTCTTCGCGCCCAGCGAGATCACGCTGCTCACCCTCCGTTCCGGCTCTGCCGACGAAGTTACCCGCCGGTAGAGTGTTGCTCGGGGAACGGAGGGCATCGTGATCGAACACAAGTCGATCGACATCCACGGCGAACGGCTGGCCTACTACGACGAAGGCCACGGCGAGGCCATCCTGCTGGTCCACGGCATGGCCGGCAGTTCTGCGACGTGGCGGGAAATCATGCCTCGGCTCGCCAAGGACTACCGGGTGATCGCACCCGACTTGCTGGGGCACGGACAGTCCGCGAAGCCCAGAACCGATTATTCGCTCGGTGCGTTCGCGGTCGGGTTGCGTGACCTGCTCGACGAACTCGGCGTGGACTCGGCGACCGTTGTCGGCCATTCGCTCGGCGGCGGCATCGCGATGCAGTTCCTCTACCAGCATCCCGACTACTGTCGGCGACTCATCCTCATCAGCAGTGGCGGGTTGGGGCAGGATGTCGGCTGGATACTGCGGTTACTCTCCGCGCCGGGCGCCGAGCTGTTTATGCCGGTGATTGCGCCGAAATTCGTTCTGCGCGCCGGTGATTCGGTCAAGTCCTGGCTGTCGTCAATGGGTCTGCGTTCGCCGCGCGGTGCAGAGATATGGAGCTCGTACTCGTCGTTCTCCGATGCCTCGACCCGAGAGTCCTTCCTGCGCACACTCCGTTCGGTCGTCGACTACCGAGGCCAATCGGTCAGCGCCCTGAACCGGTTGCAGCTCAAGGCCGATCTGCCCACGCTGGCCATCTGGGGCGAAGACGACACCATCATTCCGGTCGATCACGCGTACGCCGCACTGCAGGCGCGGCCGGACTGTCGCCTCGAGGTGCTGCCGGACGTGGGCCACTTCGCCCAGGTCGAAGCCCCCACCCAGGTGGTCGACCTCATCGACGATTTCATCAAGACAACCAGCGCGCGGATTTCGCAGGACACTTGACTCCCCACGCCGTCATCTCCGGCGCAGGCATCGGCGGACCCGCACTCGCTCATCAGCTCGCGTCGCGCGGCTGGAAAACGACCGTCATCGAACGTTTCCCTCAACGCCGCAACGAGGGCCAGAACGTCGACATCCGCGGCGCCGCACGCGAAGTCATCCGGCGGATGGGTATCGACGCCGACGTGCGGGCGGCCAACACCGGTGAGGTGGGCCTGCGCTTCGTCAAGGCGAACGGCTCACATGCGGCCGCGTTCCCGATAGCAGCTCCCGGCGAAAGGGACGGTCCGACAGCCGAATTGGAGATCTTGCGCGGAGAGTTGTCGCGGATCCTAATCGAGCGCACCATCGACCACGCGGACTACCGGTTCGATACACAGATCATCGACGTCCACGACCACGGTGATCACGTCACCGCCACGCTGCACGACGGCACCGCCATCGACGCCGACCTGCTCGTCATCGCCGAAGGATTGCGCTCGCGATCGCGCCGATTCGTCACCCCTATCGAGGTCACCGACCTCGACATGTACTTCGCCTACGCCACCCTTCCCCGCAACGACGCCGATGACCAGTGGTGGAACTGGCAGAATGCGACCCGGTCTCGCACCGTGCATCTACGTCCCGACAATCTGGGCACTACCCGCGCCATCCTGACCTTCATGTCTGACGTGCGGGGTCTCGAGGAACTCGATCAAGATGCCCAAGTCACCATCCTCCGAAGGACTTTCGCGGGTATCGGCGGCGTCGCACCTCGCGTCCTTGCCGAACTGGACAAGGGCGCGCCGATGTACTTCTCGGCGGTCGGCCAACTGCGCAACAGTGTCTGGAGCAAGGGCCGCGTCGCCCTGCTCGGCGACGCGGCATCATGCAATGCCACCTTCGGCGGGGCAGGAACCAGCTTGGCGCTGATCGGTGCCTACATCCTGGCCGGTGAACTGGCCCGCGCCCGCGACACCCGTGCTGCGCTGGCTCGGTACCAACTGTCGATGCGGCCCTTCGTCGACGCCGCGCCCTATATTCGCCCCGCCATGTTGCGAATGGCCAACCCTCGGACGCGTACCGGCATCCGCGCGCTTCATGCCGGCGCCCGTCTGGTTTCGAGCCCCGTCGGTAAAGCGCTGGGCGCCGTCACCGGCAACCGGATGAACGCCGCTGAGCACCTGCCCCTACCCGACTACGCCCACGAGGCCGGCACCGCGACGTAGGGGCACGGCGACGTCGTCCCAGAGTGTCCGGTTCCATCGATCCCAAAATTGGGTACACCGCGCGGTGACTGAGTGGCGGCACCGGTAGCCGCCTCGACGACGAAACGGAGATCACGATGACTGAGCCGACTGGTGCAGATGCTCCCCTTGACGAGGTGCTGACGCCTGCCACCCCGGGTGCTCAAGCTCTGCCGACCGAGGCCGACGACGAGATCGAGGGGAAGCCTCAGAAGTAGATGTCGAGAACGGCGTGACGGCTCCGTCCCATGGATGAGTGACCAACTAGGGTCGCCAACCAGAAGGGAGAGCCTGATGGCCAAGTACCTGTTTCTCAAGCACTACCGAGGCGCACCGGCGTCGGTCAACAATGTGCCGATGGACCAGTGGACGCCCGACGAGATCGACGCGCACATCCAGTACATGGAGGACTTCGCCGCCCGGCTTAAAGACAGCGGCGAGTATGTCGACAGTCAGGCGTTGGCCGCCGAGGGCGCCTGGGTGCGCTACGACGGCGAGGGCAGGCCGCCGGTCACCGACGGCCCGTTCGCCGAGACCAAGGATCTGATCGCGGGTTTCATGATCATCGACGTCGCCTCCTACCAGCGGGCCGTGGAGTTGGCCGGCGAATTGTCGGCGGCGCCGGGCGCTGGCGGCAAGCCGATTCACGAGTGGCTCGAAGTGCGGCCGTTCATGGGTGCCCCGACGAGCATCACGGAGTGATGGCCGTCGGCGCGGTCGACGAGGCGCAGCTGCGGGATCTGATCCCGGGAGTGTTGGCGGCCCTCGTCCACCGCGGGGCGGATTTTGCGACCGCCGAGGATGCCGTGCAGGAAGCGCTGATGCGCGCCTTCGAAACGTGGGGTACGCGGTCCGCTGAGTATCCGGACGATCCCAAGGGCTGGCTGATCACGACGGCGTGGCGGCGCTTCATCGATTTGACACGATCCGACATTGCGCGTCGCCGCCGTGAGAGCGTGGTGTCCGACGAGCCACCGCCGGGGCCTGCCGCCTCTGTGGACGACACGCTGCACCTCTATTTCCTGTGCGCGCACCCGAGCCTGACCGCCCCATCGGCGGTCGCCCTCACCTTGCGGGCTGTCGGCGGCCTCACCACCCGCCAGATCGCGCAGGCGTACCTCGTGCCCGAATCGACGATGGCACAGCGAATCAGCCGGGCCAAGCGCGTCGTCGGCGATGTCCGGCTCGACGAGCCCGGTGACCTGCGCACCGTGCTGAAGGTGTTGTATCTGGTGTTCAACGAGGGCTACAGCGGCGACGTGGACCTCGCCGCCGAGGCGATCCGGCTGGCGCGGCAGCTCGCCGCCTCCACCCAGGACGAGGAGGTCGCGGGCCTACTCGCCCTCTTCCTTCTCCACCACGCCAGACGTCCGGCACGGACGCGCGCCGACGGCAGCCTCGTGCCGCTCGCCGATCAGGACCGCAGCCTCTGGCGCCGCGACATGATCGCCGAGGGGGTGGCCGTGCTGCAGGCGGCGCTGGCCCGCGACCGGCTGGGCGAGTACCAGGCGCAGGCCGCGATCGCCGCTCTGCACGGCGACGCGCAGACGGCCGACGAGACCGACTGGCCGCAGATCGTCGAGTGGTACGACGAGCTCGTCAGGCTCACCGACAGCCCGGTCGTGCGGCTCAACCGCGCCGTCGCGGTCGGCGAGGCTGACGGCCCGCAGGCCGGATTGGCGGCGCTCGCCGCGCTCGACCCGACGCTGCCGCGGTACACGGCCTCGGCCGCCTACCTTCACGAGCGGGCCGGCGACATCGCAACCGCCGCGGAGCTGTACGTCGCTGCCGCCGAGCGGGCGCAGAACGTCGCCGAGCGCAATCACCTCACGCTTCGGGCGGCGACCCTGCACCGCAGCGTGCAGGGCGAGCGCGGCTGATAACGTACCCGTGCGACACAGGAGGTACGTGCCATGACGGCAATCGTCGAGCGCGAAGAGGTGTCTGACCTTGCGGCACAAGCCGGCTGGCAGCACAGGGACGCCGACCGCAGCGACTACTACCTGCGCAGGCCGGAGCGCGTCCACATCATCTGGCAGGGCAGCCACGCGATCAGCGGTGGAGTGTTGTACCGGGACGGCATCCTGATGTCTCTGACCAGGGATCTCGAAACGGTGCGGAGTTGGTTGAAGCGCTGACCGGTCCGCTCGTGACGTTGTCCGCGCGGTTGTGGTCGGACAGCGCCGATGTGGCGGCCGACGTACTCGCGCACCCATTCGTACGCGGCATCGGGGACGGCTCGTTGCCGAAGGATCTTTTTGCGGGCTACATCGCGCAGGACGCCTTCTTCCTCGAATCCTTCGCCCGCGCATATGCTTTGGCTCTGGCGCGCAGCCGCGACACGTCAACATTGCTCACCCTGGCTGACCTCCTCGCCGGTGTTCGGCAAGAGCTGGGGCTGCACGCCGACTACGCAGGTTCGTGGGGCATCGACATGACCCGCGTGGAGCCGTTGCCCTCGACGTCGGCTTACACCGAATTCCTGCTGGCGACGGCCTGTACCCAGGATCTGGGCGTCATCTACGCGGCGATGACACCGTGCATGCGGCTCTATGCGTGGCTCGGCTCGTCGCTCGATGCGCACACCGCGGGGCCCTACGCGCAGTGGGTGCAGACGTACGCCGATCCGGAGTTCAACGCGACGGCGACGTCGTTGGAACGGCTCCTCGATGAACAGGCCGATGACACCGCCACCGTCCGCACCGCCTATCGGCGGGCGATGCGTCTAGAGCTCGAGTTCTTCGACGCCGCGTTCAGGGCTGCGGCTGATCCAGCTGCCACGGGATAGGGCTCGAAGAAGCCACGCAATGCGACAAGGTGTCGTGCGTGCCGGTCGAGCCGGATGTCGTCGTCACAACCCGGCGTCCACTGCCGAACACGTCGGGCCTTGCCCTGTTCGTCGAGGGAGGCGACGACCAGCAGACCCTCGGCCGCGACGCAGGTGGCGCCGGTGACCATGTCGCTCGCGATGACGCAGACTCCGACGTGCACGCTGCGCGGCCCGGTGTGAAGGATTCGTGCCGACACGTCCAACTGGTCGCCGACGGTGAGCGTCCTGCAGAAGCGGATGGTAGCGACGTATGCCGTCAGCCCGGCAACTCCGCACCAGTCCGTCGCAGCGGCGTTCGCCGCTTCGTCGATCCACCGCATGATCCGACCGCCATGCAGGACGCCATCACTGCGCACATCTGCGCGACACACGAGGATGTGTCGGGTGATGCGGGGCGCGGCGCCTCCGGCCGTGTATGTCTGCGCTGCGATGGCATCCTCGATCTGTGTTCGGGTCCGTATCCGAACCCGCGCCTGATGTTCTCGCTGAAGTTCGAGCATGGTGACCGGCGTCCACGGCTGAACCGCAACCGGATCGCCGAGATCGTCGACAGCGACGAAAACAATTGGACACTGGGCAGATCGGACCGCGTGGGCGTCAGCAGGGTCGCCCGCGTAGATGGTGACCAGGATGTGCAGGCTGCTGCGGCGGGCATATACCAGGCACGCGTGCACTGCGACCGATTCGCCGATGCGGATGGGCCGGTCGAGGTGGAAATTGCTCATGGACGCGGCGACGCAGCGATGCCCGCTCCACCGGACAGCCGCGGCGCGAGCAGCTCTGTGGATCCACTCCAGTAATGTGCCGCCGTCGACCGTACCGACATCACCAAGGTGGATCGGGCGAACACGGTACCGATGAATCATCGTGTGCTGCAGGGGGTCTCGCGACGTGACGGCGATTGGCGGTTCAGCGACGTCCTCTGTGAGTAGTGTTCGCATCTCGATCTCCCCTCATGCCTGGTGCAGCCCATCATGGGTGCGATGACGAGGTAGAGGAATACCTCGACGCTGAATCGGAGCGGTTTCTTGCACGATCCACAGGTTCTCGTCGCACCGGCACGCGTGAGTCTGTGGATTGCGCAAGGAAATGCGCGATACCTTGCCGCGCGCTTCCGCGTGGTACGCCCCCCGCCTGATGATGTGCGCACCGCCACGAAGGAGAGGGCAATCATGGTTTACGCGATCATTGCGCTCGGTGCGGCGCTTGCCATGGCTGCGCTGACGGTGTGGTTAAGGACGCGGCGGGCGACCCCGAAAGGGCGAGAGGCGCAATGCCGTCGGGACATCCAGGCCCTCCGACGAGCAAGCCGGCCGCAAGCCGCAGCACACGCCGTGACCGACATCTGGTCTGCCTGCGCCGATCCCGACTCCGCACTGCGCGCGAAGAAATCAGTTTCGTGGGTGGCCATCGGGACGGTGAGCGGCTGCGGTGGCTGCGGGGGATGCGGGGGCTGCGGGGGATGCGGGTGCGGCGGATGATGACGCGATCGAGGCCGCTGACCACACTTCACCGACGGGACAATGCTTTTCATC
>Ga0075363_100000570_pt1 | contig 12090 bp, 9 predicted proteins | sample EndMetdeltDD1763_FD_71470 | JGI IMG/M metagenome (GOLD analysis project Ga0075363, IMG submission 71470) | Populus endosphere microbial communities from Tennessee, USA - Endosphere MetaG P. deltoides DD176-3 | ecosystem: Host-associated > Plants > Roots > Endosphere | place: USA: Tennessee...
CCGCACATCACAACCGGCCCGGCGCAGACGGCAAGTGCCCGACCGCATTTGAGCTTGGTTCCGGTTCCGGTTCAGGTTCCGGTTATTGATGCGCCAGTCGCGTTCGAACCCGAACCCCTGCCGGACCCGACAGCCGACCAATGGCAGGACCGGGCCCTGTGCGCGCAAACCGACCCGGAGGCGTTCTTTCCGGAAAAGGGCGGCTCCACCCGCGAGGCCAAGAAGATCTGCCTGGGTTGCGAGGTCCGGCACGAGTGCCTCGACTACGCCCTGGCTCACGACGAGCGCTTCGGCATCTGGGGCGGCCTTTCCGAGCGCGAGCGTCGCCGCCTCAAGCGCGGCATTATCTGATTGGGTCTGACGCCGACGGGTCAGTCGTCGTCGATCGTTGGGTCGATCACCGACGGCTCGACATCCAGGTAGATGGCCACCTGCGCCACCAGAATTTCGTGCAGCAACTCATCAAGCTCGACGGTATCCTTCGCCCGTCGCTCAATCGGCTTGCGGAACAAGACAATTCGTGCCCGCGTGGCGTTACCGCGGACGTCGACGCCGGCCGGGATCAACCGGGCCAGCGCGATCGGCCCGTCCGCGATGACCTCGGGTGGCCACTGCACGCTCTCGGGATCCTTGGCGGCGATCCGCGGGATCTCATCGACAGCGACGTCGAGTTCGGAGACCCGCTCCTGCCACCGCCGCTCGATCGGTTCGTAGGCCTCCAGCACTGCCATGTCGAACCGCTCGGCCCGGGTGCGCCAGCCGGGCACCGTCGGCGGCAGCAGCGGACCGCGCATTTCCCGGCCCCGGCGCGAGGCCCGGAATGCACCCGATCGGCCCCTCGGCCGACCCCCCCATCCGGAGCTGCGCGAATCGCTCACGCGCCGATGGTAACGGTTGCCCCGCCGTTGGTAACGGTTGAAGTACGTGCCTGGACCGGATGCGCGTGTCCGGCGCTTCGGCGGCGTTTCCGCACGATAGCCTTTCGAACGTGAACGTACCCCGTCGCTGTTGCCGGCCCGGGTGTCCGCACTATGCGGTGGCGACGTTGACGTTCGTGTACTCGGACTCGACGGCAGTGGTAGGTCCGCTCGCTACCACGCGGGAACCCCATTCGTGGGATCTATGCGTCGGCCACGCTGGTCGCATCACCGCACCACGCGGTTGGGACTTGGTGCGCCACGCCGGGCCTCTTAGTTCTGAGCCCATCCATCCCGACGAGGACGACCTGGTGGCGCTGGCGGACGCGGTACGCGAGGGCGGCCCGGGCGGTGGGGGCCTATCCCATGCGGCCGGTGCCGGCGCGCCTTTGAATGGCTTCACCGATCCGCTCGTGCATCATTCGGGAGCCCATGCCACCGCACCCAGCGGTGATCTATTTGCGCGACCCGAGCATCGAAGCGGCCGCCGGCGGGGACATCTGCGGGTATTGCCCGACCCGTCGGACTAGCAGCAGATCGTTCCTGACCGTTCCGGCCCGCGTTACCGCGGGGCCGTTAGGCTGGCGGCCAAGAGGCGAAGAAAATCCCGGTCGTCAGGAGGCCCCGCATGCCTTGGCCCGCCGCGGCTGTCCACCGTGTCATCAAGGCGTATGACGTTCGTGGGTTGGTCGGCGAGGAGATCGACGAGCCGCTGGTGACCGACGTGGGTGCCGCGTTCGCCAGGTTGATGCGGTCCGGCACCGGCCAGGCCGCCCGGCAGGTGGTAATCGGCCACGACATGCGGGACAGCTCGCCGTCGCTCGCCGAGGCTTTCGCGGCCGGGGTGACCGGGCAGGGCCTCGACGTGGTGCGCATCGGTTTGGCCTCTACCGACCAGCTCTACTTCGCCTCCGGCCTGCTGGATTGCCCGGGCGCGATGTTCACCGCGAGCCACAACCCGGCCGCCTACAACGGCATCAAGATGTGCCGGGCGGGTGCCAAACCCGTCGGCGCCGATACCGGGCTCGAAACGATTCGCGACGACCTGATCACCGGTGTCCCCGCCTACCACGGACAACCCGGAACCGTCACGGACAAGGATGTGCTCGGTGACTACGGGGTGTTCCTGCGCTCGCTGGTGAACACCTCCGGGCTGCGTCCGTTGCGGGTGGCAGTGGACGCCGGCAACGGCATGGCCGGTCACACGGCGCCGGCCGTGTTCGACGCGATCGAGTCGATCACGATGTTGCCCTTGTACTTCAAGCTGGACGGGTCGTTTCCCAATCACGAGGCCAACCCGCTGGACCCCGCGAACCTGGTGGACCTGCAGGCCTTCGTGCGCGAAACCCGCGCCGACATCGGGTTGGCGTTCGACGGGGACGCCGACCGCTGCTTCGTCATCGACGAACGGGGCAGGCCGGTCTCGCCGTCCACGGTGACCAGCCTGGTGGCCGCGCGCGAACTGGGCCGGGAGATCGGCGCCACGGTGATCCACAACGTGATCACGTCGCGCGCGGTGCCCGAACTGGTCACCGAGCGCGGCGGCACACCCGTGCGCTCGCGGGTCGGGCACTCCTATATCAAGGGGCTGATGGCCGATACCGGCGCGATCTTCGGTGGCGAACATTCCGCGCATTACTACTTCCGCGACTTCTGGGGCGCCGATTCCGGCATGCTGGCCGCGCTGTATGTGCTGGCCGCCCTCGGCGAGCAGGACAGGCCGCTCTCGGAGCTGACCGCCGATTACCAGCGCTACGAATCGTCCGGCGAGATCAACTTCACCGTGGCCGACGCGTCGTCGTGCGTGGACGCCGTGCTCAAGCATTTCGGCAGCCAGATCCAGTCGATCGATCACCTGGATGGGGTGACGGTGGACTTGGGGGAGGGCAGCTGGTTCAACCTGCGCAGCTCGAACACGGAGCCGCTGCTGCGGCTGAATGTGGAGGGACGCAGTGTCGAGGATGTCGACGCGGTGGTCCAACAGGTCAGCGCCCAGATCACCGCCCAGGCGCGGGAAACGGCACGACCGTGAGCGCCACCCAGGCGATCGATCTCGAGGATGCCGAGGGCCTGCTCGCCGCCGATCGGGCCGGCCTGCTGCGGGCCGCGTCGAACGCGGGCGCGCAAGTGCGCGCGATGGCCGCCGCGTTCGAGGAGGGCGAACTCGATTCGGTGCGCGGGGGACAGCCCCCGCGCTCGGTGATTTGGGTGGCGGGCCGTGGCACCGCCGAGACGGCGGGCGTCATGCTGGCCTCGACGCTCGGCGCCGCGGCCGCCGCACCGATCGCCCTCGTCACCGAGGCGCCGCCGTGGATCGGGCCGCTTGATGTGCTGATCGTCGCCGGCGACGACCCGGGCGATCCCGTGCTGGTCTCCGCGGCCGCGACCGGGGTGCGCCGGGGCTCGCGGGTCGTCGTGGCGGCCGAGTACGAGGGCCCGCTGCGAGACAGCACCGCCGGCCGCGTCGCCGTGCTGGAACCGCGGGTGTGGGTGCCCGATGAGTTCCGGTTGTGTCGCTACCTGGCCGCGGGCCTGGCCGTGTTGCAAACCGTGGACCCCAGGCTGCCCATCGATCTGGCCGCGCTCGCCGACCAACTCGATGCCGAGACGCTGTGCAACAGCGCCGCCCGCCAGGTGTTCACCAATCCGGCCAAGATGCTCGCCGCGCGAATGTCCGATGCGCAGGCGGCCCTGGCCGGCGACAGTGCCGCGACGCTGGCGCTGGCCCGGCACGGCAGTTCGATCCTGCTGCGCGTCGCGCACCGGGTGGTGGCCGCCGGCGGGCTGGCGGATGCGGTCGTGGCGCTGCGCGCGGCCCCCGAGCCCGGTGACTCCGGCGATGCGACCGATGCGCTGTTCCACGACGAGGAGATCGACGGACCACTGCCCGAGCGGCTGCGGGTGCTGGCCCTGACGCTGGCCGCCGAGCGCACGGTGGTCGCCGCGCGGGTCGCCGGCCTGCACGACGTCTACCTGGTGGGGGCCCAGGATGTGCCCGAGCTGCCGGATGCGCCCGACGGCGCGACCGGGTCGGCCCCCGCCGCCGCGGCGAGTGCCGAGCAGCAACTGGCAGTATTGGCCGTTCGGCTGGAGATGGCGGCGGTTTACTTGCGACTGGTGCGGGGATAGATACCCAAGTGGAAGTGCTACGCGGAGCGATGCGGACGTACGCCTGGGGATCGCGCACGGCCATCGCCGAGTTCACCGGGCGGCCGGTGCCGGCCGCCCACCCGGAGGCCGAGCTCTGGTTCGGGGCGCACCCCGGCGACCCGGCCTGGCTGGAAACGCCCACCGGCGAAACGTCGTTGCTCGACGCCTTGGCCGCCGATCCGGAGGGACAGCTGGGCGCCGGGACCCGCGCCCGCTTCGGCGACGTGCTGCCGTTCCTGGTCAAGGTGCTGGCGGCCGACGAGCCGCTGTCGTTGCAGGCCCACCCCAGCGCCGAGCAGGCGGTCGAGGGTTACCTGCGTGAGGAACGACTGGGCATCCCGGTGTCCTCGCCGGTGCGCAATTACCGCGACACCAGCCACAAGCCTGAGCTGTTGGTGGCGCTGCAGCCGTTCGAGGCGCTGGCCGGATTTCGGCAGGCCGCCCGAACCAGGGATCTGTTGTCTGCGTTGGCCGTCTCCGATCTCGACCCGTTCATCGATCTGCTCACCGACCAGTCCGACGCCGACGGCCTGCGTGCCCTGTTCACCACCTGGATCACCGCGCCCCAGCCCGACATCGACGTGCTGGTGCCCGCCGTGCTGGACGGCGCCATCAACTACGTCAGCTCCGGCGCAACCGAATTCGCGGCCGAGGCCAAGGACGTGCTGGAACTCGGCGAACGCTATCCCGGCGACGCGGGTGTGCTGGCGGCGCTGCTGCTCAACCGGATCAGCCTGGCCCCCGGCGAGGCGATATTCGTGCCGGCCGGCAACCTGCACACCTACCTGCGCGGTTTCGCGCTGGAGGTAATGGCCAACTCCGACAACGTGTTACGCGGCGGCCTCACCCCCAAGCACGTCGACGTGCCCGAATTGCTGCGGGTGCTGGACTTCACCCCGACCGACGAGTCGGAGCTGCGGCCCAAGATCCGCCCCGACGGGCTGGGGATGGTCTACGACACCCCGACCGACGAGTTCGCGCTCTCGCTGCTGGTGCTCGATGCCGACCACCTCGGCCGCGAGGTCGACGCGGCGTGCCCGCACCCAGGGCCGCAGATCCTGTTGTGCAGCGAGGGTTCGGCGACGGTGCACGGCAAGTCCGGATCGGCCACGCTGGACCGGGGCATGGCGGCCTGGGTGGCCGCCGACGACGGCCCGGTCCGGCTGTCGGCGCGCCAGCCGGCCAAGCTGTTCAGGGCTACCGTCGGTCTTTAACCGGCCTAGTCGGTCTGCCGTCGCTCGCGCTGTTCTCCCAGCCAGAGCCTGAGGTTGTGGGCGATGGTGCGCCCGATGATCGACGGCGGCGGAATCATGTACAGGCTGTCCAGCAGGCTGAACCGGCGCAGAAACCATTCGGCGAGAACGGGATCGGTCTCCGCGGCGCCCAGGAATTGGTCGAACAGCCGCCCGGATGGCCGGTACCACCAGGGCTCGCGTCCCTTGGCGTGGTGGAAGGTGAGGTCACCGATGGCGGTCATCAACCACACCGGGCGGGTGGTCCGGTTGGTCGCGCGGTTGAGTTGGCGTGCCAGGTTGCCGCGCGGCGCCTCGAGCGCCCGGCGCAGATGGCCGGCCTGTAGCGACGTCATCGTCATGCCCTGGCCGTAGGTGGGGTCGTAGCTGGCCATGGCGTCGCCGAACGGCACGATCCCGGCCGGGAAGCGGTCCAGCTTGTCGTAGCGGCGCCGTCGGCTCGCGGGAAAGCGGTGAAAGGCCACCTCGCCGATGGGTTCGGCCCGCTCGAGCGCGGCGGTGAATCTCGGGGGGAGCAGCTTCTGGGCGAGCACAATGATTTCTGGAAACGTCTGTGGCGGTTGGACTTTGGCGACGCCGAAGGTGGTGCACGTCCAGGTGTGGTCCTCGTAGTACAGCATGCCCAGGCCCAACGGCTGCTCACGAGAGGCGCCGCAGACGACCACCTTCTCGGCGAGCATGCCCTCGGGAATGCGCAGCTGATGGGTCGCATAGCTGATGCCGACGTCGATGAGGTCCTCCGGGGGCCGCTCATAGCCCCACTGCTCGAGCCACGCCGGCAGCCTGGAACCGCGGCCGGCCGCGTCGACGACCAGGTCGGCGGCTATAAATTCCGGGACTTCCGGCTGCTCAGCCGAATCCAGCAGCACGCCGGTCACCTGCTGCGCTGCGCCGTCGAAGCGGGGTTCGGACACGGAGCGCCGCTGAATCGAGACGTTGGGGATGTCAGCGACCCGGCGCCGGATCTGCCATTCCAGATGCGGCCGGCTGGGCACGTAGGCGGTGAACTCCTTGCGCAACCGGTGCTCGGTGCCCAGCAGGTGGCCCGCGGCGCCGAAATAGATGCAGTCCGGCCGGTTCTCCAGGATCGGCACGCCGGCGGCGACCATGTCCTCGAGCAGGCCCGGGAACAGCCCATCGAACTCCATCGCGCCACGCGCCATCAGCAGGTGTACGTGCCGGTCCTGGGGGACTGTCGCGCGGTTTGTCGGTGTGCTCGGCAGGTCGTCGCGCTCGAAAACGGTGACCCCGTCGTAGAAATCCGACAGCACCCGCGCCGCGCACAACCCCGCGATGCTCCCGCCGATGACGACTGCGTGCTCCCTCATGTTTTCCCCAGCCCGCGCACCTTCGCGAGGTTACTCGGTACTGTCCGTCACAACGAGGGCGAAAGGGCGGGTGCATGGCCAATCGATGGCGCACGAAGTCGGTCGAGCAGTCGATCGCTGACACCGACGAGCCGAGCACTCGGTTACGCAAGGACCTGACCTGGTGGGACCTGGTGGTGTTCGGGGTCGCGGTGGTGATCGGGGCCGGCATCTTCACGGTGACCGCGTCGACCACCGGCGACATCACCGGCCCGGCCATCTGGATATCGTTTTTGATCGCGGCGGCCACCTGCGCGCTGGCCGCGCTGTGCTACGCCGAATTCGCCTCGACGCTTCCGGTCGCGGGCAGCGCATACACCTTCTCCTACGCCACCTTTGGCGAGTTTATCGCCTGGGTGATCGGCTGGAACCTGGTGCTGGAATTGGCGATCGGTGCCGCCGTGGTCTCCAAAGGCTGGTCCAGCTACCTGGGCACGGTTTTCGGATTCGCCGGTGGCACAGTCCATCTCGGATCGCACCAGCTTGACTGGGGTGCGCTGCTGATCGTGACGGTGGTGACGACCCTGTGCGCCCTGGGCACCAAGTTGTCGTCGAGATTTTCCGCGGTCGTCACCGCCATCAAGGTGTCGGTGGTCATCCTGGTTGTCGTCGTCGGCGCCTTCTACATCAAGGCCTCCAACTACACGCCGTTCATCCCGAAGCCGGAAACCGGCGACGACGCAACGGGTCTCAACCAATCGGTGCTGTCGCTGCTGACCGGGGCGCAGGGCAGTCATTACGGCTGGTACGGCGTGCTGGCGGGGGCATCGATCGTGTTCTTCGCGTTCATCGGGTTCGACATCGTGGCCACCATGGCTGAGGAAACCAAGGAGCCCCAGCGCAACGTTCCGCGCGGCATCCTGGCATCGCTGGCCGTCGTCACCGTGCTCTATGTCGCGGTGTCGATCGTGCTGTCCGGCATGGTCCCCTACACGCAGCTGCGCACCGTCGACGCCGGCGGCCCGGCGAATCTGGCCACCGCGTTCACGGCGAACGGGGTGCACTGGGCCAGCAGCATCATCTCCGTCGGGGCGCTGGCCGGGCTGACCACCGTGGTGATGGTGCTGATCCTCGGGCAGTGCCGAGTCCTGTTCGCGATGGCGCGCGACGGGCTGCTGCCCAAGCAGCTGGCCACGACCGGGTCGCGCGGCACCCCGATCCGGATCACCGTGCTGGTCGGGGTGGTGGTGGCGCTGACGGCGGCGGTGTTCCCGATCACCAAGCTCGAGGAGATGGTCAACGTCGGCACGCTGTTCGCGTTCGTCCTGGTGTCCGCGGGCGTGATCGTGCTGCGCCGGACCCGGCCGGACCTGCCGCGGGGGTTCCGGGCGCCGTGGGTGCCGCTGCTCCCGATCGCCTCGGTGTGCGCGTGCCTGTGGCTGATGGTGAATCTCACCGCCCTGACCTGGGTGCGCTTCGGCGTCTGGCTGGTTCTGGGGACCGCGATCTATGTCGGCTACGGGCGCCGGCACTCGGTTCAGGGACGCCGGCAGGCCGAATACGCCCGGGCGACCGCCCCGTAGGTCACTCCTGCCACAGAAGTACCGCCGGGCGGCCGCTACACGGCCCACCCGGCCGCCTTGGCGCGCGCGCACCGCGCACCGACATCCCTGCATCTACTTGACAGCAGACAACGATCTGCGCAGTTGGTGTACAAAATGGCCTTATGTGTCTAGACATGAGACGCAAACTTCCGTATTGTCCACCGGAAGCGTGGTGTGACTCACATGGAGGTTTGGCATATGACCACAGAAATCAGCTCCCAAATACCCGAAGTGCCCCCCGCGGAGTGGCGCGACAAGAAGCGCTACCTGTGGCTGATGGGCCTGATCGCCCCGACGGCGTTGTTCGTGATGCTCCCGATCACCTGGGCGCTCAACCAGCTCGACTGGCACACCGGCGCGCAGGTTCCCCTGTGGATCGGGCCGATCCTGCTCTACATCCTGTTGCCCGTCCTGGACCTGCGCTTCGGTCCCGACGGCCAGAACGCGCCCGACGAGGTGATGGACCGGCTGGAGAACGACAAGTACTACCGCTACTGCACCTACATCTACATCCCGTTCCAGTACGCCAGCGTGGTGCTGGGCGCCTACCTGTTCACCGCGTCGAACCTCAGCTGGCTCGGCTTTGAGGGCGGATTGGGCTGGTTCGGCAAGATCGGCGTGGCGCTCTCGGTCGGCGTGCTCGGCGGCGTCGGCATCAACACCGCGCACGAGATGGGGCACAAGAAGGAGTCGCTGGAGCGCTGGCTGTCCAAGATCACCCTGGCGCAGACCTGCTACGGCCACTTCTACATCGAGCACAACAAGGGTCACCACGTGCGCGTCTCCACCCCGGAGGACCCCGCGTCGGCCCGCTTCGGCGAGACCTTCTGGGAGTTCCTGCCCCGCAGCGTCATCGGCAGCGCGCGCTCAGCCTTCCATCTCGAGGCACAGCGCATCCGCCGGCAGGGCCAAAGCCCCTGGAATCCCCGGACCTACCCGTCCAACGACGTGCTCAACGCGTTCGCGATGTCGGTGGTGCTGTTCGGCGCGCTGATCGCGGTATTCGGCCCGGCGCTGATTCCGTTCCTGATCATCCAGGCGGTCTTCGGCTTCTCCCTCCTCGAGGCAGTCAACTACCTCGAGCACTACGGGCTGCTGCGCCAGAAGAACGAAAGCGGCCGCTACGAGCGGTGCGCGCCGGTGCACAGCTGGAACTCCGACCACATCGTGACCAACCTGTTCCTGTACCACCTGCAGCGGCACAGCGACCACCACGCCAACCCCACCCGCCGCTACCAGACGCTCCGCAGCATGGAGGGCTCGCCCAACCTGCCCAGCGGGTACGCATCGATGATCTCGCTGACCTATTTCCCGCCGTTGTGGCGCAAGCTGATGGACCACCGTGTCCTCGAGCACTACGACGGCGATATCACCCAGGTCAACCTGCAGCCACGGCTGCGGGCGAAGCTGCTTGCCCGCTATGGGGCCGCAGCGTGACGGCCGCCTATCAATGTCCCGTCTGCGACTACGTCTACGACGAGGCGAAGGGCGATGCCAGGGAAGGCTTTCCAGCGGGAACGCAATGGGAGCACATTCCCGACGACTGGTGCTGTCCGGACTGCGCCGTCCGGGAAAAGCCCGATTTCACCCAGACCAGAAAGGGTTAGTGCAACCGCATGAATGACTACAAACTGTTTCAATGCGTCCAATGCGGCTTCGAATACGACGAGGCCAAGGGCTGGCCGGAGGACGGCATCGAGGCCGGCACCCGATGGGAGGACATCCCCGCGGACTGGAGCTGCCCCGACTGCGGCGCCGCCAAAGCAGATTTTGTAATGGTCGAGGTGGCGAGGAGTTGAGCACTACCATTATGTCGCCAATGAAACGGATTCCTTACGCCGAGGCCTCCCGGGCACTGCTGCGCGATTCGGTACTCGATGCGATGCGCGACCTGTTGCTGACCCGCGACTGGTCCGCCATCACCCTGGCCGACGTCGCCCGCGCCGCGGGCGTCAGCCGGCAGACCATCTACAACGAGTTCGGCTCCCGGCAGGGCCTCGCGCAGGGCTATGCGCTGCGACTGGCCGATCGGTTGGTCGACGCGGTCCACGCCTCCCTGGAGGCCAACGTCGGCCTTATCTACGAATCGTTCCTGGGTGGTTTCCGGACGTTCTTCACCGAGACGGCGTCGGACCCCTTGGTGATCTCGTTGCTGACCGGCGTCGCCAAGCCGGACTTGCTGCAGCTCATCACGACGGACAGCGCGCCCATCATCACGCGCTCGTCGACCCGGTTGGCGATGGCGTTCACCCAGACCTGGCTGGCCACCAGCGACGAGGACGCGGACGTGCTCGCCCGCGCGATCGTGCGGTTGTGCCTGAGCTACGTGTCGATGCCGCCCGAGGCGAACCACGACGTGGCGGCGGATCTGGCGCGCTTGATGTCTCCGTTCGCCGAGCGTCACGGTGTGATCAACGTGGCCTGACCTGGGAGGCTGGAAGCCGGGCGGCTACAGTGGCTGAGGTGCATACCGAGGCTAAGTAGCCGCTCGGCTTTTCCCATAGACCCATCAGTTAAGGATGAAACACGTAATGACGACGCTCGAAAATTCGCTGACGCCCGACGTTCGTAACGGCATCGACTTCAAGGTTGCCGACCTGTCGCTCGCGGATTTCGGCCGCAAGGAACTGGACCTGGCCGAGTACGAGATGCCCGGCCTGATGTCGCTGCGCCGCGAATACGCCGACGTGCAACCGCTCAAGGGGGCCCGCATCTCGGGTTCGCTGCACATGACGGTGCAGACCGCGGTGCTGATCGAAACCCTCACGTCCCTCGGGGCCGAGGTTCGGTGGGCGTCCTGCAACATCTTCTCCACCCAGGACCATGCGGCCGCCGCCGTGGTGGTCGGCAAGCACGGCACCCCCGAGGAGCCCAAGGGTGTGCCGGTGTTTGCGTGGAAGGGCGAGTCCCTCGAGGAGTACTGGTGGGCGGCCGAGCAGATGCTGACCTGGCCCGACCCCGACAAGCCGGCCAACATGATCCTCGACGACGGCGGTGACGCCACCATGATGGTGCTGCGCGGCATGCAGTACGAGAAGGCCGGCGTCGTGCCGCCCGCCGAGGACGACGACCCCGCGGAGTGGAAGGTCTTCCTGGGCGTGCTGCGGAACCGCTTCGAGTCGGACAAGACCAAGTGGACCAAGATCGCCGAGTCGGTCAAGGGCGTCACCGAGGAAACCACGACGGGCGTGCTGCGGCTCTACCAGTTCGCGGCGGCCGGGGATCTGGCCTTCCCGGCGATCAACGTCAACGACTCGGTGACCAAGTCCAAGTTCGACAACAAGTACGGCACCCGGCACTCGCTGATCGACGGCATCAACCGCGGCACCGACGCGCTGATCGGTGGCAAGAGCGTGCTGATCTGCGGTTACGGCGACGTGGGCAAGGGCTGCGCGGAGGCGGTCAAGGGCCAGGGCGCGCGGGTGTCGGTCACCGAGATCGACCCGATCAACGCGCTGCAGGCGCTGATGGAGGGCTTCGACGTCGTGACGGTCGAGGAGGCCATCGGCGATGCCGACATCGTCGTGACCGCGACCGGCAACAAGGACATCATCTCGCTGGCGCACATGAAGGCGATGAAGGACCACGCCATCCTGGGCAACATCGGCCACTTCGACAACGAGATCGACATGGCGGCGCTGGAGCGCTCCGGCGCGACGAAGCTCAACATCAAGCCGCAGGTCGACCTGTGGACCTTCGGGGATTCCGGCAAGGCGATCATCGTGCTCTCCGAGGGCCGGCTGCTGAACCTGGGCAACGCCACCGGACACCCGTCGTTCGTGATGAGCAACAGCTTCGCCAACCAGACGATCGCCCAGATCGAGCTGTGGACCAAGAACGACGAGTACGACAACGAGGT
>Ga0075363_100000574_pt1 | contig 12051 bp, 12 predicted proteins | sample EndMetdeltDD1763_FD_71470 | JGI IMG/M metagenome (GOLD analysis project Ga0075363, IMG submission 71470) | Populus endosphere microbial communities from Tennessee, USA - Endosphere MetaG P. deltoides DD176-3 | ecosystem: Host-associated > Plants > Roots > Endosphere | place: USA: Tennessee...
GTCGCTTGACCGGGAAGTCGGGAAACGCGGCGACCTCGCCCTGAATGAGTAACGTGCCCTCGCGACGCTTCAGCACATCGATGCCGAGCAGCACCGGCCCGACGCCTGCCCGCGACGTGCAGTCGAGCACGAAGTCCACACCCCTGCCGCCCGTGTGGTCCATGATCTGCTCGTACGGGTTGACCTGCTGGATGTCGATGGCGTGATCTGCTCCCAGATCGAGTGCCAGATCCAGGCGTGCGCGATCACGGGTTGTCCCGGTCACGAGGATCTTCGACGCCCCCGCTTGTTTGCACGCGACGACCTGCGCAAGCCCCTGCTGGCCGGGCCCTTGGATGAGCACGGTGTCCGCGTAGCCGACGCCGGCGGCGAGCAAGGCCCACTCGATGCCGTTAGACAGCGGCGTCACAAGACCGGCAAGCTCGGCCGTCACACCGGCGGGAACCTTGTGCAGCACCGCATTCCAGGGCAGGTACATGTACTGGGCGAACCCACCCCACAGCGTGCCGACGTTCTCCGAAGAGGTATAGCCGTAGCGGCGGGCGTCGACGTTGGTGCGCCAATCGGTCGCCTCACAATGGCGGTATTCGCCGATGCGGCACCATTCGCAGTTGTAGCAACCGACGTAGTGCTCGACGAACACCCGTTCGCCTTCGCTGACGCCGTGCAGTTGTTTGAACTTCTCCCCCGCGACGGCGATGGTGCCCACGTTCTCGTGGCCCATGATCACCGGGTCGTCGAAGGGCGGCTTGGCGTACATCTTCACGTCGGTGCCACAGATGCCCGCGACTTCGACCCGTAGCAGTGCGGCGTCGTCAGACAACTCGGGCATCGGCAGTTCACGTAGTTCTGTGGTGCTCGGCGCAGTTCGCACGGCGGCCAGGACGCGTTCCACCAATTGTCACCCCTCATCGCTATGGCATAATGGTCATGCCAATTTACCATCGACGGCGCCGAGCCACCAGAGTGGAGAGCCGATGTCTGAGCCGAACCGCGAATTGACCACCCTGACCCGTCGCCAGGGGGCGAACGAGGCCCTCTTCGACGGGACGGTGATTCCGAACGGGTTTTCCCCCCGGTTTGCTGAGATCCCCATACTGGTCAAGGGATTTCGACGAATGGTTCGAGACCTCGAGTTCGACGTCAGCGAGATGGCACTCACCACCTACCTGACCGCGCGCGAGCACGGCGTCGCCTTCACGGCGTTGCCGATCTTCCTCGTCCGTGGCTTCCACCACGGCGCCATCCGGTACAACGTCCGCTCGTCGATCCGCGAGCCGAAAGACCTTGAAGGCCGACGCGTGGGTGTCAACCGGGGATATACGGTCACCACCGGAGTGTGGGCACGCGGGATCCTTGCCACCGAATACGGTGTCGATCTCGACACGATCACTTGGGTGTTGTCCGGCGACGAGCATGTCGCCTCGTACCGCCCGCCGGCCAACGTGGTGTCTGCGCCTTCCGGCCGCGACCTCGGCGCGATGCTCGTCGACGGCGAGCTTGACGCCGTGATCGGCGTCGAGGTTGATCACCCCGATGTGGCGACCCTCATCCAGGAACCGGAAGAGGCTGCAGTCGCGGCGCTGCGGGAGCGGGCGTTCTACCCCATCAACCATCTGGTCGTCGTCAAAGACGAGGTGCTGCAGCGCTATCCGACGGTGTCCCGGGCGATGTGCGAGGCGTTCGGCGAAGCCAAGGACAGATATGTGGCCAGACTCCGCGACGGGATCATCTCCGGCGACAGCGACCGGATGTACTCCAGGGTGCTGCAGACCACAGGCGTGGATCCGCTCCCCTATGGAGTTGAGGACAACCGGGCCATGTTGGAGCAGCTCATGGAGTTCGCACTGGCGCAAAGGATTCTGACCGAGCGGGTCGACATCGACGATCTATTCGCCGCCTAAGCACCGATCTTCTGCGGCATGATCAGCTCCCGAAGCGGGACGGCGTTGTCCGCGGCGGCGTCCGCTGTGATCGTGGCGCCCTGCGACAATGCCTTGCGGACAGCCATGTAGTCCCCAGGAGCGTTCACGGCATCGACGGCGAGCAGCGTTTCGTCGCGGTAGTACAACACCGAAAAACATTCTTTCGCTATTTCGCCGCGGATCACGAAGCGGTCGTGTCCCCTTGACAGCCCGGCGATCTGGAGCCTGAGGTCATACTGGTTCGACCAGAACCATGGCACCGCCACATTTGGTTCACTCGCGCCTGCAAGCGTGGCAGCGGCGGTCTTCGCCTGGCTTATCGCGTTCTGCACCGACTCCAGTCGGACCTGTTCGCGGCCGGTGAGCGGGTGCGGCTGCACCGTGCAGTCGCCCGCCGCGACCACGAGAGGGTTGCTGGTGCGTGCGTACCGGTCCACGACGATTCCGTTGTCGCACAACAGATCGAGCTGTCTCGCCAGCTTGGTCCGTGGTACGACGCCGATTCCGACGATCGCCAGATCGGCCGGGATCCAGCTTCCGTCGGAGAGTTCCACAACCTGCAATCTGTTGTTCTTGCCCGACAGCCGCGTCACCCTGGCGTCGAGACGCACGTCGACCCCTCGTCGGGTATGCGCGGCGCGGTAGAACTCGGAGACGGCTGGGGCCACCGCGCGCCCGATCAACCGGTCGGCAGCTTCCACGACAGTGACCGTCTTGCCTTGTGCCCGGGCCACCGCGGCGGCTTCGAGCCCGATGAAACCACCACCGATCACGACCACCGACTGAGCGTCCGACTGCAGTTGGCGGAGCAACGTGGCATCCTCGGCGGTGCGCAGGTAACTCACACCGTCGAGGTCCGCGCCGGGAGCTTCCAGGCGGCGCGGGCGTGCACCGACGGTCAGCGCCAGCCGATCGAATTCCAGGGTCTGGCCCTGTGTCGTACGCGCGGAACCCTGGGGGCCGCCCTCGAACAGCTCGAGCTCCTCGACCCGTACACCAGTCATCAGCGAGATGTCACGCTCAGCAAGGAATTCGGGAGTGCGCAGACACAACTGCGCGATGTCGGCGTCACCGCTCAGGTAGTCCTTCGACAACGGTGGCCGTTGATACGGCGCGTAGACCTCCTCGCCGACCAGCGTGATGGGCGCGGTGTCACCCGCATCGCGCAGCGAGACCGCGAGCTGCAAACCGGCCTGACTGGCACCGACGACCAGTGTGCCCATTCGCTCGCTCACTGGTCCTCCGGGATGCACACGGTCAGGCCGTCGAGGTCCTCGGTCAGTCGGATCTGGCACGACAACCGGCTGGTGTTCCGGCGGTCGGCGACTCCGAGGTCGAGCAGATCGTCCTCCATGTCACCGGCCGCGCCGGTGCCGGCAACGAATTCGTCGTCGACGTACACATGGCAGGTCGCGCAGCTGCAGTTGCCCCCGCATTCGCCGATGATGCCCGGGACTCCGTTGCGAACCGCGGCGGCCATGACGGATTCGCCGACCTGTGCGTCGATGATGCGCGACGTGCCGTCAGTGGTGATGTATACGACCTTGGGCATGGCCCTCCCTAGGATTTTGGTCTAACCATTTTACCTTAACTGACACCGGGTGAGCGCTCAAGCCCTTGCCGGCCCGTTCTTTGGTGTTACCATAAGGCCATCTCCTGCCGGTACGCGACACTAGGATCACGATGCGCATCGCCATCGCAGCCGACCACAACGCAGTCACCATGAAGACACGCCTCACCGATTGGTTGGTCCAACGCGGTCACCTGGTCGATGACCGAGGGGTACACGACGCTGCCGAGATTGCCGATTACCCGCTGCTCTGTGCCGATGTCGGATCGCGCGTTGTCGACGGCGAACACGATTTTGGGATCATTCTTGGCGGCAGCGGTTGCGGAGAGCAGATCGCCGCCAACAAGATTCGCGGCGTACGTGCAGCCCTGTGCCATTGCGTTTTCACCGCCGAGATCGCACGAGCACACAACGACGGCAACGTTCTCGTCATGGGCGCCAAGGTCGTTGCCGACGACTTGGCCGAGCGGATCCTGGCTGTATGGCTGTCCACACCGTTCAAGGGCGGGCGTCACCAGACGCGGGTCAATCAGATCTCGGCTCTCGAGCGCGGCGAGTCGCTGGTATGACGGGCGTCCTTCTTCTGCTGCGCCACGGCGAGAGCACGGCCAACGCCGACGACCTGTTCGGCGGCTGGACCGATTACCCGCTGACGAACCGCGGCCGGGATCAAGCCGCAGCCGCGGGCCGGCTGATCCGTGACACGGGATTGTCCCCCGCTGCGGTGCACACGTCACTGCTCATCCGCGCCGTGGACACCGCGGACCTCCTCATGGCCCAATCCGGTCGCAGCGGTGTGACTCCGCAGCGCAGCTGGCGCCTCAACGAGCGTCACTACGGTGCCCTGCAGGGCCGGCCGCATTCGGCCGTGCGCAATGAGTTCGGGGTCGAACTGTACGGCGAATGGCGTCGCTCGTATCACCTGGCGCCACCGGCGCTCGGTCCTGATGATCCAGCGCACCCCCGGTTCGATCCGCGCTACGCCGCGCTGCCACCGAATGATCTGCCGTCCTCGGAGTCACTGGCCACAGTGCGTCGTCGGCTGGTGCCGTACTGGCAGGACACGATCGCGGCCGATCTGAGCGCTCAGCGCATCACATTGGTGGTGGCTCATGGCAATTCGCTTCGCGCGTTGTGCATGCACTTGGACGGGCTGAGTCCGGAACGGGTGCGCGACCTGCACATCCCAACCGGAGTGCCGCTCCGCTATGACCTCGATGAATCCCTGACACCGCTGGTGCCCGGCGGGGTGTATCTCGATCCGAAAGGTGCAGACGCCGGCATCGCCGAGGTCGCGGCGCAGGGCGCCGGCTGACGCTATCGCACCAGGCGGCGCAACAGCGATGACGCCATCGCGACGCCGGCGATCGCGGCGACCAGCAGCACCGCGACATCCAGCACGCCATTGGCCGGACTGTCGATGAGCAGCCCGCGCAGCGCGTTCACCTCGTAGCTGAGCGGATTGACGGTCGACAACCATTGCAGCCACCGCGGCATGACGTCGACCGGATAGAGCGCGTTGGACGCGAAGAACAACGGCATCGTGATGGCCTGCCCGATGCCCATCATCCGATCACGATTACGCACGAGCCCGGCGATGGTCATCGACAGACATGCGAAGAAGGCCGAGCCCAACACGACGACACCCATCGCGGCGAGGATCTTCAGCGGGTTGGCGGTCATGTGCACACCGAGCAGAAATGCCAGCGCCACCACACCGATCACTTGCACGACGGATCGTACTCCCGCCGCGAACGCCTTTCCGGTCACCAAAGCCGACGCCGGCGCCGGCGTGACCATCAGCTTGGCCAGAATGCCGGCATCGCGATCCCAGATGATCTGGATCCCGTAGAAGATCGAGATGAACAGGGCCGACTGCGCGATGATGCCGGGCGCGAGAAAGGCCAGGTACGGCACGTCGCCGGTGTCGATGACGTTCAGGTGCGAAAACGTCTGGCCGAAGATCAACAACCAGAGCGCAGGCTGCACCATGCGGGTGAACAACTCCGTGCGGTCGTGGCGCAACTTCTGCAGTTCCACTATCGCGAACGCGCCCATTCCTGACGCCAGTCCGCGAACGCGTCGCCAGCCGCGTGGAGCCCGGACCAGGGGGGTCTCGCTGCGTGATTCAACTGACACGGCGCGCCGTCCTTCGGCTCGAGCGGACTTCCCGGAAATTGCCCTGCGACGCGTCGGCGGCCAGATCCGTTCCCGCATAATGGCGGAACACGTCTTCGAGTGTCGCGTCAGGGCCGACGGTGTGCTTCAACTCGGTGGGCGACCCGAACGCCTGCAGTCGGCCGTGGTGCATCAGTGCGACGCGGTCGCAGAGGGCGTCGGCTTCCTGCATGTAGTGGGTGGTCAGCAGCACCGTCATGCCGTATTCGTCCTGCATCCGTCGAACCTGCGCCCAGACACCGTCACGGGCGATCGGGTCAAGCCCGACCGTCGGCTCGTCCAGTATCAGCAGCGATGGCCTGTTCACCAGGGCCTGCGCAAGTTCCAGCCGGCGGATCATGCCGCCGGAGAAAGTGCCTGCCGGCGAGTCGGCGACGTCGAGGAGGCTCATCGCCTCCAGCGCATCGGCCACCCTGCGCCTGCGGTCCTTGCGCGGGACGTCGTACAGCCGGGCGAACAGTTCCACGTTCTGACGTCCGGTCAGGGCTGATTCAATCGAAAGCTGTTGCGGCACATATCCGATGTTGTGCCGAATATCCATTGTGTGGCGGCGCGAGTCCATACCGAAGATCTCCACGGCGCCGCCCTGAACGGGCGTGAGGGTCGTCAGCACCTTCACGACCGTTGTCTTGCCGGCACCGTTGGGCCCGAGCAGCCCTACCGTCTCACCCGCCTCGACCTGAAGGCTGAAATCATCGACGGCCGTGAAACGGCCGTACGCGTGGACCAGATTGCGGCAATCGATCGCCGGCGCATCCACAGCGGTCATACGTCTCCCTTCTGCAGCATTCGTGTCATCTCGCCGAGTACCCCGAGTCCGCCTTCCAATCGTTGGATCTGTTCGGCGTCGAGGTCGGCGAGCACGTCGGCCAACGTCGCCCTGCGCGCTGCCCGCGTCTGGTCGGCAATCTGCTGAGCGGATTCAGTAAGCCGAAGCCGGCCGACCCTGCGATCCTCGGCATCGGCGTCGCGGATCAGCAACCCGTCCCCGGCGAGCTTGCTGACCAGTGTCGAGGCCGTATTGGGCACCAGACCCAACTCGTCGGCCGCCTCCCGCACCGAGATGCCGGGTCTGCGCCCGACCAACCGCAGGAGTTCAGCCTGGGATTGCGTGAGGCCGGTCCCGTCGAAACCCCGCCCGGCCGAACGGCGCAACTGGCGCCGGAATCGTCCGACGACGTCGAATAACTCGCTGGCGAGATCGGCCGTCGTATCCACCCAGAAATAATACCTCTGTTTCAGAGGCATTTCCTCCCCACCGGCGCCCCGCCTCCCGTCGCGAAGTAACGTGAGCGCGCAATGACGTGGTGGGAGGCGGCCTTTCTCGCCGCGGCGGGTGTGCTCGGCGGACTCACCGGCAGCATCGCGGGTCTGGCATCGGTCGCCACGTACCCGGCTCTGCTGTTGGTCGGCCTGCCGCCGGTGACCGCCAACGTGACCAACACGGTGGCCGTGGTGTTCAACGGGGTCGGGTCGATATGGGGATCGCGTCCTGAACTCGAGGGTCAGGGTCCGTGGCTCAAACGCATCGCCCCGGTCGCGGCGCTGGGCGGCTTGGTCGGCGCTCTCCTGCTGTTGTCGCTACCCGCCGAAGGGTTCGAGAAGGTGGTTCCCCTTCTCCTGGCATTCGCGTCAGTGGCCATCGTCATCCCGGCCCGCCAACGCAAGGACGCGACGGTCGCGAGCCACCGGAGACATACGGTGACGCTGGCGGTCGAATCGGCTGCGATCTTCTTGATCTGTATCTACGGCGGCTATTTCGGTGCCGCCGCCGGGGTCTTGCTACTCGCGATACTGCTGCGCGCGGGCGGGGCGACACTCGCGCACGCCAACGCCGGCAAGAACGTCATCCTCGCGATCGCCAACGTCGTCGCCGCCGTCATATTCGTCTTCGTCGCGCCCGTGCAGTGGTCGGCGGTCATACCGCTCGGACTGGGGTGCCTCGTGGGATCGCGACTGGGTCCCATCGTCGTGCGTCACGCACCCGCCAAGCCGATGCGACTGGCAATCGGTGCGGCGGGTCTGGCGCTGGCCGTCAAGCTCGGTATCGACGCCTACGGCTAATTCAGATCAAACGGGTTGTCGCCCTTGACGACCCGGGTGCCGATGTCGATCAGATTCTGGGCGTTGGCATGCAGAGCCTCGCCCGCGTCCCGGCTCGCCTTGCCCAACAGGTAGCGCGACCAGGTGCCCTCGATGACGACGCCGAGCTTGAAACACGCCATCGCCATGTACCAGTCCAGTCGCGGCGTCTCGCGCCCGCCGGCGTTCCAGTAGGCCTCGAGAAGTTCCCGCCTGGTGGCCAGTCCTCCAAGAGCACCAAGGGCACCGCCCGCGGTGATCGTGCTGGTATCCAGCGGCCAAGTAATCAGCATCCAACCGAGGTCGAGGAGCGGGTCGCCGACAGTGCACATCTCCCAGTCGACGAACGCCGCCAGTTCGGGTTTGTCCCGTCGGAGCAAGACGTTGCTCATGTGCGGGTCGCCGTGCATGATTCCCGGCTCACTCTCGGGGGGGAGGTTGGCCTGCAACCAGTCGGAAAGGTCGGTGACAGCGAGCGATTCGGGGTCGTAACGGTCGTGCCGGTAGCTTTCGAGCAATCGGAGAAACTGCGGAACCTGGCGCTCCACAAAGGATCCGGGCCGCTTCAGATCGGCGAGCGGCTTACCCTCCCAGGCGGCGTTGCCCAGCCGTGCGAGGCTCGCGGCGTAGGAGAGGCCGACGTCGTGCCGGAACGTCTCGTCACGCACATACGCCTCGGCGACTTCGCTGCCGGGGTTGAAGCCGTCGATCTCCTCCATCAGATAGAAGACGACGCCGAGCACATCGAGGTCTTCGCAGCCGGCGATGAAACCCGGATGCGGGACGTCGGTGCCCGCGAGCGTGCTCAGCGCCGCGATCTCACGCAGCATCGTCTTATCGCTCGTCGGCCTAGGGTGAAGGGGCGGACGGCGCAGCACCATTGGGCGTCCGTCGATGTGCACCCGCACCACGATGTTCTGGGTGCCGCCGGTCAACGGCTCCACATCGGTCACCGTCGACCCGAGGCCCTGTTCTCGCACCCAGCGCTGAAGCGCAGCCTGGTCGTCGTCGCTCAGTGTCGGCAGCTGCTGCGCGTCATCGGGCATGCCTACATCGTGTCAGGTCTTACGCGCCGTCAGCAGCAGGTACTCCCATTCCATGGTCGACGAGCCGATCAAAACGCTGTCGCCCACATTCGCGATCGCCGCGTCGAGTTCGGCGACCCGGGTCGCATCGCCCTCGATGTTGCGGTACACCGCGATGGTCGGCCCGTAGAGATTCTTGAAGTAGTCGCGGAACGCCGCGCCGTCAGCGAATGTGTCGACCGTCAGCGTGCGTCGCTCCATGACGACATCGGTCACCCCATCGCCCAGCAGGGCGCGGATGTGGTCCTCGTTACCCCACAGTGGCGGCGGCTGAGCACCGGACGGTGGGGCTGGAGCGTAGGGCTTCATCGTCGCCCACAGCTGCCCGATATGGCCTTCGGGTGTCCAACTGATCAGCCCGATCCTGCCGCCGGATTTACACACCCGGACCAGCTCCCGTGCGGCGAGATGATGAAACGGCGCGAACATCACGCCGATACACGACATCACCACATCGAATTCGTTGTCCCCGAAAGGCAATTCGTGGGCGTTGGCCTCACGCCATTCCAGCTCGACGCCTCGCTCGCCAGCCAGCCGCCTGCCGTGCTCCAACAGTTCCGGGACCAGGTCGCTGGCGACGACAGTCGCACCGGTTTCGGCGGCCGGTATCGACGCGTTCCCCGTACCTGCGGCCACGTCCAAGACTCGATCCCCCGGGCCGATGCCAGTAGCTTCCACCAAGACGGGGCCCAGCGGAGCGACGAGTTCGACGGCGAGTTTGGGATAGTCTCCGGACGCCCACATCGCGCGATGTTTGGCAGCGATCCGTTCCACGTCGAGGGTCGCAGTGGGATCAGTCATGACGAGGTCCTCCCTGTCGAGTGCAAACATCGACCGCTGCCGAAATTGACGATCTGGTAACAGATCTGGCCCGCAGCGGTTCCATATGCACGACTCACTCAACGCCCCGAGGAGCGCGAATATCGGCGAATGGACAAGAATGTTGCGCGATTGTCTACCGCACGGCGGACTGCAGGAATCCGTTGTTACGCCTGATAGCCCAGGCAGGATTCAGCCCCGTTGATGACACCCTCACGGAACGCCTCCACCCTGGCCCAGCCCGCGCCCTGGCGTTCGACGTCACCGTCGCCGCGGAACACCAGCAGAGCCTTGATGCCTTCGTCGAGGTCACCCGGCGAGATGTGGTACGTGCTGGTCTCGGGACGGTTGTACAGGATCACGCTGGCGGTGTAGCCACCCGCCAGGCAGTCCCCGCGCAACGTCGACGTCTTCACGTCGGACTCGTCACCCAGCCGCGTCAACGCCGCAAGACCCCACTGGGTGGCCAACAGCGTGACGACCGCGTAGTCACCGCCCTGCCGGTAGACCTCGGGCATCGCGTCGATGTTGTCCCAGCCGACGTAATCCTCTGGTACGCAATAGAACAGCGCATAACCCTCGGCTGACTGATCGCCGCACATCGGCGGATTGGCTGGGTCGAACGGCTTGATTCCGTGCAGCGGCATCCACTGCTGGCCGTTGGAGATCTCCGGGTAGAGCTGGGTGAAGTAATCCTCGATGTCGTAGGGAACCCCGTTGACGATCGAGTCGTACGGGGAGTCTCCCCCGCGCGACGCGTCCTCCTCATCGTTGAACGGCAGGGAAAGCACCATCGGTTCGTCGTCGCGATAGTCCTTGCACCTGCCCAGTCCGTTGTCGTACCCGTCCTGGAAGGCGCTGACCCGATCGAATCCGCTGCCGTGCGCGTTGGGGTCGATCTTCGGTGTGCCGGGCGAATCTCGTAGGTCGAGAACACCGGCCAGGGCACTGTCCAGGTCGGCGGCGTTGACGTCGAACACCTTGTCTTCCTGCGCGTGTCGTGACCAAGCGCCCGCGAAGCAGTCAGCCTGCAGTTCCTTGGTGACGGTGCGCCCGGTGAAGTTCGACCGCGCCTGAACCGCATGACCCCACTCGTGGGCCATCACCACAGCGATGGTGAAAGGCCCGAACTTGTCCTGCAGTTCAGGGAGCAGCTGTTGGGCGTCCCACGCCACGACGTCCTCGGTCGAGCAGTAGAAGGCGTTCCCCGCGACCTCGTCGGGCGACGTGGTGCACGGCGGAGCGGGGCTGTCGGCGGTGACGGCGTAGTAACCGCCGGAGATCTGCTCGAAGTCCTTGTCGTAGAGCGTCGGGAACTGCTCGGCCCAGTACTGCTCCAGATCAGCGATGGCCTGCATCGCAACCTTGTTCTCCGGCGTCGAGGCATCGCCCTCGATCTTGATGTTGCTGATATCGGGGGCGCCGCCCTTGACCTTCAGACTCTCCGGCGGCGACTCCGATTTGAGGCCACCCCCGCAGCCCGCCACGAGCAGGACAACAGCCGCCAGCACGGCCACCGTGTTTCGCATGGGCAAACATTAGCGGTCAAGATCAGGATTTGGCGGCCATTGCGCCGCCCGTGGTTTCTCGGCGCGTCAGCCGGAAACTCGCACCACCCGTGCAACCACGGCAAAGGTGGATATTGCGATTTCGGTGCGCTAACGATCGCTCAGCGGTAACTAGCGCACCGAAATCACCGGTTTACTTGGGGGCGAAGCGCTGGCCCGCGTCCAGACGCAGGCACTGCCCGTTGAGCATCGGGTTCTCGACGATCGCGGCGACCAGCTTCGCGTACTCCTCCGGCCTGCCCAGCCGCTTCGGGAACGCCGCGTCCTTCGTCAGCGCCTTGGCGAACTCGTCGGGGATGCCCTCGGTCAGACCGGTGGCGAACAGGCTCGGAGCTATTGCCAGGGCGCGGATGCCCAGGCTGCCCATGTCGCGGGCCATCGTGAGGCACATTCCGGCGATACCGGCCTTCGACGCGGTGTAGGCGACCTGGCCGATCTGGCCTTCGAAGGCGGCGATGGATGCGGTGTTGATGATGACGCCGCGTTCTTCCTGCTCGTCATCGACCAGGTCCTGCTTGCTCATCTGCCAGCCGGCCAGCCGGCTGATGTTGAAGGTCGCGATGAGATTGAGATCGACGCTCTTACGGAAGCTCTCCAGGCTGTGCGGGCCGTCCTTCTTCACGGTGCGCTCGGCGGCGCCACCGCCGGCGGTCGTGACGATGATGTGCAGTCCGCCCAACTCGTCGATGGCCTGCTGCAGGACTTTCTCGGTGCCCTCGAAGTCGGTGACGTCGACCTCGAAGAACGAGCCACCGACGGCGTCGGCGACTTCCTTGCCCTTCGATTGCGGGCGGTCCAGCACTGCCACGCTCGCGCCGCGCTTG
>Ga0075363_100000575_pt1 | contig 12051 bp, 9 predicted proteins | sample EndMetdeltDD1763_FD_71470 | JGI IMG/M metagenome (GOLD analysis project Ga0075363, IMG submission 71470) | Populus endosphere microbial communities from Tennessee, USA - Endosphere MetaG P. deltoides DD176-3 | ecosystem: Host-associated > Plants > Roots > Endosphere | place: USA: Tennessee...
CGGGACAGGTCGTCGGTCCAGATCGATCCGGACAGGCCATAGGCGGTGTCGTTGGCCAGGGCGACGGCGTCGGCCTCGTCGTCGAACGCCAGGACGGTGACCACAGGCCCGAAGATCTCTTCGGTGACGGTGCGGTCGGTGCGTTGCGGGGTCAGAACCGTTGGCGGGAACCAGAATCCGCGCCCGGACGGTACGGTGCCGCGAAATGCCACCGATGCGTCGTCGGGCACGTAGGATGCGACCTTGGCCCGGTGCGCGGCGGATACCAGCGGGCCCATCTCGGTGTCGCGGGCTCCCGGATCCCCGACGACGACGCCTTTTACCGCCGGCTCGAGCAGCTCCATGAACCGGTCATACACGCTGCGCTGCACCAAGATTCGACTGCGGGCGCAGCAATCCTGCCCGGCGTTGTCGAACACCCCGGCCGGCGCCGTTGCCGCCGCGCGCTCCAGGTCGCAGTCCGCGAAGACGATATTGGCGCTCTTGCCGCCCAGTTCCAGCGTCACCCGTTTCACCTGAGCCGCCGCGCCGGCCATCACCTGCTTGCCGACCTCGGTAGACCCGGTGAACACGATCTTGCGAACGTCGGGATGGGTGATGAACCGCTGTCCGACCACCGTGCCCTTGCCCGGCAACACCTGCAGCAGGTCCGCGTCCAGCCCGGCCTCGACCGCCAGCTCACCAATTCGCATCGTGGTCAGCGGCGTCCACTCAGCGGGTTTGACCAACACGGCGTTGCCAGCGGCCAGGGCGGGGGCGATGCTCCACGACGCGATCGGCATCGGGAAATTCCACGGCGTGATCACGCCGATGACGCCCAGCGGTTCGTTGAAGGTGACGTCGAGCCCGTCGGCGACCGGAATCTGCTTGCCGGACAAGCGTTCCGGGGCGGCGGCATAGTACTGCAGCACGTCGCGGACGTGGCCGGCCTCCCACTCGGCGGACGCGATGGGGTGCCCGGAGTTCGCCACCTCGAGCGCTGCCAGCTCGTCGATATGGGCGTCGACGGCGGCGGCGAACGCCCGCAGGCCCTCCGCGCGCTGCGCCGGCGCCCGCCCTGCCCAGCGCCGCTGGGCCGCCCGGGCCCGCCCTACCGCGTCGTCGACCGCGGCCGTGTCGGCCTGGTCGACCGAGCGGAGCACTTCCTCGGTCGCGGGGTTGATCAGCGCAAAAGTGCTCATCGGCTGTCCGCATACGCGCGCGCGGCGGCGACGATCGCCGAGAACAGTCGCAGGTCGTCGAGGGTCTGCTCCGGATGCCACTGCACCGCGAGCACGAATCTATCTTCGGGCAGCTCCACGGCCTCGACCACGCCGTCGGCGTCCCGCGCGCTGACCACCAAGCCGTCACCGACCTTGTCGATGGCTTGATGGTGATAGCACGCCGCGGAGGTGGACTCCCCCATCAGCGCCGCCAGCCGGGTCCCCGGGACGATGCGGACCGACAGCGAGGCAAACACCGCGTTGCCGGCTCGATGTCCGTTGTGGCCCAAGACATCCGGCAGGTGCTGGTGCAGCGTCCCGCCGAACGCGACGTTGAGCACCTGCGCGCCACGGCAGATGCCCAGTACCGGCAGCCCCCGGTCCAGTGCACCCCGCAACAACGCGAACTCCCACGCATCGCGGTCGGTGCGGGGCGCGTCGGTGGTCGGATGCGGTTGCTGACCGTAGGCGGCGGGGTCGAGGTCATAGCCGCCGGTGATCACCAGGGCGTCCAGCCCGTCGAGCACCCGATCGGCGGCCTCGGCCTCCGCCGGCTGAGGCGGCAGCAGCACGGCGAGACCACCGGCCCTGATGACGCCCTGAAAGTAGTTCGTAGGCAAAAAGCCCGCGGGCATGTCCCAGATCCCCGTCTGCACCCGCTCCAGGTAGGTGGTCAGGCCCACGACTGGCCTTGAGGACTGACGCGGCAGTGGCGATCGCAAGCGCGGCGTAGCCGCGCGCTGCGGGTCGCCACCATCGAACTGTGGCGATCGCAAGCGCGGCGTAGCCGCGCGCTGCGGGTCGCCACCATCGAACTGTGGCGATCGCAAGCGCGGCGTAGCCGCGCGCTGCGGGTCGCCACCATCGAACTCAGAGGCGTTCAAAACCACGCATCCTCTCCCAATCGGTGACCGCCCCGTTGAACGCCGCCAACTCGACGCGGGCGTTGTTGAGGTAGTGCGCGACCACGTCGTCGCCGAACGCCCCACGCACCTGGGCCGATGCCTCGAACATCGCAGCGGCGTCCGCCAGCGTGGTGGGAAGCCGCTCGATGCCGGGCGCCGCATAAGCGTTCCCGTCACACGGCCCGGGCAGCTCCAAATCTCGCTCTACACCGTACAACCCGCCGGCGATCAGCGCCGCGACCGCGAGGTATTGGTTGACGTCGCCGCCGGCAACCCGGTTTTCGACGCGGATGTTGGGCCCGTGGCCGACGACCCGCAGCGCGCAGGTTCGGTTGTCCAGTCCCCACGCCACCGCCGTCGGCGCGAAGCTGGCGTCGGCAAATCGCTTGTAGGAGTTGATGTTCGGCGCGTAGAACAGGGTGAATTCGCGCAACGTGGCCAGCAGTCCCGCGACGAAACTCCGGAACGTCGGGGACATGCCGTGCGGCCCGCTGCCGTCGTCGAACACCGCGGACCCGTCCTGGTCGCGCAGCGAGAGGTGGATGTGGCAGCTATTGCCTTCGCGCTCATCGTATTTCGCCATGAAGGTCAGGCTCTTGCCGTGCTGGTCGGCGATCTCCTTGGCGCCGTTCTTGTAGATGGCGTGGTTGTCGCAGGTGACCAGCGCCTCGTCGTAACGGAAGCCGATCTCCTGCTGACCCCGGTTGCATTCGCCCTTGACGGCCTCGAACCGCAGACCCGCGCTCTCCATGCCCAGCCGGATGTCGCGCAGCAGCGGCTCCATCCGCGACGACGCCAATATCGCGTAGTCGATGTTGTAGTCGCTGGCCGCGGTGAGCCCCCGGTAGCCGCTGGCCCACGCCTGGCGAAACGGCTCGTCGAAGACCATGAACTCCAGCTCGGTGGCAACATCGGCGACCAGTCCCCGCTCGCCGAGGCGGTCGAGCTGGCGGCGCAGGATGGCGCGCGGCGAGACGGTGACCGGGCTGCCGTCGGCCCAACCCAGGTCCGCGATCACCAGCGCGGTGCCCGGCAGCCAGGGCACCAGGCGCAGGGTGCTGAGGTCCGGCGTCATCACCATGTCGCCGTACCCGGTGTCCCAACTCGACATCGCATAACCGGGCACCGTGTTCAGGTCGACATCGACCGCCAGCAGATAGGTGCAGCACTCGGCGCCGTGGGCGGCCACCTCGTCGACGAAGAGCCGGCCCGAGATCCGCTTGCCGGCGAGCCTGCCCTGCATGTCGGTGAACGCGACGATCACGGTATCGACGTCGCCGGCCGCGACCAGTCGTTCCAGTTCTTCCCACGACAAAGGAGCCATGACGGCTAGTCAAGCAGGTGAAAGCCGCGGCGCTACCAGCCGCTGGTGCGCAACACGATCTCGGTGGCCAGCTGCGCGGTCGAATCGTGTGCGTTGCGCCGGCCGGGGAGCTCCACCACGCGGTAATCGCCGTACACGAGGCGCTGGCTGTCGCGGGCCACCGACCGGGCGGCCTGGGAGCTGACCAAGACGGTCGTGCCGACCTCCACCGGCGGGCACTGCTCGTCGCCAACCACGCCATTGACGTCGGCCACTCGCGGGTGGCCGCGGTCGATGGCCACCAGACCGACGAACCGGCCCAACCGGGTCGCCGCCAACTTCCAGGCGAGCTCGCCGCCGGCGCGGTCGCCAACCACCACCGCCCACCCGATGCGCAGGGTATCGAGGATGCTGACCACAGACTTGGGGGTCAGTCGTGGGTCGGGGCCGATGACGACGGTCCGAAGGGACGCGTTATGCAGGCGGTCGCACAGCGCGTCGTAGGCGGCCAGTGCGCGCTGCTCGGCGGCGAGCAGGACGACAACGACGCCCTTCTCCGGACCGGTCACCGCGACGGGCACGGCGAACCCGTCGAGCGTGGTCATCAGAGCGGGCATGTCTCCGGAATTTACACCGTTTTGCATGCTTATGGGCGGGTCTAGCCGTTTCATGGTGCACCGTTAGTTCTCTTCGGGTCCACTTTCCATTCCGCTGGCACCGTGCGACAACCGACTTGCCGGATGCCAATCCAGGACTGCTGAGAGCGATAACGCTTCGACAGCCGGGATCGCTTCCACCCTACGTGCGCAACTCGCTGGCGAGGTGCGGCCGGCGCGGCGGCGGCCCGTCGAGGAGCCCGATGACGGCGTCCACATCGAGATGCGACGCCAACAGCTCGGCCATCAGATCGAGCTGGGCCGCACGGCGCGCGGCGACGTTCACGCCGGCGGCGACGACGAACCCGCGCCGGCCCGCGGCATCGGCGACCCGGCTCAGAAACGCCCGACGGAAGTCGTCGTTGTCGAGCAAGCCGTGCCAGTGGGTGCCGAAAACCACGCCGCGCGCTATTCCCTGTGGCTGGGCATCCACCTCGAACCAGCCCGCCTCGGCGCACCGGACCAGCCGCCCATGGTGGATTTCGTAGCCGACCAACGGCGGGCCCCAGCGCCGCAGCGTCTTGTCCTTGTGGAAGGCGATGTCGGCGTCCAACAACCCAAGGCCGGCGACGAGGCCGGTCCCGGATTCCACCGTGTCCTCGATGCTGCGGCAGAGCATCTGGAAGCCACCGCAGACACCCAGCACCGGCTTGCCGGCGCCCGCGTGGTCGACAATCCCGCCGGCCAGGCCGCGGTCACGCAGCCAGGACAGGTCGGCGACGGTGGCCTTGCTGCCCGGAAGCACGATCAGATCGGCGTCGGCCAGGTCGGCGGGGTCGGTGACCCAGCGCACCAGCACGCCCGGCTCGCAGGCCAGCGCCTCGACATCGGTGGAGTTCGAAATGCGGGGCAGCCGCACGGCGGCCACCCGCAGCCACTCGTCGCCGCGCGGTGGCCCCGGCGTGCCGACGACGCGGTGGGCCACCACCGACAGCGAGTCCTCGGCGTCCAGCCAGAGCTGATCGCTGTAGGGCAGCACCCCGTAGGTTGGCCGGCCGGTCAGGTCGTGCAGCTGTCGCAGTCCCGGTTCCAGCAGCGCGGGGTCGCCGCGGAACTTGTTGACGATGAAACCCGCGATCAGCGCCTGGTCGTCGGGCTCGAGCAGCGCGACCGTCCCGAACAGATGAGCCAACAGGCCGCCGCGGTCGATGTCACCGACCAGAATTACCGGCAGGTCCGCGGCCCGGGCCAGCCCCATGTTGGCCAAATCTGTTGCCCGCAAGTTGATTTCGGCTGGAGATCCGGCTCCCTCGCAGACCACCGCATCGAAATCGTTTCGCAGGAAAGCTAATTCGTCGTTGACGACGGCGGCCAGCCGGTCGCGGTGCTTCATGTAGCCGGCCGCGGTGACCGAGTCGGCGACCTGCCCGCGGATCACCAGCTGCGAGGTACCGTCGCTGCCCGGCTTGAGCAGGATCGGGTTGAAACGCACGCTGGGTTCCAGCCCGGCCGCCCGGGCCTGAAGTGCCTGGGCCCGACCGATCTCACCGCCCTCGACGGTGACCGCGGAGTTGTTGGACATGTTTTGCGCCTTGAACGGCGCGACTTTCATCCCGCGACCGGCCAGCAGCCGGCACAGCCCCGCGACCACCACGGACTTGCCGGCGTCGGAGCTGGTGCCCGCGACCAGCAGTGCGCCGCTCACCGGTTCACGGCAAGGTGAGGATCTCGACGCCGGTGTCGGTGACCAGCAGGGTGTGCTCGAACTGCGCGGTCCACTTGCGGTCCCTGGTGACGACCGTCCAGCCGTCGTCCCAGATTTCGTAGTCCAATGAACCCAGGTTGATCATCGGCTCGATGGTGAATGTCATGCCCGGCTGCATGACGGTGCTGACGGCAGGCTGGTCATAGTGCAGGACGACCAGCCCGTTGTGGAACGTGGTGCCGATCCCGTGCCCGGTGAAGTCACGAACGACGTTGTAGCCGAACCGATTCGCGTACGCCTCGATGACGCGGCCGATGACGGATAGGGCGCGCCCGGGTTTGACGGCGTTGATCGCGCGCGTCGTCGCCTCCCGGGTCCGCTCGACGAGCAGCCGGTGCTCTTCGGAGACGTCGCCCGCCAGGAAGGTCGCGTTGGTGTCGCCGTGCACGCCGTCGATGTAGGCGGTCACATCGATGTTGACGATGTCGCCGTCGGCGATCACCGTCGAGTCGGGGATGCCGTGGCAGATGACCTCGTTGAGCGACGTGCAGCACGACTTCGGGAATCCCTTGTAGCCCAGTGTCGATGGATAGGCGCCGTTGTCGACCATGAATTCGTGCGCGATCCGGTCGAGTTCGTCCGTCGTGACGCCGGGGGCGACCGCCTTGCCGGCCTCCGCCAAGGCGCCCGCCGCGATCCGGCCGGCGACGCGCATCTTCTCGATGACCTCCGGTTCCTGCACCCACGGCTCGGTACCCTCCTTGGCCGCGGGCTTACCGACGTATTCCGGGCGCGCAATCCACTTGGGCACCGGCAGGGTCGGTGACAGCGCGCCGGGGGAAAGCGCGGTTCGAGCAGGCATGCCAGCTAGCTTAGTGGCTGACCGTGCCGGGGCGGCGCAGCAATGCGCGGCGCGGGCCCCGGATGACCACCGAGCCGCACACCACTTTCCCGGTCAGCACGACGTGCGGCGTGCCCTCCGCCGGCGCGTCCTTGCGGCGGTCGCTGGCGCTGCCCACATAGACCTCGACGTCGTCGATCGAGGCGCTGGCGCGGTCGGGCAGCCGCAGGTCCAGCGAGCCGAACTTCATGTCGAGTTCGACGACCACGACGGGCCCCGCGAAACGGGCCTTGGTGAGGTCGAGGTCGATCGAGCCCAGCCGTCGCACCAGCGCCAGCCGGGTCGGGACCATCCATTCGCCCTGGCGCTTCAGCGAGCCGGCCCAGCCACGCAGCTCCACCCGGTCGGCGGCGGAGGTGACGATCGCGCCCGGCCCCGGCAGGTCGCCGACCAGGCCGTCCAGCTCGTTTCGGGTGCGCGCGTAGGACACCCGCGACGAGCGCTGCTCGAATTCGTCGATGTCGATCAGCCCGAGCGCGACGGCGTTGTGTAGTCGCCGCATGGTGCCGTTGCGGTCGGCATCCGAGACCCGCAACGATGTCGGAGCGACCATTTCCCCGCCGGTGTCCGTCATGGTCTTTCCCTGAGTGCTCTGCTTACCTCGCAACTTACCGCTAAGTGAGGTATCCCGGCGGCAGCGAGTCGAGCATCACCTTGGTCATCCGGACCGCGTACTCCGAGCTGCCACCCCCGACGATCAGGGCGGCGAACGCCATGTCGCCGCGGTACCCGGCGAACCAGGCATGCGATCCGCCCGGGAACTCGGCTTCACCGGTCTTCCCGAACACCTCACCGGAGCCGGCGATGTCCTTGGCCGTGCCATTGGTCACCACCAGCCGCATCATCGGCCGCAGCGCGTCGATCATCTTCGGGCTGATCGGCGTGAGGTCGCCCTGGACGGCCGTCGGCCGGCCCACGATCAGCTGCGGCAGCGGGGTCTTGCCGGCGGCGACCGTGGCCGCCACCAGGGCCATGCCGAACGGGCTGGCCAGCACCTTTCCCTGGCCGAAGCCGTCCTCGGTGCGCTCGGCCAGGTCCACCGTCGGCGGCACCGACCCGGTCACCGTCGTGATCCCCTCCACCTGGTAGTCGAGACCGATGCCGTAGCGGGTGGCCGTCTGGGTCAGGCCGCGGGGCGGCATCCTGCTGCTCAGCTCGGCGAACGTGGTGTTGCACGAACTGGCGAACGCGCGCGACATTGGCACCACGCCGAGATCGAAGCCCCCGTAATTGGGGATGGTGCGGTGCCCGATGTCGATGTGGCCGGGACAGCCCAGCATCGTGCTGGGCGTGGCCATATCGCGGTCGACGGCAGCGCCGGCGGTGATCATCTTGAAGGTCGACCCCGGCGGGAACAGGCCGGTGGTGGCGATCGGGCCGTCGGCGTTGGCGCCCGCGTTCTGCGCGATCGCGAGGATCTCGCCGGTCGACGGCTTGATCACGACGATCATCGCCTTGCCACCCCGGGTGTCCACGGCGTGCTGGGCGGCGTTCTGCACGGCCCGGTCCAACGTCATCGTGACCGACGGCGCCGGCATGCCCTCGATCTCCTGCAGCACCGCGACGTCCACGCCGTTCTGGTTGACGCTGACCACCCGCCAGCCCGCCTGGCCGTCGAGCTGGTCGATCACGGCCTTCTTCACTTCCGCGACGACCGCCGGCGCGAAATGCGGATCTGTCGGCAGCATTTCGGCCTGGGGGGTGACCACGACACCGGGCAGCCTGCCGATCGCAGGTGCGACCTTGTCGTTGTCGTCGGGGTACAGCGTTACCAGGTCTATCGGCCGCGTCGCCGAGCTGGCCTGTTCGGCGAGGAGCTGCGGATCGTTCAGCGTGTCGTTAAACGGGTGCAGGGCCTCCACCAGCGCATGCGCGGTCCAGATCAGGTTGCCGCCGGCCTGTGTGGCGTCCAGCGCGTAGTGGTAGATGTAGCCCGGCACCAGCACGTCGCTGCCGCCGAGCTCGTTCACCGAGGCGCGCCGCGGCTGGTCGGCCCGCAGCGCGAACGTCTGATGCTCGCCGAGGCGGGGGTGCAATCCGGTGGTCGTCCAGCGGACCTGCCAGCGCCCCTCGTCGCGGGCCATCTTCAGCTGGCCGTCGTAGCTCCAGGTCCGGTTCTTGGGCAGGTGCCAGGTGAAGCGATACGCGACGGTGCCGGTGTCCTCGGCGTACTTCGCGCTGAGCACCTGCGCGTCCAGGTGGGTCGCCTGCAGTCCGGCCCACGCGGCGTTGAGCGCTTCGCGGGCCTCGTTGGGGTTGTCGGCGAGCTGGGCGGACGTCGCGGTGTCGCCGACCGCCAACGCGGCGAAGAACCTCTCGGCGGCCGCGCGCGGTCCCTCCGGCCGCGGCGTGCACCCCGGGAGGGCGATGACCGCGAGCAGCAGCACGCATGCGACAGATGAGGCCAGTGTTATTCGAGTTGCCATCGTTGCTGATGTTAAGAACTGTGAGGCCCCCAGCGCCGCAGACACACCGAGACCCAACCGTTATCGCGCGCCGACGCTCCGGAACTAATCGAGCAGCACCGTCGCGAACGTGCCCACTTCGGTGAACCCGATGCGGCTGTAGGCGGCACGGGCGACGGTATTGAAGTTGTTCACGTACAGGCTGGCGATGCGCCCACTGCCGACGATCACCGCGGCCAGGGTCGCGGTACCGGTGGTGCCCAGGCCCATGCCGCGCCACTCGGGATGCACCCAAACACCCTGGATCTGCCCGACGGACGGGGACTGCGAGCCCACTTCGGCCTTGAAGACGACCTGACCATGCTCGAAGCGGGCCCACGCGCGCCCGGCCGCGATCAGGCTGGCCACCCGGCGGCGGTAGCCGCGGCCGCCGTCGCCGAGGCGCGGGTCGACGCCCACCTCACCGATGAACATGTCGACCGCCGCCACCAGGTAGGCGTCCAGTTCCTCGGGCCGCACCTGGCGCACGCCGAGATCGAGCTCGCAGTTGGGGTGGCTGGTCAGCGCCATCAGCGGTTGGTCGTCGCGCACGTCGCGCGCCGGGCCCCATGCCGACTCGAGCCGCTGCCACATCGGCAACACCAGGTCGGCCCGGCCGACCAGCGACGAACACCGCCGCGACGTGCTCATCGCCTCGTCGGCGAAAGCGTTCAGGTCAATGAGTCCGCCGCGTAGCGGGATCAGGTTGGCACCGGCGAAGCACAGCGACTCGTCCGCGCCGCGAAGCGTCCACAGTTCGCCCCCAATCGAATTGGGGTCGACGCCGTAGTCGGCGACCCGTGCGGCGACCATGCAGGACCCGACCGGGTCATCGTCGAGCACCCGCCAGACGGCGGCGGGGTCGCGTACCACGGACACCCGTCGCTCGCCGACAAGGCGAAAGATGGGCGGAGCCGACATCTGCAGAACTCTCTGTGGTGGTGCGAATCGGGGGGCCCGTGATTTTGGCCACTATCAGCTTACGGTGACAATCGGCGAACCGCTCGAAGTCGGGTCCGGATCGTGCTCACCCATTTCCCCCATCTCTGCGGCGAGCCGCAAAGCTTCCTCGATCAGCGTCTCGACGATCTGGGCTTCGGGCACGGTCTTGATCACCTCACCGCGAACGAAGATCTGGCCCTTGCCGTTGCCGGACGCCACCCCCAGGTCGGCCTCACGGGCTTCACCCGGGCCATTGACGACGCACCCCATGACGGCCACCCGCAACGGCACGTCCATACCCTCCAGGCCGGCCGTCACCTCGTTGGCCAGGGTGTACACATCCACCTGGGCGCGCCCGCACGACGGGCACGACACGATCTCCAACGACCGCGGCCGCAGATTCAGCGACTCCAGAATCTGATTGCCGACCTTGACTTCCTCCACCGGCGGCGCCGAGAGCGACACCCGGATGGTGTCGCCGATCCCCTTGGACAACAGCGCCCCGAACGCGACCGCCGACTTGATGGTGCCCTGAAAAGCCGGGCCCGCCTCGGTGACACCCAGGTGCAGCGGGTAATCGCACTGGGCGGCCAACTGCTCGTAGGCTGCCACCATCACCACCGGGTCGTTGTGCTTGACGCTGATCTTGATGTCGCCGAAGCCGTGCTCCTCGAACAGCGAGGCCTCCCACAGCGCCGACTCCACCAGCGCTTCGGGCGTGGCCTTGCCGTACTTCTCCATGAAGCGCTTGTCCAGCGAGCCGGCGTTGACCCCGATGCGGATCGGGATCCCGGCCGCACCGGCGGCCTTGGCAACCTCACCGACCCGGCCGTCAAATTCCTTGATGTTGCCCGGGTTTACCCGCACCGCGGCGCACCCCGCGTCGATCGCGGCGAAGATGTACTTCGGCTGGAAATGGATGTCGGCGATGACCGGGATCTGGCTGTGCCGGGCGATCTCGGCCAGCGCGTCGGCGTCCTCCTGGCGCGGGCAGGCCACCCGCACGATGTCACAGCCGGTCGCCGTCAACTCGGCGATCTGCTGCAACGTCGCATTGACGTCGTGGGTTTTGGTGGTGCACATCGACTGCACCGAGATCGGATAGTCGCTGCCGACCCCGACGTCGCGGACCATGAGCTGGCGCGTGGTGCGCCGGGGGGCGAGCGTGGGCGCCGGCGGCTGCGGCATCCCGAGCCCGATAGTCATTGGCGCCGCTCTCCCCCGCAAGCGGGAGGTGCCCCCACCTCATCGCTTCGCTCTGCATCGTCGCCGGCGCGCGTCATTGGAACAGCCTGATGGGGTTCACCAGATCGGCGGTGACGGTCAACAGCATGTAGCCGACTACCAGGACCAACACCACATACGTGGCCGGCATGAGTTTGAGGTAGTTCACCGGCGCGGCGGCGACCTTGCCGCGGGCCGAGCGGATCGTGTTGCGGATCTTCTCGAAGATCGCGACGGCGATGTGGCCGCCATCGAAGGGCAGCAACGGCAGCAGGTTGACGGCGCCCAGGATGAGATTCAGCTGGGCCAGGAAGAACCAGAACGCCACCCACAGCCCATGGTCGACGGTGTCGCCGCCGATGATGCTCGCGCCGACGACGCTGATCGGTGTCTGGGGGTCACGCTGGCCGCCGCCGATGGCGTGCACCAGCGCGCCGACCTTGGTCGGGATGGTGACCAGCGCCTTGCCCACCTCGACGGTCAGGTTGCCGGTGAACGCGACGGTGGCGGGCACCGCGGAGAACACGCCGTAGTGCGTGGGCGTCAGGCGCACACCGCCGACCCCGATCGCACCGACCGTCGCGGGCGCGGGTTGGCTGCCCTGCTGCGGATTGCTGACCCAGCGCTGGGTGGGCGTGACGTCGACGTAGGTGGTGATCTGCTTGCCGTCGCGCTCGACGACGACCGGGACGGTGCCATGCAATTTGCGCACGGCGACGGCCATGTCCTCGAAGCTGGACACCGGGGTGTCGCCGACCTTGACGACCACGTCGCCGGCGCGGATCCCGGCCAGCGCCGCGGGCCCGGGGCCCGTGCAATTCCCGAGCTT